>Ga0208397_100001_pt1 | contig 214464 bp, 205 predicted proteins | sample LakWasMe76_LOW10_2_FD_183904 | JGI IMG/M metagenome (GOLD analysis project Ga0208397, IMG submission 183904) | Freshwater sediment methanotrophic microbial communities from Lake Washington under simulated oxygen tension - Sediment Metagenome... | ecosystem: Environmental > Aquatic > Freshwater...
CTTAAATAAGCAAACTTAAAATTTGAGGAGTCCTCGTGTCTGCACCAGCTTATAAGCGCATTTTACTTAAACTTTCTGGCGAGGCCTTAATGGGCGATGATGCTTATGGCATTAACCGCGCGACCATTACCAGAATTGTGAGTGAAGTCAAAGAAGTAGTGGATTTAGGCGTGCAAGTTGCAGTCGTTATCGGTGGTGGCAATATCTTTCGTGGCGTAGCACCAGCAGCGGAAGGCATGGATAGAGCAACCGCTGACTACATGGGTATGTTAGCGACTGTAATGAACGCGATGGCATTACAAGATGCAATGAAAAATATTGGTCTCAATGCGCGCGTGCAATCAGCATTGAGCATTGAGCAAGTAGCAGAGCCGTATATACGCGGTAAAGCTATTCGTTACTTAGAAGAAGGACGTGTTGTGATTTTCGGCGCAGGTACCGGCAACCCATTCTTCACGACAGATACTGCAGCTGCGCTACGTGGCATGGAGATTAATGCTGAGATCGTGATTAAAGCCACTAAAGTTGATGGTGTATATACAGACGATCCTAAAACTAACCCAGAAGCGATGCGCTACAAAACCATTAGCTTTGATGAGGCAATTTCCAAAAACCTGAAAGTGATGGATGCGACAGCATTGACCTTATGTCGCGATCAGAAATTACCTATCTCTGTATTTAGCATCTTTAAACAAGGTGCCTTGAAAAAAGTGGTGATGGGTGAAGATGAAGGCACGATGGTCTTGCCATAATATACGTATTCCATATGTGCTAATGCATATGTCATATGACTTTTCTATGAATGTAATATTGTTCTATTCTAGATATAGAGTAAAAGTTAACAAATAAATCAGTTTGAAGCATTAAGCTGCGTTGGAGAAATAAATGTTAGAAGATGTTAAAAAAAATGCCGATCTAAAAATGCAAAAGTCATTAGAGTCATTAAAAAATGATTTGGCTAAAGTGCGTACTGGCCGTGCGCATGTTGGTTTGTTAGATCACGTGATGGTTGAGTATTACGGGTCAATGGTTGCGGTGAACCAGGTTGCTAACGTTAACTTGGGTGATGCACGTACTATCAATGTACAGCCATATGAAAAAAATATGATCGCTAAAGTAGAAAAAGCGATTCGTGACAGTGATTTAGGTTTGAATCCAGCAACCAATGGTGATTTGATTCGTGTACCAATGCCAATGCTTACCGAAGAGCGTCGCCGTGATTTAACAAAAATCGTGCGTACAGAAGGCGAAAGTGCCAAGGTAGCTATACGCAATGTGCGTCGCGATGCGAATGATGCTCTTAAAAAACTAGTGAAAGATAAAGCGATTTCTGAAGATGACGAGCGTCGTGCACAAGATGATGTGCAAAAATCAACAGATAAAGCAGTTGCCGAAGTTGATAAGATGCTGCAGGTCAAAGAAACAGATTTAATGGCGGTTTAATCGTAAAAATGGTGAATACATTGGCACGCTTTAATAGCACTTTCTTTATGCACTTAGTCTTGGGGCATTAATTGGCTTTATTCTCAAGTGCTACACAACGCGTACCTCCAGTTGCAGAGGTGCCTAAGCATGTCGCAGTCATCATGGATGGTAATGGGCGTTGGGCGCGAAAGCGCTTTTTACCCCGAATCGCCGGCCATAAGCGTGGCGTAGAGACTGTTCGCGACATAGTGAAGCAATGTATAGAGCTTAAAGTGGGATACCTCACTTTATTTGCGTTTAGCAGTGAAAACTGGCGTCGCCCACCTGAAGAGGTTTCTTTCTTGATGTCACTGTTCATGGAGGCGCTTAAACGTGAAGTCACTAAGCTACACCAAAACAACATTAAGCTCATCATGATCGGTGACCGCAGCCGTTTTGATACTGGCCTGATTGAAAAGATTGAAGCATCAGAACAGTTGACTGCAAACAACACAGGTTTGGTATTAACGATTGCTGCAAACTACGGTGGGCGCTGGGATGTACTACAGGCCGTCAATAAAATGCAAAAGGCCGAGCCTGAACTAGCTGGTGCTTACGATGAAACCCACCTCACGCCTTATTTATCAATGAGCTATGCGCCAGAGCCTGACTTATTCATACGCACTGGTGGTGAAAAACGCATTAGCAATTTTCTTTTGTGGCAATTGGCTTACACTGAGCTCTATTTTACCGATACACTGTGGCCAGACTTCAATGAAGCTGCGTTTAACGCGGCGATTCAATCTTATCAGCAACGTGAGCGCCGTTTTGGGCGCACTAGCGAACAACTTTCAGAGCCAACTCGTTAAAGCTCACTCAAACTCTAATTACTAAATGATATAAAAATGCTAAGAACCCGAGTGATTACCGCAATATTGTTGGTTACAGGTCTATTATTGACTGTATTTTTAGCCTCTAAACAAGTATGGGCGATAGTGACGCTTGGGATATCGCTACTTGCTGTCACTGAGTGGACGCATCTGATTAAACTTAGCCGTACACAGTCTTTCGCCTATGTGGCGATTACAGCGCTTACAGGTGTTTGCATACTATCGCTACAATATACAGCACTCGCATCATATCAAACCGACCTTGAACTGAGCCTATTAAGCCTTTCTGCATTGTTTTGGGTTGTGATGGCGCCTTTATGGCTAAGTCAGCGTAAAGCTTGTCAACACCGCTTCATGATGGGAGTTTTAGGGGTTCTGCTGATTAGTGCCACATGGGTCGCGTTAGTAGGGCTGCATACAATCAACCCATGGCTGTTAATTGGCGTAATAGCAACAGTAAGCTTGGCGGATAGTGCAGCATATTTTGCTGGTAAACGCTTTGGCCGACATAAATTAGCGCCCAATATTAGCCCAGGAAAAACATGGGAGGGTGTGTTGGGCGCGCTTGCGGCAGTGACTGTTTACGGTGCTCTTCTTTGTTATTATCAGCAAATCAGCCTTTGGTTAGTTGTAGCCCTGTGGTTAGTGGTTTTATTTAGCGTGATGGGTGATTTGGTTGAATCTTTAATGAAGCGCCAAGCTGGATTAAAAGATAGTGGTCAGTTGCTACCAGGGCATGGTGGTATTTTAGACAGGATTGATGGATTTATTCCAACATTGCCAATGATATTGCTCGCTATTTCTCTTTTACATTTCTCGGGGTTTAATGTGCATGGTTAGTGTGTCGTCAGTTGAAAGTGTGGATTTAAACACACAAAATAAGATACAGCAGGTAACGATACTTGGCGCAACCGGTACAATCGGAACACAAACTTTAGATGTGATTAGCCAACATCCAGAGCGTTTTGGGGTGTTTGCGTTGACAGCCAGCACCAATGCACAAGGCCTATTTGAGTTGTGTGTAAAATATACCCCCCGCTATGCTGTCTTGCTGTCTCCAGTAGCAGCTTTAAACTTGGAAACCCAACTTAAAGATGCAGGGATTGCAACAACGGTACTGCAAGGGGAGGATGCACTCAGTGAGGTTGCATCGCATCAGGACGTTGACGTAGTCATGGCTGCAATTGTAGGTGCAGCTGGCTTGCACCCTGCGATGGCAGCGGCAAGAACCGGTAAACGTATTTTATTGGCCAACAAAGAAACCTTAGTCATGGCAGGCAACTTGTTTATGCAAACCGTGATTGATGGTGGCGCAACGCTCTTGCCTATCGATAGTGAGCATAATGCGATTTTCCAAGTCATGCCATATCAACGCACTAGAGTATTAGCAGACATGGGGGTGAAGCGCATTTTGCTTACGGCCTCAGGTGGCCCATTTCGCAATGCCAGTATAGAACAGTTGCGCAACGTAACACGTGCGCAAGCCTTGAACCATCCAAATTGGGTGATGGGACCAAAAATCACCATTGACTCTGCCACTATGATGAATAAAGGGTTAGAGGTGATTGAGGCGCATTGGTTATTCAATGCAACCTCTGCACAGATTGAGGTGGTTGTACATCCGCAAAGCGTTATACATTCTATGGTTGAATACAATGACGGTAGCGTACTGGCCCAGTTAGGCAATCCAGATATGCGCACGCCAATTGCTTATGGTTTGGGTTATCCGGACCGCTTAGTGAGTGGTGTAAGTAGTTTAGATTTGTTGAAAATTGGGCGGCTAGATTTCTGTGCGCCAGACCAAACCATGTTCCCTTGTTTACGCTTGGCTTATGAAGCCTTGGATGCAGGCGGTACCGCACCTGCCATCCTCAATGCAGCAAATGAAGTTGCGGTTGAAGCGTTTCTTGCCGACCAAATTGGGTTTATGGAGATACCAGCACTCATTGAGTCTGTATTGAGCAAATCTAATATCGAAGCGGTGATTTCAATACCGCAGTTGGTTGATGTGGATGCCACTGCTAGGCGCGTTGCAAAACATTGGTTAACCAGCTCAGCAGGCACCCATTAAGCACATGTTGCATTTTAATCTACATAAACTGACCCTATGCTAACAACCCTCGCTTTTATACTGACTATAGGCATTGTGGTCACTGTGCACGAGTATGGCCACTTTCAAGTTGCTAGGTGGTGTGGTGTAAAGGTGCTTAAATTTTCTATCGGCTTTGGTCAGCCACTCTGGAGTAGAAAGTTTGGTAAAGATCAAACCGAATATGTGATTGCAGCGATTCCACTAGGTGGATACGTGAAAATGCTCGGGGAGGGGCCACTATCTGAGGCATCGCAGACTAGCGATCAGGAGATGTCGCGCGCGCTAAATAGGCAGAGTGTAGGCAAACGTATGGCTATCGTATTAGCTGGACCATTTGCCAACTTGTTACTTGCAATCTTTCTGTACTGGGTTTTATTCATGGCTGGTGTTGTCGGAATCAAACCAGTCGTCGGCAAGCTAGTAGAAAACAGCCCTGCAGCTCAGCAGAACCTACAAGCTGGTGAAGTTATTCAAAACATCAATCAGCAAAGCGTAGTTAGCTGGCAAGATGCGCGTTGGGTGTTGTTAAAGGAGTCGCTCAAAAAGACTGCTATTGAAGTACAAACGGTTAATCCAAAAAATGAAATCAAGTCTTACCATCTCAATGTATCAAACATTAATCTAGACGATGAGAAACAAGACGTATTGGAAAAAATCGGATTTGTGGTTGCAATGCCTGTCATCCCAGCTGAAATTGGAGAGGTGGCTGCAGGCAGCCCTGCAGAGAAAGCAGGATTAAAAACTAAAGATTTAGTGCTGGAGCTCAACCAAGTAAACGTAAGTGATTGGGAAGCCTTCGTTAAAGAAGTTAGAGCGCATCCTGAAGTGCCGATGACATTAGTGGTGCAACGTAACGGCCAGCCAATTAAGCTTAATGTCACACCTGAAGCGATTGAGGAAAAAGGCGAAAAAATAGGCCGTATTGGTGCTGGCTTTAATACGCCACAGAGTGAGTTAGACAAATTATTCATCACAACGCATTATTCAGCTCCTAGTGCATTGTTAAAAGCGGTAGAGAAAACATGGGATACCGCTACATTTAGCTTGAAGATGCTCGGTAATATGGTGCTAGGTAATGTATCTTGGAAGGGCATGAGTGGCCCTGTTACTATTGCCAGTTATGCAGGGCAAAGTGCAAATATGGGTGTTAAAGCTTTTATAGGCTTCCTTGCGCTGATCAGTATTAGCATCGGCGTGCTCAATCTCTTACCGATTCCCATATTAGATGGTGGGCATTTCATGTATTATATGGTTGAATTTTTTACAGGGCGCCCTGTATCTGAAGCCGTCATGAATGTAGGACAAAGAATAGGCGTGCTGATTCTCGCATTTATGATGGTTTTAGCGTTTTATAACGATATAAATAGATTAATAACAGGCTGATTGAATGGCAATTCAAAATTTGAAACACCCTAAATTAAAACTTAAATCTATGCTGTTGCTGGTATCTAGCTTATATGCTGGTTCAGTAATGGCACTTGAACCATTTCAAGTTAAAGATATTCGAGTAGAAGGTATTCAGAGAACAGAAGCTGGCACTGTGTTTAGCCATTTACCTGTTAAAGTTGGCGAGATTATGGACGATGATCTTGCATCACAAGCCATTAAATCTCTATATAGCACCGGTTTTTTCAAAGATGTACGTATTGAAGCGGAAAATGATGTGCTGATTGTCACTGTGCAGGAGCGTGCCGCCATTGCGCAAATTGAGTTCAGCGGTAATAAGTCATTCCCAACGGACAAAATGAAAGAGGGCCTAAAGCAAGTTGGTATTGCTGAGAGTCAAATCTTTGATAAGTCACAACTAGACCGCGCAGAGCAGGAAATTAAACGCCAATATTTATCGCAAGGTAAATATGGCGCTACTGTAAAAACTGTAGTGACGCCATTAGAGCGCAATCGTGTGGCCGTACGTTTTGATATTGAAGAGGGTGCTGTTTCTAAAATTCGCGATATTAATATCGTTGGTAACAAAGCCTATACCATTGAAGATCTTCGAGCACAGTTTTTACTAACAACACCCAATTGGATGAGTTGGTGGAATAAAGATGACCAATACTCCAAACAAAAGTTAAATGCCGATTTAGAAACCTTACGCTCGTTTTACATGAACCAAGGCTATCTTGAGTTTAATATTGACTCAACGCAGGTTTCAATTACCCCGGATAAAAAAGACATCTACATCACCATCAATATTACTGAAGGCGAAAAATACACCATTTCAGAGGTGAAGTTAGCCGGTGAAACCTTGGTGCCTGAAGATGAGCTGCGTCAATTGATTCAAGTACAGGCGGGAGATACGTTCAGCCGTGAAAAAGTGACGCAAACCAGCAAAGCAATTAGTGACAGATTAAGTAACGATGGTTATGCATTCTCAAATGTGAATCCAGTGCCGGATATCAACAAAGAAAAACACACTGCTGCATTTACCTTTTTCGTTGACCCGGGCAAGCGCGTATATGTAAGACGCATCAACGTGGTTGGCAACACGCGTACCCGCGATGAAGTAATTCGCCGTGAAGTACGTCAACTGGAATCTGCCTGGTATGCGTCTAATAAAATCAACCGCTCAAAAGAGCGTATTACACGTACTGACTTTTTCTCTGACGTCAATGTAGAAACCCCCGCCGTAGCTGGTACTGCTGATCAGGTTGATTTGAATATTAGCGTGACAGAAAAATCTACGGGTAGTGTGCAGTTTGGTGCGGGTTTGTCTAGTAATGAAGGTGTGGTTTTCGGTATTACTGTCAATCAAAACAACTTTCTAGGTACGGGTAACCGTGTCAGCGCGCAGGTGAATACTGGTAAAGTTAATACGACTTACTCGCTTTCTTACACCGACCCTTATTTCACACCTGATGGCGTAAGTCGCGGTATCGACTTATATCGTCGTGATGTTAATACCAGTTCGCTAAACATTGGTACTTACAACACCTCATCATATGGTGGCGGCGTTAGATTTGGTATCCCATTAAATGAGCGTGATGGCATTAATTTTGGCCTTGCTGCTGACTTCACATCAGTGGACTTGACCTCTCAAAGCCCGCAGCAATATAAAGACTTCTGCGAAAAAGCGAGCGGTTGTACCAGTAACTCTATTGTCGCAAGCGCAGGCTGGACACATGACTCTAGAGATAGCATCATGTTTACCACCAAAGGTGTATTGCAAAGACTGTCTGGAGAAGTTTCTATCCCAGTACTTGATTTAGAGTACTACAAAATTGACTATAAGCATGCATGGTTTAAAGAATTGTTTACTGGCTACACCTTGATGTTAAACGGTGAGATTGGCTATGCTGACTCATACGGCAATAAAAACTATCCATTCTTTAAAAACTTTTACATGGGTGGCGTAAACTCTGTCAGAGGTTATACCAATGGTTCATTGGGGCCACGTGGTATCGACTCTACAACCGGTAACGATTTTGCTTTAGGTGGCACAAAACGTATGTTGGGTAATGCCGAGTTGTATATTCCAATTCCAGGCTTAAAAGACTCGAAACAATTCAGAATGAGTGCATTTGCGGATGCCGGTAATGTGTTTGGTGTTAATGATTCTTATGATTTTGGTGAGTTGCGTTATTCAACTGGCTTAGGTTTAAGCTGGGTATCGCCGTTTGGTCCGTTGAAATTAGTGTTTGCTAAGCCATTAAATAGTAAGTCTGGTGATAATACGCAGACCATTCAGTTCCAGCTGGGTCAACAGTTCTAGAGAGATTTATACATAATTATATCGAATAAGGGCACTAGCCGCTTATTCGATTAGACGTCTTATGGCATAATGATGCACACATGTGTAGTACAGCGTTAGGAGAAATTAATTGAGTCAGTTTTTAAAAAGTTTATTAGTTGCAAGTTTAATCACATTCGCAGCAAGTGCTCAATCAGCTGAATTAAAAGTTGGTTATGTACAAGTGGATAAAATCCTGCAAGATGCTCCACAAACAGCTGAGAGCGGTAAGAAATTAGAAAAAGAATTTAGCCCTCGCTCACAAGAGCTTGAGCGTATGGCTAAACAGATTAAAGATATTGAAACAGTGTTAGACAAAGAAGGCTTAACGCTTTCTGAATCTGAACGTCGCACTAAAGAGCGCGATGCACAAAATATTAAAATTGAATTCCAACGTAAACAACGTGAGTTACGTGAAGATATCAACTTACGTAAAAATGAAGAACTAGGGTCTTTGCAAGACCGTATCAACAAAGCAGTTCAATCAGTATCTGAAGCTGAAGGTTATGATTTAGTGGTGTACAGCGGTGTTGCTTACGCTAGTAAAAAAATTGACATTACAGACAAAGTATTAAAATTGCTTGGTAAGAAATAAGCAGTTTGTTTGATAACGTTATATTTTCGAGCTAAGTATGGGTCAGCAATATTCACTTAACGATATTGTTAATGCGCTAGGTGGTCATGTTGTTGGTGATGGCAGTGTTTTAATCAGTAGGGTATCCTCTATTGCCAATGCACAAGCAGGCTCTATTAGCTTCTTTAATGATGGTAAGTATCAAAAAGCACTGGCTGCAAGTAACGCTAGTGCTTTTATCATGAAAGAAGCACATGCCAGCCTCACGACACAACCAAAAATTATCGTCGATAACCCTTATTCGTACTTTGCAAAACTATCCGCCTTTCTAAATCCGTTAGCCGTCGTGCCTACTGGCGTGCATGAAACTGCCGTCATCCACTCGTCGGCTCAAATCCCATCTTCTTGTAGTATTGGCCCACTAGTTGTTATTGGGGAAAATGTTACGCTAGGTGAGCATGTGGTTATCACTAGTGGCTGCGTGATTGAAAATGATGTGAAGATCGCAGCAAGAACGCGCTTAGAACCTAATGTCGTGATTAAACACCATTGCGAGATTGGTGAGAACTGCCATATATTTTCAGGCGTGATTATTGGCTCTGACGGATTTGGCTATGCTGAAGAAGCTGGTAAATGGCTTAAAATACCGCAAGTAGGGCGCGTGGTTATTCATGCTAATGTAGATATTGGTGCGAATACTACGATTGACCGCGGTGCGATTGATGACACCATTATAGAAGAGGGCGTTAAGCTCGATAACTTAATTCAAATTGGGCATAACTGTGTCATCGGTGCGCATACTGCGATTGCGGGTTGCGTTGGAGTGGCGGGTAGTGCACGTATAGGCAAGCATTGTAAAATAGGCGGTGCAGCCATGATACTGGGGCATTTGGAGATAGCCGATCATGTCACGGTTTCATCTGGTAGCATGATTACGCGCTCCTTGATGACGGCTGATACATACACTGCACTCATGCCTTTTCAAACACATAAAGCATGGCTAAACACGGCGGCAAAGATTCGTCACTTAGATGATTTTGCGGCAAGAATTAAACAACTTGAAAATGAAATTACTTTGTTAAAAACAAAGTAATTGGCAGATTTCACAGATTAACAATAAAACTCTTTAAAAGAAGTAAACCGAGATTAATATGACTAATAATGCAACCGCTACTACTAGTATGGATATTCATGAAATTTTAGAGCATTTGCCGCATCGTTATCCATTTGTATTGGTTGATCGCGTGCTATCTCTAGAGTTAGGCAAGGAAATCACAGCCATTAAAAATGTCAGTGTGAATGAGCCTTACTTTCCTGGACACTTCCCATATCACCCAGTAATGCCTGGCGTTTTGATTGTTGAGGCTATGGCACAAGCTGCTGCGATATTATCGTTCAAGACCATGGACACTAAACCTACCGATGATTCTGTATATTACTTTGCAGGCATTGATAGCGCACGCTTTAAAAAGCCGGTATCGCCAGGTGATCAAATTGTACTAAATGTAAAAATTGACCGCATTCTAAAAGGTATTTGGAAATACTCAGGCGTTGCCACTGTAGATGGTACCGTTGTGGCTGAAGCGCAAATGATGTGCATATTAAAAGCAATTGAAAAATAAGCTATTAATAAGCACCATATCGCATACAAAGAATAAGTGAAGTCAAAATGCATACTGCAAAAATTCATCCAACCGCCATCATTGATTCCTCAGCAGAACTGGATTCCAGCGTTGAAGTAGGGGCATATTCTGTGATTGGGCCGCATGTAAAAATTGATGCAGGCACACGCGTTGCTAGCCATGTTGCAATTAATGGCCCAACCACTATTGGCAAAAATAACCAGATTTTTCAGTACTCATCACTAGGTGAGGCGCCGCAGGATAAGAAGTATAAAGGTGAGCCAACTCTGCTGGAGATTGGCGATAACAATACTATTCGCGAGTTTTGCACTTTTAACCGCGGTACGGTGCAAGATAAGGGCACGACTAAAATCGGTAACGATAACTGGATTATGGCCTACGTGCATATTGCACATGACTGCCAGGTTGGTAACCATACCATTTTAGCGAACAACTCATCGCTTGCTGGTCACGTGGATATGGATGACTATGCGATCTTAGGTGGCTTCACCTTGGTGCATCAGTTCTGCAAAATTGGCTCACATGTCATTACAGCAGTAGGTTCTGTGGTATTTAAAGACATCCCACCCTATGTGACGGCGGCTGGTTATGATGCAAAACCCCATGGCATTAACTCTGAAGGCCTCAAGCGCCGTGGTTTTTCACCTGAGAGTGTTTTGCAGATTAAACGAGCATATAAAACGCTTTATCGCAAAGGCTTAACTTTAGAAGAGGCTAAAGTGGAGCTAGAAGCCATGTTATCAAAAACACCAGAGATCGGGCTTTTGACTGATTTTCTGAATGTATCTACTCGCGGCATTGTCCGTTAATCCCGTCATATGGTTAGAATTGGCATCGTGGCTGGAGAAGCCTCAGGTGATCTACTTGGTAGTCACCTGATACAAGCACTTAAACAACAAAATCCAGATATAGAGTTTGTCGGTATCGCTGGGCCTAAAATGATTAGCGAAGGCGCTAAATCACTTTACCCGATTGAGCGACTGTCAGTACGCGGTTACCTTGAGGTAATTAAGCACTTATGGGGCTTACTAAAGCTACGTCGCGAATTACTCAATCATTTTTTAAGTAATCCCCCTGACCTGTTTATTGGTATTGATGCGCCAGATTTCAATTTTTGGCTAGAGAGAAAGCTTAAAAATAAAGGGGTTAAAACGATTCATTATGTGAGCCCATCTATTTGGGCTTGGCGTAAGAATCGCATCAATAAGATTAAGAAGTCAGTTCACCAAGTTTTGGCACTGTTTCCTTTTGAGCCAGCTTTATACAAAGAGAAGGGTGTCCCTGTTGCCTATGTCGGGCACCCTTTAGCCGACATGTTGCCAATTGAACCTGATGTTGCAGGCGCGCGCGAAATTTTAAAATTAGATGCTAATGCATTAATTGTTGCGATGTTGCCGGGTAGTCGCCAAAGCGAAGTACAACAACATGCAGATTTGTTTGTGCAAACAGCTAAGCAGATTTACGCACAGCAACCTAATGCTATATTTTTAGTGCCATTAATTACACGTGAAACACGCAGTATTTTTGAGTTGGCTATTTTTAATGAGCCTGAGGCCTTGCCAATTCAACTATTGTTTGGTCACGCACATGATGCAATGGAGGCCGCGAATGTGGTCATTGTTGCATCGGGTACAGCAACACTTGAGGCGGCCTTGCTTAAAAAGCCAATGGTGATTACTTACCGCATGTCTAACCTGAGCTGGCAGTTGCTTAAACGTATGCGCTTGCAGTCCTACGTAGGTTTACCCAATATCCTGGCCGAAAAATTTGTGGTGCCAGAGTTACTGCAAGATGACGCAACTGCTGAAAAAATTGCTCAAGCAGCGTTAGATCTAGTCAATGATAAAGAAAAGCTTGCGGCGATTAAAAGTGAATTTACTGACATTCATTACCAATTAAAGCAAAATACAGCTGAAAAAGCGGCTATTGCCGTACTTTCACATTTGAAATGAGTCAAGTTCATTTAATCTGCGGTGTAGACGAAGCAGGGCGTGGGCCTCTAGCTGGCGCTGTGTATGCAGCTGCTGTAGTACTTAATCCAGAAAAACCAATTCAAGGCTTAGCTGACTCCAAAAAACTAAGTGAAAAAAAGCGTGATGTGTTGGCACTTGAAATTAAATCACATGCTTTAGCATGGGGCATTGCCTATAGTACGGTAGAGGAAATTGACCAGATTAATATATTGCAAGCAAGTTTGCTGGCAATGAAGCGCGCCGTTGAATTGATACAAGTTAGTTTAGTTGATATGCAGCCAATGCAGTTGCTGGTGCAGGTAGATGGTAACCAATGCCCTAAAATCAGCTTACCGTGTGAGGCTATCGTTAAGGGCGATAGCAAAGTGCAGGCAATTTCTGCAGCATCAATTTTGGCTAAAACTGCACGAGATGCAGCACTGTATGAATTAGACCAGCAGTATCCTATGTATGGATTTGCACAACACAAGGGCTATCCCACAGCCGCACATATGGCACTATTGCGCGAGCATGGTGTTTCACCTGTACATCGGCGCAGCTATGCGCCAGTGAAGGCCCTCATTCAAGCCAATTAAGCTAACAGTAAGAACACTGTTGGTTTTTTATGCAAATCTGGCAACGCCGATGCTTTCCATTCTTTCACACGCTTTGTGATAATTAACTCATCACTGCAGCTAATATTGCAGGCGATACATAGCCTAGTTTCGCCACTGCATGTGCTAAGTATATCTTCAAGCATATGCTGGTTACGGTAAGGTGTTTCGATAAAAATCTGTGTTTCTTGCAGCTTGGAGCGTTTTTCAATTTCTTTAAGCTGAATAACTCGTGCGGCTTTATCGCTAGGTAGGTAGCCTAAAAAGGTAAATCGCTGCCCATTCAGGCCACTTGCCATTAAGCTGAGTAGAATAGAAGAGGGGCCGACCAGCGGAGTAACACGAATCCCTTTTTGGTGTGCAAGTGCAGCAAGCTTTGCGCCGGGGTCGGCAATACCAGGGCAGCCAGCCTCGCTCATTAAGCCTACGTCTTTACCTGCGATGAGTGAGTTCAGTAATGTGGGCAACTCTTTATCACTCGTGTGCTCATTTAATGGTTTAAGCACAAGGTCACGTATAGGCTTGCTATGTTTAATGGTACTTAAGAAATGACGTGCAGTTTTTTCATTCTCCACAATAAATTCATCTAACTGCTGCGCGATACTCACCACCTCTGTTGGCAGCACCTTTGTGATATTGTCTTCCCCTAAGGTGACTGGGATAAAATAGAGTGTTCCTGCTTTTTGATTAATCATTAATATTTCACTTGTACTCGATAACTTAATGTAGCCTTACCTTCTGCAGGTACGTCGATTTTCCACACAGCCGTATTGCTGGTGGCTTTTTGGCTAGGATGGTTTTCTTTGATTATTTTCCAGTCTGCAGGAATCGGTTCTTGTACGGTGACAGAAACACGTTCTTTTTTTGCATTTTTGATAACAATCTCATACGCGCTTTCGAACATACTATTCCCCTTAGTTGGACGTGGTAAGGTTTTGAAGTCAGATTGCTTTTTATCCGCTGTTACATCAAATGCTTCACCAAGCTTAAGACGTACTGTTTCATTTTTAGGTGTATGGTCGATACGGTCTTCACCTACAAATTGTGCATTCCCTAAGCTATCTTTTTTATAGACGCGCATCACACCTTTAGGCAAAGGGATGCCTAATTTTGCAGCTTCTTTGTTATCAAAATCTACAAATACGCCAACTTTTAATTTTTGACCTAAATCGCCATAGCTGGCGTTGTAATAATAGTCAGCACCGCGCAACACTAACTCTTTGCGCGCTGGTACTTGTGATGCAGAAAGCAGGGCCACTTGCTTGGTTTGATTTTCTGCAATCGTGGTTGGCCGATCAAGGCTGTATAAATGGTACTCAAGCAGCGACTCTTCAGCCATAGGCGCCGCAGTGTCAGCCGCCATCTCTAGGCCTTTTCTCATACTCATCGCACGAGGGTAATTATCTTGTACACGGTTAACATCCCCAGCCACTAATTGCAGTTTCGCATTTTGATAACTGGTACCGCTGGTGTTGGTTAGCGTAACCCAGCCAGATAAATCTAAGCTGTCTTCTTTCGGGCTGAGTTCAGCCACATAATCAGCCTTCCAGTCCAAGCCACCAGTTAGGTAACTTAATTCAACTGACTGTTCACCTGCTGTTTTATTATTAAGCTTAGTAATCAGGGTAGGGTGGTCACGTAAATTAACCGGCACATTGTCATACACAATACGCCCAGGCATGCCGGTTTCAATACGATTACCTATTTTCATCACGGTACCGTTGTTTGCAGACAATACAGAAGCTTGTTCGCTGGTTTCTACACCTGTAGCAGGATTGGTACTAATGACTCGTACCATTTTCCCTACATATTTCTCTAGTAGTTTTTGTGGTGTAAGTAAGTCAAAATCAAAGTTTTGTTCTAAAGTATCAAAACTGCCCTTGTGACTAATGCTACGCAATAAAGCTGTTTCTGGCCTGATTTGTGCGCTCACATCACGTAATGCAAGGTTATTTAAACCGCTATTTAATTTAACTTTACGCTGATCTTTAACCAGCGCCAGATTGCCATTGTAGATAGTGACTGCAACGGATTGCTGATCATTTAAGCTACTGGTGATTTCATCTGTATCAGCGGCTATGATATTGCTTGATAAAACGGACAGTACGCACAGTACGATTAATTTATATTGATTAGGCATTACAAACTCCTTCTTGGTGAGAGCGGGTAAATGTGGCAACAATAGATAGCATTTAGTTCATTTATATCACGGACACTTGCTCATGATTCAGCATATTAATCAAAGCAATCAGCGGTAAGCCAATCAGCGCATTCGGGTCTTCACCTGTCATTCTTTCAATAATGGCAATCCCTAGTCCCTCTGATTTGGCACTGCCTGCACAATGATAAGGCTGTTCTTTTAACAAGTAACTTTCAATTTGCGCATCCGTTAAGTTTCTAAACTGCACGACATAGGGCACAACCGCCGCTTGCATATGCTGCGTTTTTGCGTTGTATAAGCATAATGCACTATGGAAAATAACTTCTCTGCCACGCATCATACGCAGTTGTTTAGTCGCATTGTCGTGATTTAGCGGTTTGCCTAGTTGAATGTTATCTAGGGTGGCTACCTGATCGCACCCAATCACCAGCGCATCTGTATGCGTAGCACCGATTTTGATGGCTTTATCTTGCGCTAATCTTAAAGCTGTTTCTTGAGGTAACTCATTTTCTAGCGGTGTTTCATCTACGTCCGGTGAGATACAGTTAAAAGGAATCTGTAAGCGTGTTAATAACTCACGTCTGTAAATTGAGGAGGAAGCAAGGATCAGGTTATTGTGCATGATTATCGTAGTAATAAAAAAGCCGACAGTACGTATCCGTCGGCTTAGTCTGTCAATTAAAGTTTGTTAATTAAACATCTCTTATTCAGGTTGAATTTCAAGTAGAGATTCGTCCGGAGTGACTGTGTCGCCTTTAGCTGCATGGATAGCCACCACGATACCTGTGGTTGAAGCCTGGATTTCATTTTCCATTTTCATGGCTTCAATCACCAAGACGCCATCACCAGCCTTTACTTTGTCGCCAACGTTTACCTTAATCGCAACGATAGTACCTGGCATAGAGGTCGTTACATGACCTGGGTGAGAAGGGCGAGGGCGACCGCTACTTGTATTGCTGGCTACTTTTCTTTTACCACCGCTACTTGCGCTACCGTCGTTAGAAATCTCAATTTCACTTAAGGTTTCAACAATCACTTCTTCAGCGATACCGTCAATAGACACAAAATAAGGACGCTGCTCTTCGCCAGCGTGGCCGCTACCAGTTACATTGATATGGAATGTTTCGCCATGCAATGTCACTTTAAATTCATTTGGCGCAAATCTTGGGCCACTAGATTTAATTGAGTTTTTATCTAGCAACACTTCAGGCACTAATGAACCTGCATTACGCTCTTGTAAATAAGTTTGACCAATATCTGGGAACATTGCATAAGTCAGCACATCTTCTTCAGACTTAGCAAATCGCTCGGCTTCATTGCTTAATCTCGCCATTTCTGGCTTGAGTAAATCAGCTGGTCTGCAGCTAACTACTTCAGCATCACCCACAGCTTGTTGCTTGATTGCCTCGTTAACAGCAGCCGGTGCTTTTCCGTATTGACCTAAGAAGTAGTTTTTAACTTCATTAGTAATTGATTTATAGCGTGCGCCAGTCATCACATTAAGCACAGCTTGCGTGCCTACGATTTGCGATGTTGGTGTCACTAAAGGAGGGTAGCCTAGATCTTCACGTACTCTAGGGATCTCTTGTAGTACTTCATCCATGCGATTAAGTGCACCTTGCTCTTTTAGCTGGTTGGATAAGTTTGAGATCATGCCGCCAGGAATCTGGTTAACCAGAACTCTGGTATCAACGCCTGTAAATTCACTCTCAAACTGCCAGTATTTCTTACGCACATCTCTGAAGTAGGCAGTAATTTCCTGTAGGGCAGCTAAGTCTAAACCTGTGTCGTATTCAGTGCCTTGTAATGCAGCCACTAAACTTTCAGTAGACGAGTGGCTAGCACCTTCACCAAAAGATGAGTTGCAGGTATCGATAATGCTCGCACCGGCCTCAATGCCTTTAAGCAAGCTCATTGCAGACAAGCCTGAAGTAGCATGGCTATGCAATTGAATTGGCAAGCTCACTGCACTACGCAACGCCTTAACCAAATCACCTGTTCCTTGAGGTGTAAGTAAACCAGCCATGTCTTTAATTGCGATTGTGTCGCAACCCATGGCTTCTAATTCTTTTGCTAACTGAACAAAATAGTTAACATCATGTACAGGGCTTGTTGTATAAGCAATTGCACCTTCTGCATGTTTGCCTAGTTTTTTAACAGCCTCAACCGAAGTTTGAATGTTACGCAAGTCATTCATTGCGTCAAAAATACGGAAAACATCAACACCGTTATCTGCTGATTTCTGCACAAAAGCACGAACTACATCATCAGAGTAGTGACGGTAACCTAACAAGTTTTGACCACGTAGCAGCATTTTAATGCGGCTGTTAGGTAACGCTTTACGTAATTTAGCAAGGCGCTCCCAAGGGTCTTCTTTTAGAAAACGTACACATGCATCGAATGTTGCACCGCCCCAAGCTTCAAGCGACCAAAAGCCGATAGCATCGAGCTTTGCACAAATTGGTAGCATATCATCAGTGCGCATGCGGGTTGCTATAAGCGATTGGTGACCATCGCGTAAAACTAGTTCAGTAACAGATACTTTTGCCATATTTTTAATCTATCAATCTAAGGTTAAAGTTAATTTTTAATACTCGAAAATCTTGTTAAATACCTTCGTGCGCTGCAATTACCGCTGAAATCGCTGCTGCGATTAATTCTGGCGGAATTTCATTAGCATAGTTTGCTAATTCTGGATGCATCTCTACAAAGCTGGTATTAAACTCGGCAGCCCTAAATTCTGGATGCTTAAGAATCTCTTGATAATAAGGGATAGTCGTTTTTACACCGTAAATAATCATGTCGTCCAATGCACGACGACCACGCTCGATCACGCCTTCCCATGTGAGTGCCCATACCGTCAATTTTGCACACATGGAGTCATAATATGGCGGTATTTCATAGCCGCTAAATATGGCAGCATCCATACGCACACCCGGGCCACCAGGCGCATAGTAACGTGTAATTTTGCCAAAGCTTGGCAAGAATCCATTTTTAGGGTCTTCCGCATTGATACGGAACTCCATCGCATAACCTCTAAAGGACACGTCTTTTTGTTTGTACTGTAAAGGCAGGCCATAAGCCACGCGGATTTGTTCCTGCACAATATCAATACCTGTGATCGTTTCCGTCACGGTATGTTCCACTTGTAAGCGTGTATTCATTTCCATGAAGTAGAACGTATTGTCAGAATCCAGCAAGAACTCAACTGTACCCGCGTTTTCATATCCAACTGCTTTGGCTGCTTTTACTGCTAATCCGCCAATATACTCGCGCTGTGCTTGTGAAAGCTGCGGTGATGGCGCAATTTCAATTAACTTTTGGTTGCGGCGCTGTATTGAACAGTCACGTTCAAATAAATGGATAGCATTGCCTTGAGAGTCAGCCAGCACCTGCACTTCAATATGACGCGGCGATACCACACATTTTTCAATAAACACTTCAGGTTTACCAAAGGCCTTGCTTGCCTCACTAATCACGCGATCATAATTGCCTAACAGCTCTTTTTCGCTGTCACAACGGCGAATACCGCGACCACCACCGCCATTTGTTGCTTTAAGCATCACTGGGTAGCCAATTTTGCTGGCAAGTGCGACAGCTTCTTCTAAATCTTTTAAATTACCATTACTACCAGGGGTACACGGAATGCCTGCTTTAGTCATAGCATTGCGCGCTTGAATCTTATCGCCCATTTGGCGAATAACGTCAGCATTAGGGCCAATAAATTTAACACCACGACGTTCACAAATCTCTGCTAACTCTGGATTTTCAGACAAAAAACCGTAGCCTGGATGCAACGCGTCGCAACCAGCAGCCACAGCTAGGTTAACAATATTATGTGCATTTAGGTAACCGGCAACAGGATCGGCACCGATATGATAAGCTTCATCTGCTTTTTTAACATGTAAAGCCTGACGGTCTGCATCTGTGTAAATCGCAACAGATTTGATGCCCATCTCAGAGCATGCGCGCACAATACGTACTGCAATTTCACCGCGGTTAGCAACTAGAATTTTTTTGAACACGTAGGTAAGCCTTAATTTTATTAAATATCGTTACAAAAACAGTGCAATTGTAACATGGGAGCCTTGATTGCTAAATCCCTAGCGCAAATTTAAGCACTAAATTCGGCATGAAAAATCAATTTAGCCACCTAAATAACCACTAAATATCTAAAGCATTACCTACACATTTAATGAGCTCGTTAAATACTTTGTCATATGCACTGGGAATTTTTAACCTCTAATGCCCATAATCTAGGATAATTTCATTAAATGTAATTCATCTTAATTAAAAGCTTAATCATGACCAATCAAAACCTCCTAATTGACAACATGGCTTTTGCAGCCCGTGGCGAACGCCTGCAAGCAAAACTTCCACTTTCCGACTTTCCTAGATTGCACGAATTGATTGCATCTCAGCAAATAAAAGCTACCATGAACACAAAGGCAGTCGATGCAGCGGCGCAAGCCGGTGGGATTGAATTTACGTTAGAAGGTGAGAAGAATGTGCTTGGGCAATGCTTCTTGCATTTGACGTTAAATGCAAGCTTGATAACAAGCTGTCAGCGCTGCCTATCCGAAATGCCTTTAACTTTAGCGTTGAACTTTCATTACCTAGTTAGCAGTGTGGATGTGGACGCATTAGAAGATGCTGAGGCGGAGATTGGTGATGATTTCGATATTCAAGAGGTGAGTCAAGCAATGGATGTTAAGTTGCTGATTGAGGATGAAGTGATACTAGCGTTACCAATCGCGCCCGTGCATGAAGGTAATTGCACCCCAGTAGCAATGCAAAGCGGCGAGAAACCCAACCCATTTGCGGCACTGAAAGGCTTAATTAAATCTTAAAATATATAGTATTGGCTGACAAAACTAATGTTTTGTATTATTATTACGGGTTAGTTATTTAGTGTAATCTTAAATTAGTGATGCGTTGTTCATTTTTACGCATCGATTTACAAGTAATTGAGATGATGTTTTAATCATTTTATTGGAGTTTATTATGGCAGTTCAGCAAAACAAAAAGACACCTTCAAAGCGCGGTATGCACCGTTCGCACGACTTTTTGACAAATCCACCATTAGCAGTTGAGCCAACTACAGGCGAAACGCACTTGCGTCACCATATTAGTCCTAATGGCTACTACCGTGGCCGTAAAGTATTGCCATCAAAAGGCGAGTAATCTTACTCGACGAACACGCTCAATAACAGTGTTGGTGTAGATTGAGCTGTTTGGCAGTACAGGAAACATAACGCCGCTCCATTAGCTTGGAGCGGCGTTATGTTTTAATAGTGTACCTATTAATCTTGCTACCAACATGTGGCAATGATGTTCCGATTAAACCCTTACTATTCAAATCGAGTAAAAAGTAATGGATATTACAATTGCAATCGACGCAATGGGTGGTGATCATGGCCCCCACGTCACAGTGCCTGCGGCACTGAAAGCATTGAATGCAGATTCTGAGTTAAATATTGTTTTAGTGGGCTTAAGTGACGTAATTGAGGCTGAACTTAAGGCACATAAAGCTACAGTTAGTCCGCGCCTGCGCATTCATCATGCAACTGAAGTTGTTACTATGGATGAGTCGCCACAAAGCGCTTTAAAGAACAAAAAAGACTCCTCAATGCGAGTTGCCATTAATTTGGTTAAAAGTGGTGAAGCCAACGCCTGCGTCAGTGCAGGCAATACAGGCGCGCTTATGGCAACAGCACGCTTTGTGCTAAAAACCTTACCCGGCATTGATCGCCCGGCAATCGCATCTGCTTTGCCAAGCGAAAAAGGCAATACCTATATGCTGGATTTAGGTGCAAATGCAGACTGTACACCTGAGCATCTTTATCAATTTGCCATCATGGGCGCTATGCTAGTAAGCTGCGTCGAGCACAAAGAACGCCCAACCGTGGGCCTGCTGAATATTGGATCAGAAGATATTAAAGGTAATGAAGTGGTTAAGCAGGCTGGCGAACTGCTAAAGGCCAGCCACTTAAACTTTTATGGTAATGTTGAAGGTGACGACATATTTAAGGGAACGACCGATTTAGTCGTGTGCGATGGTTTTGTGGGTAATGTCTCACTAAAAACCACAGAGGGCTTAGCTCATATGATGGGCAAGTTCTTAACTCAAGAATTCAAAAAGAGCTGGCTAACCAAATTAATGGCACTTTGTGCAATGCCAGTACTCAAAGCTTTTAAAAATCGCTTAGACCCACGTCGTTACAATGGTGCAAGTTTCTTAGGTTTACGCGGCATTGTGGTTAAAAGTCACGGCGGTGCAGATCAGGTGGCTTATTTCTCTGCGATTCATGTGGCAATAGAGGAAGCGCGTAGCGGAGTATTGCGCCGCATTACCGAACAGCTAGAAATTGAACATTTACAACCAAGTGTGGCTGTAAAAAACTCTCAGGACATGCAATGATATTTTCTCGTATAGCAGGCACCGGTAGCTATTTACCAAGCAAAATACTTACCAATGCTGATTTGGAGCATATGGTAGATACTACCGATGAATGGATTTTTACACGCACCGGCATACGCGAGCGTCATATTGCTGCGGAAGGTGAGTTTACAAGCGACCTAGCTCTGCAGGCAGCTAAAAATGCAATAGCAAGCGCTGGTGTGAGCCAAAATGATATTGATTTGATTATTGTTGCAACAGCTACGCCAGATAAAATTTTTCCTAGCGTAGCAACCATGGTGCAAAAAAAGCTTGAAATATCAGGTTGCCCAGCATTTGATATTCAGGCAGTTTGCAGCGGGTTTGTGTATGCACTGACCACAGCAGATAACTTTATTAAAGCTGGCAGCGCCAAATGTGCATTAGTTATAGGTGCTGAAACGTTTTCACGCATCACCGACTATACTGATAGAGGCAATTGCATTCTGTGGGGTGATGGTGCTGGTGCAGTTATCCTGCAAGCATCGAGTGAGCAGGGGGTTATTTCTACCCATTTGCACGCAGATGGTCGTTACGAAAATATGCTGCACGTACCACGTAATACCGACAAGCCTGACGCCATTATTATGGAAGGTAACGCTGTATTTAAAATGGCGGTCAATACCTTGGATCAGATTGTTGATGAGACACTTGCTGCCAACAATATGCAAAAATCAGATATTGATTGGCTAGTGCCGCATCAAGCCAATATTCGCATATTGCAGGCGACTGCTAAAAAGTTAGACATGAGCATGGATCGTGTAGTGGTGACCGTGGATAAACACGGCAATACCTCTGCCGCATCGATTCCGTTAGCGCTGGATACGGCAGTCAAAGACGGCCGCATTAAACGCGGAGACATCATATTAATGGAAGCTTTTGGTGGCGGGTTCACTTGGGGTTCTGCATTAATTAAGTATTAATATTCAATTAACTATATAGATAATATAAAGTAATTTATGAAAAAAACAGCATTCTTTTTTCCAGGGCAAGGCTCACAGTCTGTAGGCATGATGAGCGGCTTTGGCGATAATCAAATCATCCGCGATACATTTCAAGAGGCATCTGATGTTTTGGGTGTGGATTTGTGGGCAATGGCAACTGAAGCCAATGAACTGATTAACGAAACTACTAACACTCAACCTATCATGCTGACTGCAGGCGTAGCCGCATGGCGTGCATGGCAGTCCGTATCCGAGCAAATGCCCGCAGTAGTAGCGGGTCACAGCCTAGGTGAGTACACGGCATTAGTGGCAGCTGGTGCATTATCATTTAAAGATGCATTGCCGCTAGTAAGGTATCGCGCGGAAGTCATGCAAAGCGCCGTGCCTGCTGGCGTGGGTGCGATGGCTGCAATCTTAGGCTTAGATGATGATGCGGTGCGCGCCGTCTGTACTGAAGCTGCACAGGGTGAGGTTCTGGAAGCTGTTAACTTAAACTCGCCAGGACAAGTGGTGATTGCGGGCAATAAAGCCGCTGTAGAACGCGGCATGGAAGCGGCGAAGGCTAAAGGTGCTAAGCGTGCACTAGCTTTACCAGTAAGTGTGCCATCTCATTGTGCGCTAATGCATCCAGCCGCGCTTAAGCTGGCAGAGTATTTAGTTAACGTGGCGATTAATGCGCCGTTAATTCCTGTAGTACACAATGCCGATGTCGTGGCTTACAATGACGGTGATAAAATAAAAGATGCACTAGTCCGCCAATTGTATAGCCCGGTACGCTGGGTTGAAACCGTACAGCATATCGCTGCGCAAGGCGCTGTACAATCTGCGGAATGTGGTCCAGGAAAAGTATTGGCAGGGTTGACTAAACGCATTGTTGCGGAGTTGCCATGCGTTGCATTAACAAGTAATGATGCATTACTTGAGCTTAAAAATACACTTTAGAAAATACACTTTAAAAATTATAAGAGGTCGCTTATGTTAGCTGGTCAAATTGCATTAATCACAGGCGCAAGCCGCGGCATTGGTGCTGCTATTGCTTTAGAATTAGGTAAGCAAGGCGCTATCGTCATTGGTACAGCAACTTCTGACAAAGGCGCATCAGCTATTAGTGAGACATTGACTACAGCCGGCATTAAAGGCGAGGGCATGGCTTTAGATGTGAATGATGCTGCGCAAGTAGAAGCTACGCTAAAAGCCATTGGTGAAAAATACGGTGATGTTAGCGTGCTTGTTAACAACGCAGGTATCACGCGCGACACCTTACTTATGCGCATGAAAGACGATGACTGGGATGCGGTTATTAGCACCAATTTGACTTCAGTATTCCGCATGAGTCAGGCCGTGTTGCGCCCAATGATGAAAGCGCGTGCAGGACGCATTATTAGTATTTCGTCAGTAGTTGGCCATATGGGTAATGCAGGTCAAACTAATTATGCCGCAGCTAAAGCTGGTATGACTGGTTTCACAAAATCCTTGGCTGCCGAGGTCGGTAGCCGTGGAATTACTGTAAACTGCGTAGCTCCAGGTTTTATTGAAACGGATATGACAGCAGAGCTGTCTGAAGATATCACCAATAAAATGCTTGCACGTATCCCAGCTGGGCGTTTAGGGTCTGTGAAAGAGATTGCAGCTACTGTTGCGTTCTTGGCTTCACCTAATGCGGCCTATATTACGGGTGAAACCATCCATGTAAACGGCGGGATGTTGATGGTTTAATGGTCTTTTTATATAAAAAGACCATTAGATTCGCTATCAATTGATTAAGTTTTTTGTATTATTGTTGAGTTTTGGTAGAATGTTGCCTTAGCTGAACTATTTTTTATATTTAAGCTATTTTTTATATTAAGGGGTATTTAGATGTCTGACATCGAACAACGTGTTAAAAAAATTGTTGCTGAACAACTAGGTGCAAATGAAGCTGATGTTAAAAATGCATCATCATTTGTAGATGATTTAGGTGCTGATTCACTAGACACAGTGGAGTTGGTAATGGCGCTAGAAGAAGAATTTGACTGCGAAATCCCTGATGAAGAAGCAGAAAAAATCACTACAGTTCAATTAGCGATTGATTACATCAATACTAACCTCAAATAAATTCACAATTAGGCAGTTTGCTCGTTCAGGGCTTACTGCCTTTTGCCTTTTTGTTTCTTAATCCCAGTCTGCCAGTGTTTTTAGAGGAGACTCTAGATTCACCGGATAAGTTTTATCTTAAGACCTAGGGAAGGCAGAAACCGAGATAGTCCTGTTGTACATTGCTAGTTGTACAGTTTAAGTTGCGAGCAACTTGCAGCAATTTAATGCACTTAGTAAAGAATTCTTAGAGGTATCCTGTATGTCTAAACGTAGAGTGGTAGTTACTGGTCTTGGCGTTGTATCACCTGTAGGTATTGGTGTTAAAACCGCTTGGGATAATCTTGTTGCTGGTAAATCTGGCATTACACAAATTACTAAATTTGACACCAGCGCATTTGCATCGACAATCGCAGGCGAGGTCAAAGATTTTAACCCTGAAGACTTCATCACTGCAAAAGACGCAAGACGTATGGATACGTTTATTCAGTATGGCTTAGCTGCCGCGATTGAAGCAGTTAAAGACTCAGGCATTGTAGCCACCGAAGAAAATGCTGAGCGCATCGGCGTTTCTATCGGCTCAGGTATTGGCGGCATGCAGTTAATTGAGGACACAGACATTCTGTATAAAGAGTCTGGCCCACGCAAAATATCACCGTTTTTCATTCCTGGCACCATCATCAATATGATCTCAGGTAATTTAAGCATTATGTTTGGCTTTAAAGGCCCTAATGTTTCTATTGTTACCGCCTGTACAACTGGCACGCACTCTATCGGTGATGCTTCACGTATGATTGAATACGGCGATGCTGATGTGATGATCGCGGGCGGTGCAGAGGCTGCTATTACACGATTAAGCGTTGGTGGCTTTGCTGCAGCGCGAGCACTTTCAACCCGCAATGATGATCCAGCTACGGCTAGCCGCCCATGGGATAAAGACCGTGACGGCTTTGTGATTGGTGAGGGCGCAGGTGTGATGGTACTGGAAGAGTATGAGCATGCTAAAAAACGTGGCGCGAAGATTTATGCAGAATTAAGTGGTTACGGCATGAGTGCTGACGCCTACCACATGACCGCACCAAATATGGACGGTCCACGCCGTTCTATGCGCAATGCAATGCAAAACGCTGGTATTAACCCAGATGCAGTGCAGTACGTTAACGCGCACGGTACATCAACGCCACTGGGTGATACCAATGAAACCAATGCAATTAAAGCCGCATTTGGTGACCATGCTTACAAGTTTGTAGTGAACTCAACTAAATCGATGACTGGCCATTTGCTTGGCGGTGCTGGTGGTTTGGAATCAGTATTCACCGTACTGGCAATCCACAATCAATTGTCTCCACCAACCATTAATATCTTTAACCAAGATCCTGAGTGTGATTTGGATTACTGTGCGAATACCGCACGTGATATGAAAATTGAGTATGCACTGAAAAATAACTTTGGTTTTGGTGGTACAAATGGCAGCTTGGTATTTAAAAAAGTCTAGCTAGCAATCAAATTGCCGTAAACTGAGCCCGCATTGATAGTCAATTGCGGGCTTTTTATTCACTGTTTTGAGTAGTGTATTTATGGTGTGTATGGTTTAATTACGCCTTATGGCTACTCATCGCACATCTTTAATCAACGGCAGTTTTGATCAAATCATTTCAGCTGTAGACCGTGGTTTTACTTACGGAGATGGTGTGTTCCGCACCATGAAAATTAAAGATGGTCAGCCAATCAGCTGGCCATTTCATTACCAGAAATTAGTTGCTGATTGTGCCGCGATTGGCATTGTCTGCCCGAGTGCCGAGTTGTTGATGTGTGACATTCAACTGCTGTTCCCAATTGATGAGTTTGACGATGGGCAAGTGCTGGTTGTTAAAATCATCATCACCAGAGGTGAAGGTGAGCGTGGTTATGCACCGCCTGCAGTGACGATTCCCACACGTGTGTTAATTAAATCAGCCATGCCAACGTATGCCGATGCGCACTATACTCAAGGCGTACGTTTACACCTGTGTGATACACGTTTAGCACTGCAGCCTAAGCTTGCCGGCATTAAGCATCTGAATCGGCTTGAAAATATACTGGCACGTATGGAGTGGCGCGATGAATCTATATTTGACGGGCTAATGCTAGACCCGCATGACAATGTCATTGAGTGCACCATGAGTAACGTTTTTGCGCGTGTAGGCCAGCATTTATACACCCCGGATTTAAGCCAATGTGGCGTGGCTGGCATCACTAGGCAGCGCATCCTTGGTTTAGAAACTTTGCTTGGTTTAACTGCTCACGTGGCAACATTATCATTGCCACAGTTGTTAAGCGCAGACGAAGTGATTATTTGTAATAGTTTATATGGTGCATTTCAGGTAACAGCCATAGGCGATCAAACATGGAGGCAACAGACGTTAGCTTCTACAATTAGAAACATACTGACTCATGGTTAAACGTATTAAAAGATGGCTGTTTATTAGCCTAGTCTCAATTGTGTTGATAACAGTTTGGCTAGTGTACTACGCTATTTATCCACTCAAATTACAGCCGAGCAGCCAAGAAGTGATTATCGCGCCAAATAGCGGGCTACGCAGCATTGCAAATCAATTGGTTGCGCAGGGCGTGCTACGTGAGCCATGGCGTTTTATTTTGTTGGCTAAGCTTTTAAATAAAGAACAATATTTACAGGCTGGCAGCTATACATTAAACAAAAATGTTTCACCTTATCAGCTATTGCTTTCGCTAAACTACGGTAAGGCAACGCAAGGCAGTGTCACCTTTATTGAAGGGCGTACCTTTGCACAGATGCGTGAAAAACTCGCTAAAAATGATGCGGTGAAGCAAACTACAACAGCTTTGTCAGACCGTGAGATTATGCAGTTATTGGGTTCTAAATATACAACACCTGAAGGTTTGTTTTTCCCGGACACGTTTTACTTTAATCGCCACACGCCAGATATTGCATTATTAAAGATCAGCTATGATGCGATGCAGGCTAAGCTGAATAAAGCATGGCAAACTCGAGACCAAAACTTACCTTACAAAGATAGCTATGAAGCTTTGATTATGGCTTCAATTATCGAAAAAGAGACGGGAAAACCTAGTGAGCGTCCGATGATTGCTGCTGTTTTTGTCAACAGAATGCGCTTTGGTATGCGCTTGCAAACCGACCCTACCGTCATTTATGGCATGGGCTTGCAGTATGACGGTAATATCCGCAAAAAAGATTTGCTGGCAGATACGCCATATAATACTTATACCAGAGGTGGTTTACCACCAACGCCAATAGCGATGCCCGGCATTGCCGCTATTGAGGCGGCATTGCACCCAGCAGACACTAAAGCGCTGTATTTTGTAGGTAAGGGCGATGGTAGCCATGAGTTTTCTAATAGTTTAAATGAGCATAACCGTGCGGTAGTACGTTATCAGTTGAAGAAATAAAAATATGACAGCAAAGTTTATTACTTTAGAGGGTATGGATGGCGCGGGCAAAAGTACGCATATCGCAGACATCATTAAAGCGCTTAGCACACGGGGTGTAGAAGTGGTCTCCACGCGTGAGCCAGGCGGCACTGAGCTAGGTGAGCGCCTGCGAGCATTGCTATTACATGAAGCGATGCATCCTGAAACCGAAACTCTACTCATGTTTGCCGCGAGGCGTGAGCATATTGCCAATGTGATTGCGCCTGCATTAGCACGTGGCGCCTACGTATTGTCTGATCGCTTTACAGATGCAACTTATGCTTACCAATGCGGGGCTAAGGGCGTGTTAGCGTCAAAAATAGAGCAATTGGAATTATGGGTGCAAGAAAGCCTGCAACCAGATTTAACCTTGCTATTTGACGTGCCGGTTGAGGTTAGCATGCAGCGTTTAGCAGCCGCACGCACCCCAGATAAGTTTGAAAGGGAATCTGCTGATTTCTTTACGCGCATTCGCAATGCCTATCTGCAGCGCGCACAGCAGAACCCTGCAAGATTCAAAGTCATTGATAGCAACCGACCTTTAGATGAAGTTGCCCAATCTGTAATGCAAGCGATAGCATCGTTGTGATTGATATGAGCGATATTGCTGATATTTACCCATGGCAAACCCAGATATGGGAGCGTTTAGCACAGGGTGGCCAACGCCTGCCGCATGCAATTTTACTGCATGGCAGGGCAGGGATTGGTAAGTACGACTTTGCACGTAGTTTTAGCCAATCACTACTATGTTTGAATAGGGCACCTAACGGAGCCGCATGCAAAGCATGCCCTAGCTGCAACTGGTTTAATGATGAGAGCCACCCAGACTTTCGCCTACTAAGCCCTGAGCAGGAAACAGAAGCTGATGACACTGCGCCAAGCAAAAAAACCAAGAAAAAAACACAGATATCTGTCGCGCAGATTCGTGATTTAAGTGACTTTTTAAGTTTATCCAGCCATCAAAGTAGCGGCGTGCGCATCGTATTGCTACATCCGGCTGAAACCTTAAATATCGCCTCTGCAAACGCACTGCTCAAAATGCTGGAAGAACCGGCACCAGGCGTGATTTTCATTCTGGTTGCGCATCAATTGCAGCGTTTGCTACCAACCATCATTAGCCGCTGCCAAAAGATTAATATGCCAGTCCCTAGCGAGCTTCAAGCACTTTCTTGGCTTGAGCAGCAAGGGGTTAAAAATGCGAAACAACAATTAGCTTATTTAGAAGGCTCGCCAATCAAGGTGTTTGCTGAGCAAATGCAATTTGATCAGCTCACTGAAATTTGGCGCTATCTAGCACTTGGCTCAAAGTTAGAACCTTATGTGCTTGCACCTTTGTTAATTGCAAACTCAGCCGAAGCTGGCGTGATTACAATCCAAAAGTGGCTATATGATATGGTGGCCGTCAAGTTAGGACAGCAGGCACGCTATCACTTGCAGCACATCGGTGCTTTGCAAGCGCTGGCGGACAGAGTAAACTTAAGTCGGTTATTTGATATGCATAAAAAGCTGAACGAGTTAAGAAAGCTGGCCTCACACCCACTGAACCATGATCTGCAAATGGAGGGCTTATTACTTGATTACACTAAGATTTTTAGCACATCGTAATTTTCTGCATTTTATAAAACACAGTGATTTTTAAAAAATTTTAATTTCGACATCCTTTGTTAACTTAACAGAAACAAAGTATTAAGTAGAACCCCAATAGAGTTTAATTATGGCTGAAGATACACAAGACGAAATTAAAAACCCTAATACCATTGCACCCAAGCCAGGCGTACTATCATTGGCAATCAAGGAAAAAGCAGCGCTCTATGCGGCGTATATGCCATTTTTAGTAGGTGGCGGCTTATTTATCCCGACAACGAAGTCATTCCAGATAGGTGAAGAAGTATTTATGCTACTTAGCCTGATTGATGACCCTGTAAAGTTAAAAGTGGTAGGTAATGTCGTTTGGATTACGCCAAATACGCAAGGTAATAAACCACAGGGCATTGGTGTTCAATTTAACGAAAAAAGCGGCGGCTTAGAAGCGCGCACCAAGATTGAAGGACTACTAGGTAACGCGTTAAAATCATTACGTGCTACCCATACTATTTAGTTGAAAACCATGCTTGTTGATTCCCATTGCCATCTTAACTTCCCAGAGCTATTAGCCAACCTACCTGCGATTAAACAATCCATGCAGGATAACCAGGTTAGCCATGCATTGTGTATTTCTGTCACCTTGCCAGACTTCCCTCAAGTATTGGCGCTCGCTGAGGAAAATGAAAATTTTTACGCCTCTGTTGGCGTGCATCCTGATTATGAAGATATCCAAGAACCTACCGTAGATGAGCTAATTAAACTTGCCAATCATCCAAAAGTGATTGCGATTGGCGAAACCGGGCTGGACTACTTTAGACTTACCGGTGATTTGGAATGGCAGCGCACGCGTTTTCGTACCCATATTCGTGCAGCAATTGCCACAGGCAAGCCACTAGTGATTCATACGCGCAACTCACCTGAAGACACCTTGCGCATTATGCGCGAAGAGAATGCACAGCAAGTTGGCGGTGTAATGCATTGTTTTACTGAGAGTTTAGATGTTGCACTAGAAGCGATTGCGCTAGGCTTTTATATTTCGTTTTCTGGGATTATTACTTTTAAAAATGCACATACCATTAAAGAGGTAGCGAAGCATGTTCCGTTGGATAGAGTTTTAGTGGAAACAGACTCTCCTTATTTAGCACCAACGCCTTATCGTGGCAAAACAAACCAGCCTAGTTATGTGAAACATGTGGCAGAAGAGGTGGCTAATCTACGTGGCATTTCTTTTGATAAGCTAGCCGCAGCGACAACCGAAAACTTCTTTAGGTTGTTTAAACACGCCAAGCGCTAATTTCAAGTGAGCAGTTGTGTAGTAATAAACGTTTCAATCAAGGCAACATCAGACAAAGGCAGTCAATGCAGTTAACCATGTTAGGCGTAGGTTCCAGTGCCGGCACACCCATGATCGGTTGCCAATGCAGCACATGTGTATCTACCGATAAGCGGAATCATAGAACACGTTGTTCAAGTGCGATCACCTTGGATAATGGCAAGGTTATCTTAATTGATACTGGGCCAGATCTGCGTCAGCAGGCTTTAAGAGAAGGGCTGATGAACGTAGATGCGGTGCTTTATACGCACACACATGCAGACCACTTACATGGGATTGATGATTTACGTGCTTATTGCCAACGACAGCGTTGCCAGATTCCGCTATACGGCAGTCCAGAAGCAATGCGGCATATTGCTGATAAGTTTGGCTACACGCTGCGTGAGGCTGGAGATTTTTGGGATTTACCTATTTTAAAAGTAAATCCGGTTACTTCATCGTTTACCTTATTTGAGCAAACCATCACCCCCATTCCTATTAAGCACGGGCATAGTGATATATACGGCTACCGTATTGGAAACCTGGTTTACTTAACTGATGTATCGGCAATACCAGCCAGCTCGATGGAGTTTCTAAATGATGTAGATGTGCTGCTATTAGATTGTTTACGCATCACGCCGCATTACACACACGTTAACTTGGAACAAAGTCTTGCGTTGGCTAGTCAGATAGGGGCCAAGGCTACTTATTTAATCCATATGACACATGATTTGGAGTATGCTGCGCTCAGTGCACAGTTGCCTGCTAATGTGTTTGTTGGCTACGATGGATTAAAATTAAAAATTTAGCGGTAAACCGATTGCTCAGTGTATCGTTTGTTAATGCACGGTTCAATGAGATAATTCAGTGAGATAATAAAGCGTTAATTTTGGAGATAGATATGCAATTTAGTTTTAAGAAAGCCTTAACAACAGTAGCAATGGCCTCTTTCTTAGTGGCTTCCATTTCGGTGACGCATGCTGCTCCTCCCAAAACCTATACTGAAAATGAGTTTTTAAGTACATTTAGCGGAAAAAATAAAAAAGTAATCACTGATAAATTAGGCACACCTTTCAAAAAAGAAATGTCAGTTAAACCATCAGGCGCTAATACCGTCATGCTTAAAGCTGGTGCCGATGAAAGCAAATCTAAACCGGTTAAAGTTGAAATGTGGTACTACAAAAATATCGTGAAATATGATCCAAAACGCACTTACAAAGAAACTGAAATTACGTTTGTAAATGATAAAGCAATGAATATTGCCTTCTTTAACAACCGCTAATTTACATAGTCACACCCAATGGCTTAAAACGTAGCTTGCTGGCTTAATCTGCTGGCATTTTCAAGTTGCGTTTTAAGCTTCAATTGATTAAATATCGACCATAAACACAGCGCCAATGCTGAGCTAGTTCAAGCCTATCATTATGCATCGCATGAAATAGCAGTCACCCCGCTAACGCTACCAAGCAGTTTGCCATATCATTCAAATGTGGTTTAAACTAACTCATGTCCAAACGCTCTTAGTTGCATATTCACTACTGATATTATTTGCTCACCCAGTTTGGAGGTAATGCCAAATATGAACAAGCAACCACACTTTAAAGGCATACTCTTTGATTTAGATGGCGTGCTTTATACTGGCTCCAGCCCTATATCAGGCGCAATTGATGCAGTGAATACCATTAGAGCCAGCGGTATGCCATGCCGGTTTGTGACCAATACCAGCACATTGTCGTTAGCATCATTGCACAACAAGCTTAATGCCCTAGGCTTCTCTATCCCCAGCGGTGAAATCATCAGTGCTCCTCAAGCCACTTTGCTCTACTTAAAGCAACAAGCGCATGCTACTTGCCGCTTATTGCTGGCGGATGATGTTAAAAAAGATTTTAATGTACTGCCTCAATCATCGACTGACCCAGATTACATTGTGATTGGTGATATAGGTAATGCTTGGACTTACGCATTACTCAATGATGTCTTTAACGTATTAATGAAAGGTGCGAAGCTAATTACCATCCATAAGAACAAGTTCTGGCAAACCGAGCAAGGGCTACAAATGGATATAGGCGGTTTTGTAGAGGCATTGGAATATGCGAGTGGTGTTAAAGCAATGGTAATCGGCAAACCGGCCCCTGAGTTTTTTAAAATCGCACTGGATGATTTAGGTCTTACAGCAACAGAAGCCATGATGGTGGGCGACGATATTGATGTAGATGTGGGAGGAGGGCAACAGGTGGGGCTGACAGGGGTGTTGGTTAAAACGGGCAAGTATCGACAGCACTATGCTGATGCCTCGCCAATCACGCCGGATATCCTGATTGATTCAGTGGCAGACTTACCGAAAGTACTAGGGCTATGAAGTAAGTTATATCGCATAGCGCTTATTGTCGTTAAACAGTGAAAAATGGAGTCTGATATGAATAATGAAACTTTCAATATGAGCATTCGTCAGTTTTTGAAAATGGCCGGCATTAGCTCTCAGCGAGAAATTGAACAAGCCGTGGCGCGAGCCAGCGCAAATAATACGCTCAAAGGAAATGAGCATTTACCCGTTAAAATGACGCTATCAATAGATGCATTAAATCTGAATGTCAGCTTTGATGGATCTATTGATCTTGGTTAACTTAATCAGCAGGTTACAAGGTTAAGTTGTTCTAATAGGTTAATATTTTTCGTGCTAAGCTTTGCTTGATGACTAAGCGTTACTGTCTGCTAGCATATTTACTTTAGTTGCCATGATGAAGTCATTCTCATGCAAGCCGTTGATTTTGTGTGTCTGAAAAACAACGCTACAATAACCCCAGCCTATCGTGATATCCGGGTGGTGTCCCTCTTGTTCGCACAAGTGCCCAACACGTTGTGCCAGCGCCAATGCATCCATGAAGTTTTTAAGCTTAAATGTACGTTTAATTTTAGTAGCATCGTCGCGTAGCTCCCAGCCTGGCACTAGTGCTAGGTACTGATTGGCCACTTCACAGGTCATGGGTGGGATACCGCCTTGGCAAGGCGTACACTGTTTGTTGGTCAGGTCTATGCTGTTCATGGAAGCTCTCCTTAATAATTGATATAGACACATGAGTTCTGACAAACTTTAAATATATTAGTTGTTTATTAAGCACTTTTTAGCAGGAGGCGTATGATGGAACTTATAAACAGGCCATAAGTCCCATTTATGTCACTAGGTTTAGAGTGGCGCGGGGCGTGTGGTGGTGGCGCTATCATTGGTTAAGCCAATGCCATGGAAGGCGCCGAATATGGTGCGCTAGAAGTGAATTAGCGACTGTGGTGGGCTTGATGACTACTACGAAACAATTAGATGAATTAATTAACCGTGAATATCAGCACGGTTTCTATACGCAGCTCGAAGCTGACACCATCCCGCTTGGCCTAAATGAGAGTACTGTCAGACTTATTTCTGCAAAGAAAAATGAACCAGCATTTATGTTGGAGTGGCGTTTAAAGGCCTACCAGCATTGGTTAACACTTTCTGAACCTACATGGCCGAACGTGCATTATCCGCCAATTGATTATCAGCACACTTATTACTACTCAGCGCCCAAGTCAGAAAAAGCAGGGCCACGCGATTTATCAGAAATCGATCCTGAGTTATTGCGTACCTACGAGAAACTAGGTATTCCACTGAGAGAGCAACAAGTATTAGCTGGTGTAGCGGTAGATGCGGTATTTGACAGTGTGTCAGTGGCCACCACCTTTAAACAAAAGCTATCAACGCTCGGGATTATTTTCTGTTCGTTTTCAGAAGCAGTGCAAAAGCACCCTGAATTAGTACAGCAGTACCTGGGCTCAGTCGTGCCTTATACCGATAATTTTTTTGCAAGCTTGAATGCAGCTGTATTTAGCGACGGCTCGTTCTGCTACATTCCGCCAGGTGTTAAATGCCCGATGGAGCTTTCGACTTACTTCCGCATTAATGCAAAAAATACAGGCCAGTTTGAGCGTACGCTTATTATTGCTGACAAAGACGCCTATGTGAGCTATCTAGAAGGATGCACGGCACCGATGCGAGATGAAAACCAGTTACACGCTGCCGTGGTAGAGCTGATTGCGCTGGAAGGTGCACGTATCAAATACGCTACGGTGCAGAACTGGTACCCAGGAGATAAAAACGGTAAAGGTGGCATTTATAATTTTGTCACCAAACGCGGAGATTGCCGTGGAGATAGATCCCATATTTCATGGACGCAGGTAGAAACAGGCTCCGCCATTACATGGAAATACCCAAGCGTAATTTTGCGTGGTAATGGCTCCGTGGGTGAATTTTATTCAGTTGCACTGACTAACCACCATCAGCAAGCCGACACGGGCACTAAAATGATACATATTGGCCGAGACACCAAGAGCACTGTACTTTCTAAGGGAATTAGCGCGGGATACGGTCAGAACACCTATCGCGGACTAATTAAGGTATTGGCTGGTGCAGAAAATGCACGCAACTATACACAGTGTGACTCACTGCTACTTGGCTCAAAATGCGGTGCGCATACGTTTCCATATATTGAAGTAAAAAATCCAAGCGCAAAAGTTGAGCATGAAGCTTCAACCTCACGCATTGGTGAAGACCAACTGTTTTACTGCACACAGCGCGGCATACCCCCTGAAGATGCCGTATCAATGATTGTTAGCGGGTTCTGCAAAGCAGTGTTTCAGGAACTGCCGATGGAGTTTGCGGTTGAGGCACAGAAATTATTAGGCGTCAGCCTAGAAGGCGGTACAGGGTAGGAGGGGTAACATGCTATCTATTAAAAACCTGCACGCATCGATTGATGGTAAGGAAATATTGCGCGGTATTAACCTTGAGGTAAAGGCGGGAGAGGTGCATGCCATCATGGGGCCTAATGCCTCTGGCAAAACTACGCTAGCTCAATTACTGGCCGGCAGAGCTATTTATGATGTCACCGCAGGTAGTGTGCATTATCTTGGCCGCGACTTACTCAACATGACACCAGAGCAACGTGCGTGTGAAGGTGTGTTTCTGGCTTTTCAATACCCAGTTGAAATTCCAGGCATCAGTAATGCGCTATTTCTGAAAACAGCGCTTAACGCCATCCGTAAATATCACCTGCTGCCAGAGCTGGATGCCATGGATTTTCTGAGCCTAGTGCGCGAACGTATGAAGCGCGTAGGGATGGATGATGCCATGCTGTTACGTGCAGTCAATGAAGGATTTTCTGGCGGGGAAAAAAAGCGTAACGAAATATTACAGTTAAGCGTGCTGCAGCCAAAACTAGCCATTCTTGATGAAACGGATTCTGGCCTTGATATAGATGCGCTAAAACTGATTGCTGATGGCATCAACGATATGCGTGACCCTGCACGCGCCATCATTCTGGTGACGCACTACCAGCGCCTTTTGGACTACGTAGTACCAGATGCAGTGCATGTGCTGTCACAAGGATGTATTGTTAAATCAGGCGGGGCGGATTTGGCTAAAAACCTGGAGCAGCATGGTTATAGTTGGGTTAATACTGATGTCATCGCTAGCCAAGCCGTGCAAGCTAGCCAGATCACTCAAGCGAACCAAGCCCCTTAGGAGTTCAGTCATGCATGCCCAACCACAATCCTGGCAAAACATAGCGTTATCGCTGGTGCCGTATGAACTGGCTGGTAACGGTACGCCTTGGGTATTGGCAACGAGGAAAGCCGCGTTTAAACGTTTCGAAGCCCATGGGTTTCCGACTAGGCGCGAAGAGGAGTGGAAATACACCGATGTGTCATTGATTAGCAAGCGCGGAACGCTAGCGCCTGACAATATCCCGCCCGAAGCGTCATCAGAAGCAAAGTTACTTGCTTGGACTTTACCAAGTGAAGGCATGCATTTGATGGTGTTTGTGAATGGGCATTTTGACTCTGGCTTATCTAACATTGATGATTTGCCTGCAGGCGTAGCCCTGAACAGCCTTGCGGACATGCTGGATGATGGTGCAGAGCTGCCAAAGGACTTGTTTAAGCAACAGCATGAGCACACTGTTTTTTCTGCGTTAAACAATGCATTTGTGACCGATGGTGCAGTATTGAATATTGCACCAAGCACAGTAGTAGATAAACCGATTTATATTTTGCTTATCGCCAGCGGGCATGGTACTGCGATTTATCCGCGTATGATTGTCATGGCTGGTGCGAGCGCACGCGCCACCATCATTGAGCATTACATGGGCACTTTAGATGCGCATAATTTCACCAATGCTACTACTCAGATTAACTTAGGCGCTGGCGCTAAAATTGAGCATTGCAAGCTCACGCAGGAAGGGCCCGCGGCTACACATATTGCCGGCATCCACGTACAACAGGCGGAAGGCAGTCACTTTACGTCTAAATCATTTGTATTTGGCGGGCGCTTAGTCCGTAACGATATTACCGCTAGCCTAAATGAGCCTAATTGCACATGCACTTTAGACGGCTTATATCTGTTAAATGATAAGCAGCATGTTGACCATCATACGCGTATTGACCATATAGCAGCATCATGTATTAGCCGCGAACATTACCGAGGTGTGCTAGACGGGGAGTCGCGTGGCGTGTTTAACGGCAAAGTCATTGTGCACCCTGGCGCTAATAACACGGATGCGAATCAGACCAACCATAACTTGCTGTTATCAAGGCAAGCTGAAATTGATACTAAACCGCAGCTGGAGATTTTTGCGGATGATGTCAAATGCACACATGGAGCAACCGTGGGGCAATTGAGCGATGAAAGCTTGTTTTACTTACGCTCACGTGGCCTAGATGAGGTAGTGGCACGCTCAATGCTGATTTATGGATTTGCCAATGACATCATCCGTGGCGTAGATGTGCCTTACTTACGCACACGCCTAGAGCATCTTCTGTTAGATCGATTGCCTCAAGGAGAGATGGTCAAGGAGCTGCTATGAAAATGGGTGAATTCAATATGAACAAGCAGGGTGGTACAAGTGGTGCAAGCACGGTTGAATCCGAGATTAAAAATCACCTGCTGGTACAGCATTGGCGAAAAGACTTCCCAATACTGCACACGAGCTTGTATGGTAAGCCGCTAGTTTATTTTGACAATGCTGCCACCACACAAAAACCATCGATAGTCATTGAGGCTGAGAGTCACTATTACCGTCACACCAACGCTAATGTACACCGTGGTATTCACACCTTAAGCCAACAAGCAACAGACGCATTTGAATCCGCCAGAAGTAAGCTACGGCAATTCATTAATGCGCGTCACGACCATGAAATAATCTTTGTACGCGGCACTACAGAAGCCATTAATTTAGTCGCGCAGAGTTATGGGCGAAGCAGGCTCAAGGCTGGTGATGAAATTATTATCAGCGCTATGGAGCACCACTCCAACATCGTGCCTTGGCAAATACTATGTCAGCAAACCGGTGCCATACTACGCATAGTGCCAGTGAATGATGCGGGCGAGCTGGATATCAATACCTACCAGTCTTTGCTCAACCCAAAAACCAAACTAGTTGCCATCACACATGTATCCAACACATTAGGCACCATTAACCCCGTTAAAGTCATTATCAACCATGCCCATGCGCAGCATGTGCCAGTGTTGCTGGATGGCGCGCAGGCAATTGCCCATATCCCTGTTGATGTACAAGATTTAGATTGTGACTTTTATGCTTTTTCTGGCCATAAATTATATGGCCCAACAGGGATTGGCGTGCTTTACGGAAAATCTGACCTGTTAGACGGCATGCCCCCATATCAAGGGGGAGGGGACATGATTAGCTCAGTAAGTTTTGAAGCCACTACTTACAACAAGCTCCCCTATAAATTTGAAGCTGGCACCCCCAATATCGCCGGTGTGGTTGGCCTTGGAGCCGCGGTAGACTACCTAACAGCCATTGGGCTTGATGTCATTGTAAAGCATGAAGAGTCACTCTTAAATTACGCAACTGAGCTAATTGAAATTATCCCAGAGCTACGCATCATCGGCAACGCTAGGCATAAAACCGGCATCATTTCATGGGTAATGGCAGGTGTGCATCCCCATGACATCGGTACCTTTTTAGACCGTCAAGCCATCGCAGTTCGTACTGGTCACCATTGCACCATGCCACTAATGGAGCGTTTTGGCATTCCAGCAACGGTGCGTATCTCATTTGCGCTCTACAACACAAAAAATGAGGTGGATAAGCTAGTTAACGCGGTTTATCACGCAAGGGAGTTATTTAAGTGAACGACCTGCGCGATCTCTATCAAGATATGATTTTTGACCATTATCGTCAGCCCAGAAATTATGGTCAGCTGGAAAATGCTAACCGTAAAGCAGAAGGCTACAACCCATTATGTGGAGATAAAGTAACCTTAACGCTAATACTCAAAGATGGCGTCATTCACGACCTAAAGTTTGAAGGTACCGGCTGTGCAATTTCAACTGCCTCCGCCTCACTCATGACAGAGGCACTGAAAGGAAAAACAGCAGAAGAGGCACTCAGTATACTAGAAGACTTTAAATCATTAGTGACCGGCGCCACTGTGGATAAAGATATGGGAAAGCTCGCTGTGTTGGCTGGCGTGCAAGCGTTTCCTCAGCGTGTTAAATGTGCCACGCTGGCATGGCATACATTACAAGCCGCATTAAAGAGCAGCGCTGAACTAGTGACTACTGAGTGAGTAAAAGATGATGTTTGATTGGCAAAAATTTGCAGATGAGCAACAGACCACGGCACCCGGCAAAGAGGCGCTGTTGGTACGCGTAAGGGAGATGCTGCAGACAATATTCGACCCGGAACTGCCGGTCAACATATACGACTTGGGCTTGGTCTACCAATTAGAAGCAACGGAATCCGGACATATCAATGTCACCATGACACTCACCACGCCCAATTGCCCAGTGGCACAAACGTTCCCCGACACCGTACGGGAAAAATTGCTTTGTGTGCCAGGCGTTAACGGTGTGGATGTAACCTTGGTATGGGATCCACCTTGGGGCCGAGACAGCATGAGTGAAGCGGCTAAATTACAACTTGGCATGCTATAAGGAGCGCAATCATGAGTAACTGGATAGACGTAGCGGCAATAGACGATTTTAAATCTGGTACTTGTCGTGTGGTAAAAACAGACGAAGCATCGGTTGCTGTATTCAATATTGATGGACGTTACTACGCGATTGATAATCTATGCAGCCACGAGGAGGCAGAATTATCAACCGGAAAAACTGAACGTGATGAAGTCATCTGCCCGCTACACGGTGCGCATTTTTCTTTGGTAACGGGAGAGGCGCTCACTGCACCTGCCTATGAAAATTTACGAACCTATCCCGTCAGAGTCAATAATGGATGGCTAGAAGTGGACACTGAACTTCAGTGGGATGTTGCCTAGATATAGACCTATAGCAATGATTTAATAGCCTATTTCAGGAAATTGTAATGAAATGTAATGTATTAATGCATAAATAGCTCTACAATGAATACTCGTAGTTGTGTAACACAGGGTCTAGTAAACACAAGATTTAGATATAACGATACATAAGCTAATAACCAATTTTTTGGGAGGGTAGTTTCATGAGTCTTTTAAATTTATTCTGGTTGTTTTTTGTACCAACAAAAGGATGGCGACATCTCGTACAGCGCAAGCTATCTATGCACAGGCTTTATTTGCTACATGTAGTTCCAATGTCATTGATACCCCCATTGTTCATCTACTGTGCAGCGGGGAAATACGCGGGAGACTTACTCCCGGTTTTGTCTAATCAGAAATTATTATTAGTCGCTGCAATTCTGTTCGTTGTTGAATTAGCCTCGGTTCCGGTGATGGGCCTCATTATTCGCCAATTAGGGGAGGTTGCAGAAATTCACCCCACCTATCATCAAGCATTTACGCTTGCGGCTGTAGCCCCCACGCCTTTATGGCTAGCACCTATCGTGCTTTTAGTCCCAGACATGACGTTTAACCTAGTGGTGCTCACCATGGCATTAATGGCCACGGTAGGATTTATCTATTATGGCGTTCCGGCGGTATTTCATATAAAAGAACGCGGCCATGCGATTCTGATGTTTGGCGCAGTATTAACTGCAGGAGTGATTGGCTGGGCGCTGCTAATGATTGTCACGCTAGTGGTGCTGGGTAGCGTGCAGAACTTATAATTGCGGTAGTATTAAGTTTACACTCCATAAAGAGGCTGCATTACGGTGCCTCTTTATGCATTTCTATTTGCTGAAAAATGAATTAAAAGGGTAATTAAGTAGATGTTTTGGCGTAATAATAAAAACCTAAATCTTTATAAAATTTTACATCACGCCACAGACTGCACCAACAGCCGAGATGGTGCAAAAATGGTGGTGTATTGCCCGGTTGAGCGGCCAGAACAAGTGTTTGTTAGAGATGAAGCTGAGTTCATGGTGAAATTTACACAAGTCGAATAGTATTTTACAAGTTGTCTAGCATGTCAACCGATACCCAATCCATTCAGATTGAGTATCGTGTGCAACACAAGCTAGTTGTGCGGTATTTCACCACCCAAGGCATTGGTTAAATCAGCCAGCATTTTTGCTAGCTCGCCCGTCATCAGGGTAAAGTCCAGCGCAAATATCTCATCAGCATCTTCCGCTAACGTAGTTGAGTCCTCTTTAATAATGTCCAGAAACTCCAGCCGTTTAATTTGCATTTGCTCGGTGAGTACAAAAGATATTCTGTCGCTCCAAGTCATGCCTAAGCGCGTCACACGCTTGCCTGCGGCTATGTGTTTCAGTATTTCATCACCTTCAAGCGCGTGATTAGCATAACGAATAGTAGCTTTGCTTTCGCCTGCAGCACGCAGCTCCAATTCACGGTCTATCGTAAAACCTGACGGTGCATTGCCACTTGCCAGCCAATCAGTCATGGCGCTCACGGCAGATACATTGGTATGCAATTGTTTAAATGGCACACCTTCAATCGACTTATTAAAAAACTCTAATAGCTCTTCCGCCTTAGCTGATGAAGCTGCATCAATTACCAAATACCCATTCACAGGGTCTAGCCATGCGTAAGTGGTACGTTGCAGTGCAAAAGCTCTAGGCAGCAATTCTTCTGTGACAGCTTCTTTGAGTTCTTTTTTTTCTTTGCGGCCAACTTTATAGCCTTGCTGTGCCTCAATATCAGTCACACGTTCTTTTAAAAAACGGTTAATGATGGTGGCTGGTAATAGCTTTTGCTCTACACCTAACGCAAAAAGCAGTTGGTTATTTGCATGATGAACCAGCTTGTCACCGTGGCATGCAACCCAACCACGGCTTTGCTTATCTAGGCCACTGCATGGTTGCAGAGGCTTAAGTGATAGTTTTTCAAGTAACTGATCGTGAGTAATGGTGCTGCCTGCTGCCAGACGATAGATAAAGGAATTTTTAAACCACATGAGAAGGGCGCTCAGAAAAAAGCGCCGATTATACTGAACTTGGGCTGTTATAGATGCCAACTTTATTTAAATAAAGTTGGCATTCACCAGATATCAATTGATTTTCAATCTAGTCAAACTCTCTGTCCTCAAACGCCTCTCTTAATCTTGCATTGATGGCATCAATATCATCATCCTGTAAATTGCTGGTCGGTGATGCCTGCTTGCTAGCTGGAGCAGGGGTATTGACTGGTGCTGATGCTGCGCCTGTAGTAAACCACTTTGCAAATGGTTCTGCATTTACCCCCTGTGGTACGTACCAGTGTTTTGCTTCTGCATTCCACTTGGCGCCAAGTGCTTTTGCTTGGTCTTTTTCATTAAATGGTACTTTAAGTGCTATGTTTGTTGCTGTCATGCTTATCCTGATTTCTATTGCTAATTGATCTGATTTCCCTATTGAGCATAGGCTGGGTTGATTAAAAAAGTCGAACGTGTGATCTCCCCCTTAGGAGGGTGGTGCTCTATCCAATGAGCTACGGGGTAACTGCTTTGTAAGTCCTATTTTAGATAAGACTTTGATGATAGTTGTTTATTCATTCTCTAATCTAGTCGAGATAATACCAATATCCAATGAGTTTATATAGGATAAATACACGCCATCATCACGCCTGCAACAAGGTTTTACGCTAACGGATATCGCCATCTGCTTGCATCAGACTTTCTCTTGCTTTGCCCGCTTGCATTAATATTTCTGCCAGACGTTTAACCCCTGGCCCTGCAAAATCTGGTCTTGCGAATATTAGGTAAAGTGGTAATGTGCGCACACCGCCTTCACGTAGTGGCAACGCCTTTAACTGCCCAGATTGCAATTGCTCTTTGATATGCGCGGCAGGTAGCCAGGCAAACCCAAACCCCATGGCTAAAGCTTCAATTGATGTTGCAATATTACTCACAGTCCAGCGTTGGTTGACTTCTATGGTTGCCGTATTCTTGTCGCGCTTAGCGCCTGAGTCACGCACTACAATATGGCGGTGCGATTGCAGGTCTCTGTAGGTTAACACGCGATTTAATTGATGCAGCGGATGTTCGCGTTGCGCGACCGCTATCAGTTTAATCGTCATGATTTGGTCACCTAAAAAACCTGACGGTATATTAGGGGAGATTGCTAAATCCGCTTCGCCTTTATATAACGCATCTGAGGTGCCACCTAATACCGACTCAATCAATTCGACTCTCGTATGCGGACTTTCCAGCCCAAATTGATTTAAGCAATCCAGCAATAATCGGGTAGGGAATAGAATTTCAGCCGCGATATGAATAACCGCCTCCCAACCAGCCGAGAGCCGATTAGCTGCCGCTTCCAAGTCGTTAGCTTCATTCACTAGCGCAAGTGCACGCCGATACAGCATTTGCCCGGTTGGCGTTAGTACCGCTTTGCGGCCTTGAATCTCAAATGCTTTTAATGCCAGCAAAGATTCAATCTTTTGCACCGCGTAGGTAACCGCGGATTGGCTTTTGTAAAGCTTCTCCGCTGCTTGTGCGTATCCGCCAGTTTCCACCACCGTAATTAGGGCTCGCCACTGTTCAAGAGAAATATTCGGCATGATATCAATCTAATTTTTAGATAATTAATAGCTAAATATTATACTTTTTTATCTGATAAATAAAATGTTTAATAGCATCCTATCAACTTAACTACAAATCATTGCTATGCAAAAAGCTCGCTACACATTGACTGCCATCGCTATTCATTGGGGGATGGCGCTCTTATTAATCACGCTATTTGTCGTTGGTTTGTATATGCATGAGCTTAAATTCTCGCCATTAAAACTGCAAATTTATGCATGGCATAAATGGGCTGGCGTAACGGCATTTATCTTAGTGATGTTGCGCCTCGCATGGCGAGTCAAGCATCGTCCGCCAGCATTGCCGTGGACCATGTCTAAAATGACTAAACTTGGCGCGCATATTGGGCATGGCATGCTGTATTTTTTAATGATTGCCATTCCATTATCTGGATGGTTAATGAGCTCGGCCAAAGGTTTTCAAACCGTTTATTTTGGCGTGCTGCCAATCCCGGATCTGTTATCTAAAGACAAAGCGATAGGTGATGCATTAGAAGCTGCGCACATGATTTTAAATTACAGCATGGCGGCCATCCTAGTTGGGCATATAGGCGCAGCAATCAAACACCATGTAGTGGATAAAGATGATGTATTGCGCCGCATGCTGCCATGGCGTGCTCGTTAAGCTAAGTGAAAGGTCTGCAAAATGAATATTAAAGTATGGTCAAGTGTAATCGGTGGTTTGATGCTAGCTTCTGGAGCGCAGGCGGCAGAGTACACCAGCATTCAAAGTGACAAAAGCTCGCTGCATTTTGTGTATAAACAAATGGGTGTGCCTGTAGATGGCAGTTTTAATAAATTCAATGCGCAACTGGCGTTTGACCCTACCAAGCCAGGTAATGCCAAAGTAGCTTTCGAGCTTAATTTAGCGAGCATTGATGCTGGCTCAGATGAGGCCAATGATGAAGTCTCCAGTAAAAGCTGGTTCAACACCAAGGTATACCCAAAGGCAACGTTCGCATCTACTGCCATCAAACAGCTGGCGACAAACCGTTATGAAGTCAGCGGTAAGATGACCATTAAAGGGCGCACGCAAATGATTACTGCACCATTCACATTTACCCCGCAAGGCAACACTGCCACGGTTGACGGTAGCTTTGTACTCAAACGATCAGAATTTGCAATCGGCGAGGGCATGTGGGCAGACTTTGGCACCGTTGCTAACGAAATACAAATTAACTTCCACTTTCTGGCTAATGCCAGCAAATAACTTTTTTAAATCACTTTAATCAGGAGTAACACTATGAAACGTATCGCACTTTTAGCTATTGCAGCCAGCTTTTCAACCGCAGCACTGGCAGCACCAGAAACTTATGTGATTGATAACACACATACATTTCCACGTTTTTCTTACAGCCATTTTGGCTACTCTACACAATTGAGCCACTTTGACAAAACAACAGGAAAAATCACGATAGACCGCGAAGCAAAAACCGGCTCTATGGATATCGCAATCGACACAACCTCTGTAAATACTGGCTATCCACTATTTAATGAGCATATTCAAGGTGAAGATTTCTTGAGTACTGAGAAGTTTCCGGTTGCTAACTTTACTTCAAAGAAACTGAACTTTAATGGTGACAAGTTAGCCTCTGTAGATGGCACACTCACACTTAAAGGCGTGAGCAAGCCGGTCACGCTGACAGTTACATCGTTTATGTGCATGCCACACCCAATGTTGAAAAAAGATGCTTGCGGTGCAAACGCAACGGCAACAGTAAAACGCTCTGATTTCAACATGAGCAAGTATGTGCCATACGTTGGTGATGAAGTTACTATCACCTTGCCAGTGGAAGCTGTTAAACAATAAGTAACTTTAGTGCCACCGCATTGCAGATACTTGCCGTGGCACTGCTTATTGGCAGTACAGCTTGCACAGGCGCGATAGTGCCTAAAGGATGTTTTGATGAAAATACGTACATTGCAGCAATTGATTACGCCTACCCCGACGATGGATGGGGCAGGGGTCAGGCTGAGCCGCAGTATTGGCAAGACACCATCTTTTCGCCTTGATCCATTTTTGATGCTGGATGAGTTTTCATCAAGCAACCCTGACGAATACATTGCGGGCTTTCCTGACCACCCACACCGCGGCTTCGAAACGGTCACCTACATGCTAGATGGCAATATGCTGCATCGCGACCATCTTGGCAACCAAGGCGAGTTAAAAGGCGGCGGCGCACAGTGGATGACCGCAGGGCGCGGCATCATTCACTCAGAGATTCCACAGCAAGAAAGCGGTCGTATGCGCGGCTTTCAGTTATGGATAAACTTGCCTGCAAAAGAAAAAATGAAACCTGCGGCATACAGAGATATTCGCCCGGAAGAAATCCCCGAAATGGATTTACCAACTGGCGGGAAAGTAAGAGTGATTGCTGGTAATGTCGAGATAGCAGGTAAGGCATTGTTTGGCCCAATTCAAGGTGGCACAACGGCGCCCCTGTTTTGGGATATCCGCTTGCCTGCTGGAGTGAGGTTTGCACATGCAATACCACTAGGGCATACCGCCTTTATCTACACATACGAGGGCAGAGTAAGCATAGAGGGAGGAACAGTACAAAGCCGACTAATAATGCAACAAGTAGTTGGCGAGCTCTCTGATGGGGATTACGTAGCAATTAGCACACTTGATCAGCCAGCAGCCTTTTTACTGATTGCAGCAAAACCATTGCATGAGCCGGTTGCACAATACGGCCCGTTTGTTATGAACACGCAGGATGAAATTGCACAAGCTATTATCGACTACCAAACAGGTCAGCTGACGAGCCCGGCGCCGCGACCATGACCCAGTTATGCCATCAGTAACATCCGTCAACAACGAACGCAGCGTATTAATGACGCTGGCGGGTATTCAGTTTACCCATATTCTGGACTTCATGATCATGATGCCTTTAGGCCCCATGTTAATGAAAGAATTTAGCATCAATACGCACGAGTTTGGCTTATTAGTTGCCGCTTACAGCTTTAGTTCTGCACTCTCTGGGCTATTAGGCGCTGCGTTTATTGATCGATTTGAGCGTAAGCAACTGCTCATTGCAATGTCAATTTGCTTTGGCATCGCTACAGTGGCTTGTGGATTAGCAACGAGCTATGCTGCTTTGCTCGTGTTTCGTGGGTTATCCGGGGTATTTGGCGGCATCATGGGAGCATTGGTACAGACCATGGTGGCCGATATCATTCCGTTTATGCGCCGCGGTAAAGCTAATGGCATTATTTCAACTGCATTCTCTATCTCTACAGTAGCAGGCGTGCCACTTTCACTCTGGATCGCTACCCATTACGTATGGCGTGCACCATTCTTTTTGATTGCAGCCGTGACAGCACTGTTTATATTCACAGCTAATCGACTATTACCCACCATAGACCACCATTTAAGCATCAAACGCAGCCATCCATTTGCGCCTATGCTTGCCGTATTGCGTGATAAAAACCATATCAGGGCACTTATATTTTCTGCACTGATCATTTTCTCTAGCTTTACCGTGATTCCTTATTTGACAGTGTATGCAGTCAACAACGTAGATATCTCGCAACATGACATCCCTTTAATCTACCTAGCTGGCGGAGCCGCCACTCTGATTACAGCGCGCTTGATTGGTCGATGGGCCGACCATGCTGGAAAAGTTCTGGTGTATCGGTTGGTAGCATTGGCAGCAACTTTCCCCATCCTATTCATTACCCAATCAGGGCCCGTGTCTTTGTGGGTTTGGTTGCTCTATACCACGGCTTTTTTCGTTTTAGTCTCTGGCCGCATGATTCCTGCAATGACGGTGGTGATCTCTGCAGCGCAGCCAAAACTGCGGGGTACCTTTATGTCACTTAATTCTACAGTACAATCGTTAGCGATGGGGTTATCGACAACCTTGGGTGGGTTTATTGTCACGCAGGACACCAGCGGTGCCTTTATAGGTTACGAGCATGCCGGCTATATTGCGGTGTTATTGAACGTATTGGCGATTATATTCGTATCAAAAATTGTGATGCATGACCGCACAGTGGTGGCAAAAAACACATTTAGCGAGTCTTAAGCAGGATTACACTGCAATAGAAGACACGCCAAACATACTAGCTTTGCTCACCATCTACAGGTTTATGAACTGCAAACCCTGACTCAATCCATGCATCAATGCCTCCGGCAAGCGGCCTCACATTGAAATAGCCATGATTCATAAACGCTTTGGCTACCTTAGCGGCCGTGACTTCATTCGGGCATGCGCAATACAATACAATATCTTCGTTGATGTCTATTTCAGGCAAAATGTCCTTTACCTGCTCAGTAGAGACAAATCTAGCGCTAGGTATCCATCCATCCTCTATTAGTTTTGGCGGTCTGGTATCAATAATAACGGGCTGTTTGCCACTCACTAGCAGCTCATTTAATGCCCCTACGCTAATACGTGCCATCCTTAACGCCTTAAGAAAGCGATAGCGCTCCCACCATTTATTAGCAATAAATAGCACAAACGCTAACGCTATGACTAAAGCACCCCATTTACCCATCTCAACCAGCGTTAGCAAAAGTTGGTCAATAGAAGCGCTGAACATTGAACCTAACAAGATAGCAGAGCCTACCCATACCGCCGCGCCTATGGCATCAAGCACAATAAAAGTGAATGCTTTAGTGCCTAGCGCACCAGCAAGCGCACTGGAAATAGAAGCAAAACCTGGTACGAACTTACAAAACAGCAGGGCAGATGGTCCAATTTTTAGATACATAGATTCTGTTTGCTTCACGCATGAGTCTGGAGATAGCGAGATTTTGCAAAGCTTACTCATCACTTTCTTGCCATAGCGACGGCCTGCAAAATACCAGAACATATCGGCTAGCAATGCACCGGTAACGGCAATCAGCATTAGGCTTGTGAGGGAGTTTTCATGATTAACACTGATGGCACTTGCTACCAGTATCGTAGGGTAAGCAGGTAAAGGCAGGCCAATCTGCTCTAGAAATACATTAAAAAACACGATCAGCAAACCATACTGATGTAATAAGTTAAGCAGTAAATCCATATATTCAGTGTCTTATTGGTCGCTAAAATGAAGGGGGGGAGGTGCCATCAAGTGTTGCTGTTACTCACCAAACACATTACAAATGTGAGCGGAGGTTGTTATTAGGAGATATCTACTAAAGCAGGCATCTGTCTGATTTAGATTTTGACATAAGCAACCTTTAATTTAAAGGTGCTGTATTATTATTTTAAGATACTCCCACAGCATTGAAGACTTTGCGCTGTGGGGTTTTAAGCATGGACTTAACTAATACAATCTACCTTGAACGGTAGACTAATACTTAGTTAACTTTATCTTTAAGTGTTTTACCAGCTTTAAATACAGGCGCATTACGTGCAGCAATTTGAATGGTTTCGCCAGTTGAAGGGTTACGGCCAGAACGAGCAGCCTTTTTTGTTACTTGGAATGTACCGAAGCCAACAAGCGCTACGTTGTCTCCAGCTTTTAATGCTTCACCAACCGTATTGATGATGGCATCTAATACGCGATTTGTGTCAGCTTGCGTTACGCCAGCTTCAGCCGCTACTTTTGCGACCAATTCAGATTTGTTCATATAAATTCCTATAATATGGTTAATATCGCTCCAAAGCCAGGTTTCATAAGGCTTGCAGAGAATTTACATCCTAGCACACATTCTTAAGCCATCAATCATAGTTATCAGCATAAATGCACAATTCTAGCCATCAGAGCACAAAAAAACTGTTAAAAAGCCTAGAGCATGTACCAAAAGCACTGCCAGCCGGACTTTAATCGCGTCAATTTAGAGTGGTGGGGCAGTTATACTGAGCTATTAATCAGTGCAATTGCAGCGCTTTTTGCTCTGCTGGCAGCACCTGAGCCCGGGTTCAGTCTTTCCACTAAAGCAGCACCTTCAAAAATAATGGTTAACTGCTGGCCAAGTGCAACGGCATCACGCGCGCCCGCAGTTTGGGCGATTTTTGCTAGGTAATCTTGCAGTTCTGCCGCCAGCACTGCCGAGTATTGGTTGATTGGGTGCTCAGGACTAGGAAATTCCACCGAGGCAATATGGAAAGGTAAGCCATGAAACTCAGGTGTTGTAATCCATGTTTCAACCAGCTCGCAAAGCGACACTAGAATATCGATGGAGTTAGCCTTTTTAGAAACAAGACGCGAGTTTAGCCACTCGTAAAATTTATCTGATTTACTTCTGAGATAAGCCATTACCAAATGATTTTTACTTGGAAAATGCTTATACAGTGTAGCTTTTGCTACCCCAGATTCGGCAATGATCGTATCAACACCTGAAGCCTGTATGCCTCTACTATCAAACAGCATAGTGGCTACGGTTAATATTTTTTCATTGGTTTTCATATCGTTCCTTTATCAAAACTCATTAAAAGTTTTGTTATTACAATTCATTCACTTACAACGCTGTTGTGAGTGGGCGCATTAACTCTTGCGGATATAAACAGCTGACATATCCAAATGCCTGCCTAAGGTTTTCCACATTATTTACATCGATTGTTCCCTGGTTAACAAAGGCTAAAAATGCCTGCCTCTGACGCTCTGGCAGCATGGCAGCCTGTGGTAGCTGGCAAGTACCGCTTTTCATTTTGTTGTACGCCAGCTGCAGCATGCTAATGGTCACTGGGTCTGCCGTGCTGGTCGATGCCTCAATAAACACACCTTGCGATTCCACAGGGCTAACTTTGCCTTGCTTATGGGTCATTTGCCTAGCACTCATGCCTACCATCAACGCAGTTACCAATACACCGACCAGTAGCAGTTGACGGTCATTTTTTGGCTTTAAGTGCGTTTCAATAGTTTTATTAAGCAGCTTCCAGGCATCGTTGGAGTGCGTCTGCGATTCAATTTGTATAGCACCAATCGTCAAAAAGAACAGCTGGTCAGTAAATACAGTGTGATTTTTAATCGTCGACTTACTAATTGCATCTTCAATTAATGTCCTCACCGCATTGATTTCATCCAGAGATAAGTTCGCGTTGCCCGCATTGTTGGTACGTTTGGAAACGCGTTCATAGTTCCACGCACTTAATGTTTTAGGCAACCGAACAATCGCAGCATTGGCACCACGCACATTCTGAACCCGGCTTTTAATCGCCGAGTAGGAGAGTAACTCACGGAAGCTCCAAGCGTCCGGGTTACCCGTATATAAATTACGCAATTGGCTCAAAATTAAAGTACCTCAAAAAAATGTCTTGCGTTTTTTAGAAAGCTTAAAGTAGACTATAAAAAAGTGAACAGACCTGTCTTTATGTTAACTCAGCGTATTACTAAATGCAATACCGAACTCCACCTAAAACATTATTTTACATAGGATTATTATGCAGATTACAAATTTTGACACAAATTTAGCAGATTGGCGCGCTCATGCATTAAAACTAGAGAGCGAGGTAAAAAAGGTAATTGTTGGGCAAGATAAAGCCATTCACTTAATGAATATCGCCATTTTTGCACGTGGCCACGTTTTGCTGGAAGGCGGCGTGGGCGTTGGCAAAACCACGCTACTGCAATCCATCGCCAGGTGTATTGGTGGTGATTATGAGCGTATAGAGGGTACGGTAGACTTAATGCCTAATGATCTTATTTACCACACTTACTTAGGTGAAGACGGTAAACCAAAAATTGACGAAGGCCCACTGTTAAAAGCCGGAGAAAACTTATCTGTTTTCTTTTTTAACGAAATAAACAGAGCCAGGCCACAGGTGCACGCTTTGATGCTGCGTGTGATGGCAGAGCGACACATCACTGCATTTAAACAGGAATACCGCCTGCCACATATGGTGGTATTTGCAGATAGAAACCAAGTTGAGAAAAACGAAACGTTTGAAATTCCATCCGCAGCCAGAGACCGTTTTATGATGGAAATCCCAATCAATATTCCAGATGACAGAGAGTTACGTAAAGCCCTCATGTTTGATGTGAAGTTTCAGCATGCTGAGAGTTTGACCAAACAAGTAGAGTCTAATGTACTTAAGTTTGATCAGCTCAACGCCTTCTCTGATGTGCTGCAAAGTCATATCAAGTCGAGCAGTGTATTAGAAGAGTACGCGCTGGATTTATGGGAATCCACGCAGAATCCAGAAAAGTTTGGCATCAAACTTGATAGCGTGGACGTGAATAGACTAATCCATACTGGCGCAAGCCCGCGCGGCATGGGTATGCTGCTGAAAGCAGCGCGTGTGAATGCTTGGTTGATGAATAGGGATAGCCTATATCCTGAAGATATCCATGCAGTTTTTCACGAGTTAATTGCCCATCGTATGGTATTTAATACCATGTATGAAAACCGTAGAACGGTGCTGGCGCGTGAATTAACGTCTCAAATATTGGCAACGGTTGCCGTTCCATCTCAGGCAAAAGCTGCATGATTCCCGCATACGCAAAACCATTCCATTACCAGATTCCATGGAAGTCAAACAGCATTCATTATGGTGGACATAGAGGTACGCAACGCGGCTTAGGGTTTGAATTCAAGGGAAACGTACCTCTCATTGATTACCCAGACCCTAGGCGAATGGACATGCGCCAAACCCTGAGAGACCCTTACGAACAAGTGCAAGTAAGGGTATTCAATCAGGATAACACCACCCCTATATTTGCTATCTGTGACGTTTCAAGCTCCATGCAGTTTAAAGGAGCAGTGCGCAAACTAGATGTTGCTAAGGAGATTGCTGCCTCAATTGCTTATTCGGCACATGAAGCAGGGGATTTATTTAGCTTGATTTGCTACAACCAAATAGTGATAGAGGATATTTCGCATAACCTCAACCATAACGTGCAGCAATCGTTTGAAACCATAGAGCAATTATCAAACATTAGCACCATGCGAGTTGGATGCGAAGGCGTTTTGGAAGTGCCGCAATATTTAAGCCAGCATAAAGGCTTGGTATTCTGGATTTCTGATTTTCATATGCCACTGGAAATGGTGGAGCAAACGCTTAGTGCCATGTCTATTCATCACATCGTGCCGATTGTGCTGTGGGACGCACGCGAGTACCAAAAGCTCCCTAAATTTGGCTTTGGCAACATGATAGACCCCGAAACTGGTTTACAAAAAACCATATTTTTCCGCGAGTCGGTTAGAGACCAATTTATCGCTGCATTTGAAATGCGTAAACAGACGCTTGAAACCTTGTTCTCTAAGTTTGACTATCAGGCGATTTACTTGAGTGACAAGTTTGAACCGGATTTATTGTCACAATATTTTGAACAATTATCGAGTTAGAAAATTAAGTCATTATGAAAACATCAATCATTAAATTACTCTTGCTAATCGGTGCCGTTTCTTATGCATCTATCTCACTCGCTCAGGCTCCAAATGTAAAGCTTATTAAAATCCAGAATCCACAATTTAACAGTGGGGTTCAGATTGGCGATGTGCTGCAGCGCCATATAGAACTGGAGGTCAATCAACCCTACACGCTATCTAAAACTGACTTGCCTGCCAAAGGCAGAAGCGCAAACGGTATTGAAGTGAAAGACATCACGCTGGTGGCCACTAAGGCTGGTGATAAAAATAGGTACACCATCAATCTTTCTTATCAAATTTTTGCCGCGGCCAGTAAGCCTGCACGTATGCAATTACCAAAAGAGACTTTTAAATTTAACGCAAACGCCAATCCTTTGGTGGCAGAAATTCCTGCTTGGTCATTCTGGTACGCAGCTTTAGTGCCAGACAATATAGAAAATGCCAAAAAAATGATGTACCCACAACATCAACCTGAAGCTGTAAATCTCACTTCACACCAAACTAAGCTTGGTATGTTTTTAGCCATGCTCATATTAGGCCTCTTAGGTCTTTTCTATATCAATGCGGATGGTCACTGGCTACCATTGATGAATGGTGCATTTGCCAAAGCTCATCGCCGCATCAGAAAAACCCCTAAATCATTAGACGGTTTAAAAGAAGCTTCCATTTACATTCACCAAGCATTTAATAAGACACATGGCACAAATCTATTTACTGAAGACATTGAGCCATTTATCAAGAAAAACCCGAATTTTTCTAAGTTAAGAGATGAGATTTACGCATTTTTTGAGCAATCAAACGCACTACTATTCGTAAACAGCACAATGTATTCAGAACAGCACATAGGCAATTTACTTAAATTAAGTAAGCGCTTAAGAGATTGTGAGCGAGGCGCATAGATGACTTTATTACAACCATGGGCATTGCTGTTGCTACCTTTGGCAGCCATCCCCTTTATTTTAAAAAGTCACCAAGGTCAATTTTACTCATGGATTGAAATTGTCCCTGCAGACAAATACTCGGAAATTGCTAACCTTACCCTTAAAGCAATGATTTCGCTGCTGATAGTCTGCATCGTGTTGGCATTATCGTCGCCACAAGGGGAGAGTAAACGGGAGCAAAAAGTAGGTAAGGGCGCTCAAACAGTATTGGTGATTGATAGAAGCGTGAGTATGGATCATCCATTTGCTGGTCAAGCATCAGGTGGCCGAGCCGCTGAAATCAAGTCCATGGCGGCTCGGCGTTTAATTACCGATTTCATTGACTCACGAACTGACGACATGATGGGCGTTGTTGGCTTCACCAATTCTGCGTTATACGGCATGAAAATTACGGACAATCGTGATGCTATTCATGCCGCAATTAAAGCCGCGACCGGGCCGGCGTTGAACCAAACCAATATTGGCGCCGGCATTACACAAGGGGTCACTTTATTCGATAACATTCAAAGCTCAGGGTCACGAGCGGTTATTTTACTGTCCGATGGTGCAGGTAAATTAAGCCCAAGGGTGAAATACAAAATATCCCAGCAACTAATAGGTAAGAAAATAAACCTCTATTGGATTGTGCTGCGTGAGCCTGATGACATCAGTATTTTTAACGGTGCAAACTATAGTGACGAACAAGCGCCAGATGCTATCAACCTAGATCGTTTTTTTAAGTCTCTTAAAATTAAATATAAAGCATTTGAGGCAGACAACCCAACAACACTAGAGTCTGCACTACGTGAAATCAATGCTAAAGAAAAGAACATCATCCAGTACAGCGTTATTATTCCAGGCCATGATTATGCTAACAACCTGATTGTAATAGCGATGGTACTGAGCCTTTTAATTTTATTGATTAAAAACATTAGGATACATTAATGGCAAAAAACATTAAAAATCGCAATCTAGCACTCTCTATGTTAGCGGTGATAGGTCTAGTGGGGGCAATTTATGAGGCGTATCAGTGCCATGCCATCTCTACCCTAAATAAAAAAATTACTGCAGGTAAGATCATTACTGATGAGAATTACCCTTACTTGCAAAAATATACCGCAGCTTATGACCAGGGCAATAAATCGGATTACAAACATGCAATACAGACTTACAGCCAATTATTAGATCAATCGCCATCTTTAGCTAATCAAGCCAAGATTCATTTCAATATTGGTAACAATCTGTTCATTTTTGGATTAATCCGTCGCGTGAATGAAGACGGCACATACCAAGATGAGGCTAGACATGCTTACATGCAAGCAAAGATAGCCTATGAGCAATCACTACGTATTGAGCCAACGGATATCTCATCCAAGTTTAATTTAAGCCTACTTAACTCAATCATGTCAAAAAACATGAATGCTGCGCCTAAGGAGCAATCAACGATGGAGTTGAGTAACTTACCGATAGGTCTGCCATGAATAAATCTATATTGAACAAATCAATTTTATTGATTAAAAGCCACTATGAAACATTGCTATACGTTCTAGCCATCGCATTGATGGCCTTAGCTCTGTTTATGCCAACCATACAACTAAAACAGCAGGTGCATAATTACTTAATGGTGGCAGACGTATCTCAAAGCATGAATGCTGAAGATGAAAAAATCAACAACCAAGCTGTCAGCCGGCTAGCGTATACGCGGTATTTGATGAAAAATATCGTTAAAACATCGCCATGTGGCACATATTTTAGTGTTGGTATTTTCGCTTCAGACAATGTTGCGTTATTGCTTAATCCATTAGAGGTATGCAAAAACCTCGACACCATTACCGATTCAATTGACCATCTTGAATGGCGCATGGCCTGGAAAGGCAATAGTCGATTAAGTTTTGGTGTACGCGCTGCAGCCAATGTGTTTGATTCGCTCAACGTACCTGCACAAATGTTGTTTTTTACAGACGGAGACGAAGCACCTAGGGTCAATGTAACAATCCAACAAGATTTAAGCGGAATACAAATAGGTAAAAACCTAGCGTTTATTGGCGTCGGCTCAACCTCCAAAGTAGGTGTTCCAAGATTTAACTCAAACAATAAAAGAGTAGGGTATTGGCCGATCAGTGAGAATAATAACTCAGGTGCCGTCAGCGTTACTTATTCAGACCCTAGCCAAGATGAGCCTGACCCACCAGTTGCATATGCAGAATATGACAGATTTTTATCTCAATTAGAAGATGATTATCTAAAGAAATTATCTGGTGATATCAATGCGAGCTACATTAAAGGTGCAGACAGCTCAGCATTTTATGAGTTTGTTCAGGGGCAAAAACCAGCGGCTAGCTTCATTAGCGATTATAAAATACGATGGTTTTACTTGAGCTTAGGATTACTCGTACTGCTTGCTACTTATATCCCTAATCTAATATCACTAAACTTTATTTCCGCTAGATTTAAACGCAAGTGATATAACAAGTCGATTAAAAACCACGGTCTAATAATCAAACCATTTGGCTAGGCTCTTTAATATAAGGTGATTCCATCTGTTGTATGGAGTCACCAATTTTAACTCACAATATTTCTCATATTTAGTATTAAAACTATATACTTTAGTTGCAATAAGACAGACCTGTCTGTATTATTTAGTTGTAGTTTAATATTAATTTAGGAGAGTAAAATGGAAGTATTACTAATAGGGGCCGTAGCTTGTATCACCGCATTAATCACCTCCGCATGGTTGATGACCTTTGCTAAATGGTTTCCAATCAAAAGAGTTGATGCCTTCGTTGTGGACTATAAAACCCTGATTAGGGCACACGTTGATTATGCTTTAATGGCACTGTTTGGTTTAGGATTTTATGGTGTTGGTGTTGAGCTACCTGTAATTGCCTGTTGGTGTATTGCTATTGGCGGCTTTACAAACCCTACAATCTTTACCATTGCCGCATTTGATACAAATTTTTGGGATAAAACCAAGTGGAAGATTTTCAGTGCACTTAGCTTTTTAATTACTTCTGTTGGTTTTATGTGGATTGCGTATACACTGCTTAAATATGCGATGGACAAACTCTAATAAATATCACACTAAGAACATATAAAAAGATAAATTTAATATCAGATTAATCACAAAGCCTTAGGAGAATCTCATATGTCAGAAAATAACTTTTTGTGCAGAAATAGTATTCTAGGGCTTTATAAAAAAATCACGCCTATAGTCTCCCAAAAGATTTCATGGGTGTTAGACGCATACATCTCAATATACGAATATTAAGTATTGAGTAACCCTGCATGATAGGCGGCATTGAATTCCTAATACCGCCCATCCTTTACTATTCACTCAGGTAGCACGCTGCCGGCCAAATATTGCAAAAGAATTATACCTAAGCATTTTTTGCCATACATCTAAATCGAACACATCTCAATCAGCCGCTAAGCACATGCGTTCATAATCAAAAGCCAGGCAATGTTAATCTAACTAAGCTATCTGGCGTCACCATAATAACCCACCTAACCCCACCTTACATATAAGCAAGAACCGCTTTCAAGTGAGCTAGTTAAGCATTAATACAAAAGTAGGGTAGTGCCCCTATACCAGAACCATCTGCTTGCAATGTAGTACAACCACCCTAGTATCAACGACTCTCAAATCAAGACAAACCAGATTCTGAAGTTGTCCTGAATTAACTCTGCCACCAATCCTGATTAACACACTTACAAACCTCATAAATATGATGTTTTAGTTGCCTAATTTAATAATGTAATATACATTACATTATTACTACATTTATGTAATCCTCATTACAATATACTCAACATATTGCTTTTAAAGGAATAATCATGTCATCTGCAGGGCGACCAAGAACATTTGATAGAGATGCTGCGCTTAATAAAGCGATGTTAATATTTTGGGAAAAAGGCTACGAAGGCACAACAATGGCGGACATAATTAGTGCCATTGGCACTAAAGCACCGAGCGTATATGCTGCATTTGGCAATAAAGACAAACTGTTTAATGAGGTGGTCAATCTGTATGCCGAGACCTTAAAAGTAGGGCCACTAAAAGCTTTAAACGATCATCCATCCATTTACGATGCAATCAGAAGCTCGCTTTACAGCAATGTCGAGATATTCACGAGCCAGAACAACCCATGTAGCTGCCTAATAATGACAGCTGCCATCAATTGCTCTCCAGAGCATACCGAACACATGAATAGACTGAAAAACCTCAGAACCGGCTATATGCGTGTATTAGAAGCAAGATTCAAGCAAGCGGTTACAGATGGCCAGTTAATCAGCACAGCCAACCCACAAACATTAGCCGAGTTCTATATGACTTTTGTACATGGATTAGCATTAAGAGCAAAAGATGGCGTAACCAAAGCCGAACTACAAACATCCACTGACTACGCATTAGTTACAGTTAAATTGATGCTGAAATAGATGCAGAACAATGGCATCGCTAAGGTTGTTTCTACATCTAAAGTATGTGCGCCATATAAACGCAGCATAGCACTTAGATAAGATGATGATTATAGTTGCAGCCTGCAAAGCAGGCTGGAAATCCAAAATATACATATCAAAAGCAAACCAAACATTCTGATTATTTATTTCGTATAATGTATATTATGTTAAATAACGCAGTGGCACTTAATTTGCACATTAAGGGGATAAAAACCTTATGTGCTACGATCTCGAGATGTTCTACTCTATAAGTGCTGTGATATTAGGTCGGCAAAAACATGCATGACTGAGATATCACGCTCATTAAGCGTTTGATCCGGTGTATAACTAAAGCAACAGAATGTCCCATAAATTTTACCGTCACTTAGCTTAATGGGAACACTCATATGCGCACGAACTGGCACCAAAGCGGTAACTTCCATACTCATAGCTTCTGGCAACTCGAAAGCATCATTAATGATTTCAGGTAAACGCCCATCAATCACTCTTTGGCAGTAACCGTCTTCTAGTAATCCGCTATCACCAACCGCAATCGGCGGGTTTAAATCTTTTGAGTCCACAAACATAAACTCACGTACACCATCATGAATGTGAGAAATAAATGCCACATCCATATCTAGGTGACGTCGCAAAGCAGATAAGGTATTTTGCAAAAAGTTACCTCCCGCCTTTTGCTGTACATTCAAAAGGTTTTGGGTATGGATAATGCCCGCAGGAACTTTAGGTGCAGATTTACCTTCAAGAGGTGCGTCAATATCTTCAAATCTTAATATTTTGAAATTATTGCGACCTGAGTGCTTTGCTTTGTACATTGCTTTATCAGCGAGGGCCACCAGTTTATCCGCATCAATCGCACGCCCATCATAGATGGCAATGCCTATGCTTGAGGTAATTTTAAGATCAGAAGTGCCTAACCAACGGCCTTGATTTAACTCTTGAATGATATTACTTGCCACCTTACTGGCATCATCTTCAGTAACAACACCCTCAATAATCACTGTAAACTCATCACCACCAAGACGGGAAACAATATCCGCTTCACGTAACTTACTTTTAAGCCGGATCGCGAACTCTTTCAAAAGCAGATCCCCTGCCTCGTGCCCTAAAGAGTCATTGATAGATTTAAAATGATCAATATCCAGATACATTAAGGCCAAGCCTTTGTCACTACGTCGGCTCCTTGCAATTGCCTCTGGCAAGTTAGTATTAAAATATGACCGATTTCTCACCCCTGTAAGTGAGTCGTTAGAGGCCAAAAAGTGCAGCTTTTGCTCTTCAACTTTGCGGCTAGAAATATCCTGTATAAATGCATAGAACTCATGCGCTTCTGAGTTCAAAACATAGGTAATTGCCATTTCAATCGGGAACTCTTCCCCAGTTTTTCTTTTAGCTTCTAACTGAATACGGCGATTCAATACCTCAGTATGACCAGCTTTGAGAAAGCGCTGCATTCCTTGCTGATGCGCCTCTCTGAACCGCTCAGGGATGATCATTTCATCCATGCTTTGCCCGATAACCTCTTCGTGACTCCAACCAAAAATGTTGGCAGCTTGTTGATTCCACTCGGTGATAAGTCCATTGTGATCAACCCCAACAAAAGCATCTAAATTGTTGAAAAGAATGTTTCTGAGGCGTTGCTCTTGGTTTTGATTGTTCATAACAGATTAATAAGCTTAAAAAACGGGTAGTAAAGTATCAAAATTTCTATGTAGTGTCTATTAATCCAACAAGTTAATAGCAGTTATATCAACTAGATTGACAACAAATGACATACCTTCAAAAGAGTAATTTTCTTACCCATGGGTTAGTTAGTGTGTTTGGTAAAAACTGCTTGGATTAAATGGCGATTACACCCATGCTTGGTACCAAGTTTCGAAATCACTTACTGGAATTGGCTTAGACATATAATAGCCCTGTCCATAGTCGCAACCCATGCTTTGTAGAGACTTCCATACTTTGATGCTTTCAACCCCTTCAGCAACCACATGCAAGCCCATGTTATGTGCTAGTTCAATGGTTGAACTGACGATAATCCTATCGTTCTGATTTTCTTCAATATGCATGACAAATGATTTATCAATTTTAAGCTCACTCACCGGTAGCTCTTTTAGATATGACAAAGATGAGTAGCCTGTACCAAAATCATCAATGGCTAGCTTAATACCCATTTCAGATAGATGCAGCAAAGTCTGTTTGGCGCGGTGTGGATCATCCATGATACTGCTCTCAGTCACCTCCAATAAAATGAGAGAAGTGTTCGAGCCATTAGATTTTATTATTTCAGTGACTTTATTTGGGAAGTCGGAATCAATTAAATCTCTTGCAGAAATGTTCACTGCAATTGGGATTGACATGCCCTTTTCAAGCCATGCTGCACTCACTTTAGAAGCCTCTGCAATCATCCAAAGCGTAATATCTCTAATTAGCCCAGTTTGCTCAGCAAATGGAATAAACTGGTCTGGAAAAATCATTCCTCTAGTTGGATGCCTCCATCGAATCAATGCCTCAACCGATGTCACCACCCTGCTTCCAAGGTCAATCTTAGGTTGAACAAACAGAGACAACTCATTGTTATTTATTGATTTTTTAAGCTCAGAAGCAAGAGTAAGATTCACATTACTTCCCACATCAAAGCTTGGCTGGAATACCACTGGCCCAGATTTCTGGGCTTTTGAAACCTGCATGGCGACTTCTGCAAAACTCAACAGCTGTTCTATTTGATTACTATGAACGGGATAACTTGCGATGCCAATGCCAGCAGTAATATCAACAAAATTGTCGTCTAACTCAATGGGCTTCTCAAAAGCCTGCAAAAGTTTTTGTGCGATATTAACTGCAACATTCGCATCAGTCGCGGGCAGGAGGACGGCAAATTCATCGCCAGAGATTCTTGCTACTAGATCGTTATCTTTACGAAACACCTGTGAAATACGAATGGATACCGCATGCAACAACTGATTACCAAAATCATATCCGAGCACGTTATTAATTTGCTTGAATCGATCTAGGTTCATAACCAAAACAGAGAGTGGCTCGCGGCCGACTTCGGACTTTTTGATGGCACTGCTAAGCTCTTTCATAAACGATGCACGGTTAGGCAAGCCGGTCATCTCATCCCAGTAAGCCAATTTGGTAATGCTTTTTTCTCTATCCGCAATCGCAGTACGCATGCTACTGAAAGCGCTACTTAACTTGCCTAACTCATCTTTTCTAGAGGTATCAACGTTGAATGTGTAATCCCCCTCCTCCAGCTTTCTAGCGGTATTAGCCAACTCGACAATTGGCTGCGCCACAATACGTGAAACATATAAAATACTCACGATAAAAATAAGCATGCCAACAATACTTAAAATCAGAAAATTAAGTAGCAACACCTGAAAAGGCGCTGTGGCTTCATCGATAGATCGCTGTAAAACTACGTAAAGTGATTCATTGATATTTTTAAATATAGAGACATACCTAGTGCCAAACGCGACGTCGCCGATAGTCAGCTCTAAATTATTATGTGTATTAAAAGCGTATTGCTCTGTTGTAAATTTAACTATCTGCTCACTAGCGCCAACACTCATGGTACTGGCGGTTGAGTGCCAAGGGCTTTTTCCAGCCTGGCTAATAAAGGTCACTTCTAGGTTGCTCAGTTTGTGTAGTGTATTTGCCAAACTGTTATTGATTTTAAAACCCATCACTACCCAACCTATAGTAAGTGGGGCTTTTACGGGCACAGCAACTAATTGATATGGTTGATTTTTAAATATGGTGAAGTTATTTTTTTGTGTATCACTTTTTGCCTTGTAAATAACCTCTGCTATTTTTTCACTCACTTCATTTTCTGACAGGTTTTCTGAAATCACCAAATTATTTTGATTTGAAGAGTAAAAAATTGCGATATCGGCATTGATCCTTGATTGATGGTTAATCAGTGCGGAGAGGATAGTTTCGTGATCATTACTTGCAATTGCAGCTTTGAAACCAAAGTCGGCCGCTAATATACGTGCACCTACACTTAAACTCTCGCCATTGTTTTCTAGCAGATTTAAAAATACGCGCTCACCTACTTCCAACTGTTGGTTTACTGAGCGCCGTGCATTTTTATCAATACTTAATTTAATAGCGATTGAGCTTATTACTTGAATCACCAATATTAATGATAAAAATATAACGGAGATTCGACTTTTTAGACTTTTGAATTGCATGTTTTTAGCTGTGATAATAATGAGTTAGTTATGTGTTTCAAGCTTTAATGAAACAGTTTCATTATTTTTTATGGTAATTTTTTGCTCAGTAATAAAGTTTTCTTTAACTGTGGCGTAATACCAGGCTTTAAGCGTATGTTGACCGCTAGGTAAGTCCGTTAGTTTCACGATGCCGTTCACATCGCTTTTACCAAAATATGGTGTATCTACAATGTGTATATATGCCAGCATATTGTCATGAATATTGCATCCAAGTATCACTGTGCCTGGCTTATCAAAAACAACTGGCTTCGCCGGAACACCGGAGTAAAGTTTTAACTCAAAAACTTTAGCAGGCGAAAAAGAGTAAACATGGTGCCTAACGGAGTCTTTATTAGGAAAGTTTACACTGGTGCCAACTTGCACCACGCTTACAAATGGCCAGAACTGCTTATTTTTCTGATCCACATTTGCTTCACCCAAGGCGGTACGGCTAGGTTTAACATCCGCCTCTAAATAAACAACTGCGTTACTCAGCGGATTGCCAGCTTGGTCACTTACCTGCACCGTAAGCTCTGCAGCTTGTAATTGAAATGATGTTGCTAGAAGGAATAAGCTAAAGGCTGCACGCTTCATAGATTGGCTCTGTAAGAATTAATCATTAATCGGTCACAATATCACGCTTCATCGGAGCCAGTATTTTTAATAGCTCATTTTTCTCCTTAACACCTACATGCTTATTTAGGGAAGTTCTAAACGTTTCTACAAATAACTCGAACTCTGCACTGGTCACTTTAAGGTCACGATGGGAGTTTTTCATGGTCTCCCCTTCATAGATACAATTTCCGCCAGTTAGAACGCACAACTGATCGACAACGCTTTGTTTTAAGGTTGCTAACTTTACGCCATCGAACGAACGCTTAATTTTAGGGTCGGACGCAGACATATCTATTGTTTCAGATACAACAAGCGTTAACACAGGCAATCCGCCAATACGCTCAAATAGGGATGGACTCTCAGCCTGATGACTCGAAGATTGCATTTGTGCGCAAGACGAAAGTAGCAGCATTAAAGTTATTAAAATATTTTTACGCATCAATTTAAATCTCTCTTTTTATGTATCATTACTTTAATATAACCACTGTGATTAATCTACGTAATTACTTTGTATATTATTTTTAAATAAAGCCATGAAAGGCAAATGTGCTGTTAACACGCAATCCCAAAAAACAACTTCTTACATGGTCGTTGAATATTTTTGCAATTTCCATATTAAGCAATGCCAATGCAGTGTTGGCGGGTGACCGTCTATTAGCAACCGGTGGCGTCATGCAAATAGAAGGAGCTGGTGGTGGCGGATTAACACCTTGGGCTTTAATCTCAGGCTATGGTACCGATAAACAAGTTGGCGGCTCGGCCTTTTATACTGAAGCAAGAACAAATGGCGACTTTGAAATAAGCTCTGGCGGAGTAAGTGTCGGTTTATATAATCGCTTAGAAATTTCACTAAGCCAGCAAAAGTTGGGGCTAAGCGATACGGTGCCAGGTGAAAGTATCCGCGTGGATACAATGGGCGTGAAGCTACGCTTATTTGGCGATGCTATATATGACCAAGACACATGGTTGCCGCAAGTGGCCATTGGCGCTCAAATCAAACACAATGAAGACTTTAATTACATACCCAAAGCGCTTGGTGCTAAGCATCAAACTGGGGTGGATTTATACGTGGCAGCAACCAAGCTGTATTTAGATGCGGTGTTCGGTAGAAACTTATTGCTAAATGGCACGTTGCAAGCGACGAAAGCTAATCAGTTTGGTTTTTTAGGTTTTGGTGGTGATAATCGTGACCATTATCAAATTCAACCAGCAGCATCCATTGCCGTGATGCTGACAGACCAGTTGCTGCTTGGGACTGAATATCGTTACAAACCAGACAATTTAAGTGTGTACAAAGAGCAAAATGTGCATGATGTATTTTTAGCTTGGTTTCCTTTTAAGAACATATCACTGACTGCCGCTTACTTAGATTTGGGCAACATTGCAAATAAAGCCAATCAATCCAGTTGGTATTTATCTGGGCAAATCTCTTATTAAACAAAATTGATGATTTTATTTGCAGTGTTTTAGGTATGCGCTAGTTTTAGCGCTTATCGATTAATCCATTTTTGTTTAATCAAATAGTCTAAACTCAACTTACCAGCGCCACCAAACAGCAAGGGTGAGAACATCACGATATAAATCAATGGCAATTTATAATTACCAAAGCCATCACCTGTTTCATCTATTATGCGATAGCCCGCCCACAAATCATTTAAACTCATCCATTGCGCAGGCCAATGCACAGTGGCAATCGCCACGATAGTTAGAATAATGAGTGAAATTGAAAAAAATCTTGTCGCAATACCTAGCAACAGCGCAGTCGCACCTAATATCTCAAAATAGGTTGCGATCTGCCAGTTTAACTCCGCAGGAATCAAGCTAAATGGAAAAGGAAACGCAACATCAACAAACCAATTGGTGCCATGAAGCTTTTCAAATCCTGCTTCGCCAAACTCATAGGCAAGTATCAGGCGTAAAAATAAAGATGGTATGCTTTCAGAAAGCTGGTTTAGGTAGCCGATAGCGCTGTCATATAGACCGCAGCTGTAATTAATCAGACTATTTTTATACATAAGGTTTGTCCTAGAAGTTATTGGTATAGCTTAGTCGGCACAAACCGTAAAAACTTACAGTGATATCGTCTAAATTAAGGCAGAAAGTTTCACTTTACGTGCTTTTTCTATCTTTAACTTCATTTGGCGTAACTTGTAGAACAAACGAATTCCCAGCAAAAAAGCTAAAATAACTGCATAAAACAATGGCTCGCGTATATCTTTTTTAACTAACCACCAAAAATGCACGACGCCTAAGGTAGCGATTAAATAAACACTCAGATGCAGCTGCTTCCAATGCTGACGCAACACCTGCATCATGAATTGATTGGAGGTAACAGCCAAAGGCACGGTCAGTAAATATGCCGTCGCCCCAACCAATACGTAAGGGTGCTTGATAATATCTTTGATGATATCAGCCCAATCAAAGCCATAATCTAGCCATAGATAAGTGGTGATATGCAGACTGGCATAAAAGAACATCATCAACCCAACCATGCGCCTAAGCTGTAATTGCCATGTCACGCCCCACAATAAGCGCACCGGGGTAAGGCTAAGTGTAGCTAATAGAATCACCAATGCCCAGAACCCGGTTGACCTTTCAACAAACTCAACAGGATTGGCGCCCAAACCATCATGCACACCTAGCCAAACTAAGCGTGCAAGCGGTACTAAGCAAAGTAAGAATAACGTGGATTTAATCCAGCTAATTTGCATCCTACTCGGCGTGCGTTGAAAAAATTGTTTAATGGCCATACTAATCAACCTGCGACTTAAAAGTTCTTACGTAAATCTAAACCTGCATACATCTGCCCTACTTGCTCGGTGTATCCATTAAACATTTGCGTTTTAATGCGCCCCGCAAACAAACCTGCACCTATTCTCTTTTCTGAAGATTGTGTCCAGCGCGGATGATCTACCTGCGGATTTACATTTGCATAAAACCCATACTCTCTTGGCCCGGCCTTCATCCAAGTGGTCAGTGGCATTTTCTCTGTAAAACGGATTTTCACGATAGATTTTGCCCCTTTAAAACCATATTTCCAAGGCACAACTAAGCGCATCGGCGCACCATTTTGGTTGGGTAGTTTTTCTCCATATAACCCAACAGCCATTAGCGTAAGCGGGTTCATGGCCTCATCCATACGCAAGCCCTCAATATAAGGCCAGTCTAATATGGGTAAGTTTACCCCTGGCATTTGTTGTGAATCAGCAAGTGATATAAATTCAACATATTTAGCATTGGCATTTGGTTCAGCCCATTTAATTAACTGCGAAAGCGGGAAACCAACCCAGGGAATCACCATAGACCAGCCTTCGACACAACGCATACGATAAATACGCTCCTCTAGCGGGGCTAGCTTCAAAATTTCATCAATACTAATGGTCTTGTTTTTTTTAACCTCCCCCTCAATGCTAACCGTCCACGGATGAGGCTTAAATAATTTTGAATTTACAGCCGGCTCATTTTTACTGGTTCCAAACTCGTAAAAATTATTATAAGTGGTGACATCTTCGTATGAGGTGAGCTTTTCCTCTTTACCATAGGCTGTTTTAGTGATGCTTGGCAGCGTTGGTACTGATTTAGATGGGTAACCGACGGGAGTATTCTGGTGCGTGGTGTTAGCTGCCAATAAAAGATTACTATGCGCCAGTGCTGAGGTAGCAAGCAAGCCTAAACCGGCTTGCTTGATAAAGCGCCGCCTATCTTCAAAAACCTCTTTGGGTGTGATTTCTGAGGATAAAATATCGGACTTTTGTAGAATAATCATAAGAATACCCAGTACTAAATATATGTTTTAGAAGCATTAAACTAGCATGAATGATGTGTGAGTGAACTGTCTAGCTGTGACAGCCTAACTCATCATGAGTTTAACTAACATACCTTAGTCTGGGTTGAGTGAATATCCTTACAAATAAATCAGTACCTGCAAAAAATAATGCAGTCTGACTAAATCAAACCTTTAGTTTCTTTTTCAATCTCATCTGCAAGCGCTTGATCATGTGCGTTTTTTGCGATTGATTTAGCTTGGTCAATTAGTGTTTTTGCCGTTGCACTGTCACCAGTTGCCGCCTTTACTTGTGCCAATATGCAGTAACCGTAGGCTTCGTAATAAGCACCGCCCTGATCTTTCGCAAACTTAATAATTTTATTTAGTGTACGTTCTGCGTGATCATAGTTCTTAGCGGCAGCGTAATATCTACCTAACTCAATACTTGAATGTGCATATTGATCCAGCGTACCTGATTTTTCATGCCTCAAAAATGCTTTAATTTGAAACTCAAGCGCTGCATCGTGTTGGTTTAACTTATGGTAAGCCAGTGCGATAGATTCAAAACTTTCACCACGCTCATTATCGTTTGCGGTCAGCGCGCTGCCCGCCAAATAAGCGTCTAGTGCCTGCTGGTACTTGCCAGCATTAAGATATACATTGCCCTCACCTTGATACGCCGCGCGTTCAAACGCTTTACTTTTAATACTTTTGGCTTGCTGCAGGCTTTGCTCATAACTTGCAATTGCTTGCTCATATAAACCCGCGTCTTTGTACGCATGCCCACTAACCAGCGCGATAATCATTTTATCAAACCCGTCTACCGCCTGCTTTTCTGCTAACTTAAACGACTTGAGTGCATCGTCTAATTTACCCTGCCCACTATAAACGCGGCCTTGGCATAGTAAGGCATCCTTGTCATTTTTGTTTGTATCCAGCGCCTTATTTGCAAAGCTTAACGCCGCAGGAAAATCCATTTGCTCATACGCTTTATTACATGCAAATGCGTCATCACTTGCAGCATAAATAGTATTAAAAAACAAAGAAGTCGCTATTACAGTTAAAGTTTTATGTAGCTTCATTTTTACTCGATACAATTAGATGAGATAAGTAACCATTATAAGAAAGTTGCCCACTGCTGAGACTTTTCAGCAGTTGCAAAAAAATGTGGATTTAACAGCGATGGCTTAGCGTTATAATTTAACACCGCTGCGTGCATATCTACAATGTCACCGCCTGCTTCCTGCAGCACACAATGCCCAGCTGCAGTATCCCATTCGTAAGTAGGCCCCAAGCGTGGATATACATCAGCTTTACCCTCGGCCACCAAGCAAATTTTTAGAGAGCTGCCCAAGCAGATAAGTTCAGGTTTGGCTAGGGTTGCCGTTTCCACACCAAGCAAAAATTTCTGAAAGCGCTCATCGGAGTGTGACCGGCTACCTGCAATAGTGACCTGTGTTAAATTTAGCGGTTTTGTATAAATTCTTTGTGGAGGTGTAGCGCCTTCTTGCTTATAAGCCCCCTGCCCTTTACTTGCGTAGTAAGTTAAACCAGTAACTGGCGCGTACACTACCCCCATAATGGATTTGTGCTGGTTAATTAAGGCAATATTCACCGTAAATTCCCCATTCCGCTTAAGAAACTCTCGCGTACCGTCTAATGGGTCAATTAACCAGTATGTTTGCCAGCTCAAACGTAAACCAATATCAATCTCTTTAGACTCTTCAGATAACACAGGGATATCCGGTGTAAGCTGGCTAAGCCTTGCAACAATAATATCGTGTGCAGCAATATCCGCCTCTGTGAGTGGAGAGTTATCTGACTTCATTTCAAAGCCAAAGTCAGTTGAATAAATTTGCATAATTGCTTCGCCAGCTTCTTTAGCAATTGCAATCACATCCGCTTGAAATTGATGGCCTTCATTAATCATGATGGTTCACCCTCCGCTAACACTGCTAATAGGCCTGCCTCATCAAGAATCGCAATGCCCAATAATTGTGCCTTTTCCAACTTACTCCCTGCATCGGCACCTGCCACCACAAAGTCTGTTTTCTTTGAAACACTGCCTGCTACTTTTCCAGCAGCTGCCTCTATCAGTGCTTTGGCATCATCGCGCGACAGGCTTGGCAAGGTGCCAGTTAACACAAAGGTTTTACCAACAAGCTTACCGGTAACTTGCTGCCTGCCTTCTGTTTCTACCCAGTGTATTCCAGCATTTAACAATGCATCAATGACACTTTTATTATGATCTTCAGTAAAGAAGTTTCTAATTGACTCAGCAACAATTGGGCCAACATCATTCACCTCTAGCAAATCTTCAATACTGGCGGCCATTAATGCCTTTAAGTTACCGAAATGTTTCGCTAAGTCTTTAGCTGTAGCTTCGCCTACATTGCGCATGCCGAGCGCATAAATAAAGCGTGCAAGTGTGGTGTTTTTGCTGGTATTCAATGCATCTAAGATATTTTGAGCGGATTTTTCTGCCATACGCTCGAGGTTACTGAGCGTAGGCATATCAAGGCTGTAAATATCCGCCAGCGTATGCACCAAGTTAGCCTCAACCAACTGGTCAACCAGTTTTTCACCCAAGCCCTCAATATCCATGGCACGGCGTGAAGCGTAGTGTGTAATTGCCTGTTTACACTGTGCAGGACAAAACAGCCCGCCCGTACAACGCGCAACGGCTTCATCTTCCTGCTTAAGAATATGCGAACCACATTCTGGACACACGGTTGGCATTTCAAAACGGCGCGCATTTAGTGGCCGATTTGCCAGCACTACGCTCACTACTTCTGGAATCACATCTCCAGCTCTGCGCACACTAACGGTATCGCCAATTAAAATATCTTTACGGCGAATCTCATCTTCATTATGCAGCGTGGCGTTGGTCACAGTCACGCCACCCACAAACACTGGTTTTAACCTTGCAACTGGGGTTATCGCGCCAGTTCTGCCTACCTGCACAGTGATGTCTTCTACTAAAGTAAGAGCCTCTTGCGCAGGAAACTTGTGCGCGACCGCCCAGCGAGGAGCACGAGACACAAAGCCCAATTCACTCTGTTGGTTAAATTGATTAACTTTATAAACCACGCCATCAATATCAAAAGGTAATTGTGGGCGCTGCTGGCCTATTTTCTCATAATACTCGCTAAGCCCTTGTACACCCTGCACCACATCACGCACGCTACTGACAGGAAAATGCAAACTAGCCAAGTAACTCATGGCGGCACTATGACTAGTCAGCGCGGGAATCCCTTCAGCCACACCTAAGCCATAGGCAAAAAATGTGAGTGGGCGTGTAGCGGTCACCTTTGCATCTAGCTGGCGCAGGCTGCCTGCGGCCGCATTGCGTGGGTTCGCAAACAACTTTTCGCCTTTTGCCAGCTGTGCTTGGTTAAGTTTATCGAAGTCACGTTTTAACATGAGCACCTCACCTCGTACTTCTAGCAACTCTGGTGGATTTTCACAAATTAAACGCATTGGTATAGCACGCAAGGTACGCAGATTATGCGTTACATCTTCCCCAGTGTAACCGTCGCCACGTGTAGCCCCTTGTGTAAAAACACCGTGCTCGTAAGTTAAGGTAATGGCTAAGCCATCAAACTTTGGCTCTACCGCATACTCCACTTGTGCGACGCCTAAGGCCTCACGAATACGTTTATCAAAAGCTTCTAACTCACTCTGCTCAAACGCATTGTTAAGAGAGAGCATGGCTTGACGATGAGTGATGCTGTTAAACGCATTGGTAGCTGTGCCGCTCACACGCTGAGTTGGCGAGTCTGGCGCCACTAGAGTGGGATATTGATGCTCTAAGGCTTGTAGTTCACGATAAATTTTATCGTACTCGCTATCAGGAACAGAAGGAGCATCAAGCGCATAATACTCGTAGTCGTAACGCGCGATTAACTCACGCAACTCTAAAATACGCTGCTCAGCGTCGCTTAACTTCGGATCTGACATTAAACCTAACCTTGAAACTTATGAGAATAATCTACGCGCACTGTCTGAGCCAGGTACGATGCCTCGCACTAACATCGTGGCGTAAATCACTTTGAGTTGCTGCCGAATTTTTTCAATCTGCATATCGCCTAACGGCCTGTTGTTATCATCAACCAACATCGCATTTAAGCCGGCTTCCATATTTCTGGCTATTTGCACCATGTGATTGAATGCCTCAGTACAATGCATCACATGCGGGATATCTAGCTGGAAAGTGACGGCTTTCACGACACTCGTTCTTAACATTTCAGGGTTAAATGGGTAATTGTCTCGATTAAACATCACAAATGAAACAGAGTGTGCCTTAGCATTGGCTTGTGATGCGTCACTTTCATCATAATACTTAAATGCGCCATCAGCCTCTAGCACCAAGCCCTGCACCTCACTGAGGCCCCTTAATTTAGTGCCGGTGAAAGCGCCATGGTCGCCGTGCACCAAGTGAAATCCCATGGTTTTATCCACTTCGATGCAAAACGCATCTAGGGCTGACGCGGCTAATAATGAGTCACCGTTACTTTGCCATTCAACGTGGCCATCAATATCCAAGCCCAAGGTTTCTACAGCTAGCTGGAATCGGTTCAAGATACTACGGGTCACTGCACCTGCACGATCAGCAAGCTGTAAGCTACATGTGATTTTTGTAGTGGTGTAATCAGCAATCTCTGGTTGCGCCGCTAATGCGGTTAGCAGAACCCAATCCGTTTCACGAACTAATGCGTGCAGATGAATCGGTTTGTCATAATCTTCAAAAAAACCACCGATACTTGCCGTAATGTTAGTAATACTGGTTTCATTAGCTAAATAGATCACAGCAATTAAGTCCATCTGTGATTGAAGCATGGCGGGTAAACTAGATTTTGTCACATCATTTGCCACCGCAGCTTTAGGCGCTGTGGCTGCTGCTAGCTTAGTTGGGGCTACAGGCTCGGCACTCTCGTAATTAGCCGCATCAGTTGATACAGCGCTGACCGTCGGAGCGGTATTAATTTGATTAAAAGCATCATTGAAAATTGCTTTGATTTCTTCATGCTGGGCGGGCTTGATATCCTCACTGCTGCTTGCTTCGTCAGCATCATCATGCAAGTCGGCCTCCGGTGTATGGTGGTGCTCATGGCCCTGCCTAGCGACTAACTCTGAATATGCTTCATCAATGTCATCCAAAGCGCCTTCATCACTTTCCGCTCTCGTATCCTTGATTGCTGCAAATATACTGTCACGACCCTCATGATCAAAACGCTCTTTCAAACGCTCAGTATCAATAGAAAAATTATCTTCTTCAAACGCATTGACTGCATCTGCACTGACACCATCACTGCTAGTACCATCATTTAAAAGCGCATCGTTTTGCAATTTAGAGAAGCTGCTTTCTACTTGCTGATTAAACCTTCGCTCCTGCCACCAGTTAAACAAAAGTACGGCAGCAATGATTAAAGCACCAATAATGATTAATATGATTTGCAAATCGTTCATTTACATTAAACTCTCAACTAAATAACAGCCGTCATTTAAGACGCTGTCTCAACCATTTTCACAGCCGCTTCCATATCCACGTCTACAATGCGTGAAACACCTGATTCCTGCATAGTAACACCGATTAATTGCTGCGCCATTTCCATTGTAATTTTATTATGACTCACATATAAAAACTGTGTTTTCTCAGACATTTTTTGCACCATCGCACAAAACCTCTCCGTATTGCTGTCATCCAGCGGTGCATCCACTTCATCCATCAGGCAAAATGGTGCTGGGTTCAGCCTAAATAAAGCAAAAACCAAGGCTAGCGCTGTTAGCGCTTTTTCACCACCTGATAATAAATGAATCGTACTATTCTTTTTACCTGGCGGTTGCGCGAACACCTGCATGCCGGTATCTAAAATCTCATCGCCTAACATCTCTAACTTAGCCTGCCCGCCGCCAAATAAGGTAGTGAACAACTCATTAAAATGTTTATTGGCTTCATCAAACGTGTGCTGCAAACGGCTGCGCGTTTCACGGTCAATTTTATAGATTGCATCTTCTAGGGTTTTGCTTGCTTCAGCCAAGTCTTGGCATTGACTGTCAATATAGTGCTTACGCGCCTGCTCTGAGGCTAACTCCTCTATAGCCGCCAAGTTCACAGCACCTAAGGCTTCAATATCCGATGTTAGCTTGGTCTTTTTCCTTTCAAGGTCAGTCACTTTAACCTCTGCACCAGCACTCTGCTTGAAATGACTTTCAAGCACAGCCTCTTCAATATTCGATGCTTCAAGCTCAGCCTGACATTGCTCAAAATAAATACGCGCTTCTTGCTCAGTTAAACGGCTAGCTTCCAACTTATCTCGCAAAGGATGCAATTGCTGTTCTTGCTGTAAACGTTCGCGCTCCTGCTGCTGCAAAATGGTTTCGTTCTCGCTCATCGCATTACGCAAGCTCACTAACGATAATTCACGCTGCTGCTTGGCATTTAACGCTGCCTCTAGGTTTGCTTTTAAAGCCTCCATCTTAGTTGCGGCCAATGTTGTTTCAACCTCTGCACACCGCAACTTCAGCGAAGAGATATCCTCTTGTATTGATTTAACTTTCAACTCTAATTCATTGATATTATTTATTATTAATTTTACATTAAAACTTTTTTCTTGATGAATACGCTCAGCCACCTGCAACTGCAATCTAGCATCGTTTAATAAACTCTCCGCAGACTGCTTGTTTGATTCTAGCGACAATTTTTCATGCTGCAGCGCTGTAAGGCTTTCTGTGATGGTATTGAGTAACGTTTGCTTTTGTGCACTTTCCATTTGCAGCTTCTGCAGTTTTTCTTCAGCAAGATTACAGTCTGCTTGCAGCATTGCCTGCCGCTGTATTGCGTTGGCCTGCTGCTGTTTAAGTTGCTGTAAATGCAAATTCAACTGATGCGCCTGCTGTGTCACATGCTTGAGTTGTTGCTGATGCGTATGCTGCGTAGAACGCAGTTGCTGCATATTGTGCTCAAGCTGTAACAGCTGTTCATTTTTAAGTGTCAGTTCTGCTTGCGCTTCTGGCAACTGACTCTGCAAGGCAACTAAGCGTGTTTGGCGCTCCAGCACACCATGCAACACTGACTGCTCGCCAAAATAAGTCACACTTTGTCGAGTGTAAATATCCCCGTATTGATTCACTAAACATTCGCCACGTTGCAATGAGCCAACAGCCTTCGCAACATCAGCATCACTGTCTAATATATATACACCAGCCAGCCAGTCTTGCAGCACCGCCTGATAGCTAGGCTCTACATGCTCCACTAACGATAGCATAGTGGCATAAGGAGTAATTGTATCGCTAGCAACATGATCAGCGGCAGACACGGATGCGGTAACTAGCGTTACAGCAAGCGGGGCCCGATCTGCCATACCGGCTTCAATCAACGATTGATCACATGCAATAGCATTAAGTTTTGCACCAAGAAACGCCTCAAACGCTGACTCCCAGCCAGACTTAATACGAACAAGCTGCCACAACCTTACATTTTGCTCCTGCTGGTGATTTAAACCAACGCCTGTTAACCATGCGCTTAATGCGGATGCATCATCCACTTTGCGCATAGACTGTTGCAGCTTAGCCAATGAATTAATTTCAGCCTCAAGTACATGCAACGCGCGCTGATGCTGATGCACAGCATCTCTATGGTTTTTAATTTCAACATGCAAAGCCTGCTCTTGCTGAGCAGCGTGAGTGCTTTGTTGCTCCAATTCAGCAACTTGCAAAGTCAAGGCGTTAAGTTCCGATTGCTGCTCAACAAGCAGACTATCCGCTGGAATCTGCAATGACGCATAACTTTGCTGTAGGCGCTTGAGTTGCTCATTGGTTTCTGCAATTGAGCGAGACAAATGCGCCATATTTGCCTGCTCTAAACGCAAGCGCTGCTCTGTATTTAGCCATGCTGATTGGCTGGCATTAAAAGCAGCGAGCGCTGCCTGATAGCACTGCAACTGCAATGGCACAGCCTCACGTGCCGCGCTCATTGCCTCCTCGGCATGCATGCAATCTGCATTCGCCTGAGTAAGCTCAGCCTGAGCTAAACCGTGCGCGCGCTCAACTTGGCTGTGCTGTTGCGTGTTCTTCTCTAATTGCATCGATAGCTGATGCAACTGTATCTGTAAGCGCTCTCTCGCGTCCGCGGTGTTTTTCACTTGATTTTCAAGGTTAGACACTTCTGCATTCGCTTCGTAATAAGCAGCCTGCGCCACATTAACTGCTTCACTTGATGCAACATGCTGCTGCCGGAGTGTTTCTAGCGTATTTTCACTATGTCGCAAGCTTGCCATTTGTGCTTCCAGTGCATTGACTAGCTGCTCAACAGCACGTTGCGACTTCTCCCACTGCGCACTTGCATCACGCTTTTTTAATAACCAAATCTGTGCCTTGGTGATATTTAAAGCTTGCTGCATTTGATTGTATTGCGCAGCTACTGCCGCTTGTGATTGCAAACGTACGATTTGCGCATCCAACTCACGCAGAATGTCCTCTACCCGTAACAAGTTTTCACGTGTATCACGTAAGCGCTGCTCAGTTTCTTTGCGCCGCTCTTTATACTTACTAACCCCGGCCGCTTCTTCAAGGAATACGCGCATCTCTTCAGGGCGCGCTTCCACAATTCGGCTAATGGTATTTTGCCCGATAATCGCATAAGCCCTGCCGCCCAAACCCGTACCTAAAAACAAATCGGCTACATCACGGCGACGTACCACACTATTATTAATGTAATAAGTCGAACCCTTATCACGCTCAATCACTCGCTTTACCGAGATTTCCGCATACTGAGACCACTCCCCGGCCGCACTGCCCAAGCTATTATCAAACACCAACTCCACACTGGCGCGAGAAATAGGCTTGCGGTTACCTGAGCCGTTAAAGATGACAGCATCCATCGCATCTGCGCGCATTTCTTTGGCAGAAGACTCCCCCAGCACCCAGCGCACAGACTCCATAACATTGGATTTTCCACAGCCATTTGGGCCAACCACACCCACACGCTGCCCATGAATATGCAGCGTTGTCGGGTCAACAAATGATTTGAAGCCTGAGAGTTTGAGATGGGTTAAACGCAAAATGAACTTTTACTAAATAGGTTTGGATTAGGTTTGGCTTTAGGGCGTTATAATAACGTTTTTTAAGCTAAAAGCTCTACTATCTATCATGACTGATCTATCACTAGGTGCAAAACCAACAGCACAACCCTCTAAAACGTTAGAGACATTTGAAAGCCCAACCACGACACGTGATTTTCATATCCATATGGAAATCCCAGAGTTCACGTGCTTATGCCCAAAAACAGGCCAACCTGATTTTGCTGTCATTTATTTAGATTACATCCCGGATCAACTCTGTGTAGAACTTAAAAGCCTAAAACTCTATATGTGGTCATTCCGCGACGAAGGCTGCTTCCATGAAGCTGTGACTAATCGCATATTAGATGACTTGGTTGCAGCTACACAGCCTAAATTCATGCGTGTGACGGCTAAATTTTATGTCAGAGGCGGCGTATTCACCAACGTTATTGCTGAGCATCGCAAACTAGGCTGGCAGCCACAACCGCGTGTTGAATTAACCCAATTTGAAAGCCAATCCAACATCCGCGGCTAAGCGCAATCATCAATAGTGATAGCGGCAGCTTGATTGGTGTGCAAATTCTTTTAGAATTTGCACAAATTAACAGGAAAGTGATTGACAAGCCCCGCGCCCATCTTTAATATGGCGCCTCGCTAACATTGCAACAGCTTAAAACAATATGTTGTAGGTTTTGGGGGTATAGCTCAGCTGGGAGAGCGCTTGCATGGCATGCAAGAGGTCAGCGGTTCGATCCCGCTTACCTCCACCAAAAAGACTTACAAATCACTTCGATTTATAAGCAAAATGTTGTAAAATGCTGCACTTGTTAGTTTAGCGGTAAATTCTTAGGTCCCCATCGTCTAGAGGCCTAGGACACCTCCCTTTCACGGAGGCGACCGGGGTTCGAATCCCCGTGGGGACGCCAAAAGTTTTCTTAAACTGTTGGCTAATTTAAAGCATCAGTAGTACGGTAGTAATTCTTAGGTCCCCATCGTCTAGAGGCCTAGGACACCTCCCTTTCACGGAGGCGACCGGGGTTCGAATCCCCGTGGGGACGCCAAAAGCTATATAAACCATATAGATTAGGCAACAGTTGTTAATGAACATCAATATTGACACTGATTTAAGTACTGATAATCCACACACTCCTCAAAAAAATCCTCTGCCCTAAATAAATATCATTTTATCAACATCATGTTGACTCTATCGTCAATTGCGACCAATAGCAGGCTCATCTTATCTGTGAAAATAAAAATCGGAATGCTCGGTTCTTAGTCTGTTAGCCACATCTAGCAAAGATTTATTCCAATTAGTATGATGTTATTCCGCATCTGATGAACTCAGCCTCCACTGAGGGACTGGAAAATATAAACAGTTGCTTCATCTGCAACATAATCAGAGAGTTTTACTTTATCAATCACCATAGTGTCATTGATACTGATATTCACATGTCGACGCAGGCTACCACGTTCATCAAGCACGTAATCAGTAAAGCCTGGGGCAATCTCGTTGACTGCAAGTAAAATTTCCGCGACCGAGCCAGCTGGCACAGTAACCACTTGGTTCTTTAATTGCGGAAAGTACCGGTAAAGATGTTGCGTCATTTCTACACGAGGCATGATATCAACCAAATCGTACTGAATAAATCGGCGGAAAATTGCTACCCAAGCATTGCCATGTTTCACCGCGGTCTTCTGATAAGTACACATTTCCAGTGGTACTGCCAAAACATAAACAATCTCCCGACACATCAAGACCATGTCTAAGGACAATGTCGTAGGCGTTATCTTGCGGCAGACCTTGTCTAAACGTTTGCCATGTCTGTCCACCATCAGAAGTCCGTGCGACGAACAAACCGCCATCAATCGCCATGCGCTCTGAATCCGCACTTGCCGGCACCACCCACGCGGTACGTCCATCATTTGCATCAGCAGCAATTGGGAAACCAAAGTTCACGCCAGCATCAGGCCTGCTGACCTTTGTCCAGCTCTCGGCGCCATTATCACTGTAAAAAACACCACAGTGATTTTGCTGCCAAAGATGATTAGGCTGGTTGGGGCTGCTCGTTACAAAATGCGGGTCATGGCCCCATTCGGATTCTGGATTTGGCATGTAATCATTCAGCATGCCACGATTACATCCATTCCAAGTTTGGCCGCCATCGGTAGTTTCGATGACCCCGGCTGTTGATACAGCGACATACATATGGCTTGCATCGTGCGGATCAATAACGATGGAGTGAATACCGGGTTCAAACACGCCATAATCGATACTGGCAGGCGTGCCATTCCAATGATTTTCCGAGGTCGCATCACCTGCGAACAAATCACCACCCCGACTATCATGATTCCATAGCGGTCGGTTGAGCTCCCACGTATCACCGCCATCATCACTGATAAATAAACCACCAGGGATAGTGCCTGCATATAGCCTACCAGGCTGATTGGCATCCCCAAACGCGATATTCCAGATTTTCAATACAGTTGCATCGCCATATTCTGGTTGAGCAGACGGTGACTCTGGGTTGAAATCTGGGGTAGGCAGATATTTGACGATATAACGTGCGCCTTCAGGATATTTTAAGGATGAAATATCGACCCACGTTGCACCCCCATCACGAGAACGGGATAACTTAGGGCCCCAATGCCCATGGTCCAAAGATGCCCACAATGTACCGTCACGAGGGTCACGCGCCGCATAACACACAGGGATACCCGCATGTGCAATTTGGCGTGGCTGCCATTTAGCATTGATACGATCGAATATTATGGTGCCCTTGCGAGTGCCGAGTAAAATCATATTAGACATTAACTTATCCTCACACATAGCCACGTCATGTAACAAATAGAGAGAAAAGAGCTTGAGATTAGTTTTGTAATTAGACTACATTTATTGGGAAATTAACAACGAAAATGAATGCCCAGTAAAGCCGTTATCGCCAACGCTTGAATAGCAGAAACTATCTCTCATCTAAACATTCAAACATATTATGGATTAATCGAATCATTGTGATGTGCGCTATCGAACAGACTGTTTGTGCACCATGTGGTATTTAAAGATATATGTAGACGTAATTCAAAGTTGGCTGGCTTGTTAGGGCGAATAGCTAGTGATCATAGGTTCTATATCTCGCCCGATAGGAGAAATCAAATGTCTAGGAAGCTAATTGTTATACCACTTGCAGCTCTTCTGCTAAGTGGGTGCATAGTAGCGCCTGCAGACAGAGTTGTTGTGGCACCGGCACTGCCAGTTGTTGTGGAGTTAGGCGCAGAGCCTTATTACTATCAACAAGGATATTTCTATTATTACGACAATAACTACTGGCGCTACTCGAACTCAAGATCAGGGCCATGGTCAGATCTTCCTCGTAGCCACTATCCTAAAGAGATCAAATACAGAGATCGCCGTGATGGACGAGATAGGGACAGAGGTCGAGATAGGGATAGAGATCACGATCATGACCACGGTGATCGGAAATATTAATACTAGCGTTTTTGCCTAACGATGCTTTAGGAATGGCTGCACGAACTGAATCGCCACTAGCTTACTACACACCTTAGGGCCGTAGTAAGGGCAACCAAATAACTGTGTTTTTATTCCATATTGCAGCTATTTAGATTGAACGTAAGTTCCGATTTGGCTCGACAGCAGCCAGTTTAATTTGTCGCATTGGTAACGAAAATGCATTTGTGCTGAGGTTAAGGGTTACCTCAGCACAAAAAGTTATGTCGCGTCATCCTAACTGGTCGCAGCCGCTATATTGGCCCGCGCCCTATGCAATTTTTTATAGCTATCGATCAGGCGATGATGCCTGTCGAGCCCTTCCAGTTTCATACTGGTCGGTGTTAAGCCGAAGAAGCGCACGCTGCCTTCTACTGAGCCGATGACGGCGTCCATCCTATCATTGCCAAACATGCGGCGGAAGTTGACTTCATAGTCGGCGAGCTCTAGGTCGTCATCCAGCATGACCTCCAGCACCACATTCAGGGCCTGATAAAATAATCCGCGCTCTAGCGTGTTGTCGTTGTACTGCAGGAAGGCGCCTACGAGTTCATGCGCTTCCTCAAGCTGCTGCAAGGCGAGATGAATCAGCAGCTTCAATTCCAGCACGGTGAGCTGACCCCAAGCCGTATTCTCATCAAACTGGATGCCGATTAAGGTGGCGATATCGCCGTAGTCATCCAGCTCGTTATTTTCTAAACGCTCAAGCATAGCTTCCAAGCTGGCGTCATCTAGGCGATGCAGGTTCAGAATATCAGCGCGGAACAACAGCGCCTTATTGGTGTTATCCCACACCAGATCCTCTACCGGATACACTTCAGAATAACCCGGCACTAAGATTCGGCAAGCCGTAGCGCCTAGCTGGTCATACACCGCTACATAAGCTTCTTTGCCCATGGCCTCGAGTATGCCGAACAAGGTGGCAGCTTCTTCGGCATTAGCGTTTTCACCATCGCTAGTAAAATCCCACTCAACAAAATCGTAATCTGATTTAGCGCTGAAAAAGCGCCAGGATACGATGCCGCTGGAGTCAATAAAGTGTTCAACAAAGTTATTGGGCTCAGTCACGGCTTCACTAGCAAAAGTTGGTTGCGGTAAATCGTTCAGGCCTTCTAAACTGCGGCCCTGCAGCAATTCGGTCAGACTACGCTCCAGCGCGACTTCTAAACTGGGGTGCGCGCCGAATGAGGCAAACACGCCGCCTGTGCGCGGATTCATCAAGGTGACGCACATCACTGGGAACTCACCCCCCAGCGACGCATCTTTTACCAATACCGGAAAGCCTTGCTCCTCTAAGCCCTGAATGCCGGCAAGAATGCCTGGATATTTCGCCAGCACTGCCTGCGGCACATCTGGCAAGGCGATTTCACCTTCGAGAATTTCGCGTTTGACCGCCCGTTCAAAAATCTCCGACAGGCATTGCACCTGCGCTTCCGCCAGCGTATTGCCTGCGCTCATGCCATTGCTGACGTAGAGATTTTCAATCAGGTTAGACGGAAAATAGACGACTTCGCCGTCTGATTGGCGCACATAGGGTAGCGAACAGATGCCGCGCTCGGCATTGCCGGAGTTAGTGTCAATCAGGTGCGAGCCACGCAGTTCGCCATCCGGGTTGTATATCTCTAGGCAGTACGCATCCAGAATCTCTTTCGGCAACGCATCTTTACGGCCCGGCTTGAACCAGCGCTCGTTCGGATAATGCACGAAGGCTGCGTTGGCGATATCTTCGCCCCAGTACGAGCCGGCATAGAAATGGTTGTTGCTTAGTCGCTCAATATACTCGCCCAAGGCTGACGCCAACGCACTTTCTTTGGTGGCGCCTTTGCCGTTAGTGAAGCACATAGGCGAATGCGCATCACGAATATGCAATGACCACACGTTAGGAATGATATTGCGCCATGAAGCGATTTCAATCTTGATGCCCAAGCTCGCCAGCAGCCCCGACATATTGGCGATGGTTTGTTCTAAAGGTAGGTCTTTGCCGTTAATGTAAGTGTGTGTATCGGCAGATGGATTCACCATCAACAAAGCCTGCGCATCTTCGTCCAAATTCGCCACTTCTTCAATGATAAACTCGGGGCCGGCTTGCACTACTTTTTTTACCGTACAGCGGTCTATGGAGCGCAAGATACCTTGGCGGTCTTTGTCGGAGATATCCGCCGGCAACTCTATCTGTATTTTAAAAATCTGCTGGTAACGGTTTTCCGGATCTACAATATTGTTGTGCGACAAGCGGATATTTTCGGTGGGAATATTGCGTGTGTTGCAATACAACTTAACGAAATAGGCTGCGCACAGAGCGGATGAAGCCAAAAAGTAATCGAAAGGTCCGGGTGCCGAACCATCACCTTTATAGCGGATAGGCTGGTCGGCAATTACCGTGAAGTCATCGAACTTGGCCTCAAGACGTAGCTTATCGAGAAAATTGACCTTAATTTCCATGGGGATAATTCCAAAATAGTGCAAAAAATGATGTGGCGCTATTATCCCTCACAACGCCGATGCCGTGTGATACATCGATGCTTTGTGCCGAAGGCGGTTAGTCTGCAATCAATGTAATTAGGTGAAATATCAACAAAACTGTCGTTAGTAGTCAGCAAATTATTAATATTGTTCTAGATTTTTCGTTGTAAGGTCCCTAACTTCTCCAGCTAACATTACTTTAATATAATTTTAAGTAACTGATTAAGTTAACCATCACTACCTTTCTGGCACATAAGCAAAAAACCATTCGCCATATGACCGTTGATTCTCAAAATAACGGTATGTTGGCCTGAAGTTTTTAGTTTTAAATGGCTTTAATGGCGATTTACTGTACACACCCAGCACACCGCCACTAGGCGCCTGTAATATGCCCCAGTCTGGCACTTGAGTAATGGGATCAGCATAAATTTTTCTTAGATAACGCCGCGGGACAGGGTAGCGGTCATCTTTTAACAACGCCTCTAAATTTGGCGGGTATTGTTTAACCACGCCAGGAGTTTGGTTGTAATAATTACCTATTGCTTTTCTGATGGTATCCCCTACTTTAAGTAGCTCCTGCTCTCTTTCACGCTTTCTGGCTTCATTCCATTTAACGCCAGCCGTGGCCAATACTAAGCCTGCAATCATAATGAGTACGAGTAAACCAATTAAGATAAATCCCAGTTGTTGATTTTTGTTACCAGTCTGCATAATTAGTACCATCAGAAGCAATCATATCGGCTCCGCTGTGAATATCGTAAATTGCGCCTTTAGCCTCAACATCTTGTGGCGGAGAAGTAGCCCAAGTTACAGTACTTTGAGTAATTGGATCTTCTGGCACAGACCGTAAATACTTGTACTGGACTAACTCTTCCAGCGTTTCCGGATACACATTCTTGTCGCTATAAAACTTATCTATTGCGTCCCGCATGATAATGAGATCATGTTTAAGGATTGTTTCTTTAGAGCGATCTATTGAATTGAAATACCTAGGGGTAACCAAGCTTAGCAACGTAGCGATAATCGCTAATACCACTAATATCTCTATCAGAGTAAATCCTTGATTATTATCTTTCACGCGCATCACCATTCACTATAAGGTTGTTGATTAATGCCAACTTCATTGGAAAGTGAATGCACATCATAGACATCATCTCCCGCCTCTGGCGTTTGAAATGAGCTGATATAGCTGCGTTTGCCCCATGTTTCGTCTGCACTTACAGAGGTGTCGATTGCAAATGGGTCGCGAGGTATATTGCGCATAAAGTAAATCTTACGTTTTTTTGGGTCTTGCATATTTTCCACCCCCGCAACCAACACTTTGAGTGATGGCGGATAACCTGATTGATCAATCGACTTTTTAATCAGGCCATCATCTACAGCTTGTTTGTAATGATCAATAGCATCACGGATTTGCCATAGCGCTTTTTTTAGCTCCTGCTCCTTATTACGCTTTGCAGATAACTGCACCATCGGCGCAGCAGAGCTAACAAGCAATGCAAGCAGTACTAAAGATACCAATAATTCAATCAGCGTGAAGCCTTTGTGTTTTATAAATGACTTAGGCATAAGCTGTTATCTCACAGTATTAGCGCCACCATTTGATGCTCCACTATCCTCTGCGGCTGGCTGTAACAACTGGCTAGCAAAGTTCTGGTCAACCTGTGCCCTACCTGCCTGAATGGATTGTGGTGTTGGGGCTGGCGCAGGTTGAGACTCTGCTGCAACTACAGCCGGCTCTGACGCTTTTGCACCACGGCTATTTACCGAATGATTCACACCGGATGGGAACATGGTGTACACCGCATTGGCGGGTGCAATGTTATGCAAGATACGTGGCGTAATCAGCAGCACAATTTCATTCTTACGCTTGTCGTTATTTTTATCTGTAAATAATCTGCCGATGAAAGGCAAGCTAGATAACCCAGGGACTTTATTAGAGATATTCTGCCCATCATCCCTAAATAGTCCAGCAAGAATTTGTGTTTCGCCATTTTTCAATTGCAAAGTGGTATTCGCATTGCGGCTACCGATGGTGTAAGCCAACACGCCTGTATCGGTTTTTACTTGGTCGGTAATATTACTGACCTCTAGCCCTACTTTGATATTAACTTGGTCCTGTAACAGAATAGTGGGCTCTACGTCCAACTTGATGCCTACTTCAAGATAATTAACCGTTTGTGACACAAAACCTGTTGAGTTAGCTACGCTGGTAAATACAGGTATTTTGTCACCTACGTGAATTTTGGCTTTTTCACGATTTTTTACGCGAATTTGCGGGTTAGCCAAAAGGTTAGTATCAGTGTCCTGATGTAGCAGATTTAACGCTAATACAGGGTCACTAATCGTAAAAACACCTAGCCCGGAATTAAAGTTTTTAAGCTCAGCCAATGACAATCGACCTGGAGTGTTAGTCGTTACGCCATTACTATTTGTTTTGCCTTGCACACCAACGCTCACTTGCGAAGGATAGCGCACGCCTATGTTCTCCAAACTTCTACGATTAATTTCCATTACCTCGACTTCTAACATCACTTCCGGCTCAATCAAGTCTTGCGAGGCAATCAGTTTTTCTGCGATTTGAATCGATTCAGCCGTGTCGCGCATCACTAAGGTATTAAGTTTCTCATCTATATAAACGTCTTTAGATTTCAGCACAGTTTTAATCAAGTTCATGGCTCGCTTGGCATCTATGCTATTCAAATAAAAACTTCGCACATACAGCTCTTGATACTCTTGGCTACGGCTCACGGGATAAATAAGTAAAGTGTTGTCATTCAATACTTTTTTTGCGAGCTGATTGGTTGTCAGAATAACCTGTATTGCATCTTCAATTGTAGTATCACGTACAAAGATACTGGTGCGTTGATTGTCCCGTAGCTCTTGATCATAAGAAAAATTGATATTGGCAGCCTTACCGATAAACTCAAAAATAGACTTTACAGAAACATTCTTAAACTCCAATGTAATGGGATTTTTAAACGCAGACTTAATCTGCGGGATTGCCGTTATTTTGCCTATACGCTTACTCTCCATGCTCTCAAACAGTAGGCGGGCTCCTTCATGCTTACTATCTTCTGCAAGGATGGCTCTGGTTAGGTTTTGGGCAGAGTCAATATCATCTTTATCAAAATAGCTTTGCGCATTTGCCAGCATCATGTCATGGTTCTGTGCCAAGCCAAGCTTAAAAGACCCTTCTTGCGCCCTTTGGTTATTAGGGTCTAGCATCAACACTTTTTTGTAGTTTGATTCGGCATCGGCAAACAAACCTTGCTGAGATTGGTTATCTGCCTGTTTCAATAGGGTTGATAGCTGCAACTCTTGCTGCATTTTCAACATGCTGCGGTATTGAGGGTTATCTGGATATAAAGTAACCAGTTGCTTTAGTTTAGCTACACCAGCGTCTACATCGCCGCTATTGATCAACTGCCTAGCTGATTCATATGCTTGATTATCGTCAGCTGGTTTACCCTTAAGGTGATTAAGCCCTGTACAACTGGTTGCAAAGGTGATTACTACAAAATAAGCAGTTAGTTTTTTTATACTCATATGCAATCTTTGCGCTGTGATTACCTTAATAAAAGTCTGGGAAAATGATAATTTCAACTTACTGCTCCAATTTGCATCTGCATCTCAATATTTAAAGGAATATATTTAATTGTCATTAACGGTGGCGTAATGGCTTTAATTTCCCAACTGCCCTCAAGCACATCACCCACTTTTACTGAATAATTCTTCTGTCCATCCATCAGAAAGACCACGATTTCACCGTCATCAATCAGCTTCCCGGCAAACTTAAATGGATTTTCTGGCGGCGGATCTATTTCTTGTTCTACCGACTGCTGGTTTAAATCAGCCTGAGAGACAAACATAGTGAATATGTTTTCAGGTTCATCCATTATCTGTGGCCTGCTAAACTCTGCGTTGCCAGTATTAACCGGCAATAAGTTATTACTACCAGGATTTGCTTCTTGTTTAGCTAAAGTTGCTTTACTGGACTTGGCTATAACCTCCAACTCATCGTCAGCAGGCTCGTCTTGAGCGCCTACCCAATAACAAGCAATTACCGTTAACACTAAAACCAACCAAACTGCGTATTTCTTCACCATGACCATCAATCTATTCGCGCCTTTTTCGTAAATACATAGTGAATTGGATATTGGCCTCAATCAAATCTGAGCCAATATTCTCTCGTTTCATGCTGATATCATTCAGTGCTACTGTCGGTAAACTATTTAGCACTGCATTGATGAATTGGCGAATCTGTACATAACTGCCCTGTACCGGAAGCCTGATTTGGTACTTGATTAATGTATCTGAGGGAGATTGAGAGGAATATTCAACTTTGTTGGGGGTGATGCCCACACTGGTTGCAGCATGTAATATTTCAGCAATTTTGTTATTGGCTTCATTTTGTTGGGGCAATAGCGCATAAAACCTCTGCTCAATATCAAACTGAGTGTCAGCTTTAATTTCAAGTTTATTGATATTAGGGTTGGTTTTTAGTTCATTGATGTCGGCTGTTAGCGCCTCAACTTTATTAGCTTGAGAACGTATTACCGTAACCATGAATAGCAGGCTAAATAGCAATAAAAATAAACCTAGCCAACCCGCCCAACCAAGTTGCCGCAATTTGTACTGCAATAGTTCCCGAGAAAAATATCTTGTATTTACCATGCTGTTTCCACCACAAAATGCACTGCCGACTGGCCGTTAACCTCTGCTGACTCTTGTGAAACTAAAGCCACACTTTTAAGCATTTTTTGCTGGATTAAGCTATCCACATAAGCCATCATGCTATCTATATCCAAAGCAAAAGCAGATATGCGCAGCGTTTGTTTTTTTATATTGGGTTCCACGGCTAGCAGTTTCACGGCATCATTATTTGTCGCCTCTAGCATCTTAAATATCGCTGTCCACGGTAAAACTATCTCAGCGATTGCTTCATTGACAGCAGCAACATCGTGAGTCTTTTGCGCGTTTTGATTGATATTAGCCTTAGGCAAATGACGCACGGACTTTGCACGACTAAGTGCATCGATGTTGGTTTCTAACTTACGTGTATCACTTAATAAAGATTGGTAATAGTTAATGGTTAGGCCACTTATTAGCACACCTAGCACCAATAACACCAACGCCGTCAAGTTGATTTTTTTGATTGCCAATGCATGATTTAAAGTAATACTGCTCATGCCGCCACCCAGTTTTTAAAACGCTTTTCAAGCTGTTGGTTGAGTAACTCAAAATGATGGAAGTTGATTTTGATATGACGACTATCCGCTTTAAGTGCAGTGCTAGACCCGGGCGTCTTTCCATACCAAAATATTGGTAACTGCGTATTGGCATTACTAATTACGGCCTCACGCTGAATGAGATCATCCACCTGTTTAGCAACATCTTCACCTGTTGCAATACTCCTAACAAAACGCCACTCACCATTTTCTATTAACGATACGCAAGCCCGCCCAGATTCGGTGACGACAAACCAAAAGTGCTTTTGATTTTTTTTCTTTTTAATATACTTTAGCATCTGATTGCTAGCCAACATCAAATGCGGATGTATTGCATAAACATCAATACCTTGCTGCTCAAATACCTGATGCAGCTCTTTGAGCAATACAGCACATACACCACTGGCAATCGATGCCTGACCAAAATCTGGTTCACTCATACATAAATCCCAAGCCTTGGAAGGCTCGCCATATGCAATCTTGAAGCGATGCTGCATATACGCCTGACGCTCACTTTCTATCGCAAGCGCTATGCTCCAAGGAATCACTGTGTATTTAATCAAATGACTTGAAATGATGACTCTTGTGTATGCCCCACTTTTTGCAAGTGCTTGCCAATGCGGAGCCTGTAATACCTGTTGCAATGTTGAGACCAAGCCATCCCACTGCGCTGTTTCATTGCCATTTGTTTCGGTTTTCTGCGGTAAATCAACAAACTGCTGGTGTACCAACGCTTGTTTAAAACCATTTTTAAAAGTTCTTTTTAAATGCAGTAGCAATATGCGCTGTGGATATATAAACACGCGCAGCTCATCTTTAAATAAAGTGTTAAACCAGCGATGTAACACGATTAATCTCCTCTAATGTCGTTTCACCCCGTCTTACAAGCTCTAGCGCTGCTTCACGCATAGTTAAAGTACCGTTGGCACGTGCTGCTTCTTTCACTTTACGCACTGGCTCTCTAGTAACAATTAGCTCCCTAATTTCATCGTTAAAACACAATAGTTCTGCAATGGCCTTACGCCCTTTGTAACCAGTGCCATGGCATTGGCCACAGCCTTGGCCTTTTCTAAAGTTAAAGCTCTTAACCTGCTCAGTCGTTAAGCCAGATTTATGAATCAATGCAGGATCAGGCGTATCTGCAACGGTGCAATGCGGGCAGCTAATACGCACCAAACGCTGTGCCATGATGCCGTTGATAGCAGATACAAAGCTGTATGGATCTACATTCATGTTGGTAAAGCGGCCAATCACATCAAACACGTTATTGGCATGCACGGTGGTCAGCACCAAATGCCCTGTCAGTGCCGATTGCACAGCGATTTGTGCTGTTTCTGAATCTCGAATCTCACCCACCATGATTTTGTCTGGGTCATGACGCAAAATTGAGCGCAAACCTCTGGCAAAGGTCAGCCCTTTTTTCTCATTCACAGGGATTTGCAGCACGCCTGGTAGTTGATATTCAACCGGGTCTTCAATGGTGACGATCTTGTCTTGCCCATGATTTATTTCAGAAATAATGCCATATAGGGTGGTCGTTTTTCCGCTACCGGTAGGCCCAGTAACAAGCAACATGCCATAGGGCTCTTCTGCTAACAGCCTGAAGCGAGCCATGATGGACTCTTCAAACCCCAAGGTTTCTAAGCTCAAGCCTTTGGCTTCATCACTCAATGCCTTGCGGTCTAAAATACGTAGCACGGCATCTTCACCAAACACGCTAGGCATAATGGATACACGCATATCCACCTCACGTGCTTTACCATCTCCACTAGTTACCAGCACTTTGAAGCGCCCATCCTGCGGCACCCTACGCTCTGCAATATCCAGCTCAGACATGACCTTGATGCGTGAGATAGCTTGCTCCGCCTGTGCCAGGCCCTGAATGCCACCCTCTTGACTCAGCACCCCATCAATACGGTATTTCACTTTCAACCCCGTTGGGTCTGTTTCCATATGAATATCACTAGCGCCGGCTTTGAGTGCGTCGTAAAGTGTGGAGCGCACAAACTTCACTACTGGGCTGGTATCTTCACTAATTGAACGTAGGGAAATATCTTCAATACCTTGATGCTCGGCGTGATGCTCAATTTGATTAGCATTTAATCCATCCATAGCACGCATGCTTTGCTCATGGTGGCTGAGATACGCTGTTAAATCCTTATGATGAGCCAGACTCCAAACCGCAACTTCCGCATAACCATATTTAGAGATGATTAAATCTATTTTTGGCTGTAAATGCGTGTCGAACGGGTTAGAAAATACCAGTTGCAATTGCCAGTCATCATTGCGTAGCGCTATACAGCCAAGCTTGCCAGCTTCAGCAAACGGCAGCAATGTAAAGTCTGGGTGTAATGAATAAAGCTGCAGTATGTTCAGCACTGGGTAGCGCATCATCTGCCCCAGCGCTAACACAAAATGATCTGCGCTTAAGCCGGATTCACTCTCAAGCACATCCAGCAAGTCTTGCTTGGTATTGTTAGCAATTAGTCTGGCTTGGTTTAACAGTTCAAGCGTTAGCTTAGGCTCAATACCAGCGTCTTTATTAATGGCATGAATATCCAAGCCCATATTATCCAGTGGCATATTCATTGAATATTCCCCGCCAGCTCAAAAATAGGCATATACATCAGCACCACAACCAGCCCCACTACCAAACCAATCACTATCATCAACAATGGTTCCAAAAGCTTGGTCAACCACTCTACCTTTCTACCTATTTCTTCATCATAAAACGCACCGATGCGCTCCATCATTTCACCCATTTGCCCGGTACGTTCACCTACACGCAACATGCGGATAGAGATAGAGGTTGTCATACCATGTTGCTCCATGGCGGCCGACATGGGCTTACCCTCGCGCACATCAAAAGACACTTTATCTAAGCTAGCGCGCAGTAATGGCTGTAATAAAGAAGACACCATATGCATTGCCGTTACCAGCGGAATGCCGCCGCGCAACAACATGCCCAGTGTTCGGTAAAATCTAGCCAATTGGTAGATACGCATGGTTTCGCCAAGTGCAGGAATCTGCCAAACCTTTGCCATGATTGCGGCGCGAACAACTGGCCGGCTCAATATCAAACCCAGCATCACCACACTAGAAACAAAAGCTGCAAATACTTCGCTCCCATGCTCTTGCAGTAAGCGACCCCAGCTTAATAATAGCTGTGACATCCAAGGCAAATCTGTACCGGCACTTTCATAAATGGTGCTAAATTTTGGCACTACATAACCCAACAAAAACAGCACCACTAAGCCACCCACAATAATCAACAGCACTGGGTAAATAGAGGCCGTGATGATTTTTTTACGCACTGCATCAATTTGAGTTTGGTATGCCACATGTCTTGCCAGTGCTTGCACCATGTCACCAGTGCGCTCGCTTGCACGAATCAGGGCTATATATAGCGGAGTGAAAACTTGAGGTGCTCTTTCTAAAGCTGTAGATAAAGGCAAGCCTTCAAATAAAGCGCCCATTACTTGATTCAATATCGCTTTAGATTCAGCCTGCTGCTCTTTTTCTGCTAAAGCCTCAATCGCCTCTACCAAACTTAACCCTGATTCAAGCAATGCTAATAACTCTTGGCTAAACAGCATCAAGTTAAATTTTGGCGCGGATGACTTCATGGCGAACAAAGCAATCCCCGAACTTTTTACATTCAACACACTCAAGCCTTGAGACTCAGCCATAGCCCGTGCTTGCACAGCGTTGCTTGCTTCCAAAGCTAGCAATCTAACCTCTTCGCCCTGCGCTACTTTTAACTCAAACTTCATATGAATGGCCTATTCCCAATTCACTACGTCAGCAGCTTCAGCAGTTCCACCACTCATACCATCGCTGCCCAATGACCATAAGTCATACTCCCCATGCTCACCCGGCATCTTGTACTGGTAAGGCTTACCCCATGGGTCGTTAGGTACCTTTTTCTTTAGGTACGGCCCCTGCCATTTAGCCTCGTTTGCTGGGGCAGCATTTAGCGCAGCCAAGCCGTTATCTGTGCTCGGGTAGTGCCCGTTATCTAAGCGGTATTGATCAAGGGCTTTTTCTAAGGAATCAATCTGCGCCTTAGCCGTTTTCACTTCAGATTTACCAATCTGAGCAAAGTATTTAGGCCCTACATAGCCTGCCAGCAAGCCAATAATGACCATGACGACTAATAGCTCCAGCAAGGTAAAACCATGTTGTTTTGATTGTGTTTGTTTCATATATACCTCAATACTTTTCAATCGTTGCGCCAAATGGCACCAAGCCTGGCACATCAATCTCTAGCCATTCCTGCCCGTTTCCTCCAGTGGTACGTAGGCGAATGGCACCGTCGTTTTCTTCTGGCTGGCGCTGATCGCAAGTTGTTTTGATGTACAACATAGACGTCATTTTTCTTGTTACACCATCAGCATCGTCAAAACTAATGTCAGTAGTAAAATCTACCCAGTTATCATTCACAGCCGCTGATTGATTTTTGCTGATTGCTTTTGTAGGGGCAGGCGCATCTTGTAAAGCTGGCAAGCTCAACCGAGTTTTGTCATACGGCACAGAGGTATAAGTTCTGCCAGCACGGAACAGAGCCTCAGGCATGCCGTAATCTTTGTTAGGTTTTGGTTTCATAAAGTAAGCAATAGCAACTGGGCGTCCGGCAAAACCACCGCGCGTGATATCGTTAATTTCCCAGCGCTTACCGTTTGCTAAGGTTTGGTCTTTCATCAAAATATGGGTGCCAAAAATACATTCTTTGGTATCGTTGTTATGCCAAACGGTGTCAGTTAAAGTAGCAAACTCTTCACCGCTGGCTGCTGCATAAGGTTCGGGGATAGGCACACCGCGGGAAATAATACCTACTAACGTAAACCCATCTAAAGGCGCATTCATTGGGCTATCTGCAAGCTTATCGTCACCCACTGCGCACTGGCCGAGCGAGCTTTGGTTGCTATTACTGGCGTTTTTTTCACTCAATCCAAAGTTTGTGCTTGTGTCACACAAAACATAGGCTGAATTTGTATTGCCTGTGGCTGGTAAATTCACAAAACCACTTTGGCTGGCGTTGATAACATCAGCACTTGCTGATAAATGGTGCATACAAAGCATTAAACCAAATAGGTAACAACTTCTTTTCATTTTTATAATCCAGATCATTTATAAGGCTGGCAGAGCAAAGCCCTCCCAGCTTTTATCTAGCTAGTTCAAATCTAAATACAATTAGAAATTAGCGTTAGCACCACTACGAGCCAGGCCTGAAGCCAAGATAGTGACCCATGGCTGTGTTTCTTGACCTGTTTGACGGATACGCACACTGTTTGCCAGTGATGCTGGTGCGGTAGAAGTACAAGCAGCACGTACATACATCATTGGCGCATCTGGCTCAGTACCACCGTCTTCATCTACACCACCAGTAACATCAACAGTAAAATCCACCCAGTTAGTACGAATTTCACTTGTTTGTTGTGCAGCAGTTGGTGCTGTTGCACCTGGGCTAGCTGTTTGGCCAACGCCATTAATCTCTGTACCTGATGCTGGTACAGATGGTCCATTGATTGGGCGATGCACAAAGCCTGAAGCTAATATTGCCGAGTTAGATGGGTCAGCTTGCAACTGCACTGAAGTGAATGCACGGCCCACGCGGAAGACTGGAGAGTCTGTTGAAGAGCGATGGTAATAACCGGCAGATACGTCTGCTGTTGCACTGAACCCACCAAAAGCAAAATCGTTTACCTCCAAGTACTGTTGACCGGCTAAGCTGCTGTTGTAGTCAAAAGTAGTACTGGTATTCATGGAGATTTGTTTGCCATAGATACACTCAGTATTTGCCGTATTACGGAAAGTACGAGAGGTCATCGTGGCAATAGTTTCACCATTGGCTGTGATAGCCACATTGGTTGCGTCGCTTAAAGACAATTTGCTGAAGCCTGAAACCGGACTGGTATTGATATTTGCTGGGAACACTGCGCAATTATTATTTGCGCTTGCCGTTGGAGCTATGTAGCTATCAGAACCATAGTTACCAGTGCTATTACATGTTACCCATGCAGTTGTACCTGCTGGCTGATTAGTACCTGCTGAAACAGACAAACCTGCCGCTGGCAATGAAACCAAGCCAGTTGCAAATGCTTGGCTAGACGTGCCTAGAACTGCGATTACTGCTAATTTAAGTAATTGACTCTTCATTACTTTATCTCCTAAAACAGTTACAATAAGCAGGCATTTGTGGCTGCCTACGACACCAATTCACCCCAATCAGCTAAAGGCCCTTGTAAGTTCTTAGGTTGATTCGAGTTGAATGCTCAAGTGGGCAGTTCGCAAATGCCCTTTCTTATTATTTATTTCGCTTAATTACTTCCCTATATCAAAGTCATACGTCAATGTGAAGAAGGCAGAACGCGGTGCGCCCGGTGCCAAAAACGTGCTTGAAGTCCAGTCATTGGAGTTGTAGTTGAAGCCACTGACAGGGTCGATGGCACCGCGAATGGATGGCGCAAAAGCGTTAATGCCTAAACGTCCGGCACTGTAGTAGGTGCGATCAAACAAGTTGTTGATTTGCAGCCCAGCGGTAAGGCCTTTGGTGATTTTGTAAGCAGTGTTGAAGTTAAATACCGCATAACCTGGCGTTTTTCCTGGGTATTTAAAGTCAGGTCGAGCCAGTTTGCATGGACCATTACTAAACGAATCAGGCACCCCATCACCATTATTATCAACAGGCGTAGAACACACTGCATCAATCGGTGTGGCAGGCCCTGTGCGGTGTTTATTGTTTTCATTACCACGAACAAATGCATCGGAATGCATTATCGCGGTTAATCCTACAGTCCAATCAGGCGTAACTTCATAAGCAAAACTAGCATTGAGGTTATGCAAAGGGATACCCGGCATACGATTGCCCTTTTGTACCTTGATTCTCTGAAAATCTAATATTGAACTACAACCAGCAGGAGGAGTGGATGTATTGCATCCTGGTGCAAACTGCGTAGTGCCAGCCTCACTATTATTGGGGCTACCCATATTGAAGGCTGATTGAAATGTCGCATCTGTCAATGCATAGTTAAGTGCAAAACTTGCTTTACCGACCTTACCCTTTAAGCCCATTTCTAGGCCTTGGCGGCGGGTATTACCAATATTGGTAAAGAAACTACGCTCAGGCCGGAACGATACAAAATAAATGTCGTCTTGAAGGTCAGTGCGGTAAATACTGGCGTTCCATTCGATATTTTCAGTCAGCTTTCCGCGGATGCCTGTTTCAATTGTTTCCGACCTCACCTGCTTCAAATAAGGGTCGCCGGACAAGGCGCTAGGTAAGCTACAGAAGCGGTTTTCCGCAAGGCTCCTGGGACGATAGCTAGTTACAGCATGAGTAATTGGGTTAGTGGTATAAGGTACTGGTTTATCATCAAACGCACAACCCAATTCAATCACGGTAGGTGTGCGTGCGCCACGACTCCAGTTACTGTAAACATTAGTATTATCATTGGCCTGCCATGTAGCGCCAAAAGAAGGGTTAAAAGAATAATAGTGAAACTTCTCGCGTTCACCTGGCCTTAATGCTCCCGTCCCCATTGCTTGAGATGGTGAAAAAGGCACGATAAAATTATCGATACCAGCTTGGCATTCACTCGCTTCCACCGTACCGTTGCCATCAACATCTTTACAAAGCTGCAAAAAATCCAGTTGATTGATAAATGAGTTAACCCCTTTAACGCCAATAATATTATTGGTTTCCATGTAATTGTTAATGGTGGTGTAGTTATAGCGTGCAGCACCTGTAAAGTTTAATGTTTTAGTCGGTGTCCAGGTCTCGCTGAAATATAAACTCTTGGTGTTGGAGTCACCTTTAAAGTTGTTCAACGCCACTGGGTGCGTAGCGGCATAGTATTCATAACCCAGGCGATCCGGGGCTAATGCGCCTCGGTGATTAGCATCAAATAAGCCTAGCATCTGGCTGCTTGCATAGGTAGAGTCAGCCGCATCGTAAGATGCCCCCACCATGAACTTGTGTTTTTCAAGGTTCCAATTTAACTGGAGTGCAGCACCATCACTTATTTGATCAATCTCTGTTTTGGTGATGATGGCATTAGGCGTGCCATTCACATAACCGGTGCCCGTACCAATCCGACCATCTGAATCTACGCCGGCGCCATCACGTGGAATAAGTCGCCCAGCACTATCTAACGCAGCAAGAATAAATGGCTTTCCTAACCGATTTTCAGGATCTGCAGCAGTTAATTTAGTGGTTCCATCTGGATTTGTTGTTTCCGCAGCATTAATAACTTCAAATGGACTGAGAAGAACAAAAAAACCTCCGTTATCTGTGTAATTACCTGCTACTCCAGAACCAGCAGAAACTACATAAGTATTGGTTTGTCCAGTTGCTGGGTGAGGGTCACCGTAATTGAATGCCTCTGTATTAAGCACCAGATTGACTTTATTTTGCCAAACATTACGGGCAAATTGATAAAATGTGCTGGATAGTGGCGTATTGAAAAAACCGGCAATGGGCTGACTAAAATCTGCGGTATTAAGTACTGGGTTATAAGTCCAGCTAGGAATTGACGTCACCCCATCTGCACCAACCGTCATCGCCTGATTAGGATGAGCCAGTGCATTGAAATCCGTACCGACTAAAGCGATGCCGTTGGAAGCTGGGTTAGCAACCATGTTGCCAGAACCGTCATCAACGAATAAAGTATTGCCATTAGTATCTAAAGCATTACCACTGGCATCGGCAGCTATGTTAAAAGGTAAAGCATTGTAATCAGGCAGGCCGTCATTATTGATATCAGCATAACCTGGAATAACCTGCTCCCCCGGATTTGGCCTCCTCGTTGCCCTACCCTCAAAGTCTTGATTAATATCTGCAGTGCTAGATTTTCGTTTGCTTTTACGATTGTAAATTTGCCCAGTAATGTTGAAAGTGTCTGACACATCCCACAAACCCGTTAACTGAAATTGCAGCAAATTATTCTTGGTTTGGTCTGGGCTGGTAAATACCTTGCTCGGGTCTTGACGTGCCACCTCAGTCGGCAACATGCCATTACCAATCAGGTCATTACCTGCGTACAGCGTAGACAATCCAATCTGCACCTTGTCATTACGCCATTCACCTTTGGCAAATAGCTGATTGACTTTACTAGGTGAATTGTCACGCCAGCCATCTTCATTAAAAATATTGGCGGCCACAAAACCAGCAATCACGCCGTTATTACCACCGACACTGCCTTGAATCTGTTTGCGATTAAATGAGCCACCTAGAGCCTCAATGGTACCTTCTTTAGCATCAAAACCACTCTTGGTACGCATAGATAATGCGCCACCTAACGTGCCTAAGCCAAAAATAGGGTTAGATCCGGGGAATACATCTAATCCAGCCAAAGCATTAAGTGGCAGCATGTCCCAGTTCACCACATCGCCAAATGGCTCGTTCACACGTATACCATCCAGAAACACGCTCAAACCTTGTGCTGTACCCAGTTGCGGTGACGCCGTAAAGCCACGGTAGGTCACATCCATTTGAAATGGGTTGCTTTGATAGTCGTTCACATTGACAGATTGCAGCTTAGAGTTCATTAAGTCGGAGATACTTAATGCACGCGACTCTTTAATTTCTTTAGCGGAAATACTTTGTACGTTGCCTGGAATCTCTTCTTTAGTGAGCGCCAATCCTCGCAATGGCCCTATTTCATATAAACGTTTGGCGCGTACTTGAATATCTTGAAGCTCGATGCCTATTGGCAGGTCATTTTTACCTTTATCATCAGCCAAAGACCTTGCGTATTCTTTAGCAGCAGGACTGGTGCCAACTGGGTTAGCATCACTCACCTTTCCTGATAGCAATATCTTTTTATTGGCACCAAACTTAGTGGCAACCGAAGGCAGAACCACAGATTTACCAACATTAACACTACCAATTTCATTGGCATCGTCCACTGATGGTTGAGCAAGGCTAGTAGCGGCATTATTTTTAACTGAGCTTTCTTCAGCCTGACCGTATTGAGAAAACGTAGTTAAGATAATTAGCGGGATGGTTTTTAATTTAAAAGACAATAAACCTTTAGACGATTTGCTGTACGAACTCATTCTTACTTCATCCCCCTAGCTAACACACCCTAATATTGTTTTTGGTGTAGCAATTCATGTTAATTTTTACCTATGCGCCAATTGCGCTAGCCAGTAAATATAAGGCTTGGGGGAGATTCGTGTAAGAGTGAGACTCCCGAGTTACACCGGGAGTTACTCACTATTTATATCGGGATTTTTTCCCGAGCTAGTAACAAATGAGGGATGCAGATGTGAGTGAGTGAAACAATTAGTCTGTGACTAACTTTTAGGAGAATGGGGGCGTTTACTCTAGAATTACACCGTACCTAATTGCGAGCCGTACTAGCTCAACCGCATTGGTAATGCCAAGTTTTTGTTTAAGGATGGTTTGGTAGTTTGCTACAGTTTTTTGGCTCACATTAAGCATCAGCGCAATATCGTCAACACTGCTCCCCTCTGCCAGCAACCTGAATACTTCAAACTCCCTGGCTGACAGGCGCTCGGTAGGGTCTGCCGCGCCAGAAAGTGACTGCATTACAATTTTTTGCGCAATATTGGGGCTAATATAAGTTTTACCAGAGTTGGCCTCACGTACTGCCAATAGCAAATCATCGGCCAAACCTGATTTTAAAACATAGCACTTGGCGCCAGCAGCCAGTGCCTGTGTGGCAAACGCGGTGTTTTGATGCATAGTGAAAATGACTATTTTTGCTGATGGGTCACGCTGCAATATTCGTCTCAAGGCCTCTAAACCACCCAGCCCCGGCATGGAGATATCCATCACCATCACGTCTGCCGGAAATTCGTTGTGGAGCTGGCAAGCCTGTTCACCACTATCAGCCTCGGCCACCACTTCAATATCACCACCAAGCTCTAATAAGCGGCGCAAGCCTGAGCGCACAACATTGTGATCATCCACTAAAATGACCCGAATTTTGGTAATCATATGCCTGCCCTTAACATAATGGGTAAACTGACGTGTATCTCAACCCCCGCACCTGAGTTGGCATTGAGCTTAAATGAACCACTCAGCCCTTCTACACGCTCACGCATACCAGCTAAACCAAAACCGTGCGTGTTTAAGGTAGGGTCAAATCCTTCCCCATTATCTTTAAGCAATAGCTTTAAACGCCCAGCCTGCAACTCCACCTTAATAGTCACTAAGCGTGCTTTTGAATGCTTGGTCACGTTGGTTAGGCACTCTTGAACAATACGATAAGTAGTAATTGCCATTGTTTCATTCAGGCAATTGATCTGATTAGAAATATTGATACTGAGGCTGACGCCGCGATTACGCTGCCGCCAGTTGTCGATAAGCTCGTTTAATGATGCATGTAAACCTAGCTCATCCAGCACGGCTGGCCTCAAGCGCTGCAGCATTTGCCTGACAATTTCCATCATCTGCCTAGCTACAATACTAATAGCCTGCGCACTTTCATAAGTGGATGTAAGGTCTTTTGCCTTAAGTATGGCCGAGGCATCAATATTGATAGCCGTTAAATGCTGCCCTATTTCATCATGCAAATCATGGGCTATATTTTTACGCTCATCTTCTTGCAGCCTAATTAATTGCGTTGTCAGGCGATGGTTATTCAATATACTGTTTTCTAAGGTTTGCGCCATGGCGTTAAACTTACTGCTGACACTGGAAAGCTCAGGGAGCGAAAAAAAGGGTAAACGCGCACTCCAGTGCCCATGCTCAAGCTCTGTGAGCGCATCCAGTATGGTATTTAATGGGCGTAGGGCTCGGTCTACCGCCCAATAAATCACGCCATTCACTACGATAAAAAATAGTAACCCCAAGCTTAATAAACCTAAGGTGTCATGCCATATCTCAGCAATCTCATAGGATGGATCTGGCGTAATGACAAGCTCACCTAGTATGCGATTGTTAATAACAACTGGACGGTGAGTAGTCTTTAATGAAGAGGAAACCTTACTCATCAATTTTATAAACCAGGCTGGAGGTGATGCATGACCATGACTGGTGGGTGGCCGATTGCTATCACGCAGATTCCCTTGCGCATCAAAAAACTCTATACGCAAATGACGTACGTTATCTAAGCTTTGCAAACGAAAGATAGTTACCTTATTTTTATCGGCATTATTCGCCCATGTGTAATCCGAAACATAATGCAGTAACTCAGCATCAAGCAAATGCAATGCTAAAACCGTGGTGGAATCAACCTCAGCCCTGACATCCTCTCGGGCGTTATCAATCATCATCCCCGCCCCTATCAGCATGACTAACGCCAGCATCAAGGTAATGATTAAATTGATTCTGATTTTTAAATTCATCTTATTTTTCTTTTTTAAGTCTATTTTTTATAGTTTAAATAACGCTACAAACATTATTTTCAGATCAGCTTTTTATCAAAGCTACATCTATGCCAACGTAAAGAAAATATTCTAAGATTATGTTTTATTTAATTTAATAGGTTATGGCGACAGTGACTTCAATGTGACTGCTGGCTCAATTCAACCTAATGCTGGCTGAAATCAACAAACAAAGATAATTCACAAATCAATGATGGTGATAACTTTGGGGCAGCGGTAATCATTTAATAAGTAATCGTTTTTTGTGGAAATGCCTAAACTGAAACTCATTGCAGAATTTGATAACTGCCTCATCAGATTCAAAAGATGTGTGTGGTATCGTACAGATTGGCTTTGCTAACATCTGCGAATATATAACTCTCCTAGAGCATCAAAACCTTATCCAAAATAAATAGGAGAATGAATATGATAGATGTCAGAAAAATCAAGCCGGAGATGCCGGTAGTTTGCTCACAAGATGGTGAGTTTGCCAAAGTTGACCATATGGAAGGCGATAAAACAATTAAATTGATGAGGGATCAGCATGGCCAACATCACTACATCCCATTAAGCTGGGTAACCTCCACAGACAATCAGCAGATTAAGATTGATCGCCCCGGGGAGCAGGCCATGAAAGAATGGGCCGTTTCCGCACCAATTACTTAAACATTCACACATATTCTGGGAAGTCCACACCATAATTTGTGGAGCGTGCAGAGTCTGTACACTATCGAACACCCACGATGAGTTAATACAGAAAATAAAAATCCTAGAGTCTTACTATAAGCAATGTTTTGGCAATATCAGATGTATTCATATCTAGATATTGCCACTGTATGTTGGTTGACGTACTGACAGGCACAGTCAAGATAAGCACTATAGATGCACGATATTGATAAGGTGCGGATATACCTACCCCAATGCGAGAGAGCAGTGTCTCTTAGCTTCTTACTTAAATGATGAATACTTCAAGTGGACAATACAAATCTTAATCGTTTGTATTAACTGACAGACTGCACCAACTAATAGATTGAACCGAGGATGATTACCATGAAACATCATTATGTATCAGGATTTTTTGCCAGCAAAGAACATGCCGAAAGCACGCTTTCAGCACTTACGGCTAAAGGCTTTCCACTTGAGCTATTAACTATTTTCAAATCTCACTTAGATACACCTAAGTCGAAAATGGAAGCAAAAAGTAATGAAGCACTAAAAGACATAATAGTTGATGGCGCAATAGGTGCTGGCGTTGGTACAGGTATTGGCGCATTAGTAGAAGTAGCATTGATTGCGGCAAATGTAACTTTATTTGTTGCTAGCCCATTAATAGCTCCGCTGGCATTACTCGGCTGGGGCGCTAGCTTAGGTGCATTGGCTGGCACGACTATAGGCTTTAAAGTCCCCGCCGATGATAAAGGCGGCAAGTTCTCTGACATGATTAGAGATGCCATTTCCAATGATCAGGTTGTCTTGGTTGCTGAAGCTACTACGCAAGCTGAAACTAAATTGGCTCATCAAATAATTCAAGATGCGGTGGGCAGCTACAAAGACACAAACAGTGCTTCAAAAGCCCTTGAGCACTCCGGCCTGCACCATCATTGATAAATGCAACTACATCAACCTAGCCCTTATATTATAAGTGCTAAATACTCAGCGCATGAATATTGCTAACTTAAACGTTAACTTTTAACTACTTGCGTGTAAACAATAGTGCCGCGCCTGCCACTATCGATATCACACCCAGCCAAACTGGGATATTAACGGTTTCCTTATCTTTGATAGAAAGCTCTATCGGACCTATCTTGGCTTGATGGGTTTCCTTAGTGTAAGTAAAGCTCCCATACGCCAAACCAAGAGCGCCAGAAACAATTAATACAATTGCCAATACTTTGATTGCGTTCACTCGACACTCTCCTATTAAGTATGACTTGCTTAACTTTGGGCAACGCTTAATAAAGTAAAGTATTAAATATTGAAACTACTTTACTAAACGCCCTAGCTATATATTACCTGACTTATTAGAGACCGCGACCTTGAATTACACGTATCAATATCACGACAATTGCGACTATTAATAGAATATGGATTAAACCGCCCATGGTGTACGATGAAACAAGTCCAAGCACCCAAAGAATGAGCAAGATTATTGCAATGGTTTCAAGCACTTAAATTCTCCTTATTAAAACTACCAATTGGCTATTTCATTTTAAGTCGCATGTCGTTTTTAACAGATGCCACACCTTTAACGCCACGTGCCACTTCTATTGCTTTATCAATATCTTCGGCCGAATTAACAAAACCGCTTAACTGCACCACACCCTTGTAGGTTTCGACGTTTATTTCAGCAGACTTCAAGGTGGATTCATTCAAAATAGCTGCTTTTACCTTGGTGGTAATAACAGTGTCATCTAGGTATTGGCCGGTGCTCTCATGTTTGGGAGGTGATGTATCTTTATTGTTGCTGGTTGAGGCACATCCAGATGCAGTCGTTAGTATGCCAACCATAACAATAGTGGAAATTTGTGTAAGTACTTTCATAGCTTTTCTCCTTATGAATTTAACAGTGTCAGTGACAGGTAGCTTTAAGCTATAACACTTAATGTTCTTCCACTTCTGAACTCATCATATATGCCATTGAAAAAATACTATGTACGGCATCGAACACATCAACAATATTTTTTAAAACCCACCGGATAAGTACTGCCTCCCTGCCATATGTAATTTTATTGTGATGGGATAGTAGGTAGTTAACGCATACAGATTGACCGACAACCTACATAGCTAGGCCAATTTAATCTACAGCGTTCACAAATCATATCTCAGACAGAACCATCACTCATTGCGATAACCACCAGTCGGGCCCTTTCTCTGCTCCTGTCCCCGCGGATCAGCTTCATTTGCAGTGTTGCCATACCGTCTTTGCTCGTTAGGCTGCGGTCTTTCCCTACTCTGCTCTCGTTGATCCTTCCATTGTTCTGACTGCTGTCTACGATGATTAGATTCTGTGCGCTCCTCAACTGCAGGTGGCATGACTGACCTATCAACATTCATCTCTTCGTTTCGTGGGCGCTGTGAGCGCGTAGTGGCAGGTGCATCTTGCCGACCGGGGGCGGTCTGCTGAGGAGGATATACCTGCATTTGTCGAGCACGTTCATCCGAACTGGGTTGTTGGTTTTGCGGTTGGTTTTGCTGTTGGTTCTGTTGTGGTTTTCGCCTTTGCTCTTGGACTTCAGGGCGACCTTGTTGTGGACTTGCCGGAGGAGGCATCAAAATGTCTTCGTCTCGCCTTTGCGGTGACTCATAGCGCTGATTACCCTGCTGCTTGATACCTCTATCTTCAGGCGCACGCTGCCTTTCACGCTGAGCAGGAGATTTCGGCGCTAGTTGATCCTGATAATGTTGCCGTACCACAGGATCTTGTGGCTGGTAACGATAATTCCTCTGTTGAAGCTCATGTTGCTGCTCAATTTGTTTTGGATAGCGGTCGCCAGCGTATTGCCGCTGATAGACTGGTGGTGGCGCAGCTGGTGGCACTAGACGACGATCCCATCTATCCCAACCTCTTCTATGCTGATCCCAATCATGCCCCCAATGATCACCCCAACGTGGCGGTGCATCGCGTCGCCATCCATAAAAGTAAACCGGTGGCTGACGGTAATAACGTACGGGGATTCTTAAAATAAATACCGGAACATTCTCAGGATAAACCAGCCACCAAGGGCCGTTGTACCAAGAGCTGGTGTACCAGTCATCATCTTGGTAGATCCAATACATGCCATCATAAAAGAAGTAGTTAGCATCGAGTCTAGGTGCGTAATAAACCGGGTAACCGGCTACTACGACAAGATCAGGAAACACCGATAAATTAATCCTGACGCTAACTTGGGCAGAAACGGAAGTCACAGGACACAACAATATAGCTAGAACAATGAGTACATGGCGAATTTTAGACATCTTGTACCTCCGGTTATAAAACTTAAGGCTATCGTTATGGTTGTAGCTAGGAGCGCATAGCTTGCTTTAAGCTTAGAGTATGTCATTTCCATAAATGTTCTTATCTGAGTAGCGTATATAAAAATTAAACACTGTTGCATCAGAACTTAAGTGACAGCTTAAGACAATACCAACATGACATAGCAGGTGGGTATAGGCGTACATATAAGTTAGATAGCGCACAGATAATCACTAGCCAATATGTTACTTTTACCCGAATAATAGATTCATTGCTCTTTACAACTTACATCATCTAAATCCACCCTGTAAACTTAGGGTCCTTCCAACCTTCGTATTTCTTTCAAGTGACTGAGAAATGGCTATCAGCAAGAGATACTTATGGACACCCAAAAAATTACCCTCCAACGCTTGGCACCAGTTGCAGTCGCACTTTTACTAACATTGCTTGTTGGCTGTAGTTCAATACCCACAATGGTGCCTGACATGGCCTTACGACCATCACGCGCAGTGCAGCTTGAAGGTGCTCATGGCGCTTTATCTCCCAAGCAAAGCAAAGAGATTCTCGCAAAGCTAAAAAAAGATGGTGACGATACCAATATATTCGATAAACATCTGGCACTAGAGTCTGAGATTGTCGGCAGCCCATTGGTCGTTGGCAACAAAGTAGAACTACTAATCGATGGCCCAACCACTTACAACGCCATGTTCGCAGCGATAGAGGCCGCGAAAGATCATATCAATATGGAGACATTTATTATTGAAAACGATGAGGTTGGACAGCGATTTATCGAATTATTAGTCAATAAGCAACGCAGTGGAGTACAGGTTAACCTTATCTACGACAGTGTGGGATCATTAAATACGCCAGCTGCATTCTTTACACCTTTAATAGAAAGTGGCGGAAAGGTATTGGAATTCAACCCGGTTAATCCGCTTAATGCACGCAAAACCTGGCAAGTCACCCAACGTGACCATCGCAAGCTATTAATTGTAGATGGTAAGACTGCATTTGTAGGTGGCATCAATATCAGCAGTGTATATTCCAGAGGTTCCCATGGTGGTGGCTCGTTCGGCAAATCCAAACCTGATAAAGACAAACAACCATGGCGCGATACTCATTTACGCATGGCTGGACCGATTGCGGGTGAATTTCAGAAATTATTTTTAGCTACGTGGTTTCAACAACAAGGTGCACCACTAGAGATTAAAAGCTATTTCCCAGAACTTAGCACGCAAGGCAACAATGTCGTACGCGCCATCGGTAGCTCACCAGAGGAGTCATATAGCCTGATATTCTCCACCCTGCTCTCAGCTATCAATAGCGCAGAAACTAATATTTTTCTGACAAATGCTTATTTTGTCCCTGATCCACAAATGCTAGCCGCATTGAAAAATGCGGTAAAACGCGGTGTTGATGTGAGACTCTTACTACCAGAAAAGACCGATTCGTTCTTAGTACTCAATGCATCGCGCTCTTATTACGATGAGTTACTGAGTGCCGATATTAAAATTTTTGAAAGACAGGATGCACTACTACACGCCAAAACAGTAGTCATAGATGGCGTATGGTCAACCATAGGCTCGACCAATCTAGACTGGCGTAGCTTTGTCAATAATCAAGAAATCAATGCCGTTATCTTAGGGCAGGATTTCGGTGCACAAATGCAGGTGTTGTTCGACAAAGACCTGGAATCATCCAAACAAATTACACTAGAGGCATGGAGAAAACGCGCGCTCAGCGCTCGCATCAAAGAAAGAGCTGCTCGACTATGGGCTCGCTGGCTGTAATCACTTTAACTAGATGTTAATTTTAAAGCATACTTTTAAGGGTAAAAATATGCATTGGATATCTGTTTTAGTGATTTTCAGCCTGTGGCTTGCTCCCGAATATGCTTATGCCGCCCAATCAGAGGCCTCTAACCTAGAACTAGTAGCAAAGTACGCTGAGCTAACCAAAGAGCTCAGTAACAACCAGTTTAAACGCCCTCTCTATATGAGCTCTATGGAATCATCCGATAATTTAAAAGGTGAAATATTTGCCGTGGTCAATTATCCTTTTGCTACGGTGAGCCAAGCACTAAACGACCCAGAACACTGGTGTGATGTACTGATACTGCACATTAATATCAAATACTGCCATGCGGCGATTAGTCAGAACAGCACAATACTGAGTGTCAATATCGGTAAAAAGGATGAGCAGTCATTAGCTGACGCTTATCGAATGGCTTTCAACTATCAGGAAGTCACTACGACACCAAATCATTTTGTTATTGAACTCAATGCTGAAAGTGGACCATTTAGCACGCGTGATTATCGAATCTTGCTGGAAGCCATACCAATTAAAGATGGGCGTACTTTCTTACATTTTAATTATGCCTATGGGTTTGGTTTAACTGGTAGCCTAGCGATGCAAGGCTATTTGGCAACCACTGGCAGGAATAAAGTGGGATTTACCATTACAGGTCAGACAGCGGATGGAAAGCCTAAATTTATTCAGGGGGTACGTGGCATCGTGGAACGGAATACTATGCGCTATTACTTAGCAATTGATGCTTACCTTGCTGAGTTAAATACACCGGCTCAAGACCTATTGGAACAGCGTTTACAACGTTGGTATAGCTCCACTAGCCAGTATGCCAGTCAGCTACAGGAAGTTGAAAGAGATGATTACCTAGCAATGAAACGTAGGGAGTACCAGCGTCAGCAGGTAGTTCAATGATAACCAAGTGCTGATCAGGTAGGATTTACCGTAAACGATGGCAAGTATACGCACTTACGCTGAAATGGAACGCAATCATACTCAGCTAATGGTATAAGTAGTAGGCATGATTGCTTTAAAAGCTTGCACTTTAATATCTACCATCATAATTTCCGTCACCGCGACCATCTCTTCGGTCATCATTATCTCTGTCTCGGTCATGATTTCTATCGTGGTGATGACCACGGTGATACCCATCATCATGCTGAGCCCTGACAATGCATCCACTCAAGATAATCGAAACTATACTTAAAATTAACAATAATTTTTTCATAGCGACTCCTTTGATAACGCTATTAACACAAGGCAAACGTTGACAAGGCAACGCCACACTTACTTAGTGGCATAGATAAAAACAGCAGAAGCAATAGAAAATATGCTGGGTAAAGTTAGCACCAGTACGGCACATACTAATTGCTGAGAGAAGTTTGAAATATGCACTTATAGCAATTGATAGCGAGAGCCTTAGCAATGAAACACGCGTAACCTAATTAACGCTTAAAAAGATATCAGTTATGCTCACTTGCTTCGTCTTTGATTGCTTTGCCGCCTTTTTCAATATCCTTGCCTGCACCTTCAACTGTATTGCACGCAGTTATTGCGGAAGCAATCCCGATGAGAAATAGTGTGGTGAGCAGTAGTACGAATAATCTTTTAATCATGATGAGTCTCCTATTATTCAAGAATCGGTCCTAAAGTATAGACACCGACGTGCTATCTTGTTCAATAATGCACTCACCACTTTAGTTCATCTGTGCGCCACCACACGATGCGCGGTGTGCTGGCAATGTATCAAACAAGATTAATTTTCACGCGTAAAAACTCTGCAGACCATATTACCCACGTCGCCAGCAACTAAGAGTGCGATACCTCTGTTAAGTGGTGTAGCAAGGATGAATAGATTGCTACCTACTATTTTTACTTTTTTGTTATTAAAAATTATATTTTCCCCATCAGCACTAATATGATAAGCACTAACACAATCAGCCCAAGACCACCGCTTGGCCCATAGCCCCAATTTTTACTGTGGCCCCAACTTGGCAGTGCGCCTACCAGCATTAAAATTAAAATAATCAATAATATTGTTCCTAAGCTCATGACAATCTCCTTAAGTAGTCTAAACGGATACTGGATGACGCCGTTTTACTCAGAAAACTCTAAGCCTATTAAAAATATAGTTCAGTATGCCAACGCACAGACGTTAAGCAAACAAAAAAATAAAATAATCAATCGTGACAATAAGTTAAAACAACTTATATTGATAATTAGGAGAAGTTACATGAATAAATTTATCGTAAGTACATTGGCAACAGTCATGTGTGTAAGCACATTTTCTGTTATTGCTGCAACCACCGTTGAGAACACTGATGATGGCAGCGCAATAGGCTCATCCGAATCGCCACAAATTAAAGAGCAAGATAAAAGGATCGATAAAAAAGCGACGAATAAGAGCCTAAAAAGAAACGGAACAATGAGTCACAACGACAAAGAAATGAAAGCAATGGATACAGATAGCAATGGCATGGTGTCAAAAGACGAATATATTTTATACCATGAAAAAATGTACGACAAAATGAAACAGAAAAATGGCGGTGTAAGTTATAAAAACTCGATGAATAACAAACCTATGGGTACGACTACCGGTGAAAGTCAAAACGGGAGTGTAGACATTACTAAAAAAGATGGCCCGATCAACGGCACAACAACTGGAACAAATCAATAGCTTAATAGCAGTTCAAACTTACCATTTACCGTTATTTTTATACGTATGCTAATGATTGATTAGCTTTCATCAATTAGAGGTACTAAGATCATGACAAAAATCAGCCATTGACTGTTGGCTGGTTTTTTTAATGCTGACTGACTATAAACCAAATTTAATTTTAGCTGAGTCTATACATTTATCTTTTGCAGCACCGGCAAGTACATCGCACTTTTCTTTAGCAACGGCATAATCAGCATCACGTTTTTGCATAGCGGCGTCTTTACGAGCGTCAGACTTTGTTTCCATCGCATCTGCATTTGCATCATTAGTGATAACAATTGCCTAATCTTTGGCCTCCATTGACTTCTCGCTGGCCTCAGCGTTTGCTTTTCTGCTCTGCTTTTCTAGTTTAGCATCTGATATTACGCTGGTATTAATTGCCTTGGCCTCTTTTATACAAACATATTTATTGTTACCAGCTTTGTCATCACACTTTTGTTTAGCCACTGCGTAGTCTGCATCGGCTTTGGCAACACGCGCTTTGTATCTATTATCGGCAGAAGGTTGATAAGCTGACTCAAGATAGGCTGCTGCTACACTCCTTTTACCCTTAGCTTCGGCCAAACATATGTCTTTTGCATTACCGGAGAAAGCGTCACAAGCTAGTTTTGATGCTTGGTACTCAGCAGAAATTTTCTTGCTTATGGTTACATATTGATTTTTTGACATTGATTCCGCACTTGCATTCATGTTGAATGCAAGTGCGATAGTGATTGCGCATATACTTAATTTAAATTTTTTCACGTTGGTTTCCTGCTGTTAACTTCTTGCTTAATTAATTATTCCCATCTTCAAAACTAGAGCCAGTTATGTGCCCATCAATAGGCACATTTTGTTATGCTCCTTGCTTTACATTGGGCTTATTGAATGAGCTCAAACTATGATCAGCATTAGTTTTCAGATTAAATCCATCAGGTTTTATAATACGGATGACCTGTGGTTTCAAATCACTTTTATGCATATTGATGTTGTAATCTTTACCTGACTCAGGCTGTTTTTTGGGTTTGCGTTTAAGTTCGCTCCAATTAGCGTCAGTGCGGTTCCAGTTCATGTCAACTCCTTGCCATATATTTCGTTGTTACGGTTAATATCCATTTAGATTAATACGTTTTAATGGATAGCTTTTAAATAGAAACGATGTAACTATTGTTGTGAGTTTTGGCCTTGCATCAACTAATGGCCGTGAGCGCCTTTATCAGAACAACTGGACTCAATTTGCTTGGACTGCCAATCATCAATTTCTTTTTCAACATCATCTTTCGCCTGGCCGTAAGCTTCTTGTATCTTTCCAGCCAATTGGTCACGCTTGCCTGCAATGACATCCAATTGATCATCGGTTAACTTGCCCCATTGCTGCTTCACGTTACCTTTTAATTGCTTCCAATTACCTTCGATTTGGTCCCAGTTCATTTTGTATCCTTTGTGAAATTAATTTAACGATGTAACTCATTCACTTGTATTTTCATCGTAAATTAAAGACTACATTTATGTTAAATTTGCTTCTGTTTGTTACCCCACATAGATGTAACTTGATTTGGATAAATTTGAATACGCAATAGTCAATCTGGAAACTTATGGGAGTGTCTGCTGAAGTGATTAATATCAACAGCTATAAATGTTGGTTTACTACGTGCTAAAAAAATATTAATTAAATATCAATTAGTTAATTGGATTTGTTAAAGTATAAAATACCAGCATTTACCTCAATAAAAATTTAGATCGTTAATACCTCATGTCCTCTAAAAGTAATGCCATGTCATCCGCATACACTTCTTCCATTACCAATATTTCTTTAATCATGCTCACTAATGAGTCACCATGTGCTTACTCGGCATGGCTACGGCTGCTTAGTTGGGAAGCTTGACGATCGTTTCACGATGAACGCCATATCCTAGTGGCTGCACCCTCCTCTACGTTTTGGCGCGCACGCACACGCAAGGTTGAAATGTCAGTTAAAACTGATGTATCACCAGCTGTCGTGTGGTTGGTATTCATTTTGTTTTTCGCTAAGTTTTGTTTTTCCCTAAGTCTTGTGTTTATAACTTTTAGCTTTGCCCAGATGAGCTTTGTCTTTTTTAATGCTTTTCCTGTCAAATAGCTGGCCTCCAGCGTCATATTCACTTATACCGTGCATTTCTTCTTTCCTGCCTGCTAAGTGGTCACGAGCGTCTGCCAAATAGTCTGCGTGATCATCTGTTTTATTTCGATGGTCTTTAGCATTACCTTTGAAGTATTTTGAATCACCATCCATCCTGTTCCAGTTCATTTAAGTTCCTTTTACTCAATATTGATGTTGATCAAGCCATTACTAGAATCAAGCTCAATTGATTGACTAGCCTAAATTAACTTATATTGGGAATCAGTGCGATAGGACACATAAAAAGCTTCTAGTAAATGCAACATTTACATATTTTTAAAGCGCTAAAAATAAAAAGTTTCCTTACATTGATTAAGTAACTTATAAATATTTTTATATGAGCGAAACCGTACATACTTAACTTTTATCGCCTGCTATAAATCAAAGCTCGTCAATTTATATTAATTGAGTGTATGGAGAATGGAGAATGATGATGAAAAAATTACTACGCAATCTGCTTGGATCACTTGCCTTAGTCGCCAGTATTTCTGCAAACGCCACTGTAGACACATACGGTGATTTGTTGGCTGGCAGTTATCAACCAAGTGAACCTTTCGCTACTATGACTTATACCAACGTTGGCAACGTTTACAGCTTCACCCTCAGCGCATTTGACCTAAATGCTATTTTTACTAATGGTAGCTTTATAGGTGCAATTGCTGTAGATGCTGATAACCAACCTATCATTTCAAATGTAGTGGGTGATACTGTTGTCTCTGTTGCAAATGGCGGTGGCCCAACTGGAGTGTTCGATTTTAGGTTTGACCTAACAGATCAACAATCCAGATTAACTGCTAATGAAACGGTGAGTTGGGATGCCACTTTTTCACAACCAACTTTATTGACTTCTGACTCATTTGCTTTACATGTGCAGGGCTTAACTACTGAGCAAGGTGGTAGTGCATGGTACACACCCACACCAGTACCTGAGCCAGAAACATATGCCATGATGCTTGTTGGGTTAGGCATGCTAGGGTTTACAGCAAAACGCAAAAGCAAAGGATAACTATTGACTCAATCAAATGAATTCAATCAAAGCCTTAAATTAGGCTTTGATTGAATTGTTTAATGTTGCAACTTTGAGATTGATAATTTTTTGATTGATCATACGGATAAAATTCAGCACAGGCTGATGTGAGATTAGAAGTCAGGCGGTGTCACTACACTTACTAAACATTCTTCACACAGCGCCTGCGCTTTTTCTTGTGTGTCAGCCTCTGTATAACAGCGTAATTCTGGCGCATTACCAGAAGGTCTTAAGTGCACAATCTCACCACTACCAAAGCTAACGCGAAAACCATCCGTGATATCGGTTAACACAATTCTGCCTGCATGTGGCGCCATGATTAGCCTAGCTCGCTCAGCATCATCTTGCAGTAATTTAAGCAAATTCTTGCTTTGCTCTATCGGGAAGTTTTGCAGGCGGTCACTAAAAGTGTATCGGCTAGGCAAGCTTGCTACCAGCGTTGATAATTTGCACCCTTGTTCTCGTGCCATCGCAAGCAAGGCTAATATAGGAAGTACTGCATCACGCGTTGCAAGTGCCTCCAACTTTTTACCACCTCGCATGATGTCGCTACCGACTAGGAACCCACCATTCGCCTCAAAACCAACGACCAGGCCAGCAGATTGCTGACTGGCTTGTTCCATCGCTGCGATGACATAAGGAGAACCGATTTTAGTACGTATCACTTGACTAAACCATGCAGATTTCTCAGTCAGAGAATTACTGCTGACAGGCGTCACCACGACATCCGCAGCAAGATATTTAGCACAGAGAATACCGACTAGATCACCACGCAACCATTGCCCTAGCTCATCACCGATGAGGGGTCGATCAGCATCGCCATCAGTAGAAAATATAGCATCAAAATTGTGCTCCTTTGCCCAAGTAGATGCCTGGATGACATCTTCAGGCCGAACCGCTTCGGTATCGATAGGCACGAACTCATTAGTGCGTCCCAATGCAATCACTTCAACGCCGAGTGCTTCCAAGATTGTACGCAACAAATCTCTAGCGACGCCTGAATGCTCATAGACTGCAACGCGAAGCCCTTTTAAATTAGCCTCGCCAAAAAAGTCGAGATAGCGCTGAATATAATGCGCTTCAACCGCTTTATCAGCTAGCGGTAATGGAGTACGCATCACCGCTTCAGGCAGATTAACCACGGCTTGCTGAATGGCAAGCTCGTCTGCTTTCGAGACTTCACCTTTTAGGCCGTAGAACTTGATGCCATTACGGTCAAATGGAATGTGGCTGCCGGTGACAACAATGGCAGCGGCATTTTGGTGTTGGGCATAGCAGGCAAGCGCCGGTGTTGGTAACGCACCGGCATATACGACTTGACCGCCGCAATTTGTAATAGCTGCCGCACAGACGCTGGCAATGTATGGGCTGCTTGGCCGTAAATCGTGACCTAATATTACCTTAGCAGCTTTACCTGCCTTATCAATTAACTCTGTTTTATTAACAGAAATAGACTTAGCAACCACTTCTTGCAAAAAAGCAGCGGTGTATGCATAACAGACGGCATCTGTCATGCTTTCCACTAGGCCACGTACGCCACTGGTGCCAAAGCGCACACCACTACTTGCCATCAGTGTATCTACATCGATCTTTTTAGTGATCATTTTCAACTTTTTGCAGATAAATTAATTAAACTAGCATTTAGCCATTATCTTTAAATCAACTTTATTAAGCATGCGATCATAAGTCTCTTTATCGGTTCTATAGCATGCGCAGGCCTCGTGCTCTAGGCCTTCTACATTGTGAATCACTACGTACCCCCTGCTGTAACCAATCAGATTCTTATGCTGTAATGCGAGTGCTGCTTTTGTTACGCCTACTCGCCTTACCCCTAGCATATGCGCAAGTAAATCCTGTGTAATATAAAAAGATTCTGACTGTGCACGGTCTCTAATCATGAGTAATAAACGGGCAAGTCGCTCTTCTACAAAGTGAAAGCGATTACAAATAGCAGCCTGTACCAGTTGACTAAATGATACACAAAGATAACGATTTAAATGCTCTTTTAATGTAGGGCTGCGCTCAAGGCTATTTAAAAAAGATGTTGAGTCGATACGAATGGCGGAGCCTGTCTTTTGCACCAATGCAGTAAACGGCGCACGATTAACACCCAGCATGAGCGTAATGCCTAACATGCCTTCGTTCCCAATCATGACCACCTCCATCCCCCTACTTTCCTCGATTGGCGCCACTAAAGAAATGATACTATCAATAGGAAAGTACACGTAATTAATTAGGTCATCACGCTTAGTAAGCACATCAGCATAGACGAGTTGAGTTAACTCACATCTCTTTATTAGGGTTTCAAACTCGTTATCGGGAAGATCAGCTAATAGATGATTTACAAATGAAATAGCTTTAGTAGGCAAAGTATCCTCCCATGGTGTTTGATGAAACTTTGTTAATAGCAAATATTAAAAATGGAATGAAATCACCATTTATAAAAACCGCTAGTCAATAGTGCCTAGTCTGTAAATCAACAAAATAACTGAAAGAATAATGTTTAGTCCGTACGTTAAGCCACTTAGGATTATGAATAGTAATCAATCGTACTAACTTGAGCATATGTAGAACCAATATGCACATCTCTATATTGCACTACACCATTATCTAAAACCTAAGAAACTATTTAACTAGATCATAAAATCACTATTAAATCTGCAACTTTCTATCTTTTAATATTTGAAAAAAATTTCTTTCATTATAAATATTACCTCCTTTATTTTATTGGTCTAACTTGCTCATATGTGCGGTAGGTAACATATAAGCCATTGAATATATTGGTTATTTTAGTAAAAATAATTTGTTGATTTTAAAAAATAGTATATAGTGCAGCTGTTGTTGAAGTTGTTAAAAGCAAACTTATCGAAAGGTAAGCACGCAAAATTACCGGTCTACAGGCTTATGCCATGACAGCGGGATTGCCGGCTTCAGATTGAATTTGTGTACGTCATCAATAAGCTAAAAAAATAGGATGAATATCTAAAGCTAAGCAGGCCAATATCGGCTGTTTAGTGGTCAAAATAATCTGTTCATACTGGTACCATTGTTGGCTAAGCCCTTAACTTAAGGAGCTACGACCTTGTATTGTCTACTCGTTTCAATTTTAAAAAAATTTAAAGTTACTCTATCTATCGTCAAGCCAAAGCCGCCCATATTGCTTGGCTTCCTACTATTTATCTCATGGAGTACCGCTAGCTGGGCTGCAACTTATTATGTCGATACAAAAGGAAGTGATACCAATCTTGGCACAAGTCTAAGCTTTCCCTTTAAAACGATACAAAAGTCTATGAATACAGCGGTTGCTGGCGATACCGTATATGTACGTGGCGGCGTTTACCGCGAACGGGTTGACGTTTTTAAAGGCGGTGGCACTAGTGCAGATAAGATGTTGCATGTATTAGCTTATCAGAATGAAACCCCGATGATTAGAGGTTCTGATCAGGTAACTGGTTGGAGCTTGCATAGTGGCAATATCTGGAAAAAAACCAACTGGGCATACAATAGCCAGCAAGTCTTCGTCGGCGGTGGCGACAGCCCATCACTCCAGCAGATTGGTATGCCAAAGCTTTATACTACCTTTGAGTATCCAAAGCCTGTAGGAAGTGGCGTCGACTCTATGGTGCCTGGTAGCTTTTATTACGACGCATCGAATTTAACTTTATATGTCTGGCTAGCCGATGGTGCTGATCCAAACTTTAAAATGGTCGAAGCCAGCACACGCCAACGTCTATTTTTTATGGGCGTGCCTTACATACATCTCAAAGGCTTCTTGTTTCGTCACAGCAACTCATCCGCCTATGCAAAAATGGCACCAGCAGTAGAGTTGAGTTCTAATTCTATTATTGAAATGTCAGACATCCAATACACTGACTTTGCTGGTCTAAGTATGGGTTATTTACAAACTGGCGCACAAGCACTTAACTGCAATGTCAGTAACAATGGTAACTCCGGGATTAATGCTGCAGGCAGCTACAATTTTAGAGTCTTCAACGTCAAAATGAATAATAACAACACACGAAAATTTAATGCGCTTTGGCATGCTGGTGGCTTAAAAGCGACGACTAAAGCCTATGGCACAGTGGAGTACAGTGAAATTGGTTTCAATAACGGCTCTGGCATCTGGTTTGATTATGCCAATAGCGGCAGCGCCATCACCATCCGTAATAACTACATACACGACAATGGGCCGCTAGATGCCGCAATTTTCTTTGAGGTAAGCAAAAACGGTCGTATTTACAATAACATTATTGCGAATAACCAACGTCGAGGCATTTATATCTCTGCTTCAGATAATACGCAGGTTTATAACAACACCATTTTTGGCACCGGCGGCTATGCTGGCATTGAAGTTGGTGGCATGCCACGCACTGGCGCCACACTGATAGGCAATATAATTCAAAACAACATCATCAGTCACGGCACAAGCAAGTATGATTTATTGATGGCAGTGGCGAATGGAACAACGATTAGCGGTAACTCAAGTGACTACAATAACTACTTCCGTCCTGGTAGTGCTATTCAGTTAAGTTTAGGCAGCCTTTACTCCAACCTTAGCAGCTTCTCCACAGCGACCAAGATGGATACTCACAGCATGAGTATCGATTCACGTTTTGCTTCACTAGCACAACCTACGACTGCTAATAGTTACGCGGTTGATGCCGCTAGTGCAACTATCGATAGCGGCATCGCAAATGCAAGTGTAGGTTTTGACTATTTAAATGTAAAACGCCCTGATGGAAACGCTTTCGACTTAGGGGCTTTTGAAACCATAGGTGGAGGCACGAATACCGATACTGGTACTAATGACACCATTGCGCCAATTATCAGCGTCTATTCCCCAGCCCCAAATACGGTCGTTACCCAAGGGTCTTCGGTTACGATTAAAGCGAAAGCCACCGATAATGTAAGAGTTAAACTAATGAGCATGTATGTAGATGGTGGCTCTAACACTAAATCTAGTAGCGATGAAGTTTCCTATACATGGAGTTCAGCTGGGGCTAGAGTTGGTACACATACCATTTCAATTTCTGCAATTGATGATAAAAACAATATAGGAAAGAAAACCTTAACTTTTGTTGTCAAGTAGATACACTAGCCAATGTTTTATAATATTGGCTAGTATCTTCAAGACAATAATTTAGTTAGTTTGTGTTGTACTCTCTGGTGGGACCACAATAACCGTTGTGCTGTCACCAGATTCTCCAGCCTTCCCTTGTGCGCCAGTCTCACCTTGCTCGCCCTCATTCCCTTGATTACCTTTAACACCAGTATCGCCGGTATCACCCTGATAGCCTTGAGCACCCCGCTCACCTGTCGCTCCAGCTGGTCCAGGAGTAGCTTCTGGTGCTGGCACATTAACTACCGTAGGCTTATCACAAGCCGTCAGACCAAGCACCGTTAACATTAAAGCGATTAATAGATAGTGATTCATATCAGATCCTTTAGCAATTATAAACAATACAGGTAGCTATATTAAGTACAGGCAAGATAAAGCACCGTGCGTTAACGTACACAATCCAAAAAGTAAGACTCCGCACTTAAACACTGAGAACATGCGTATCACGTTATTAATCAGACTATTTTTAATCAATAATGGATGTCAATACTAGAAAGCACTCAATCTAACTCATACAAATATCAACGAAGCAATAATTAAGTGCTTTCTGTGATTGCATAACCATCAACTATCTACCTTTATGTTCGTTGATGCACAGACCTATATGTTCTCTAACGGATAATTAGCAACATGCTAAATCATATCCTCGTGCTAACAAATAATCCTATTGAGGCTAAAATGCTTCAAGATGTGCTTGGGCAATCAAAAAGCTTATTTAAGATTGAATGGTTGACACTACTATCTAGTGGAATTGAACGTCTCAATCAAAGCGGCATTGATGCGATTATTGTAAATCTATCGCTGCCTGATAGTAACGGCATCGATACTTTCGACCAATTATTCGCTACCGCTCCGCATACACCAATACTCACGCTAAGTTTGTCTGAACAATCAAAATTAGCAAAGAAATCTGTAGCGCATGGCGCGCAAGGTAACCTGTCAAAAGCATATTTAGATAGCAAGGCCATACCGCAAGCTTTGCTTAATATTATTCAACGAAAGAGCGCTGAAGAGGCGCTAAATCAAGAAAAAAATCGGGCAGAAATTGCCCTTAACTCAATTAACGATGCAGTGATATGCACAGACTTATCAGCCCATATAGACTACCTTAATTCTAGTGCAATAAAAATGACAGGGTGGTCAAAAAAAGATGCATACGGACTTGATATCAAAAAAGTGTTTAATATCATTGATGGCTCAACACACGAGCCACCTTCAGAAAATCCAGTTTATTTGGTGTTAGATAAAAATGAACCTATGGGGTTAAATGCTGACACTTTACTTATTCGGCGTGATGGCATGGAGTTAGCGATAGAAGACTCGGTATCGCCTATTCGCAATCAAAAAGGTGAAATGACAGGGGTTGTTATTGTGTTCCATGACATTAGTGCCGCACAAGAGATGACGAAGAAAATGGAACACTTAGCTCAACATGACTTTCTCACTAACCTACCAAATCGCCTATTGTTCAATGACCGTATAGCCCATGCCATTACTTTAGCGCAGAGAACTAATACGCAACTGGCGGTGCTCTTTCTAGACCTCGACAACTTCAAGCATATCAACGACTCCTTAGGCCATGAAACTGGAGATAAGCTATTACAATCGGTCACAGAAAGATTATGCAGCTGCGTACGTAGCTCCGATACCGTTAGTCGTCAAGGTGGAGATGAGTTCGTTATCCTACTGTGTAGTGGTGAATATGGTGTAGATGCTACGTTGACAGCGAATAAGATACTTAAAGCGCTCAGCCTGCCACATCAAATTGCCAAAAATAGTCTATATATTACGACCAGCATTGGCATCAGTCTCTACCCCAATGATGGCCAAGATGCACAATCACTGATTAAAAATGCCGATACCGCCATGTACGGCGCCAAAGAGAGCGGGCGCAATAACTACAAATTTTTTAGCAATGAGATGAATATACGCGCAGTAGAACGACAACTCGTTGAGCACCAACTACGACAGGGACTAGAAAAACAAGAGTTCGAGCTACACTATCAGCCAAAGGTGAACCTAAATACAGGCGTTATTACTGGGGCAGAAGCTCTGTTACGTTGGCAACATAGTGAATGGGGCTTCACTACCACCCAGAAATTCATCACAATTGCTGAAGAATGTGGGTTAATTGTACCAATTGGTCATTGGGTAATGCGCGAAGCTTGTATGCAAGCAAAAAAATGGATCAATGCTGATTTACAACCTATAAGGGTAGCTGTAAACATTTCAGCGATTGAGTTTCACCAAAACAACTTTGTTGAAGATATTAGTAATATATTGAATGAAACAGGTTTGGATGCAAACTATCTACAACTTGAAATCACCGAAAGCGCATTGATGCGTGAAGCAGCTTCCAGTGCAGCAATGCTTCAGCGGCTTAGAAATATGGGCGTACAAATTGCCTTAGATGATTTTGGCACGGGCTACTCTAGCCTGAGTTATCTTAAGCAATTTTCAATTGATGTACTCAAAATTGACCAATCATTTGTCAATGACATTCACTCGGTAGCTGATGAGGCAATTATCGTCAGTGCTATTATCGGTATGGGCAACAACCTCAAACTTTGTGTGGTTGCAGAAGGTATAGAGAATAAGACACAGTTGGAATTTCTAAAAATTAAGCACTGTGAAGAAGGTCAAGGTAACTATTTCAGCCCGCCACTTAAAGCTGATGAGTTCGCAAAATTACTCACTGAACACAAACCTGAACTTGCTGAGGCTTGAACTGCTAAATACAAAAACCCACATATCGCCTATAACGAACAGGCCTAATCTCCATGCATAATGTGTACGCTCTGTCACATCATGTATTTGCTTTTGTCATTAAATCAACCCAGCCTTAAGAAATTATCTAGTGATCATCTTAAAATCGTGAAAAAAAGGTCTATACTCGCTAAATACGAGTGTTTTTACACTTAATCAACGGGTTGTTAATATTGATTGGGCAGCGCTTTATGTCGAATTTATATACCCCACAGCACAATCATCTGCTTGGCGCTTTAGGTGCTGAAGAGTTTAATCGACTATCAGTCAACTTAGAGCCTGTCGACATGCCACTAGGCCAAGTGTTACATGAGCCTGGTGAACAGTTAAAATATGTTTACTTCCCTATCACCTCTATCGTATCAATGCTCTATTTACTAGAAAATGGCGCATCGGCTGAAATTGCGATTGTCGGCAATGAAGGCATCCTCGGCATTTCACTATTCATGGGTGGTGAAACGACGACAAGCCGAGCCGTCGTCCAGAGTGCAGGTATTGGTTACCGACTCAAGGCTAAATTCCTGAAAGAAGAGTTTAAGTTGAATGGGCTACTGATGAACCTGCTATTGCGTTACACCCAAGCATTAATTACACAGATGGCACAAACTGCTGTTTGCAATCGGCACCACTCCTTAGAACAACAATTATGCCGATGGCTACTACTGAGCTTAGATAGACTAGAGTCCAATGAGCTAGTCATGACGCAAGAGCTGATTGCTAATATGCTAGGAGTACGTCGTGAAGGTGTGACAGAGGCGGCAGGCAAGTTGCAGCGATTAGAGATTATTCAATACCATCGTGGACATATCACAGTACTAGACCGCGCAAGCCTAGAAAAGCAATGTTGCGAATGCTACCAAGTTGTCAAAAATGAATTTAACCGCTTACTTAATCACTAATCACTAATCACTAATCACTAATCACTAATCACTAATCACTAATCACTTAACTACTGAACTATAAAACCAATAAACCCTAAAACCAAACCCAGCTAGACTAAATTACGAATTAAGCTTAATTAGAACAATAGCTGGGCATTGATGCTCGCCGTATTAGCGTCGTACTCTAGATCGCCGCCAACCGCATTAGGGTTGTTGAAAGATGAGCTACGCATTTCATGGCGTAAAGCACCTGTCACGGTTAAGGTACGCGTAGGTTTCCAATCTGCAGAAAGCATTAACGACTGCACATTATCTTTTCTATGCTCTGCAATCGAGACAACAGCACCACGGTAATCGCGATGGCTGAAATCATAACGCATACTTAAACTAGTTTTAGCGGTCACGTGCCAAATTGGAGTGATAGCAAAAGTATCTGCCACGTAATAGCTATTAATCGCCTGCTGAAAACTATAAATGTTACGAGATATTGACGTGACAACACCAAGTTTACCCGTTGGCTGCCAGTTATAAGCTAGCCTGCCGGTGAGGCCAGAATAATCGCGAGACGAGAAGTTATCGTGCTCACGGTCAACATAGCCAAGTTTGGCATTGATTAAGGATTTACCTGTTAAGCGCCATTGAACTAGCGCCTCAGTTTCCTGCTGCTTGAAACCGCTATCTAACTGGCTAGCTGCATTCGCACTACGTCCTTGATAATCACCGTTATAGGTATGCTGCATCAGCGTAATTGAGTTTTCTGATGGCGCAACATACTTAACCCCGATATTTGCACCAGTCTGTATAAAATCACCCACGGCATTAAAAGAAATGCTGTTACGTGAGCGTAACTCTGACACGCCACCTAATAGGTGCCAACCACCACCCACTGACGCATCTACATCAAAGATGCGGTTTTCATTGGTTTGTATGCTGCGTGTTCTGTTTAATTGATTATTAAAATCACGAAACTCTGAGAAACTATTGAGCACTTGCTGCTGATCAGCTGACAAAGTGCCTTTGATATTAGGGGTAAGTTGCCATAACCAAGCGGCTCTGTAGTTAAAGGCCGTGTAATCAAGGTAATTGTAGGTATCATAATTATTGTCGACTAGGTTGAGGTCAACCTGAAAACGTTGCAAAGCATAAGGCTTGTCGATTTTAATACCAGCATTAGTCGTAATGATCCGGTCAGACTTTTGGGACTTACCTAAACTTTGAAATGTGTTAGCTGAATCGGGCAAACGGAACAGGTTATCTTCGAATGTAACCCCCGCCCCTACTGAAAAATTCAGAGTGTCTTGTTCATCAGCCCATGTTGGCGTTGATAGGAAAACTGTGGCAAGTGCTTGGATAATAATGCTTTGAGACTTAAGGCGTATTTTTATCATTGTTGTACCGCTCTTAAAAATGAAACACTCATTACTGCCCCCAATATAAATTGCCGATAATGTATCAAGCCCAAGATGTTAATCCCTAAAAATGCAAGGGCATCATCTAAGCTGAGATAATCTTAACATCAGACTATGCCATAAATCTCTAAAATATGTTCATATCTGTGTAGAGTTTGCCTACTTGTTGCAAATAAATCATAGATTTCCTGCCTATGTGTCCATCCGCACAGATAAAACTAAATCGCTAAAGCTACTATAGCTTTCAATGAAAATAGATTTAGGAAGCAAAGAGTTTTGAAGCGCTAGCATCCGTGCTAATCTGACTCACAAACTCTTGTGATGCATCGTCATTTTAAATCTAAATTCATTTCTAATGATATTTAATTTAATTGGAGTCCACATGAAAACTAACATGAAAAAAGCGTTACTCGCAATTGCCCTCGCCAGTGCAGTCAGTTCTGCGCAAGCAGCCACTATAAATCTGAACGGTGGCAGTTTTCCTTATGATCTTGGTGTAAATCCTAATGACGATAACATTTACAGTGTTACGCATAATGTAGAAAGCTTTTTAGATGTATTTACCTTTAGCCTGAACTCAGCCAGCGACACTATTTCCAGTGCCGTTTCTTTGCTGCTCCCAGGGTTAGGTGGTGGTTCTAGCTACGAAATCAACAACGGTACACTATCGTTATTCAGTGATCCGGACGGTGATGGCGCGGCTGGTGTGAATGTACAACTTGCTACGATTGGTTATGGTGATAGTACAGGTGTATTAGCATATAACAATGCTGCAGTTGGTTCTTATTACTGGGCAGTTGCTGGTGATGCTGTAGGTAGCAATGGCGGTGTGTATTTATACTCAGCTAATACTGCTGTTGTGCCAGAACCAGAAACCTATGCCATGCTGTTGGCAGGCCTTGGTTTAATTGGATTTATCGGTAGACGTCGTATTGCTAAAAGCGCCGCTAAACTGCTTCCTCAGGGCGGCCCTAGTCTTAACTTCGCATAGCCATCAATGCAAGCCAACCCATAAAACGCGGAACGTATGTGCCGCGTTTTATCTTTTTTAAATCAAGACTCTTATCCTTTACAATCAAGTCTATAGTGACTTTAATCAAGCCATGGTGTCGTAAATTATTGATATATGTTCGTGAGCGTACAGAACTAGTCATCAATTCCGTTTAACTTGGTATCTCATCAATCACCTATCTATAGGGTTCCGCTGTATGAGCCATCAAACTGTTCCTATCCGCTTTCGCCGCGCCTCTACTTTTTCGCTAGGATGGAATAATCTATTGTTGCGGGCTGCTGCGTTAATGGATCCTATCGCGCTGGTGCTCTCTTTATGGGGAGTCGGTTATTACACACAGGGCAGATTAACGCCAGAATACCTAATCTTGTCATTATTAGTGTTCTCCATGACACTACCTGGCGTAGTGCGCATCCAAATGCCGATATGGAAACTGGTGAGTAGCATCCTCATAAGTTGGCTGGTTATTTTATCCCTGTTAATCGCATTTGGTTATGCCAGCGGTTATATCAATATGTTTGACCGAGAAGCGGTAATCATCTGGTTGTGGTTAGCGCCTGTCAGCCAATTTGCAGTGCATATGATGTTAAGAAGCGTAGCCCCCTCAATCGCAAACAATCAGGGCGAGCCCAAACGTGCTGTGATTGTAGGCGTCAACGAACAAGGGTTGAGTCTGGCTTATGAAATTGAGCATACCCCTTACAGCCCTACTCAACTGAGCGGATTTTTTGATGACAGGGTACTAGAGCGTGTCGGCAGCCTAACCGACTATGAGCTGTTAGGTAGTATTGAGCAATTACCTTCCTATGTGCGTCTATACAACATTGATGCTATCTATGTATCACTTCCAATGGCGACACAGCCACGTATCATGAAACTTTTAGATGCCTTGAATGACACCACTGCTTCTATCTACTTTGTCCCAGACATGTTTATCAACAACCTCATGCAAGGACGCATTGATGCTGTAGGCAAAGTACCGGTAGTCGCAGTCTGCGAATCGCCTTTTACCGGTGTCAACGGCATGATCAAGCGTGGTAGTGACATCATACTTTCTATTCTGATACTGCTATTGGTTTCACCTATCATGTTGATTATTTCCCTGAGTATTATGCTCACCTCCCCTGGTGCCATCATTTTTCAGCAACGTCGTTATGGTTTGAATGGTGAGCAGATATTGGTCAGCAAGTTCCGCTCGATGACCGTATGCGAAGATGGCGACACGATACAACAAGCGCATAAAAATGATAGCCGCATTACCCTAGTTGGCGCTTTTCTGCGCAAGACGTCACTAGATGAACTGCCGCAATTCTTTAATGTATTACAAGGACGTATGAGCATTGTTGGGCCGCGTCCGCATGCGGTGGCTCATAACGAGCTTTACCGCACCATGATTAAAGGCTACATGGTGCGACACAAGGTTAAACCGGGTATCACAGGCTGGGCGCAAGTCAACGGCTGGCGAGGAGAAACAGACACTTTAGATAAGATGAAAATGCGTATTGATTATGACTTGGCCTATTTGCAAAACTGGTCACTGGCGCTTGATCTATACATCATCTTTAAAACGATTATCGTCGTGATTAAAGATAAACATGCTTACTAAGCTTAAGATAGATTACGTTGCATTAAGCATGTTGGCGCTTTTATTTGACTCGCCTTCAACATTCGCAGAGGCTATTGCCAACAATAACTCACCGTATCGGCTTAATGTAGCCCCAATAAAAACACTGGAAACCATGAATCCAGCTGCAAGCGCTTCAACAAGCTACTCTCCGCAAATGTATCAGCTTGAAGATAAGTACCGTTCACAGAGTAAACAGGTCTTAACGACTAAAGCTGAACCCATAACTAAAACATCATCTGAACTAGCAGTAGAACAAACCACTAGACCGTTAGTGACAGAGGCACTTGGTGTGAAGGCTTTAAACAAGAATGCCGAAGTAAAGCTTGCAAAAAAACCGTTTTCAAATGAAATTGCCATCGCGGCAAATGCCACCTCTTTAGACCCAGCGCTGATACACGCGTTGATTTATGTAGAGTCACGCTATCAACATAGTGCAATATCACCAAAAGGCGCAGTGGGCCTGATGCAGGTATTACCGGATACCGCTGCTCGCTATGGCATCCGCCACGCTATTTATTTACCCAAAGGCAACATCAAAGCAGGCACGCTATATCTGCGCGATCTTATGGTGATGTTCGATAATCGGTTAGATCTTGTACTGGCTGCCTACAATGCTGGAGAAGGTGCAGTTAAAAAACATGCCAGACAGATACCTCCATACCCTGAAACCAAGCACTATGTAAAAGCAGTCATGGCGAAGTATGCCTCGAATACTGGCGATACCACAGCCAACAAGACACAGCAGCCAGATAAGCATAATATTCAAGAAACAGAACCGCCGCCGATACCAACCCGCACCAGATACCTTAACGGCACTGAACTTATCATCTCAGATGAGGCCTTTGTTCTGAATAGATAAATGAAATATTGATTAACGGCCCTTTTGTTTTATTTATATTTTCTTTTAATTAACCTTTATGTCATCAATACCCATAAGCACTACTCACGGTGTTTAGGTATTACGGTGCTCTAGATTGGCAAGATAAGATTGACAAGATGTATGAAAGGTGCGGTAATGATTCGTTACCTCCGCATCGGTTCGTCGATGAAAGATGCCTCCATGAATGATCCAATATCTCGCTCAGGCCTAACTGCAAAGTCATTGGGAAAAATGACCGCGATAGAAAAGGTAGTTTTAAAAAAACTCCCCATCGTTGGCATTGGTGCATCCGCAGGGGGGTTGGAAGCACTTGAGCATTTTTTTCGCCTCATTCCCGCTAACAGTGACCATGCATTCGTATTAGTGCCCCACCTAGCGCCAGACCATGCCAGCTTGTTAACTGAAATTTTGCAGCGCACAACTGCAATGCCTGTAATAGAGGCCAAAGATCAGGTGCAGGTACAAGCTAACTGTGTGTACATCATTCCGCCTAACCGCGACATGAAGATTTTTCATGGGAAATTACAAGTGAGTACGCCAGTGGAATCACACGCGCAACGCTTACCAGTAGACATGTTTCTACGTTCATTGGCTGAAGATCAAACAGAAAATGCGATTGGCATCATTCTCTCTGGTACAGGCTATGATGGTACACAGGGCTTTCGTGCCATCAATGACGCAGGCGGCACGACGATTGCACAAGAGCCTACTACGGCAAAATTTGATGGCATGCCCACTAGTGCGATCAATGCAGGTCACGCTGACCACGTTTTTACCGTTGAAAAAATGGTCGAGTTCATATTATCTGACAAGCCGTTACACGCAATAAAAACCACAAAACCCAAAACACCATCAACGCTGAACGCTATCGCGCAAATTCTGGAGCAATTACGCGCAGCAACTGGGTTGGATTTCTCATTGTATAAAAAAAGCACCATTGGCCGACGTATAGAACGGCGGATGGTAAAGCATAACATTGAGGATATTAATCTCTACTCACGCTATATCAAGGAAAACCCAGATGAGATTACAGTATTGTTCAAAGAACTACTGATTAATGTGACGAACTTTTTCCGTGACCAAGAAGCATTTAACGTCATGGAAAAGGTGATACTGCCTAATCTATGTAAAAACAAAGCGAATGATTACGTCTTTAGAGTTTGGGTACCAGCTTGCGCCAGTGGAGAGGAAGCCTACTCCATTGCAATACTGTTATGTGAGCTGATGGATAGAACTAAACAACAGTTTCAAGTGCAAATATACAGTACAGATCTAGATGATGACGCGATTGCAACTGCCAGAGCCGCAATATACCCAGCCAATATTTCGCTAGATGTAAGCCCAGAACGCCTACGTAACTTTTTCGTGAAACACGATGCTGGCTATCGCATCAAAAAAGAAGTGCGTGAAATGGTGGTATTTGCCATTCAGAACACAATCAAGGACCCTCCTTTTACTAAGCTTGATCTGATTAGCTGCCGCAACCTAATGATTTATATGGAATCAACACTGCAAAGCCGCCTGATTTCTATGTTCCATTATGCACTTAAACCAGAGGGGGTACTTTTTCTTTCACCCGCTGAGAGCATCGGCAACCATACCGAGCTATTCAGCCCCATAGATAGGAAATGGAAGTTCTACCATGCAATCAATAGCAAATCGTCAACGCAGCCAATGATGAACAGCCCATTTATATGGGCAGATAAAAATAATCATCAAGCTCCCGGGGAAACCATGATAAAAACAAAAGAAACTAACTTCGCGGAATTAAGCCGTAAGCTGCTGATTCAATACTTCGCCCCAGCCTCCATCATCACCAATCTTAAAGGCGATATCCTTTATATACATGGTGAAACAGGCAAATATCTGCGCCCTGCCCCAGGACATGCCACCCTCAATATTATTGAAATGGCACGTGACGGTTTGGAGGTGGAGTTACGTAATGCAATTCATACAATGGCTAAGGGCTCATCTATAGTTAAGACAGATATACAGTTTAAATATAATGACGAGCCTGCCACGGTAAGCTTATGTGTTAGGCAATTACCTGTGCTAAATGGTAACGAGGAGCTGTTACTGGTAAGCTTTCAAGACATTGAAATGATAGCAAGTAAAGCCAAACGTAAAACAGCAGTTAAACCAACTGATATTGCGCGCATTGAAGATTTGGAGCATGAACTTTCCTATACCAAGGAAAATCTGTACGCCACAATCGAGGAGCAACAGGCGGCGAATGAAGAGTTCAAATCAACCAATGAAGAGTTGCAATCCACTAATGAAGAGTTGCAATCGGTCAACGAAGAGTTAGAAACTTCCAAAGAAGAGCTACAGTCAGTGAATGAAGAGCTCATCACAGTGAACTCGGAGTTACAGGCAAAAATAGAGCATTTAGCCAGCGCGCAAAATGACATGAAAAACTTGCATGACAATATCAACACCGCCACCATTTTCCTTGATACCGGCATGCTGATTAGACGATTTACACGTGATGCCGCTAAAATTTACCGCTTAGTGGCATCTGATGTGGGACGATTGCTGGCTGACATTAAGTCTGACCTGATTGATGAGGACATATTGGCGCAGGCAGAAAACGTACTCGAAACATTGATTCCAATCGAGCGTGAAGTTTGCACCAACAAAGATGGTTGGTATTTATTGCGTATTCAACCTTATCGCACACTAGATAATGTGATTGATGGGGTTGTCATGACGTTTACAGACATTACAAGCCGTATCAAAGCTGAATACTTAGTCAAAGAAGCACGTGAGTTAGCCGAGAGTATTGTGAATACGATACGTGAGCCTATCTTGGTGCTGAATAACAAATTAAAAGTCATCAGTACTAATAATGCCTTTTGCCAACTTTTCCATGTAACTAACAAAGATACTGTCGGTCGTAAAATATACGAGTTAGGTAACCACCAATGGGACAACCCTGCTTTGCGTAAACTATTAGAAACGATATTGCCGCAAGAGCAGGTTCTCAATGATTATTTAGTTGAGCATGACTTTCCAGGCATAGGTCGGCGTAAAATTTTGTTAAATGGGCGTTGCATTGTCAATAAATCAGGTGAGCCATCGTTAATTTTATTAGCGATGATTGAAGTTAAATAGTCTTAACAAAAGGCAGATGACCATGAAAAAGAAATGGGATGGTAAAGACAGAAGATCATCGTTGAGAAGCGATGCAGAAAAAGTCGTTGCTGACATTGCGCCACCTAAACTGGATGCAGGCCCAAGCGAAGTACTATTGCATGAATTACTGGTGCATAAGGTAGAGCTAGAAATGCAGAATGAAGAGCTGCGTAAAGCGCACATAGAGATGGAAGAAGCGCGTGATCGCTACGTTAATTTATATGAGTTTGCACCCATCAGCTATATTACTTTAAGTCGAGATGGCCTCATCAGCAAAATCAACCTGACCGGTTGTATATTGCTGGGGGTTGACCGTTACCAACTGATTAGTCGACGGTTTTCACAATATATTGTAGCCCATGACAGAGACCGCTGGCACCGTTTGTTCATGGGCATGATAAAGCACCCTGGCGCCGAAAGGCAAGCATTTGACCTGCAAATGAGGCGCCCTGACGGCGCTACCTATCATGTTCAACTTAATTGCTTGAACTGGGAGGCTGATGAAAAAGACAGCGTATTACGCATGGCCATCACTGACATTAGCAAACTAAAGCTTGCTGAGGCTGAACTAAAAATTGCTGCCACCGTATTTGAGTCGTACGAGCCTATGCTAGTCACAGATGCTAACAATGTGATTCTGCGCGTAAACAAAGCATTTACAGAAACAACTGGCTACAATGCTACAGAAGCCGTCGGTAAAACGCCGAAGTTGCTTGCATCAGGTCTACATAAAGCCGACTTTTATAATGTAATGTGGGAAAGTATTAAGACCAAAGGTCACTGGATAGGCGAGATACACAACAAACATAAAGACGGTGCAATTTATATTGAACATATACATATCACTGCAGTAAAGAATAACTGGGGAGAAATCACTCACTATACCGCTATCTTTAGCGAGCAAGCGCGCGACAAGAAACGCACTAAAAAGCCATCTAAGGCCAATATTGCTAACTAAGCTTATTATTAGCTAAGCGACTAGTGCGTTGCGGAGATGCTTTCCTTTGCTGCCAGCAAGTCAGCTGTATTATTGATTGCCGGGGCGTGACTAATGCTAGGCACAGCATCGCGACTGTAATTATCTTCAAATCGCACGATATCATCTTCGCCTAGATAGGCGCCAGACTGTACCTCAATAATTTCTAAAGGTAGCAATCCAGGATTTTCCAAACGGTGTGTGACCCCTAGTGGAATGTATGTGGACTGGTTCTCAGTGAGTAAAAACTGCTCATCGCCACGGGTGACTTTAGCAGTGCCCTTCACCACAACCCAATGCTCCGCACGATGATGATGCATTTGCAATGAGAGACTGGCACCGGGGCTGACAACGATACGCTTAACTTGGAAGCGATGCCCTTCATCAATACCGTCATAATAACCCCAAGGTCTTTGCACCTTACGGTGTATATCGCATTCTGTACGCCCTGCTGACTTTAACTGTGCTACAGCGTCTTTCACTAAGTGCAGTTGATCTCTATGCGCCACTAACACAACATCAGCGGTTTCTACCACCACGACATCCTGCATACCGATACAGGCTACCAGACGGTTTTCAGAACGGACTAATGTGCCATTACTTGCAATTGCCAACACATCGCCAGAAAGTACATTGCCATTCTTATCTTTTTCACCAATTTCCATCAGCGCATTCCAAGCGCCGACGTCAGACCAGCCTACGTTCAGTGCCTGCACTGCACAGCGCTTATGTTCACTATCTGCCTGCGATAGCGGCTCCATGACGGCATAGTCGATAGATTCTGACGGGCAATCCATAAATGCGCTACGTTCTACGCGAATGAAGTTATGGTCAATTGCCGCCTCGCTAATTGCTTCATGACAAGCAAGTAAAATATCAGGGCGAAATTGTTTGATTTGACTGAGCCATACCGATGCGCGTAATAAATAAATACCACTATTCCACAAATAATGGCCATCGGCTAAATATTGCTGTGCGGTTTCACTGTCTGGTTTTTCCACAAACTCAGTCAGTTGAGATGCGCCATCATGATTAATACGATCGCCACTGCGGATGTAACCATAACCTGTTTCCGCAGAAGTTGGAACTACACCAAACGCAACAACGACGCCATTTTCAGCCAATGGTAAAGCTTGCATCAGTGCCTGCTGAAAAGATTGCTCATCTTTGATGACATGGTCAGCTGGCATCACTATCATCACAGGGTCGTCCCCATCAGCAGTTGCGGTAAGTGCAGCGATAGTCAACGCTGGTGCCGTATTGCGACCAGCTGGCTCTAATAGTATACGCACCCCTTTTAACCCTACCTGTACTAACTGTTCAGCAGTGAGAAAGCGACAATCCTCTTGCCCGACGACAAGCGGAAGTTGCAGCTGCCAGCCGTCTGGAATAAATGTTTTGTCGATACGCAGTGCTGTCGCCTGCAGCATCGTGTGGCTGCCAGCCAACTGTAACATCTGTTTCGGATAGTGCTGGCGAGAGAGTGGCCATAGGCGCGTACCTGAGCCACCACACAATATGACTGGTAATAAATGATTCATGATTGCTCCGATACGTACATGCTTAATCGCCTGTTATGTGAAGTAGGCACAGCAGCAGTGCTAACGTGCACATGTTTAGACGTCTGCGGTAGAAGTCGGTCAAATTCTTTTTTTACCACTGCATAGCATTCGCAAACGCGCTTTTCGAGGCGTGGTCTATCCAGCACCACAATCAATCCTCTGCTGTATTTGATAATGCCTTCTGCCTGTAATTTACCTGCCGCTTCTGTCACTCCTTCACGGCGAACGCCCAACATATTGGCAATCAGCTCTTGGGTCATTTTTAATTGGCTAGAAGGTAATCTATCAAGACTCAAAAGCAGCCATCTGCATAACTGTTGGTCTATTGTGTGATGTCGGTTACACACTGCAGTCTGTGCCATTTGTGTAATCAGTGCCTGCGTATAGCTCAATGCTAATTCTTGGAGTTTTCCACCTAGCTGAAACTCACGCCTTAAGACTGAGGCTTTCAGTCGATAGCCAAACCCTGTACTTTGCACAACGGCGCGGCTGGGTGTAGTATCCCCGCCCATAAAAAGCGCGATACCTACAAGCCCATCATAACCGGTCACGGCAATCTCTGCCGATGAGCCGTTTTCCATCACATAGAGTAGTGAAACGATGCTGGTGGTAGGGAAATAAGCATGCGTGAGTTTTTGACCAGCCTCATATACCGCCCAACCGAGAGGCATAGGCACGAACTCCAAATCAGGTAACAATCTTTGGTAGTCCTGTAATGGCAACGCGGCAAGAATATCATTCTGCCTAGGGCTCTGATTTTCAGAAGCAATATAGGAAGCCATTTGGTAATTCCTTTCATTTCTACAGCACACACAGCAACTGCTAAATAACTGGATTAATGATTAAACAAGATTAACTAGCACTACTAATTTTTAGTATCCAGATTTTTTTAACACCAAGGTTTTTTATATAAATCCATTATCCGCAGGTCAAAATTTAGGTATGTGCGTTACCGCACGAATCGAACAAAAAAATATATTGATGTGGTTTTTTTATGTGTACGGTAGCGAACAGACATCTGAGGTGGCTAAGACTAAAACGGTAAACATTACTTTTACCGAATGCCTAAAAATGAGACCCCACCCAAAGACCATGACAAGCCATCATTTAGCTGCATCGCTAAAAAAGGCAACTATTTTTGGCATCGCATTATTGTTGATTAACGGCTGTTCGGATAACCAAAAACCAGCCACGCAAATTGTTGCCAAAGTAAACGGTGATGAAATCACCGTGCATCAGCTCAATAATGCACTAGGGAAATTGCCACAGATGCCTGCGGAAAATCTAGCCAGTGTGCGTCTTGATTTAGTCAACAAGCTGGTGAATGAGCAGCTGACAGTACAGCAAGCTTTATTGCATAAACTTGATCGATCACCTGAGGTGATGATGCAGATTGAGGCAGCTAGACGAGAGATACTCACTAAAGCTTATTTAAAAGAGGTTGTTGCTGGTTTGCCGAAACCAAGCCCTGAAGATGCGAAGAAATTTTACGATACACACCCTGAGCTATTTGCTGAGAGACGTATCTACAATTTGCAGCAAATCATTATCGTTAATCCGCACCCACCGGTAGCGGAAATAAAGAAATTAACTGCTGATAAAAGCATGACCGATATCACCACAGTGCTGAAACAGAACAATATTATGTTCTCTGCTAGCGCAGTAACGCGTGCAGCCGAACAAATACCACTCACGACATTGCCCGAGCTAGCCAAAATCAAAGAGGGACAAGTCAGTATTATAGAATCGCCACAATCAATCACGATAGTAAAAGTGGAAGCCTCAAAATTAGCCCCATTAAGTGAGGAACTAGCATTGCAGCGCATTCCGCAATACCTAATGAATGAGAAAGCAAAAATCGCGATTAATGCCAAGCTTGAACAGCTAAAGAGCACATCAAAAATAACCTATATGAATGAGTTTTCTGGCGTAGCAACCGCGGTAGCTTCATCACCGGCTACTGCTGCTAAAACCACAGAGGCTAGCGACAGTGTAGAAAGAGGTATCGCAGGGATTAACTAACAACATTACGCACTGCACCGTCTTCTTTAAAAGCATTCTCTTTGAGAGGTATTTATCATGCGATATTTTTCTTACATCAAGTTATTTTTTATCGTTCTGCTAACGATAACTGCAACTACTGCACACAGTGCTGAGTTAGGCACTGCTGAAATAAGTAATGTGCAAAGCCGAGATTACACCTTGGCGCCTGGTGATGCTATTCGGGTACTGGTATTCCAAAACCCTGATTTGACGCTGGATACGCGTGTGACTGAAAGCGGCACCATCACTTACCCGCTGATAGGTTCAGTCAAAGTTGGCAGCATGTCAATTGCACAGGCTGAAGGTGTTATTGCTTCTGCACTGAAATCAGGTGGTTTCGTACAACAACCGCAAGTGAACATCGTACTGCTACAAGTACGCGGTAATCAAGTTTCCGTATTGGGTGCTGTCAACCGCCCTGGCCGTTTTCCGCTAGAGAGCTTTAATACCAAACTATCTGACATGCTGGCTTACGCTGGTGGTATCAACACCAGCATCGGCACTAACGGCGGCGGTGCTGACATGGTCATCGTGGTCGGCACACGTAATGGTACCCCGTTTCGTCAGGAAATTGATATCCCAAATATATACTTAAACAATCACCCACAAGATGATATTGAGGTAGCGGCCGGCGACGTTATTTTTGTGCCCGCAGCCCCGCAATACTACATTTATGGTGAGGCTCAGCGCCCCGGCTCCTTCCGTATCAAACGCAATATGACGATTCAACAAGCCGTTGCCGAAGCTGGTGGTCCTAGCATACGCGGCACTGAACGTGGGATGAAAATTTATCGTAGCAACGAAAATGGAGAGTTAGAAGTCATCCGTACGAAACCCTCCGATTTAGTACAGGCAAATGATGTGATCTTTGTCACTGAAAGCCTTTTTTAGGGAGCTATCGTGAGCCTACAACAACTATTCATGATCATTAAAGCACGTTACAAAATCGCACTGACAACGCTATTAGTCGTGACGCTTGCAACGCTTGCTGCCAGCCTATTGCTGCCTAAGCGCTATACCGCTAGTACGGCAGTCATGGTGGATATGCACACTACTGATCCTATTATGGGTAACATCGACAGCCCAATGACCGCAGCGTATCTGCCAACCCAGGTCGACATTATCAACAGCGACCGTACAGCACAAAAAGCAGTGAAGGCATTAGGTCTAATTCAAAATAAAGCGGTACATGACAAATGGTTGCAAATGACCAATGGTGACGGTGCGTTTGAAATATGGTTGGTAGAGTTGATGCAAAAAGGTCTTGATGTCAAACCATCACGGGACAGTAATGTCATCACGATTACCTACACCTCAGCCGACCCTAACTTTTCAGCTGCGGTCGCCAATGCATTTGCACAAGCTTATATGGATACCAATATCGAGCTCAAGGTAGAACCGGCTAGACAGAATGCTAGCTGGTTTCAAGGTCAGGGCAAGACGCTACGTGACAACTTAGAGTCGGCGCAAAAAAAGCTCTCAAACTATCAACAACGCAAAGGTATTGTAATTACAGATGAGCGCTTAGATAGTGAAACCGAGAAGTTGAGCGACCTAAATACACAACTCACCATCATAGAGGCTACTTCAGCCGACACGCGCAGCAAAATTAGTGCAAGCAGTAATGCAGAAAACTTGCCTGAAGTGATGTTAAGCCCGCTCATCTATAACTTAAAAGCTGATATCAATCGCCTAGAAAGTAAGTTAAATGAAGCAAGTATCAACTTAGGTAGTAACCATCCACAATATAAAAGAATGCAGTCAGAGCTTGCCTCACTCAAAGAACAATTAGAAAAAGAAACTAGCCATATTGGACGCAGCTACACGACCACAGAGGATGTTAGCCTTAATAAAGCAGCAAACATTCGCGGCTTGATTGCAGCCCAAAAACGTAAGCTGTTTGAACTAAAACATGAGCGGGACGAGGCTAATGTATTACTGAGTGAAGTTTCTTCAGCGCAGAAAGCTTATGACGCAGTTTCTCAACGTTTTACGCAAACAAATCTTGAAGGGCAATCAACGCAGACTAACGTGTCAGTGCTAACACCTGCTTACTCACCACTTAGACCATCTTCACCACTACCAAAGCTATACACATTGATTGCGGTTGTCATCGGAACATTGATTGGTATTGGCTTTGCGCTCATGTCAGAAATGATGGATCGCCGTGTACGTATTGCAGAAGATATTGAACAGTTATTGGGTATCCCCGTATTAGGTGAACTGATAAAACAACAAAGCGCGATAAAACGGTGGTGGCGAAGCATAAGAATATTTAGGCGCAACAAGAAGTTAGAGTTCTCAGTCTGATAACTTTATTGCAGCCTATCTACTTTTACGGAGCACGTTGATTTTACAAAGTACGTCATTTAGGGGCACAAAAACCATGCAAAGTAACCTGCAGACTACGGTCAATAATACGTCGATAAATGCTGACCAGACCTCAATCCATCCGATTAAGAAACCTAATGCTGAACACTCCATTGGTTCTATACTAGTTAAGACGGGTAAATTAGATGCTGAAAAAACTGAGCTCATCCTAAAACGGCAAGCGCTCAAAAATGTTCGTTTTGGTGAAGCAGCCATCCATCTTGGCTTCCTCAAAGAAGATGACATTCGCTTCGCGCTGGCCCGCCAATACGACTATTACTACTTATTACCTGATGATGCTTTAGGCAGTGATGAGCTAATTGCAGCCTACCAACCATTTAGTGATCAAGCGGAAGGCTTAAGAACACTACGTAGCCAACTGAGCTTACGCTGGTTTACCACTTGGCCGTTGAAAAAAACCTTATCTATTGTGAGTTCAGGTAGCGGAGAAGGAAAAAGCTATCTAGCGGCTAATCTTGCTATTATGTTTTCACAACTCGGTAAGCGCACTTTATTGATTGACGCTGATATGCGACATGGGCGCCAGCATGACTTATTCAAGCTACCCAACCAAAATGGATTATCAACCATACTTTCTGATCGCAGTGACGCCACTAGTATTCAGCGTACACCTGCATTTATGGATTTATCTTTATTGACATCAGGCCCGCCTCCACCCAATCCACAGGAGCTACTGGGACGGCAACTGTTCGTTTCATTACTTGCTTATGCTGGCCATGAATTTGATGTGGTTTTAATTGATACCCCATCAGCCACTCAATATGCAGATGCCACTACGATCGCGGTTCTGGGCGGAGGTGCTCTACTAGTGACTAGGCAAGACAAAACACACCTAGAAGATACACGAAAACTCACGGATAGACTCAGTGAGCTTGGTGTGCCTGTGGTAGGAGCAGTGCTGAACCATTTTTAATGACGGCTATTTACAATGTCTAACACAACACAATTTACGCCAGACAAGCATCAGCCACAAGACTGGTGGCTATGGGTTCCCATCGCTATCGGTTTACTTGCCATATGCCTACCTTCATTTTTTCATCTGATGCAGACCACTTGGCAAACTGAGGAAAACGGCCACGGCCCTATTATTTTAATCGTTGTGTGCTGGCTCATCTGGCAAAAACGCCATGATGTGATAAATGCACCAAACAAACCCAGCGTATTAATCGGTTGGATTTGCTTGGTGTTAAGTCTGCTCGTATTTATTATCGGACGCTCACAATCCATTGATACGATAGAAGTTGCTGCATTAATCCCCATGCTGGTTGGCGTATTGCTATTGATGCGTGGTTGGCAAGCGGTACTAGCTATGTGGTTCCAGCTAGTGTTTATGTTGTTCCTGATTCCTTTGCCAGGCCTGTTAGTGGAAATCATCACCGGCACACTTAAACAACATGTTTCTGTGGTGGCCGAAGAAGTGCTCTATGCAGCAGGTTACCCAATCTCAAGAGTGGGGGTGACATTGAGCATAGGCCAGTACAAACTGTTAGTTGCAGATGCCTGCTCTGGCCTCAACTCAATGTTTAGCCTAAGTGCATTAGGCTTAATCTACCTTTATTTGATGAAGTATAGAAGCTGGTTACACAACTGCCTTTTATTAGTAGCGGTACTGCCTATCGCTTTTGCTGCCAATGTCATTCGTGTCATTACGTTAGTGCTCATCACCTATTACTTTGGTGACGAAGCAGGACAGGGCTTCGCGCATTCGGCTGCGGGAATGTTGCTGTTTGTTGCAGCATTGTTGCTCTTAATAGCTTTTGACGGTGTATTGAGACTGATTTTCTTTAGTAGCAGGAGTGCATCATGAGTCGCCGTCACTTCATCACGCCTATTGTTATCTGCGTGCTCATGATCAGCGCAATGATTGCATCTATTTTACTTAAGCCACACCAACGCATGGCAGATCAGTTGCCGCCACTGAGCTTATCAAAAGCGATTCCGGAGAGATTTGCAGGTTGGGACATTGATAAAAGTATCATACCAGTTAGCCAAAGTGCAGACGTACAGGCCAAACTTGACGAGCTTTACAGCCAGACCTTGGCGCGTACGTATGCTAATGCTCAAGGCCAGCGCATCATGCTCTCTATTGCTTATGGCGCTGACCAAAGTGGCGATGGTAACCAAGTGCACCGACCAGAGTTCTGCTACACCGCACAGGGCTTTCAATTAATCAGCAACATCATTGGCAATCTAACGACGCAATACGGCACGCTGCCTGTCCGTCGCTTGTTAGCAGTGCAAGGTTCCCGTAATGAGCCTATCACTTACTGGGTCACCGTGGGTGACAAAGCCACCCTGCCCGGTATTAAGCGCAAGCTTAATCAATTAGCCTATGGGCTTACCGGCACAGTGCCAGATGGCATGTTGGTTAGGGTTTCCTCAATTGATAACGATAGCGCTAATGCCTACAAGCTACAGGAGGCTTTTATTCAAGATTTATTGCAAGCAATGCCAATTCAAGATCGTGCAAGAGTAGCTGGGAGGTTTGGTGCTTAGTTTTTTTATAACATAAATTTTAATAATAAAAGGTATTCATCATGTTTAAAGTAGCACTTATTACCGGTATTACCGGCCAAGATGGCTCTTACCTAGCCGAGTTATTATTAGCTAAGGGCTATGAGGTACATGGCATAAAACGCCGTGCATCTAGCTTTAACACTGAGCGTATCGACCATATCTACCAAGATCCGCACCATGATGACCAGCGTTTCTTTCTACACTACGGCGACATGTCTGACTCTACTGTGCTGCTACGCATCATCCAACAAATACAGCCTGACGAAATATACAATTTAGCGGCTCAGTCTCATGTAGCAGTATCGTTTGAAGAACCAGAATACACGGCTAATACCGATGCAGTCGGTACGCTACGTGTATTAGAAGCCATGCGTATTTTAGAACTGCAAAAGAAAACGCGTTTTTACCAAGCCTCTACCTCCGAGCTGTTCGGGCTAGTACAAGAAGTACCGCAGAAAGAAACCACCCCGTTCTACCCACGCAGCCCTTACGCGGTGTCCAAAATGTATGCTTATTGGATTACCGTGAATTACCGTGAAGCTTATGGTATGTATGCCTGCAATGGCATCCTATTCAATCACGAGTCACCTCGCCGTGGCGAAACTTTTGTGACGAGAAAAATCACCCGCGCATTAGCGCGCATCAAGCTAGGTTTGCAAGATTGCCTGTATTTAGGAAACTTGAATGCGTTGCGCGACTGGGGGCATGCTAAAGACTATGTGGAGATGCAATGGCTGATGTTGCAGCAGGAAACACCTGAAGATTACGTGATTGCCACTGGCAAGCAATATAGCGTGCGCGATTTCGTCAACATCGCTGCAGCCGAGCTTGGCATCACCATACGCTGGCAAGGAGAAGGCGTTGCTGAGAAAGGATATGACCAACTAGGAAGATGCATTGTAGCAGTCGACACACGCTATTTCCGCCCAACAGAGGTTGATAGCTTGCTAGGTGACCCTAGTAAAGCGAAATCTAAGCTTGGTTGGGAGCCAAAAATCACTTTTGCTGAAATGGTGTCAGAAATGGTGTTGGAAGACCTTAAGTCTGCCGAGCGTGACCATTTAGTCAAAGAACACGGCTACAAAACAATGGCGTACAACGAATGAACATCATGAACCTAAAATCGGAGCAGGACGCACTCCCAAAGACTGCAAAAATCTATGTCTCTGGTCACTCAGGCATGGTTGGCTCGGCTATTGTCAGGCGCTTAATCGCAAGTGGTTACACGAACCTACTGACCCGTCGCCATGCTGAACTTGATTTGCTGGATCAGCGCGCGACCTTAGATTTCATGCAACGAGAAAAGCCAGACTATATCTTCTGCGCAGCTGCAAAGGTTGGTGGCATTGTTGCCAATAGTCGCTACCGCGCAGAGTTTATTTATCAGAACCTCATGATGCAGGCCAACCTTATCCATAGCGCCTACCTTAGCAAAGTTCACAGGCTACTTTTTCTCGGCTCTTCCTGTGTCTATCCACGTGACTGCCCGCAACCTATCCGTGAGGATTACCTTTTAACCAGCCCTCTGGAGGGCACTAACGAGCCTTACGCTATCGCCAAAATTACCGGCATAAAAATGTGTGAGGCTTACAACGCACAGTACGGTACGCAATATGTCAGCGTCATGCCCACTAATCTTTACGGCCCTAATGATAATTATGACTTGGAAAATAGCCATGTGCTACCTGCACTATTGCGTAAAACGCACGAGGCCATGATTAGTGGTGATAAGACCATCACGGTATGGGGGTCTGGTAAACCCATGCGTGAATTTCTGCATGTGTCCGACATGGCTGATGCCTGTGTGTTTTTAATGGAGCACAACGTTAGTAATGGACTCTACAACATAGGGACAGGCCGTGATGTCAGTATCAAGCGGCTGGCAGAGGTCATTATGAAAAATGTTGGCTATCGTGGCGATCTTGTTTTTGATAGTAGCAAGCCTGATGGAACGCCACGCAAATGGTTGGATATCAGTCGTATGGCAGATTTAGGTTGGCATGCACAGATTGGTTTAGAGGAAGGCATTAAATCGACTTATCACGATTATGTGAAATATCTGACTGAGCATAGCAACCATCAACGTAATGCGTCTGCACATATAGAGTGATGGTCTCCTTCGATCATGTATAGGAATTGCTGATATGAATCACTTATCTGGGATAATCAAGCGCCACCCCCACGTCAACTGGACACTGGCTGACCAAGCGATAGTGAGCGGCAGCAATTTTGTCACAGGCATTCTATTGGCGCGCTTTCTTGGGCCAGAATCATTTGGTATGTTCGTGTTGTTGCAATCTATCGTGCTTTATTTCAACTCATTTCAAAGTGCCTTGATTTTTCAGCCCATGATGAGTGCAGCACCTCAAATGGCAGAAGTACAACGTGAGAATTACTTACATGGCGTATTTGCCCTGCAACTGATGCTATGCAGTGTGTTATGTCTACTCATTGGCATTCTGACCATCATGGTCTATGTATTCGACTTCCATATTCACCTTGGTATCGACAGTAACATTATTGCGGCAACGATTGCAGCCTTACTGGCATTCCAGTTACAAGATTGGCAACGCCGTTATTACTTTGTACAAGAAAAACCTAGTGCTGCTTTTCTGATTGATACGATTAGCTACGGCAGTCAGGTCACGCTGCTTGGTATATGCTATTTAAACAATGCATTAAATGTCGCTACTGCTTTTTGGATTATCGCAGGTTCTTCCTTTACAGCATTTGCAGTAGGGTTTGCGCGCGATAGTCTATTACCGGTTTTTTTACATGCGCAGATTGTCTTAAAAGAAGGATGGCGCACTGGGCGTGACTATCTGGTGGCATGGCAGTTTCAGTGGCTAGGAACACAAGGTGTGTTGATGTTCAGTGCTGGCGCAATAGGTGCCGAACCAGTAGGTGGGATTCGTGCCGCACAAAATATTGTTGGTCCAATTAACATCATCTTCCTAGCGATGGAAAACGTAGTGCCAGTAATGGCAGCGAAACGCTTTAGTCAAAAAGGCATCGCCGGTCTACTGACTTACCTAGGACGTATCACAGCATTTGGTTCTGCCCTGTTGATACCAGTGCTGTTGATACTGGCGATATTTGCTAGCCCGATTATCAAGTTTTTGTATGGTGGTTCTTATGCGGCCTACGCCACGCTGGTGATGTGGCAAGTGTCGTCTATTTTCTTACAGTTCTATTTACGGCAAGTGTTTTTCTTTTTGCGGACAGTTACGGCTACTGGCGTCATTATTCGTTCTGGCGCCATCATGTCAATTACCTCTGTGTTAATCGCCATGTTTACGGTCGAGCAATACCATGAAACAGCTGTGATGGCAGCGCTACTATCAGGTACTGCAGCAGGGTTGATATACGCTTTTTCTGCCGCACTCAAGATTACACGAAAATTACAACACAACTTAACGCCGGCATCCAACAGCAGCATTGATACAGGCAGCCTGATGGGCATGGAAATAAAATCATGACCAGAAATATTGCACTATTTATCTATTACGCCTTTGCCCGACACTTCCCTACCCAGCCAGTGCCAGGTTGGCGCTTTGGCTACTGGTTACGTCGACATATTGTTAAAAAAATATTCAAGCGTTGTGGTGACGATGTATTGATTAAACATGACGCATACTTTGGTTCTGGGCAAGATATTGAGATCGGGCACCGCTCTCAAATCGGTGATAGTGCAAGAATCGGCCATGGGACAATCATCGGTGACGACGTCATCATGGGTCCGCATATTGAAATCATGACCAATGCACATGCTTATGATGACCCAACGCGCCCTATCAACCAACAAGGAAAATTGCCATTACGGCCGGTCATTATCGGCAATGACGTGTGGCTGGGAACACGCGTCATCGTCATGCCTGGTGTACACATTCATGACGGGGCTGTGATTGGCGCCTGCGGCATTGTCACGCATGACATTCCAGCGAATGCCGTTGCCGTTGGCATCCCAGCAAAAGTGATTCGCTATCGAGGAGATAAATCGTGAGTGAGTTATCAGACCGTATGCTGTGGGTACTTTTTAGACGCTGGCAATTGACCGCGCGCTTGCCCGGGTTTTGGGCTAGTGCCAGAAGTTACGCCACACCTGACTGTGTTTTCTCGTCTTACAACCGCATTTACCGTCGCGCGTTCATTCGTAGCAGCAATCTTGGTCGCATGAGTTATATCGCAGAAGGCACGAGTATCGGCTTCGCCAATATAGGTGCATTTTGCAGTATAGGCCCCAATGTCGCAATGGGTGGTCTTGGCTGGCACCCCACTGACCGCTTAAGCACGCATCCTGCGTTCTATTCATCGCGCTTACAAGCTGGTACCAGTTTTGTTGATGCCAACAACGGGCTGGATAATGAAAAAGAGCTGCCTCATACCAACATTGGTAGCGACGTCTGGATAGGTGCTGGCAGCATTGTGCTTGATGGCGTCACCATTGGCGATGGGGCGATAATCGCAGCAGGCGCGGTAGTGACTAAAAATGTGCCGCCCTATGCGATTGTCGGTGGGGTTCCTGCACAGGTTATTCGATATCGCTTTGATATAGACACAATCACAGCCTTGTTGAAATGGCGTTGGTGGGAACTCAGCAATGATGAGATACAACCGATGGCAGTTAAGTTTATGGGGCAGATGGAATGGACTAGCAAAGCCATTGATGACATGGCCAACAATAAAAATACTCAAGTTAGCCCCTCAATTGAATTAGCGCAAGTAGAGGTGCGGATATGAACGCCATCGATAGCAGCCGCAATCCATTTTCAACAGTATTGTTACTGTTTTTCTGCCGCTATCATGTGCCGCTGCTAAGTAAGCTCTATCGCCTGCTACATAACAGTGATATTTACTGCAACCTCAAAGGGCGTGATATTCACATGCCCCACCCTTACGGCATCATCATCCACTCGCATGCCATCATCGGTCAGCAAGTCACCATCATGCAACAAGTAACGTTGGGTGGAAGCAGGCTTGGCATCAATGAAGCACCAGTGATTGAAGATTACGTTTACATAGGAGCTGGCGCAAAAATATTAGGTAATGTCCGCATCGGGCACCACGCTGTAGTTGGTGCCAATGCAGTTGTCACGCGGGATGTGCCTGCATTCGCCACCGTCGTTGGCGCCAATCGTATTATCAAAACAGCAATAGAGAGCAAACCATGAACGGACTATCGACCACTTTAGGAGGGGATTTTAATCAACATGATCTGCCCATGAAGTTAAGCAGGCGTCAGGCCGCACAGCCACGCACGGCATTCCCAACCCTCATGATGTCAGACTGCTGGTTTTTAGCAGGATTGATACTTGCGCTCTTCTATGTAGCCGACCCATTCTTTTGGCGTCTGGATAAGATTGGCGTCACCAAACATCTACCGCTCATCATCTCTCTTTGTGGTGTTTTGCTAGTTAACGTTGGCAATCAGATATTTGATTCAGAAAAATCAGCGTCAAAAAATAACTGGCAGGTATTGAGTGCTGGATTGCCCCTGATACTGCTTGGCATCTGGATCGTCGTTGGTAGTCTGTACGCCCGCAAATTTAGTGATATTAATAACACGTTTATCACCGTAGGGTTGTACATGCTATTTACCTTTTTAGCGGCACGCGTCGTGATGATATCGCCAGCGCGCGTAAGCATCGTACGTGCTTATCTAATGTCAGCCGCGGCAATAAGCATCTTTATGGTCATACGGATGGAAACCAACTATGACGACATGCATGTCAATTACCATGAACTTGAAGCGATTGTTATTCCACTCGCAGTATATTTTGCTTTGCGTCCATCAGGTTTAGAAAATAATGGCAGACGCTACACTCAAGTGCTATTCACTTTGTTTTTTTTAGGTGCAGGTTTGGTGTTCCGAAAAAACACTGGTTTTCTAGTATTGTTGCTGACTTTGCTCTATATATCAATGGCGGAATGGCGATTCCGTTTTCGTGAAAACACCATCTTTCGTTTCTGGGCTATCTTATGGCTATTGATAGTGCTGGCAAGTGCTGTTTTTGCAATGGGTTATTTTGCACAACAAGAGTGGCTGCCGAGCGGCAATCCCCAATATCGCATGCTGACCTATGATGTCGCCTGGAACAAATTTATCAGCTCTCCCATTTGGGGAACAAACTTCAGTGGGCAGGCAACCGAAAAATTTACCGCATTTACCATTGCCTCGGCAAAAGGCAATCTCGCCACCCACAGTGATATCTTAGACCTTGCAGCACAAGGCGGGGTCATCGCACTCTCTTTATGGTTATGGGGTTACCTAAGGATTAGCCGTATCAGTTTAAAACATGCGCTCAAAGGCCTGAGGCCACGCGATGACATAAGGGCTGCTGCACACACTTTAGCTTGTATGAGTCTTGCTAGCATTGTTGTGTACGCTTTCAACCCTATCCTGCTGCAGCCAGCAAAATCATTTCTTATGTGGGGTCAACTCGGCATGTTATTAGGCATCGCACTGCACCTTGCCAATACTAATGTTGAAAAGACAGGAACAGCCCCCTTAGCGATTAACGCTAACAATATGCACTCACCAATTGTAGATACCAACCATGAATAAGCAAAAATACAAATTACCTGACATCAGCATCGTCACCTGCTCTTACCAGCAAGGTCGATTCTTGGATGCCACCATGCGTTCGGTATTGGATCAACGTCATATCAATGTTGAGTATATTGTCATTGATGGCGGCTCTACAGACGGCAGCACCGAGATCATCAGGCGGCATGCCGAACATCTGGCCTATTGGGTTTCAGAGCCGGATGGCGGCCAGACTGAGGCGCTTATTAAAGGATTTAAACACAGCACGGCTGAAATTCAAGGATGGCTGTGCTCAGACGATCTACTGCTGCCAGGAGCATTAAAAACAGTAGCACTATTCTTTGCCAGCCACCCAAATATTGACGCGGTATACGGGGACTCCCTCTGGATAGACAGTACTGGACACTATCTACGACCAAAAAAGGAAATAGGCTTTAATCGCTTTACCTTTTTGTTTGATCATAACTACATTTCACAGCCATCCATGTTCTGGCGCAAACGATTGTATGACAAGGTCAATGGCCTGGATGCCAGTTTTAACTTAGCCATGGATGCAGATCTATGGGAGCGCTTTTCACAACATACCAAGATCGCCCATATCCCCCAATACTTATCTTGTATGCGCTATTACCCAGAGCAAAAAACTCGTGCATTAAGGCCAAAAGGTGTGATTGAAGATAATAAAATTCGTCAGCGCTCAGGTTACGTGCTATCTAAGTTGCACCCTATCTTAGCGCCGTTAGCTAAGATGCAACGTATCTTGATGAAGATAATGGCAGGTGGCTACCATGCAAAACCTTCAGCCAAGCAACTTGCCTCACTGAAACATTATTTGATTAGTGGAGAAGCGTCATGAACTTTTCCGAATTATGGCCGCTACTGCTTGATCTAAGTGCTCAGTCTGGCAGCGGTCATCGTTTGACCTTAAAAGTACTCTATAGCAAACGCAACCAACCTTTACTCGTTCCGCTTAGTATCCAACAAGCACATCATGCGGTTAATTTCTTCATTAACAACCCTATGCTTAAGCTTTGGGGTCATTTGTTAATCAAGCTAGATCACTACTTACCATTCTTGCATGTATTACCAATAGTAGCGTTTGAAAACTTTCCACTCAACGCGTTATTTGGTGCAATCAATTCAGATAGATCAATAGAGCTGCATGGAATCTCAATATTTTGCGGCTTTCCGGGCCCTTTACAAAAACTCACCATCTATTGCCCGGATGGTTTAGGCGGCATAGGAAAAGTGGCTAAAGTAGCGGTGCATACAACGGCCAATGAGGCGATTAAAAAAGAGTCTGATTGGTTAGAAAAACTCAGTCACACATCGACGACAGCCAAATTCTTACCACGGCTTCTGCAACACAGCATGCTCAAATACAAACGCCATTGTTTAACCATGATGTCATTACCGATAGGTGTTTCACCGAAAGTATTTGGTGCTGCACACCATGAGTTTTTGAGAGTGCTAGCGCAGCAAAAACCGGTGTTCACTGAATGGAAAGACTCTGAAGCACACATGCGTTTAAAACGCCGTATCGATAGCTTATCTTCAATAGTCGATCACCATGTATGGTCGTTTTGGCAAGACGTGATTGCTGAAATAGAGCGAATGACTGCGCGATGCGTATTACCAAACTTGATGATACATGGCGATTTTGCACCATGGAACCTGCGAATGATTGACGATGATTTGTTCGTATTCGATTGGGAGTATGCTGAAACTAATGGTAACCCAATACAGGATTTCCTGCATTTTCACCTCATACAACAAGTACTCAGTCGTGGTGCTTTAAATAAAAAAACAATGTCATCATTGTTGCAGCAAACGATTGCCTATGTCGATAACCAATATGGGCTGGACGCTGGTGTAGGCAAGGCATGCGGTCCCCTCACAATTCATTACCTATTAGACACGATCTCGTTTTATGCCGAAACCTCAGGTTATTTAGATAGCAAACACCCTGTGTTGCGCAACTACATCAAGATGCTAGAGCAACGCGCCCAATGGCTACCAAAAACGACAGCTTTGCTAACAACAAACCATATTGAGCTAAAAATGTATGACACCGAGTTGGAGGTTACTTAATGGCCTTGCATCAACAATTAGGTGAAATCGAACAAGCAGGTAAGCAAGAGATGTTCGAACACATGATTCGCGTCTTTGAAACGGCAGGCATACCCTATTGCCTATTGGCTGGGTACGATGGCTTTCCACAGCAGATTCCATCGGATGTCGATTTCATGGTGGCGCCACATTCAAATACGCAGCTACCGGCATTGATTTCAAGCATCGCTCAGGCCTCTGGCGCAAGGCTCGTACAACATATTCAGCATGAAACCACTGCCAGTTATTTTGTATTGGCTAAGTTAAAAGACAACCATATTACTTATTTGCACCCTGATTCCAGCAGCGATTATTACCGTAAAGGTAAGCGCTGGTTGCTAGCTGAACCCATATTAAATAACCGTAGACGTCATCCTCATGGCTTCTGGATACCTTCTGCAGCGGATGCATTCAGTTATTACCTCATTAAAAAATTAGATAAAGGCAATCTGAGCACTTTGCAAGCGAACGAACTCACCCATCGCTACCAAGAAGATAGCAAGTCATGCCGTGAAAGACTTTATAAGCTGCTGCCAAACAATGAGGCGGCGCTACTAGAAGCTGCACTGAATGTTGATCAAGTATTCCATGCCACAGAATGGAAACAGGTAGAAGACAACTTAGCAAGAATAAAACAGGCCATGCATAAAAATGCTGAACCTACTTCATGGCGAGAGCGCTGGCTTGGCTGGTTAGCCAAGATGCAGCGTGTTTGGTTGCGAATACGCGAGCCCACAGGGTTACGTATTGTCTTCCTTGGGCCAGATGGCAGTGGTAAGAGCACCGTAATCTCTGCGTTGATGCAGCAATTATCACAAAGTTTCCGAGGTGTTGAATACCGCCATTTACGCCCTGGCATACGATCTAAACAGTCCAATACTGAACCTGTCACCAATCCGCATGCAAAGCCAGTGCGTAATCAAATCGGTTCAACTATCAAGCTTATCTATTTTTGGAGCCAGTACTTGGTCGGCAACCTCCTGTGGCTTTATCCACGCTACGTCCGCTCCACTCTGGTTATTTTTGATCGATACTTTCATGACTTACTCGCAGACCCAGTACGTTACCGTTATGGCGGTTCACTTAACATGGCTAGGCAACTTGGGCGCACCATCACGCAGCCAGATCTGGTGTTTATTCTAGATGCTCCAGCAGAAGTGCTGCAAAGTCGTAAACAGGAAGTGCCTCTGGCCGAGAGTATGCGTCAACGTGCAGCCTATCAAGCTCTAGCAAAAGAGTTTAACAATGCCTACATCATTAATACCAATCAGCCTATAGAACAAATCATCAATGATGTGCTAACAACGGTGCTGGAATTTATGGAAAACCGCACCTATCAACGCTTGCACCTTACCCCAGCCACCAAAGGATTCAATCAAGGACTCAATCTATGCAAGCCATAAAAATACTCATGTCTGCTTATGCATGTGAACCTGGCAAAGGTTCAGAGCCCGGTGTTGGCTGGCGTTGGGCGATTGAAACAGCTGCGCTCAATCATGAAGTTTGGGTTATCACCCGCACCAATAATAAACCCACCATTGCGGCTGGCATGGCACAGCATGGCAAACCAAAAAATCTGCATTTTATCTATTACGATTTACCAGCCTGGGCAAGCTGGTGGAAACGTGGTCGTAGAGGCATACACCTTTATTATTTACTGTGGCAATTAGGTGCTTACCGATGCGCACGTAAACTACACGCAGTAGAGCAGTTTGATGCCGTACATCACATTACGTTTGGCGTAACGCGCCACCCCAGCTTTATGGGCAGGCTGAACATTCCATTCATCGTTGGCCCGCTCGGCGGTGGCGAGCGTTCACCCATGAGCCTCAGAAAGCATTACTCGTTGGCTGGCAAGTTCAATGACGCCCTAAGAGACATCGTAAATGCTATATCAAAATATGATCCATTTCTACGCCAAATGTACACACAAGCTTCACATATTTTCCTGAAAACACCGGAATCCTTAGATTGGCTGCCAACAATATATCAACATAAGGCAAGCTGTATGCTGGAAATAGGTATTGATAGAAGAAACATAGCCTTCAAAGAGAAATCTGTATTGACCAGCCGCCAGCAATCCTTGCATATAGTCTATGTTGGAAGATTCCTTGACATGAAAGGCATGGATTTTGGGCTGCGTGCGATTGCCAAGATGCGTGCAGAAGGTATTGCCGTACACATCACCATGATAGGCCAAGGGCCTGCACAAAAAGATTGGCAGCAATTAGTGACGCAATTAAAAATTGCCGACGCCATCACATGGATACCATGGATGAAACAACAGTATTTGCTCGCGGCCTACCAAACTTTCGACCTACTTCTATTCCCAAGCATGCATGATTCCAGCGGCAATGTGGTGCTAGAAGCAATGGCAAGTGGATTACCTGTCGTTTGTCTGGACCTAGGCGGCCCAGCGCAGATTGTCAATAACTACTGCGGTCGTGTAGTACCGGTCAAAGGGTTAAGCGCAGATCAAGTGATTGAAGAACTCACTGCAGCGCTTACTCATATAGCCAAGAACCCGGATATTGCTAGCAGGCTACGCACTGGCGCCTTGGAACGTGCACGTGAATTTAGCTGGCAGAATGTGGTTGGTCAAGTATGGGGTCAACATGGCAATGGCTACCAGTTGGCAATCAAGTCTGCTGCCTTGGATAGATATTATGTGTCAGCTTAAATATATACCGCAGTTACTATTTGCGCTGGTTTCCATCTTCAGCAATCACCTCATGGCAACTGAGCGCATGGTGTCAATTGATGACCCCCATGCACAAGACACAGGAGCAGGCTTGGCTACCGCCCCCTACAAAACCTTGTCTTACGCCATGTCGCAGTTAAGACCAGGTGACCATCTGACAATAGCCGCTGGTACTTATCGCGAGGCTATCGTGTTTCCGTCTAATATCTGGACGCGTATTGATGCCAAGTTAATAGACACGGGGAAAATCAATGACATGAATCTGACTAAAGCCGCGCAGACCCTAATTGAAGGAAAAGGCGAAGTGCTCATCAAGGGTTCAAACATTGTGACCGACTGGCGCGACTTAGGTAATGGTCGTTTTGTCAAACCATGGCCAGACGAAACACAGCAGGTATTCATTGACGATAAACCACTAGTACAAATAGGCGGTACTATATTTGATGGATTCCCAACCAAACAAAACCACTACCTAGCTGCATTACATAAATCACAAAAAGGTATCTGGCCCGGGCGACGCGATGGCAATCAGGATTCTATGCCAGAAAATAGTTTCTATTATCATCACGCAACTAAGGCGCTATATATCCAAACAAGCTTGGCAACCCTTAACGGCCATCTCGTAGAAGTCAGCGTACGCCCTATTTCGCTGAGCGGCCAAGGCGTGACTGATATCACCGTGAGAAATCTAAAGTTTCAGCATGCTAACACCTCGACCAAACAACGCAGTGGCCTAATATCAATGACAGGGCTGCGCCTGACGCTAGACAATATGCAAGTGAGTCTGGGTGACAGTGTTGGCATCACCCTCATCGGCAATGACATTACCTTACGCAACTCCACTGCCAATCAATGCGGCCAACTTGGCATTTTGGCACGCGGTGAGCGCATGCAACTTATCAACAATGAAACCAACGATAACAACACACGTGGCTTCAATAAATGGTGGGAAGCTGGTGGTGCAAAGTTTGTGGGCAACGATGGCTTGCAAAACTCATTGCTCAGCGAACATAAGGCGTTACGTAATTTGGGTGACGGTATCTGGTTCGACTGGAAAAACCGCAACAACACCATACAAAACTCGCTTTCTGCCTACAACACCGGTTTTGGCATCCACTACGAAGCCAGCGACCAAGGTCGCATCATCAATAACGTAGTTGTCGCTAATCAACAGCGTGGCATCTACCTACCGCATTCATCCAAAACACTCGTGGCATTTAATCTGGTCGCCAGCAACAAAATGCAAGGGATTGCCATCATCGACGAAAATAGGCGTGACCCTAACTCTAAAGGCGAGTTTGATTTTAGTGCTAACGGTAACAAAGTACTGGCGAATATCATTGCTTGGAACGCTAGCGCTATTGTGCTGCCAAGCAATCAGGCTGACAACATATCAGATAATAACGTACTGATTGGTGATGACACTCAGACCCGCTCAGGCTTGGGCTGGGTGAATATGTGGATGGCGGCGCTTGAAACGTGGTCTAGTCGCACGCAACAGGATAAGCATTCTCAGCGTATTGACATGCAAATAGATCAAGCATTCAAACAGTCCATCACTGATCAAGCCAGTTTAAACGTTAGTTGGTATCAGAAACTGCGTCAAGACTTTAAGCCCATTGTGTTGAATCCAGAATGGCATAAACTGACGATAGGTATCACAGATTTACGCCCCGGCCCGACGCTGACTCCTCAGCTAGTGAAAGTCAGCAAGCAACAATAAAGGTGAAGTCCATGCGTGTACTGATTGCCCACAACTATTACCAACAGCCTGGCGGCGAAGACGCTGTCGTGGCTGAAGAAGTGGCATTATTAGAGCGCAACAATATTGAGGTTGAGCTATATTCCAAGCATAACGACAGCATACAGGCCATGCCGAGTGCTCAGTTAGCAATAGACACGCTATGGTCAAGAAAAAGCGCCAGCGAAGTTTCAGACATCATTAAGCGCTTTCAACCCGATGTAATACACACCCACAACACCTTTCCGCTTATTTCCCCCTCTTTGTACTATGCTGCTGCGCGTCAAAATATTCCTGTCGTACAAACCTTACATAATTTTCGCCTATTCTGCGCACAAGCCATGTTCATGCGTGATGGCAAAGTATGCGAAGACTGCTTGGGTAAATTGGCTTGGCGCGGTGTGATGCGCGGTTGCTACCATGACTCAAAAATACAGTCTGCGGCTGTTGTCAGCATGCAAGGTTTGCACCGTATGCTTGGCACCTACCAGCATAAAGTCACTCGCTATATCGCCTTAAACCAGTTTTGCAGTGATAAATTTATCGAAGCTGGCCTGCCAAAGGCACGCATGAGAGTAAAACCTAATTTTATCGACCTACCATTGCTAGAAAATAACAGCAGTCAGGCGCGTCAAGGTGGCTTATTTGTAGGGCGCCTATCCAAAGAAAAAGGGCTTGCCACGCTTGCCGAAGCAACCACAATTTATACACAGGCAAAGATTGATGTCATTGGTGTCGGCCCAGAAGAACCAATGCTGAAGAATAATGCCAACATACAACTGCTAGGGTGGAAAACGCCAGTAGACATCTATACTCGCATGAGAAGCGCTACTTATCTAGTCATGCCCAGCATCTGGTATGAGAACTTTCCGCGCACACTGGTAGAGGCATTTGCTTGCGGTTTACCTGTGATTGCAAGCCGTCTCGGCGCAATGGCAGAACTGATAGATGACGGCCTTACCGGACTACTTTTTGAGCCTGGCAATGCAAAAGACCTTGCGGACAAACTGCAATGGGCAGACAACCACCCCAATGAAATGCTAAAAATGGGCAGAGAGGCACGCTGCGAGTACGATACAAAATATACTTCGACGATCAATTTTAAACAACTGATGGAGATTTATCAGGACGCAATTCATGCACATCGTGAAACGCTGAATCACGACTAGTAAAGTTAATGCATCTATTCCAACTTTAGCAGCTGCCAAGCTAAGAAAGATTCACTTAAAGGAAATGGCAAATGAACGACAACACATATCGCCCTATGACGGATATATCGAAGGGAAATGGTAAGTTTATTCTAGGCTGCTTTATTAATGCAGACTCTTGGGATAACACCATTAATCGTATCTATCATTGGAGTGAAGCTTGTGAGTCACGCTACGTTTGTATTTGTAACGTCCATTCTCTGGTAACAGCACGTCAAGACGAAATATTTCACAAAGCCTTAATCAATGCTGATATGGCAACACCTGATGGCATGCCTGTAACCTGGATGTTGCGCCATATGGGGTTTCCAAACCAACAACGCATCAATGGCCCAGACCTGATGTGGAGCTATTGTGAGTTTGCTGAACGAATGAATGAATCCATCTTTCTTTATGGCAACATGCAACAAACGCTAGATAATTTACAGCAGAGATTGCGCATTTCTTTCCCAAAGCTGATGATTGCTGGCACTTGTTCACCACCCTTCCGCACACTAAGCAATGAAGAGGATGCCGAAATAGTTCAGCACATTAACAACTCAGGTGCGCGCGTAGTATTTGTCAGTTTGGGTTGCCCTAAGCAAGAGTTGTGGATGGCAGCGCACCGCGGCAAAATCAATGCAGTCATGATTGGCGTAGGCGCTGCTTTCGATTATCACGCAGGCACCATAAAACGTGCACCGCTATGGATGCAACATCACGGCTTAGAATGGCTACATCGCTTGTATTCTGAACCGCGCCGCTTATGGAAGCGTTATATCGTGACTAATAGCATTTTCATTGTGGTGGCTGGATGGCAGCTCATTGTTTACAAATGGAAAATGTAGACTAAATCTCAGTCAGTTATGTATGCTACCGCACAGTTAAATAGTTAGCCACAAACGAAAATCATCTTATCGTACTCACCGTATATATCGGGCTATTGACGTACATTCAATCAAGAAGGCAAAGATGATATTAGTGACGGGTGGAACTGGCTATATCGGCTCTCACACGGTAGTGGAGCTGATGGAAGCTGGACATGGTGTTTTTATTGTCGACAACTACTGTAACAGTAAGCCATCAGTACTTGATCGTATTGAGCGTATCGTTGGCCGTCGCCCTGGCTTCCAAGAACTGGATATACGTAATCACAAGGCGCTACGGGCATTATTCCTGAAACAAAAGTTCGATGTAGTCATCCACTTTGCTGGTCTTAAAGCGGTTGGCGAGTCAGTCAGCAACCCACTCAAATACTATGATAATAACGTTGCTGGTAGCTTGGCGTTATTTGAAACCATGGTCGAGTTTGGCGTTTACAACCTAGTGTTTTCCTCTTCCGCCACAGTGTATGGTGACCCGCAGACAGTGCCAATACGGGAAAATTTCCCATTATCAGCCACTAATCCTTACGGTCGTTCAAAACTCATGATTGAAGATATCCTCAGAGACGCAGAAAAGTCTGATTCGCGCTGGCATATCGCACTACTCCGTTATTTCAACCCAGTTGGCGCGCATGCCTCAGGGCTCATCGGAGAAGACCCTAACGGCACGCCTAATAATCTCATGCCTTACCTTACACAGGTAGCGGCTCACAGATTATCAGAGCTTTCAATATTCGGTGACGATTACCAAACGCCAGACGGTACTGGTGTGCGCGATTATATCCATGTTGTAGACCTCGCTCTGGGGCATGTGGCTGCAATGGATTATTTAGCCTCACATGCAGGCATATTAACGGTCAATCTAGGTACAGGCACGGGCCACAGTGTGCTAGAAATGGTGAACACTTTTGCTAAAGTAAGCGGCCAATCTGTACCGTATAAAGTGGTGGCAAGGCGTCTGGGCGATGTTGCCCAGTGCTATGCAGATACTCACTTAGCACGCGATTTAATAGGCTGGGAAGCTAAACGCAGCATTGCCCAGATGTGCGCAGACGCATGGTACTGGCAAGAAAAAACGAGTGAAGTGATGTAACACAGTATTGCAGTGGTATATCACTCCTTATCGTCTAAAATCAGCGCACATGCTAATCAACCTTGGCTCTATTGGCGCTTGGCTGTGTTTACCAAAGCCCTTGTTTTTTCTGAAGCTACAAAGCCCAAGGTCTAGCAACACCGACAAGCACATGCTTCAGGCACAAATAATGTGCATAATGCAGCACTAAATGCCCCTTCACTAGCCACTTCCCGGATTAGGCAACCTTCTTCGACAGTTCGCTGCTCGCGCCACTCAGCATCGCCATTGCAGCAATACTGATGTCGGCAACGAGTATTGATTCCAGCCCCCCTACCTGATTTAGAATAGGCAACGATACCGTCAAACAAAAATCTTCAGTCGCTGTTGATAGGTAAATGTTAGAGATATACGGCTTAAGTGCGTCATGCGCTTCGTGGTAATAAGCTTGCGGGCTACGATCAACCCCTGCCCCACCCGCTTTAATTTTGCCGTACATGTTTGGATTAATCCAATTTGGATATCTCTGCATTCCGTTAGCATTAAGTTCAAATACCACCTCAAAAAACGGATAGTCAGTGAAACAGCTATCCATACAATGCGAATCTTCCGAACGACGATATTGAAGTAAGGATTCCAACGCCTCTAGTGCACGAGCCTGCCAATCGGAATGTACCTCATGTTCAGGCACTACAAGTCTAGGCGTAACATCCTCCACGACAATGATGCTACCTATGTTGGATTTACCAATCTTTTTCAGGTAAGCCGCACGCTCTGCAGCAGCCACACTATTGGATAGTGCGCCTTGGCTACCATTAACGACGGCGATTGAGATGCTAGCAACTGGATGCTCGCTACCATCCTCAGTAGTAAAAAATCCACGCTCTAGGTCTGATGTGTCATATAGATGGCTTGCGAGATCTTGGAAATGGTAGATCACATCAAGCAGCTTGTCTTCAAGCTTTGTGTTGATATGATCGAGAATCAACACAAAGTCATCACCACCAATGTGACCGACCAACGTCCCTGTAGCGCCAAGAAACTCCTGCCGGACAATTTCTGACAATAGGCGAATCATGGCATCGCCACGTATGAACCCATACCTGTCGTTGTAGGCTTTAAAGTGATCAAGATCAATATAGACTAATACTGTGTTGGGATTATTGCGTATGCTGACATCCAGCGATTGCCGTAATGTTGGCCCTGTGGTTAGCTGACTAAGTGGGTGCAGACTGCCAGTACTCATCTTACGACTGATTAACTGCGCCATAATTTCTAGCGGCCGTAGAATGCCGATGTAGACACCATCATCACCCACCATAATCCAGGGCTCGGCATCTCCACGCTCTAGGTAAAGTCCTCGCGCTAATAATGATGAAGGCGTGCGACTGGTAATCATTTTTGGTAATGCATCGCAATAGGCACCCAATGAACTACTACGCTGGGTAAATACTTTACCCCTCTTCAGTAAACCGATAGGTCGCAAATTATCCAACACTACAGCAATTTCAGTATCTGGATTCTCACGGAAAATTTCTCGCGCCTTTTCAATTGAAGTGTTGACCTCTATCGTTAACCCGCGCATCACAAACTCGCCAATCCTGAACTCATCTGGAATATGAGAACGATGTGCGTCATCCTGCTTAGGCAACGCTGCCACTGACTGGGTAGGTTTACTTTCTGGTTTTGCAAAATAGTAACCCTGTGCATAAGCAAGCCCAAGGTCTAGGCAGAAGTTAATGTCCTCTACTCGCTCCAAACCCTCTGCCACAACGGTGCAGCCGAGCCTTTGCGCCATTGAGATAATGGCCTCCAACAACACTGTACGCACACGACTGCCTTGTGCTTCATGAACAATCGCCCTGTCAATTTTGATATAGTCTGCACGAACAGCGGCCAGTGTACGTAAACCATTAAAGCCTGAGCCCATGTCATCAAGTGCTATACGAAGGCCGTGAGCACGAATCTCATCACAACACTCGGATAAAAGCTCGGGAGATACTTTTTCACTTTCAACAATTTCAATCACAATTTCACGCTGCTCAATACCATATTTGCTTAGCGCTTCCATCATTAATGTCAGCCAGCGCTTTTTCATAATGGTTTGTGGCAGTACATTAATAAAAATAGGTGTACCTGGTGCAATTAAATTTGCTTTACCAACCAATGCATTTTGCTGGCAAGCAATATCGAGCTCTTCGCTACATTTAAGCTGGCTCGCCAACTTAAATGACTCCTCACCATTCAACAGCTCCCCAGATGGGTTCTTTATACGGCATAAGGCCTCGTAGGCAAAAATTTTCCCGTTCTGGGTGAAATCAACAATAGGCTGAAAATATATTTGCACATGTAAGCTAATATCATCTAGTAACCATGAGTGCAGACGTCTAGTATAGAAAATATTGAATGGGACAATACTTGACATCGTCTCTGCAGGATCCGTCGGATTAGCATCTTTTGCGATCATCACGTAGGAGTTTTCAAGCAGCTGTTCTGGTAGCTTCTCCGCCAACTGATTGAGGGTGTACGTCAATGACCTTTCATCATCAAAGTCAAAAATAAAAACAGATTTTTCTGGATTGTGTGTATGAGTTAAATCAAGATTGGCAAAATCAAAAGTCTGACCTGATGTATTCAAATATAATTTCATATGCTGTTTTTTCTTTTCTATTATAAATAGCCCAAGAACACCCAAGCAATAAATGTGCCGACATTAACGACGTACAGATCAGAAGTTTAATCAACGAAGCTAACGGTTTATTTGAATAATCTAAGAAAATCGGCAAGCGTTTTTTTAAAAGCTCACCGAATTAATGCATCAACGCACCATTAAATGATATGGTTAAGACTTTCTGGACCAAACACTTCTCTATGGATCATATTGGGCGCAACACCTAGCTCTAGCAAAGCGTCGCGCAGATCATCCATAAATGACTGCGGTCCACAAATGTAATAGATACCATCTTTAAACTCCGGTGAGATATGTCCTGATAAATCCATACGCCCTTCTAGTTCATCTGCATGTTGTTTTTTTGATTCATTCAAAAAGAAAATCGCATTGAGGTTATTTAACTCATGCTTAGCTTGCTGAATCTCCTCCAGATGCGCAATGCTACTGCGGCTTCTGGCCGCATGTGCAAATAAAACTTTTCTAGTCGGGTTATTGATAGAAATCTCTTTCACCATGGAAATCATCGGGGTAATACCAACGCCGGCAGAAATTAAACCAATCGGCTGCTGATCTAATACATCAGGGGTAAAGTTTCCACATGGATAGCTGATGTCCACCACGCTACCCACCCTTACATGCTGATGCAACCAGTTAGAGACATTGCCACGCGGCTTATATTCATCCCCTTTTTCGCGTTTCACAGTAATTCTGTAAGTGTTATCTTGATTAGCATCAGACAAGCTGTATTGCCTTATCTGCCTTAAACCCAACTCTTCAATATGCACGGCCACGCTGATATATTGACCTGGTTTAAACTTAGGCAACACTTTCCAGCCATCTGCCTGCAAGGTAAAGGTCACCACATCATCTGATTGATGTTGCTTATCTAGCACCTTCACTTTAAGCCACTCATCTGGCTGCTGATTATTCTGCTGGTATAACCTGGCCTCGGCATCAATCAGTGCATCGGCCAAAAGACCATACGCCTCCTCCCAAGCAGCTAATAGCTCAGGGGTTGCCGCATCACCAAGCACGCCTTTAATGGCACCAATTAAATTGCTGCCTACAATAGGATAATGCTCTGCCTTAATACCAACCGACACATGCTTATGCACGATGCGCTCAATCACTGGCGCCAAGGCAGCGCTATTATCAATATTGGCGGCATAGGCAAAGACGGCCGCCGCCAATGATTGCTGCTGTGAGCCATTGGCTTGATTACCCATATTAAAAAGGTTTTTAAGTTCAGGATGTGACTCGAACATGTTTTTATAAAAAAGTGTAGTAATGGCCAACCCATGTTGCCTAAGTACCGGCACACTGGCATCGATATAGGGTTTTGCTGATCTTGATAACATGACATCTCCTTATTTAAGTTGCATTTAAAATGCTACATTTATGATCTAAAAAAACACTCGTGTGAGTGCTTGTTAAAACTGACCTGCTATTAAAAACTAACCAAGTATTAACTTAGCTACATTCATTTGATTAATTGAAACATTAAGCAACAAAGCGTTGATGTAATTTAATCACCGCTTGCTGCGTTTTATGGTCCACGATGCTTTGCAAAGTGTATTTGTTCATTTCCTCATAAAAACTATGTAAGCCGTGGTCTAAAATCTCTTTTAAATTACACTGCCCGCTCAACACACACGGCGGCTCACTACAATTAATTAATGAAGTCTTATTCTCCAGCTCTCTTAATATATCTCCCAGCCTCAGCGTAGACGCCTCCACACCGAGCCTTATGCCACCACTGCGCCCGCGTGTGGCAGTAACCCACTTTAACTTGTTTAATCTTGTTACCACTTTAATCAGATGATTTCTTGGTACATCAAACTGTTGTGCAATCTCATTGATCGTGACGATAGAACTACCCACCTCTTGCGTGAGATACATTAATACTCTTAAGCTAAGATCAGTGAATTTGGTAATTTGCATAGTAGAGATTCATTTTATATATGTTGCATATAATATGCAACATATAATTGATTTAAGATAACCGTTTAAAAATTTTATAAGCCGCACAACAGGAACAAGCCTAATTGCGATAACAACCAATTGCAGCGCAATAATGATTAATTGCCACTCGCTGAAAATAATATCTTTTTACTAATTGATATGCATCAATTTATATTCAAAGTAAATTAACTAACATGGTATGACATGCAGAGTATATTCATTCATTTATTCCGTTCATGTGTTTTTTAATTGAATGCAGTAAACACTGGGAGAAAGAGAAAATCATGAAAAAGATACCACTTTTAGTACTGGGCGCTACACTTTGTATAGCAAATATAGCCGGAGCAGCAACTGCTGCCAAATCCAGCAGCGACAAAGTGATTGGTCAGGAAACTGCAGTGCTGACCGATGCACCCGCCGTACCTCCACGTATTACCAGAAAACATGCAACTAAAATCATCGTCAATCTTGAGGTTAAAGAGCTGGAAGGCCGCCTTGCCGATGGCGTCACCTATACGTTCTGGACTTTTGGCGGCAAAGTACCCGGTAAGTTTATCCGCATTCGCGAGGGGGATGACGTTGAGTTCCACCTGAATAATCACCCTGATAATAAAATGCCGCACAATATTGACCTGCACGCGGTAACAGGCCCTGGTGGCGGTGCGGCAGCGTCACTGACAGCGCCTGGACACAGCTCTGTGTTTTCGTTTAAGGCGCTGAACCCTGGACTTTATGTATACCACTGCGCTACCGCACCAGTGGCAATGCACGTAGCTAACGGCATGTATGGCCTGATTTTAGTGGAACCTAAAGCAGGTATGGCTAAAGTTGACCATGAGTTTTATGTGATGCAGGGTGATTTTTACACTCAGGGCAAAAACGGTGAACAAGGCTTACAGGCTTTCAGCATGGCTAAAGCGATTGATGAAAAACCTGAATATGTGGTGTTTAACGGTGCAGCCGGCGCACTCACTGGCGACAATGCACTGAAAGCGAAAAAAGGCGAGACCGTGCGACTGTTTGTCGGTGTTGGCGGCCCTAACCTAACCTCATCTTTCCACGTGATTGGCGAGATATTTGATAAAGTTAACCATGAAGGCAACACTGCCAGCCCTGCCAAAAACATACAGACTACGATGATTCCAGCAGGCGGTGCGGCTTACATGGAGTTTAAGGTAAATGTCCCTGGCACCTATATCATGGTAGATCACTCACTCACCAGAGCGTTTAACAAAGGTGCACTGGGCATGCTGAAAGTATCTGGCGATGAAGAAAAAACCATCTACTCAGGCAAAATGACTGATGAAGTTTACCTGCCTGAAGGTACCAGCATGAGAAATGCCGAAAGAACCCAAGCACTGGCGCCTACTGCCAGAACCAAAGCTGACCGTATTAAACTGGGTGAATCTATCTACAATAACAACTGCGCAGCTTGCCACCAAACAACCGGTGTAGGCGTACCGCAGGCCTTCCCTCCCCTAGCAAAGTCAGATTACTTGCTTAACGGCAAAGCGCCCACCATCAAGGCAGTTACTGGCGGCTTGCAGGGCAAGCTGATTGTGAACGGCAATGAATATAATGGCGTCATGCCTGCGTGGACCCTTAGCGATGAAGAAGTCGCAAATGTGCTCACTTACATTTACAGCAACTGGGGCAATAACGGTGATGAAGTCACCCCAGAAGAAGTGAAACAACATCGTGTAGCACCTATAAAACATGTTGAGTAACAAATCAAAACTCGTCTCCCTGCTAGCACTACCTGCCGTCCTTATTTATGGGGCGGCAGTATTAGCAGAAGAGATGGTGATGATTCCGCAGGGAAACTACTCCCCTTTCTTTTTGAAGAAAGAGTTAGTGAATAACAGCACGGCAACCAAAATTAAGATTGACGCATTCTGGATGGACGCCGCCCCTGTTACCAATCTCCAATTTCAGGCGTTTGTGAGCCAACATCCAGACTGGCACCCAACCAATATCAAAAAGATATTCTCTGATTCACATTATCTGGATCACTGGCAAAACACACATGGCACTGCAAATACGGCAGACCTAAATAAAGCAAACCTAGATGCACCGGTAGTAAACGTGTCATGGTTTGCGGCAGCGGCATACTGCGAAGCACAGGACAAACGCCTGCCATCAACCGACGAGTGGGAATACACCCTCAACGACAATGACAGGGATAAAGAAAACCTGCAAAAACAGATTATTCGCTGGTACTCCGTTCCGAACAGAGCGCCATTAGCAGTTAAAAGCCAGCCAGCTAACGGATTTGGTATATTTGACCTAGCAGGCCTGATTTGGGAGTGGACTGCGGACTTTAATAGCTATATGGCACCACCTGACTCTAGAAACTCTGGCGACAAAACACAGTTTTGCGGCAGCGGTAGCCTAAGTGCCAGCAATCTTGATGATTATGCTGCGTTTATGAGGTACTCGTACCGTGAAAGCCTGAAGGGCAACTTTACAGGTAAAAACTTAGGATTCCGTTGCGCAAAGGATGCAAAATGAAAATAAAGCTAAAGCATAAACTCCTGTTGTCATTCATACTGGCTTGCAACTCTCCAGCATTCGCCGACGATCATGAGCATGAGCATCACCCGCAGCAATCTGCAGCCTCAGCTCCTAGCACTGACTCAATATTCAATATCACCGATAATTGGACTGCAGCAAATGGCAACACTTTTCAGCTTGGTGCATTAGGCGGCAAGCCAACCGTGATAGCGATGGTTTACACATCATGCCAGTACGTATGCCCACTTACCGTGCAAAATATCAAGCGCATAGAACGCTCGCTAGGCGCCGCAAAGGCCGCCAACGTTAACTTTGCTTTATTCTCGCTAGATCCTGAGCGCGACACCCCAGCCAAACTATCAGAGTTTGCCAAGCTACATGGCATCACTAATCAGTCTTGGACCTTAGCGCAAGGCAATGCTAGCTCAATACGCAAACTGGCGGTTACGCTTGGCGTTAAATACAAAAAAGTAGAATCTGGCGATTATGAGCATGATGCAACCATTTTCATTCTGGATAAGGACGGCGTGGTTAAATATCAGGCAGACGCCATGAATAAAAACATGAATGGTGCATCTGATGCGGTCAAAGCATTATTAAAGTAAATACTAATGACACTAAACTTTAATCAACTCAGCTTTAAGCAACTCAACTTTGATCAGCTGAACTTTAAGCAACTAAATAAGGATGAACAGCGCATCTACACCGCGCTGCAATCGGTAATCGACCCTGAAATCGGCGAAAACCTGATCGACCTTGGCCTGATTTATGGCATTCAAATCCAAAACAATATTGCCAAAGTCACTTTCAGCATGACCTCTCAAGCATGCCCAATGTCAGAAATGGTGATTGAAAATATTCACGACGCTGTAAGCCAAGTGCTGACCGACAATAACGAGCTGGAGCTGGATTTGGTTTGGGAGCCAGCGTGGGAACCAGCAATGATGAGCGAGCAGGCAAAACAGCGGCTGGGCTGGGGCTAAACGGCTTTACTACAACAGTTGCAATCCGCCTGCTGATATTATCTCTTTATGAAAACCAACCTCGCAGTGCGCTACCGTATCCCCATGTTGATTGCAGGAGTCATCAGCCTGCTTTGCGGCATGTATCTCGGGCTTATCCGCTTGGGTTGGAGCTTTCCGCTAGCAGAACACTCATCATTAACGCTGCATGCGCCGCTCATGGTGTGCGGTTTTTTAGGTACAGTCATCTGCTTGGAACGAGCCGTAGCAATCGGCGAGCGCTGGGCTTACCTTGCACCGTTAAACGCGGCTATCGGTGCAATACTTCTGCTAGCCGACACAAACTACTCTATCGCGCTTACGCTGATTTTTATCGCTAGTGCGCTGCTATGCATAGTTTCTATCAAAATATTTTTTAAGCAGCGTGAGTTATTTACTCTTACGTTACTGCTCGCCGCCATATGCTGGGGTATAGGCTGTTATCTTTGGCTGACTGGGCTTAGCATTGCACGCATTATGCCTTGGTGGATGGGATTTTTAATTATTACCATCGTCGCTGAGCGGCTGGAGTTATCTAGATTTTTGCGCCCTACTCTAGGCAGCAAATTACTGTTTATATGTGCACTACTATTATTTTTTGCAGGCGCGATAAGTGCTACAAGCAGCGCGTGGCCTAACTTTCAATTACTGTCAGTGGCACTGATTGTGATGACACTGTGGCTGATACGTAATGACATTGTGCGCCATACCATCCGGCAACAGGGGTTAACACGCTATATTGCAATCGCCTTGTGCAGCGGCTATGCATGGCTGTTAACTGCGGGCATTATCGGCCTGAGCTTTCCTGTGCTGAGCCCTGGCGCTAGTTACGATGCATTTAGCCACAGCATTTTTATAGGTTTTGTATTTTCCATGATATTCGGCCATGCACCGATTATCTTTCCAGCCATTACCAAAGTAAAAATCCCTTACTATACAAGCTTCTATCTGCCGTTAGCTCTGCTGCATATATCATTGCTAGCAAGAGTAAGCGGTGATTTTCTATATCTATCAAACCTGCGTAAAGCTGGCGGGCTGTTGCATATCGCAGCAATCACCCTATTTATACTGATTTTATCCGCTGCAGTCCTATACAATAAAGTGGGCCATAACCCGCGCAATAAAAAGTAGGCGTATCTGCAAAATAACTGCATAATCCAGACCCACCAGTTAAAAAGGTTCGCAGATGAATAAGCTGTTCATTTCCCAAACTTTGTCAGAGTTCTTTATGTTCAAAGAACTCAATGCTGAACAAATCACCCAAATTGCAGAACATTCCCAGTTGATTGATTTTCCTAAAGGCACTTCCGTTTTTAACCGTGGGGAAGCCGCTGTCGGCTTGTATATTTTACTGAATGGTCAGTTAAAGCTAGGGGTCACCTCACCGCAAGGCAGTGAAAAAATCATCAGCATTGTTTCCCCGGGGGACAGCTTTGGTGAGGCTATTTTATTCTTAGAGCGTCAGTTCCCGGTATATGCGCAAGCGATATTGGATTCACAAGTGCTGCTAGTCCCTAAAAGCCTGATATTTTCCATGCTAGATAATGACACCATGTTTGCGCGCAAAATGCTGGCGGGGCTCTCCGTCAGAATGCACCAACTAGTACAGGATATTGAAATGCTATCGTTGCAGTCGTGTACACAACGCTTTATCGGCTACTTATTACAGATTAGTGCTGACGCCATCGATGCCAGCAACATCACGCTGCCGGCGAGCAAAACCACCATCGCGTCACTGCTCAACCTGACCCCGGAAACCTTATCGCGCACTATGGCAAAGTTACAGCAGCTAGGTTTGATTGAGGTGAACGGTAAAGACGTAATGATTATTGATGTTAAAAAACTCCGCAGTTACGACTTAGGCAGTTAACGAGTCATTTGTGCGTAAAGCAGCGGCAGCTCTTTAGGCAGGTCTTCAGGGTTGCGAATTACCACATAACCGCCAGCACCAAACAAATGCGGCAGATAATCACTAGCTTCGGTATCAATCGTGACACAGAAAGGGCGCAACCCTAACCTTCTCGCTTCTATCAGTGCCACACGTGTATCCTCAATCCCATAACGTCCCTCATACTGGTCCAGATCATTGGGCTTACCATCCGTCAGTATCAATAGTAGCCGCTGCCGCTTTTTCTGCTGTACCAGTAAGCTACTTGCCTGCCGTATGGCCGCCCCCATGCGCGTATAGTAGCCGGGTTTAATTGCTGTAATACGACCTCGCACTTGGCCACTGTATTTCTCTTCAAAGCCTTTAATGTAATGAAAACGCACGTGGCTGCGCTTGAGGGAAGAAAATCCATACAGCGCAAAACTATCGCCGGTTGCGGTCAGCGCTTCTGAAAACAGTAACAGACTATCGCGAATCACATCAATCACGCGCGCGTGGTTGGAAACATAAGCATCGGTAGACAGTGACAAATCTGCCAGCAGCAAGCACGCCAGATCACGCTCCTGATTAACCTGCGTGCGGTAAAGCCCATGCTCAGAGGTTGGCATGGTGCTATTTCTTTCAGAAGCAAGCTGCACCCAAGCATCTAGGTCTAGCTCCTCACCATCCTGCTGACCTTTAAGCCAGTGTCTGGTTGGCGTTAGCGCCTGAAACTGCCGACGCAAATGGTGCGCTGTGCGCTTTAAAGCATGTGGCAGTTCGCATGGTTTAGCATCAGTGGCAATTAACTGCTGCAAGCTGCAATAGTCCGGCTGTAATACCTGTTTTTTCCAATTCCACTCTGGCAATAATACCCCCTCACCCAGCAGCGTATCATCCGCGGCACCGGCAGGTAAATCCAGATCAAACCTAACATTAGCGGCGCTGGCTTTGCCATTACGGGCGATGGTCAGGCTGTCCATATCTTCAGCCGCCAGTTGCGCGGTTTCTGCATCATCCTCTTCATCCTGCGGGCGATTAACCTTCACGAACTCAGACCATGAAAACAGGCTCTCGGCGCGAAACATCATCAAAAAGCCGTTTTTATCTTCCTTGACATCGGTACGCTGTGCCAGATGTTTGCGCCTATTTTTTTTCTGCGTGGCGCTACCAGCTTGCTCAGGGGAGCCAGCACTCGCGGCAGTTGATTCACCATTAACGGGTGGGTTAGGATGCGGCCACAATGGCACAGGCTGAAACGGGCGCTTGGCTAGTGTAATCTCATTCACGCTACCTGGCTGCTGCAATGCCTGACGGATAGCATGTTCCTGCGCAGCTTCATCTGCCGGCAACTTATGCAGTGGAATACGCGTAGCAAGCAAAGCATCGACTAACCGAGTGTAGCGGCTCTGTAAGCCGGGAAAGCGTTGCAAGGTGCTTTGCGTTGCCTGCTGATTTCTAACTATCCATGGCTGATTATTATCGGTATCTACCGCCGCCAATGCCACCAGCCAGAAATAAAGGTCACGGTTTAGCGCATACTCGGCAAACAAGTCTATCTGCGATGGCAGCCTCAGCACCTCGCCATCGCGCCAGCTTAACTCTACTTTTTCACCGCTGCCGGCCATGCGCTGTAGCAGGCGTCTACGCGCACCGTGACGTACTGCAGGAGAAGCTGAAATACCCAACCCAGGGTCACCACCCAGCGCCCTGAAAAATATCGCAGCTGATTTTGCAATATCATCCAGCTTAACGGTCGCTGCAGTATGACGCTTCTCTGCCGCCCCGGTAATCAGGCGATCCCACAGCTCTCCTACGTACTCCTCCATTAACGCCCAAAGGTGGCGCTCACCACCTCGCTCAAAGCAACTGCAGTTTCCGTATCATCGGTTAAAGTTTCTACCAATGCTGCACGGCAAGCACGTACAGGGTCATAGCCATCTTTAATCAGGGTTGCCGCATACACCAGCAGACGTGTACTGGCCACCTCTTCCAAATCGTGATCACGCAAAGCACGAAATGCGCCGGCGATGGAAACCAGCCGTTTTGCAGTCATGCTATGAATACCAGTTTCACCCACCAATATCGTTTCTTCCTGTGCTGCGGTCGGGAAATCAAACGTCAGCGATACAAAGCGCTGCCGTGTTGAAGGCTTCATGCCTTTTAAAAAATTCTGATAGCCTGGATTATAAGAAACCACCAGCATGAACGCAGGTGGCGCCTGTAATAGCTCACCAGTACGATCTATCGGTAGCATACGCCTGTCATCAGCCAGCGGGTGCAACACCACGGTGGTATCTTTACGTGCCTCTACCACTTCATCCAGATAACAAATGCCGCCTTCACGCACAGCGCGCGTCAGCGGACCATCATTCCAGATGGTTTCGCCGTCACCAATCAAATGACGCCCCACTAAGTCAGCAGCAGTCAGATCATCATGGCAGGCCACGGTATGTAGCGGCAAACCAAGGCGTGCCGCCATATGTGCAACAAAGCGTGTTTTACCGCAGCCAGTAGGGCCTTTGATTAACAGCGGCAGACGATTCTTCCAAGCACGCTCAAACAACTCGCACTCATCGCCACTAGGTTCATAAAACGGAGTATTACTTGTTTGTGTTTCCATAAAGTCTTTCAGTAACAAGCTTGCTTTAACTACGCTGTTAAATAAGCAATAGCAATCATGCCGCCCACTACCATAAAATAACCCATAATAATGCCGCGCCAAAGCCAGCTTACATGGCGCAGCCCCATAAAATAATTAGCAATCAACTGGCCTTTGATGAAAGCAATCGCCAGCACACTCAGCATCACGGCCTTGCCCTGCGCCACCTCTTCGCCAATACAGAAAGTCAGGATAGTGAGCGCAACCAGTATTAGCCAGATGCGTGTAGAAAAATGGTTGATAGGTTTATTCATCATTAGTGAATGATATAAACCAGCGGGAAAAGTACGATCCATAGCAAATCTACCATGTGCCAAAACGAGGCGCCGGTCTCCACACCAAAATGCTCAGTTGCAGTGTAGTCGCCCTTGTTTAATTTAAACACGACGCATCCCAGAATAATCACTCCCATCAGCACATGCATCAGGTGAAAAGAGGTCAACGTCAGGTAATACATATAAAAATCATTAGTTTCCAGCGTGATGCCCGCGGAGAACTTTTCGTTAAACTCCCACAGTTTTACTGCAATAAACATAGCACCCAGCGCCAGCGCTCCCAGCAGCCAGCGCACAGACTGCTGAGCATTATTCACTTTAATGGCAGCGACGGAACGTACAACAAAATAACTGCTAGTAATCAGGATAATGGTATTCAACGTACCCAAACCACGGTTCAATGTAAGCTGCGATGCATTAAAAACCTCCAGCTGATGAGCACGCGCGAAAGCGTATACGATAAACATCACGCCAAACACCAGCATTTCTGCAAGTATAAATATCCAGATGGCAAAATCGCCGGGCAAATCTTCCGCCGGCAAACTTTCACTATCACTGACCACTGCTGTATTTGTATTCATGCAATACCCCAAAGTGCCAGATTTTCCAGTTTAACCAAAAGAAGGAGGCTAGCCTCCTTCTTTTGCCCTGCACTATTGCAAACAAGTACTAGAGACTAGCTCGCTTTAGCTTCGCCTTTAATAAAGAAACTAATGATGTAAGTAATCAAGCCAATCAGGAACACTACACCCGCAGCTTCACGCATCCAATAGAAAATTGCGACTGAGTCCTGCGTGGCCATAAAGCTCATTGGCGTTGTAGAGATGCGTTGCAACCATGTTTGCAGCACACCTGCCGCAGTCAGGAACAAGGTGATGAACACCATTGCCACCGTCATCAGCCAGAATGACCACATCTCAACCACCTGTGCCTTGTTACTGTTGGCAGCACGGCCACGTAGTATAGGCATTGCGTATGAAATGATAGTCAGTACGACCATTGCATAAGCCCCGTAGAACGCCATGTGACCATGCGCTGCCGTGAGCTGTGTACCATGAGTATAGTAATTCACTGGCGCGAGTGTATGCATAAAGCCCCATACGCCTGCACCCAAGAATGACATCACACCGGTACCAAGAGCCCATAACGTTGCAGCCTGATTAGGATGCTCGCGACGGCGTTTATTCACCATATTGAACGCAAAGATAGTGAGCATGAAGAACGGTATTGGCTCCAACGCAGAGAACACACTACCCCACACTTGCCAGTAGGCTGGTGCGCCTATCCAGTAGTAATGGTGACCAGTACCGATAATGCCGGTAATCAGTGTCATGGTGATAATGACATATAGCCATTTTTCAACCACTTCACGGTCAACCCCTGTCACTTTAATCAGCACAAAAGCCAGAATCGCACCAAGGATAAGTTCCCATACACCCTCTACCCATAAATGCACCACCCACCACCAGTAGTATTTATCTTTTACCAGATTGTGCGGGTTGTAGAACGAGAACAGGAAAAACACTGCCAAACCAACCAAACCCAACACCAGTACAAGGCTGATTGCGGTTTTACGTCCTTTAAGCATGGTCATGATGACATTAAAGATAAATGACAGCACCACCAGAACGATACCCACCTTGGTTGGCAGAGGCTGCTCCAAAAACTCGCGCCCCATCGTTGCCAGCAAATCATTGCCTGTGAGTTTTGCCAGTGTCGCATAAGGCACCAGCAGGTAGCCAAGCACAGTTGCAGCACCTGCAGCTAAAAACACCCAAAACGTGATAATTGCCAGCTTGGGACTAAACAGCTCGGTCTCCGACTCTTCCGGTATCAGGTAATAAGTTGCCCCCATAAAGCCGAACAGCAGCCATACGATGAGCAAATTGGTATGTACCATACGTGCTACGTTAAACGGAATCGCAGGAAATAGAAAATCCCCCACTACGTACTGCAAGCCCATAATCAGGCCAAATATAATCTGGCCAAGAAACAGCGCAATTGCGGCGATAAAATAAGGCTTCGCCACTGCCTGAGATTGATATTGCATAATAACTCCTGGTAATGGTGACGGTTAACCTTCGATGTTTGGTGGCCAATTATTAGTGTTAATTTCTGAAGTGTATTTCAGAAAATCCACCAAATCATCCAGCTCTTTATCCGTGAAATTAAACTGCGGCATTTGTCTTCTACCAGGAATGCCAGTAGGCTGACCTTTAATCCATGCTTTAATAAAGTCAGGCCCGCGGCGTTTGTACACATTGCCCAGCTCTGGTGCGAAATAAGCACCTTCACCTAGCAAGGTATGGCAACCGATACAGTTATTGGTCTCCCACAACTTCTTACCATGAATAACCGAAGCTGTTAGGTTCTGGCTGTTATCACGTTTTGGTAGCTTTTGATTGGTATCAAACGTAAGCGCAAGAAACAGCAGGAAAAAAAACAGCGATCCCCCCATAAAAATATTACGCGCCATGGATTTAGTAAATCTTGTAGCCATTGCGTCCTCCCCATTAATGTAAATGACGTTGAGAATGTACAGTATTGAAACGCATCTATCCTTGACTTGGGTCAAGTTCAAACTAGGCCTAGGATAAACCTGCCTATGCAATATACACCAAAGATACTTATATAAGACATAACATAGGTAATGGCAAACATTAGTTCAAGGCTAATAAAAAATGCATTACACCTACAATGTGTTTCATGTAAACTTGACCTAGAATAATCAATTGGTAGTTAATCATTTAAATGCAAATTAACACTAAACCAACTAGTCCTACGCTGCACAAAACTATTCTGTGGCTATTTACTGGCAGTATCTTGTTAGTTGGCTCTGTGATTACACATCAGTTGTGGTCGAATGCCAGAAATGACAATTTACAAAAGTTAAACTCAGCCCTGGAAGATTCCGCAGACGTCACTGTTAGTAATCTTCAAGCGCGCTTTAATGCAATTTTAGTCATTATGCGCGGCGTTAAAGGGTTTATCGACGGCTCAGATGTAGTCAAGCCAAATGAATTTCATACCTATATCAAATCCCTTAACTTAGGCGATAGGTTTGGCGTACGAGGTATCGCACTCGTAGAGCTTATAGATGACGCGCATAAAACAACGCATATTACAGATGTAAAAAAACGTGGCTTAACTAACTATCAAATAAAGCCTGCGGGAGAGCGCCCATATTACGCGCCCATCACCTTGATAGAGCCGTTAGATGCACCTAATGCCAAAGTATTAGGGTTAGATGTATTAACTTTGCCCACTGCATTAAAAGCGCTGGAGCAAGCAAGGGATACAAACAATCCGCGTATCTCTAAACGCATGACGCTTGGACAGGATGCAGGTCAAAATAACCAGCATTCATTTGTCATGTACTTGCCCATTTATAAGAAAAACACCATCTTAAACAGCTTAGAAGCCAGACGTAATGCCATCATAGGCTGGGTCGATGTTCCCTTCCGCATGAATGACTTAATGAGTGGGTTTAAAGGTGAAATTGATTCAGACGTCAGCATCAACATTTATCAGGGAAGCGATGCTAGTGAACAATCATTTTTATACAAATCCGCCCAAGAACCAAAGGAGTCTCAATATTCTAACCAGAGAGTGTTGACTCAAGCGGTATCAAGAGTGCTAGATGTGGGCGGCACCAAATGGACACTTTTATTCCAGACGACACCAGCTTTTGAGGCGCGTATATTGCCTTACGGTAAACCAACGCTAGTCGCGCTCTTAGGCTCTACACTCACGATTTTGTCTGCATTTTTAGCATGGTTTTTATTAAGCAGTAGGCAGCGTGCAGAAAATCGTTATCAAAAACTTTTCGATCAAGCGGGTGATGGCGTTTTAGTCCTCAATCATCAGCATCAATTTATTTCGGCCAATGTGGCAGCCGTCAACATGCTCGGTTATCAGCATGGCGCGTTGCTCAACATGCGGCTACCAGATGTGTTAGTTAACAATGTTATCGAGCACTTAGAATTCAGCTCTATCATTATGTCAGACAACCCAACCAAAGGTGAATGGCAATACCGCCGCAGGGATGGGTCTCAATTTACCGCTGAGGTAAATTGCAGAAAGTTAGACAAAAACTACTACTTCGCCATTATTAGAGATTTAACCGAACGCAAACTTGCTGAGAGTCGGATACTACACCTTACCCAACTATATCAAGCCTTAAGTGAAGTTAACCAAGCGATTGTCCGCATGGGCGATAATCATGAATTATTCTCCATTGTTTGCCGCTGCTCAGTCAACTTTGGCGGCATGAAAATGGCTTGGGTCGGACAACTCAACAAAGCGAGCCAGCAGATTCTGCCCGTAGCAGTCCACGGTGAGGGCATCGACTATATGGATGGCTTAGTCGTTTCAGCCAATGCCAACCTCCCTGAGGGTCAAGGCCCTACCGGCACCGCGCTAAGAAATAACCAAGTCATCATTATTAACGACTTTTTAACGGACCCCTACACCACCCCTTGGCATGAGAAAGCTAAACGCTCAGGATGGGGCTCATCGGCCTGCTTTCCGATTCAGCGGGATCAAAAACCGTTTGCCGTGCTTAATGTTTATCACGAAAGCACCAACGCTTTTGATAATGAGGGCATCGCACTACTGCAAGAAATGGCAAGTGATATTAGTTTTGCACTCGACAATTTTGATAGAGAGCAGAAGAAACAAAAGCTAATGTCAGAGTTAGATTACGCTAACAAGCATATCAATCAGATAGTAAACCTTAGCCCTGCCGTGATTTACACACTAAAACCAAATGCGGCTGGTGCTTTTAGCCCTGATTTCATCAGTGAAAATATTTACCAGATCACAGGCTACGCTAAAGATGAGTGGCTTAAAGATGACTTTTGGATTAACCATATACACACCGAAGATTTAACTGCTGTTTTAGAGTCTCAGAACAGCTTATTTAAAACAGGCTCACTTAATCATCAATATCGATTTAATCATGCAAATGGCGGTTACATCTGGATTGAAGATCAATTGACACTAGCTCGTGATGACAACGGGCAACCAATAGAAATTGTAGGTGCATGGCTTGATATTACTGAGCGTTTGCTTGCTGAAGAAAAATTACGCATCAATGCTAAGGTGTTTGAATCCAGCCGTGACGGCATTGTCATTACGGATGAATACAATAAAATTATTTCAGTCAACAATGCATTTACTAGAATTACAGGTTACGAAGCGGAAGAAGCCATCGGCAAAAATCCGCGCATGCTTGCTTCAGGTCATTTGGCAGAATCTTTTTACAGTGCAATGTGGGATAGCATTGGCACCATGGGTTATTGGCAAGGTGAGGTCATTAACCATCGTAAAAATGGTGAGGCTTATACACAATGGCTTTCTATCAGCACGATTAAAGGCGCCGATGGCAAAGTTTCACAGCATATTGGTATTATTACTGACATTTCAGAGCGAAAAATGGCTGAGGAGCGCATACAGTTCTTAAGTAACTTTGATCCTCTAACCAACCTGCCCAACAGGAATTTATTAAACGACAGAACAAAACTCGCCCTCGCTACAGCCAAACGCTTGAGGTCAGTTGCAACCCTAATGTTGCTTGATCTGGATCGCTTTAAACTGATCAATGAATCGCTGGGGCCAACGATAGGCGACCAACTCATCAAAGAGCTTGCAGAGCGTTTTGTGGCTTTTATGCGCCCAGAGGACACCATATGTCGCCAAGGTGGTGATGAGTTTATTTTACTGTTACCCAATACGGATGCAGAAGGCGCAGCCCATGTCGCCAAGAAATTACTGGATATCGTTGCCCAGCCCTTTAATTTTGACGGTCAAAAAATCGTACTGACTGCCAGTATCGGTATCGCAGCCTACCCGCAAGATGGCGAAAGTTTTGAGCAGTTAACTCAGTCAGCAGATGCCGCGTTGTATCGCGCCAAATATGAAGGCCGTAATAATTTTCAATTCTTTGCGCGCCAAATGCATGAGCAGGCACACGATATCCTACTACTCGAGAACGAGTTGCGTAATGCAATAGAACATGAGGAGTTTTTACTTTACTATCAGCCACAGTACGATAGCCAAACATCCAAGATTGTCGGCTTAGAAGCACTCATACGCTGGCAGCACCCAGAAAGAGGCATGGTATCCCCTGCTGTGTTTATCCCGATTGCCGAAGAAAGCGGATTAATCAGCGAAATTGGCGACTGGGTGTTACGCACTGCGGTGAAACAGCTTGCCACTTGGCAAGAGGCTGGGTTACAGGCTGTGCCAGTTGCAGTCAATCTGTCTGTTGTTCAGTTTCAGCAAGACACGCTTTATGGCAGTGTGTGCCAGATTTTAAGGGATACCAAAGTTGACCCTAGCATGCTGGAGCTGGAGCTGACTGAAGGGATCGCTATGGAAGATTCAGAACGTACATTAAATGTGCTGAACCAACTCAATGCCCTAGGCGTCAGACTTTCTATTGATGATTTTGGTACCGGCTACTCTTCGCTCAGCTACTTAAAAAAATTCAAAATCGATAAGCTCAAAATTGATCAATCATTTGTACGCGGGTTAGGTAGCCACCCTCAAGATGCAGCTATCATTACGGCGATTATCAGCATGGCAAAAAGCTTAAGCTTTAAAACCATTGCAGAAGGCGTAGAAACGCTAGAGCAACTTAACTTTTTAATTCAGCATGGCTGCGATGAAATCCAAGGGTATTATTTCAGCAAGCCAATTCCTAGTGCTGAAGTGACCAAACTGCTAGCCAATAAATAACTAAACTCCCCTCCTTAAAACATATTGCACAACACATGAACTTTGATTTGATTCTAACTTTTTTGGCACTAGGCGCTTTTGTTGGCCTAGCCGCTGGTCTATTGGGCATTGGTGGTGGTGGCGTAATGGTACCGATGCTAACTGCTATATTTTTAAGCCAAAACGTGCCTGCCGATCAGGTAGTACATTTAGCTTTGGGTACATCCATGGCGTGCATCATGGTGACTTCTTTATCCAGCTTGCGTGCGCACCATGCCAATGGTGCCGTTGTTTGGCCACTGGTTAAGCTAATGGTGTTGGGGGTGGTGTTAGGCACTTTTTCAGCGACGTTTATTGCGTCGATGATTAGTTCAAAAGCATTGGCCATATTCTTCGTTTGCTTTATGGGCTATGTAGCAATTCAAATGTTCTCTAATTCAAAATCCAGCCAGCACACCAGCACAGCCACGCACCATTCAATCAACAGAGTTGAGCTCGTGCTTGCCTCCATTGGTATAGGCTCTATCTCTGCCATTGTTTCTATCGGCGGCGGCTCGATTACCGTGCCCTACCTTACCTGGCGGAAGGTTGACATTAAAAAAGCAATTGGCACGTCAGCGGCAATTGGTTTTCCGTTATCGATTGCGGGCAGTATTGGCTATCTATTAAGCGGTTGGTCACATGCAGCAGCGGTACCGTACACTTATGGCTTTATTAATTTACCTGCTGTTGTCGTCATTTCTATCACCAGCTTCTTTACCGCGCCCATCGGGGCAAACCTGACGCAAAAATTGCCTGTTGGCACGCTTAAAAAAATCTTTGCATTACTACTGGCAACATTAAGCCTAAAAATGCTCTGGAACTTGCAATTATTGCCTTGTTGCAATTTTTAACGTCAATCTTGCCGCCTGTTTTGGCATATAATCCATATCTTATATTATCGCTTTTGCTAACGTTTTCATGCGCAATCACTTTGACGTCATTATTATTGGTGCGGGTCCCAGTGGCTTATCAGCAGCGGCACGTGCGTCTGAGCAAAAGCTATCTTACCTGCTACTAGAGGCATCAGAAGCCGCCGCCAATACCATACGTAATTACCAACGCCGTAAATTAGTGATGGCGGAGCCACGCGGCTTACCATTGCGCAGCCACTTGCCATTTGCTGCATCGCTACGTGAGTCTGTACTAATCTCGTGGGAAAACGTCATTGCGGATTACAAAATCAACGTTCGATACAACTCAAAAGTTGTTGCAATCACACGTGATACAGAGGGTAAAAAACCAGAGGCTTTAAAGGTTGAACTCAGTGACGGCAGCTTATTCGTTGCAGACCACGTCATTTTGGCGATTGGCGTACAAGGCAACTTACGTAAATTGGAAATCCCTGGTGGCGATTTACCCCAGATCCAGTATCAACTTGATGACCCAGAAGCTTACCAAAATGAAACCATTGTTGTGATTGGTGGTGGTGATACCGGGGTTGAAAATGCGCTAGCGCTGACTGGGCGCAATCAGGTCATTGTATTAAACCGTGCCGAAGACTTTAGTAATTGTAAGGAAAGCAACCTTACACAACTCACTGAAGCAAGACAAAGAGGTGCCTTAGATTGGCTATTAGAAACACGTCCACAATCCATTGAAGCCAATACATCAGGCGAGTTTCCAATTACATTGTTTGCCGATACACCTAAGGGTGTAGAGCGAATCCCATGCCATCGGATTATTGCACGTCTTGGTGCGTTGCCCTCTAGGCCTTTGCTGGAAAGTTTTGGCGTTGCATTCCCTACCGCTGACTTAGCCGCCCTACCCGTGCTAACACCGCGTTACGAGTCTAATGTACCTGGCTTATATATTATTGGTGCACTTGCCGGTTATCCATTAATCAAACAGGGCATTAACCAAGGCTATGAAGTCATTGAGCATATTCTGGGCAACCCGGTTGAAGCTGCAGATACAGCACTGCTACGCGAAAAATTTGCCAGCTTTTGTTCAGACCGTGGCATTGAGGATGTACTGGATAAAATTCAGCGTAGCGTACCTTTATTACGCCTACTTAACTCTTTGCAATTAAGAGAGCTGATTTTAGAAAGTAATATTTTACTGCCGGCTGCCGGCGACATTATCTTTGAACGTAACGATTACAGCACCTCCTTCTTTTTTGTGATTGAAGGTGAGCTGGAAATGTTCATCGATGAAGACGATATTGCGGATGACCGGTTCAAAAGCGGTGAGTTTTTTGGCGAAATGGGCCTGCTATCCGGGCGACGCAGAATTGCCACGGTAAGGGCAACCAGCCAGTGTGCGCTGATTGAAACGCCACGCCGCGTTATATTAAAGCTAATCAACTCAGTGCAGGCAATGCGCAGAACGCTGGATGAAGTCGCAATCAAGCGCATCGTACATGCGTGCATTGGTCTTTCATTAAGTGAGGACGACCTCAACGACTTAGCATCACATGCGGTCATTAAACAATATGCTGCGGGTGAAGAGCTGTTTCATGAAGGTGATGAAGCAGACGGTCTTTACTTGATTCGACGTGGCTCAGTCACTGTTTCACGCATGATGACGGGCCGTGAAGTGGTTTTATTCTATGTAGCCGCAGGCAACTATGTGGGTGAGATGTCACTAATCTCTGGTGAGCCGCGCTACGCTACCGTGCGCGCAGCGATTGCAACGGAGGCTATTTTAATTGATGTAGCGCGTATGCAAGGCATCATCGCACGTAATCCTGAAGTGCGTTCATCATTAGACGCACGTTACTTACAACATCTGCAAGAGCAGGAAAAAAGACAGCAATTAGAAACCTCTTCAGATAGCAGCAGCGGTTTTTCAAATCAATCCGCACAATCCAGCCTGATTTCTTTCTTAATACAGCAAGGTGTGGGTGAGGCCACTGACGTTTTATTGATTGACGAATCACTCTGTGTGCGCTGCAACCATTGCGAGCAGGCGTGTGCGGATACCCATGGCGGCGCAACACGGCTAGACCGTGATACTGGCCCTATCTACGCCAACATTCGCGTCCCTACTTCTTGCCGTCACTGTGAACACCCCCACTGCATGAAGGACTGCCCGCCAGACGCCATCCATCGTGCGCCGCATGGTGAAGTTTATATCGATGATAGCTGCATTGGCTGCGGCAACTGCCAGCAAAACTGCCCATATGACGTGATTCAAATGGCAGTGATTCAAGACCAGCCAGAACAAAGCTTATGGCAAATGCTATTGGGGATTCAACCTAAACAGGTTGCCTCTACCAACAATACCAAAGTCGCAGTTAAGTGCGATATGTGTAAAGACATTGCCGATGGACCAGTATGCGTACGCGCCTGCCCGGTCGGCGCAGCCTTGCGGGTGAACCCTGAGCAGCTTTTAGGCTATGCAAGTAACAATGTCGCGGACGAGCACCACATACTAGGGTTTGATGATGCATAGAGGAAACGCTTAATGCAACAAAGCAATATGTTCGACTATAAAAACTACCGCTATTTCAAAATAGCGGTCGTAGTTATCTTAATTGCATTAGCTGCATTTTTGTTTTTTGAACCCGCTGTCGGTCATTACGGCGGTAGCTGGCTAGGTTATACATTAGGTACCATATCTGCGTGTATGGTGTTATGGATGACATGGTATGGCATCAGAAAACGACGCTACCGCGGCACCGGAGCCACCCAAGGCTGGCTATCTGCCCATATTTACCTAGGCACGGCACTCACATTTATTGTCACCTTGCACAGCGGCTTTAACTTCGGGCTAAATATTCACACCTTAGCCTACGCCCTACTGCTCATCGTAGTTGCCAGCGGCTTCTTTGGTAACTACACCTACATGATTTACCCGCGCAAGATGACAGAAAACATGGGCGAAGATAGCCTAGATGGCCTGCTGTTAAGGATCGCAGAGGCAGACAAACTGGCACGTAAGATTGCACTACTGATGCCTGATGAAATTAACAACACCGTACTGCGTGCATGCCGTGAAACCTCCATTGGCCTGAGCTTAATTGATCAACTAAGCGGTTTTCAACCTAACTGCCCTTCGGCAAAAGCTGTGCAAGAGCTCACAGTGCTAGGTAAAGATTTAGCTGTAGAACAACGTAAGCTATACCGCGAGCTATATTCAATTATGGTACGGCGCGAATCATTAGTTAGACGCGCACGCCAAGACCTGATGTACCGCGCCAGACTTGGCATCTGGCTATACTTGCATGTGCCGTTTACCGTAGGTTTGTTAGTCGCCATGCTCGCACATATCGTTGCAGTATTTGTATATTGGTAATGGCAAACTTAACACTACCCATCTAAATGCATTGAAATAAAAATAATAATGCTGGGCAAAGCAAAAACAGATGAATAGAACTCTATATGATTAATTGTTTGTTAATAAAAATCACCACTAACTCGCGCGGGCTACCTGTACGCAATTACCGTACTATCCATGCAACAGAGTTAATGATTGGCCGTGGCGCAGAGTGCACAGTTCACCTGGCTGACCCGCGCGTAGCCATGCATCACGCTGTGATTAAAGAGTTAGAAGATGGTCACATTTATGTGGTCAGCCTGAATGGTGAAGTTGAGGTTGAGGGTGCGATGCTGCAAAACGTCAAACTCTCTCCAGGCAAGCAGATCATGATAGGTCCATACCAGCTCAATGTAGAGCCTGCGCCACCTGATGTGAATTTATCGATATCCCTCACGCTCACGCAGCCGTTGCCCGATGATTATCAAGACCTAAAGGCACGCACGCACGACCCATTACCCAACGCCTTTAAATTCAAATGGCGTTTATCCATGTGGCTAGCAGCACTGATTGCCTTAACCTTTTTGTTATTGCCGCTCGCGCAAAACTTAATACCGCCATTGCAAACATCTATGTCCACACTCCCCTTCGGCTTTGACCGTATATGGAGCCCAGGCCGTATCTCAACCGCGCACCGTCACTTTGGCTCGCAATGCTTTAACTGCCATCAGGCACCGCTCAAAAAAGTGTCAGATAAAGCCTGTGTACACTGCCATCAGGACACCGCCCCTCACATTGCAGACCCTGAACTGCAAAAACGATCACTCAAAGCCGCACACCGTTTTATTGGCAGTATGCGCTGTGCAGAATGCCATCAAGAGCACAAAGCACCGCACCCACTGGCGCGTCAAGATAACAATATGTGCATTAAATGTCATGGTGCCATCAGAACCATAGACCGAGAGACCAAACTACCCAATATCCGTGACTTTGAAAAACAGCACCCTGATTTCAAACTGAGCTTTAAAACCGGGCCAAACGCCAAAGATGTTGTGCGCATCCCACAAACAGATAAAGCTAAACTCGTAGAGAACTCAGGGTTAAAATTCCCGCATAATCAACATGTTGGAAAAGTACAAGGCCCTAACGGTATTTGGGATGTACGTGAACTTGCCTGCACCAGCTGCCATCAGGCTGAAGGTAAAGAAATGCGCTTTAAGGCACTCTCTTACAAAAACAACTGCAGTACCTGCCACACCAGCGAGCTGCAAATTGGCCCTAAAGACAACAAACTGACCATACCGCACGGCGATGAGCAAAATATGTTCAACGCTTTAAGGCTATACGCACCCAAAGAGTTCGACCGCTATTCAGAGCAGCTAAAGAACAATGGCTGTGCATATTGTCATGAAGTACAAGCAGCCAAGCCAGGTGAAAAAACACCTTGGCGCATTATGCCATTGCATCTTAACAATGACTGGCTCAGCAAGGCTCAGTTTAACCATGCAGCTCATAGAACACAGGAATGTACTAGTTGCCACAAGGTAGAGGACTCAATCAGCAGCGCGGATGTTGCTATTCCTGATCGACAGTCTTGTTTACTCTGCCACTCGGGCAACACACAAAAACATAAGCGTATTGCAAGCAGCTGTATGTCCTGCCATACCTTCCATAATGCACACCAAGGTTATGATCTCATTACCGGCGCCAAGGTCGATTCAAAAGACATTGATATTTTGAACGCATTACCTAACGGTGCTAAGCAGCAATAGATGTTGGAATACAAAATTTAAACTTATTACTCTTAAATAACTATGACTGTAGAAAAAGTAGATGTCCTCCTAGTAGGCGGCGGCGTGATGAGCGCCACATTAGCCACATTACTCAATGAGTTAGACCCATTAATGCATATGATGATGGTAGAACGCTTACCTTCGATTGCGACTGAAAGTACCGATGCCTGGAACAATGCCGGCACAGGCCATGCCGGCTATTGCGAGCTAAACTACACTCCCATGGATGATGCTGGCAATGTCAGCATTAACCGTGCACTAGCCATCAATGCCTCTTTTGAAGTCTCTTTACAGTTATGGGCAAGCTTGGTAGAAAAAAATGCACTGCCAGCGCCAGCCAAGTTTATTAATAAAACACCCCACCTTAGTTTTGTCTGGGGCGAAGAAAATGTGGAGTTTTTACGCAAACGCCACCGCCTGTTGCAGGAGCATCCGTTATTTAAGGACATGGAGTTCAGTGATAACGTAGCGCAGCTCACAGAGTGGATGCCACTGATGATGCAACAACGTACAGGTAATGAAAAAGTCGCGGCAACCCGCGTCAGCTATGGCTCTGACGTTGATTTTGGCTCACTTACACGTGAGCTGGTTAAACACTTACAGCAAACACCCAGCTTCAAATTAAATATCAGCACTGAAGTAACGGGGCTTAAACAGCTAGATAACGGCCGCTGGCTAGTCAACATCAAAGACCTCACCACCAAAAAGCACCGAAAGATTGAAGCAGGCTTTGTGTTTTTAGGGGCTGGCGGTGGCGCGTTAAAGCTACTGCAAAAGTCAGGCATTCCTGAAAGCCAAGGCTATGGTGGCTTTCCAGTCAGCGGTCAATGGCTGGTATGCAACAACCCTGGAATCATTCAGCGACATAACAGCAAGGTGTACGGTAAGGCCGCGATTGGCGCGCCACCGATGTCGGTTCCACATCTAGACACGCGCATTATCAACGGCAAACCAGCGTTACTATTTGGGCCATATGCAGGGTTTACCACCAAGTTTTTGAAAAAAGGCTCCTATCTGGATTTATTCAAGTCTGTTAAGCCGAACAATTTAAAATCTTTGCTAGGCGCAGGCCGTCACAATATGGATTTGACGCGTTATTTGATTGGCGAAGCGCTACAAAAGCATTCAGCACGCGTCACTACCCTGCGCGAGTTTTACCCACTGGCCGCTGATGCAGATTGGCACTTAGAAAGCGCGGGCAAGCGTGTGCAAATTATTAAGCAATGTGATGAAAAAGGCGGGAAACTAGAGTTCGGTACAGAAATCGTTGCCGCAAAAGATGGCAGCATTGCCGGCCTGCTGGGAGCCTCACCGGGCGCTTCAGTTTCAGTACAGGCCATGATTAATGTAATCGAACGCTGCTTCTCAGAAAAAATCAAAACTGAGCAATGGCACAGCAGAATTAAAGCATTGATTCCCAGCTATGGTGAGTCATTAATCGATGATAGTCAGTTGCTGGCGCAAGTGCGTAACCGTACCTTACAAGTGCTGAATTTACGCTAATTTAAGCGCCACCCTAAGGCTCTGTCAAAAAGACCCTGACAAAATGCAAATAGGGCAATGATTGGATAATCACTGCCCTATTGAGTTATTGCTCAAGCTACCGCTATGCGCGATATAGCTTACTGTACTAAACAGCTAAGCTACGTTGGCGCCTTACTTCATACAGGCAAATACCGCTTGCCACGCTTACGTTCAAGCTCTGTACAGAGCCAAACATTGGAATCGTCATCAGCGCATCACACGTTTCTGCAGTCAATCGACGCATACCGTCACCCTCTGCACCTAACACAACAGCAATTGGGCCATTCAGCTTAGTATTTAATAAAGTGCTTGGCGAATCCATCGTGGTGCCCACTACAAAAACACCAGCTTCTTTTAACTCGCGAATCGTTCTGGCTAGATTCGTTACGGCAATAAAAGGCACGGTTTCAGCCGCACCACAAGCTACTTTACGCACAGTAGCATTGAGGCCTGCCGCTCTATCTTTAGGTGCAATCACCGCATGTACACCCATTGCATCAGCCACACGTAAACAGGCACCCAAGTTATGCGGGTCTTCTACACCATCCAGTATCAAAAAGAACGCCGGTTCAGATAAATCCGACTCTAAAATATCATGGATATCTTTGTATGGAATTGGCGTATCCACAACGCGTGCAATTACACCCTGATGGCGACCATTCATCCCTGCCATGCCATCTAGGCGGCTACGCTCAACTTGCATGGTACGCACACCAGACGCTTCTGCCATATTCAGCAAATCTTTCATCCGTGCATCAACGCGGTCTCGGTCAATCAAAATCTCTTGCACGCTAGCACTATGCTGGCGTAATCGGCTTAATACTGCATGAAAGCCAAATAAAATACGGGCGTCACTCATTTTTTTACCTTACGTTTTGTGGTTACTTTACTTGCCACTTTTTTTGGTTTACTGGTTTTAGTTTTATTTTTTGGTTTAGGTGCAGCTTTAGGTGTACCAGCTGGTTTATCACCAAAGCTAGCATGAGACCCACGTTTTGGCTTTTTACCAAACGGATCACCAAATTTCACATTGTCTGCTTTTGGGCTTTGCGCACCTGCCCCTTCAAATTTAGGGGTGGATTTTACAGCAGATTGCGTACGAGCACTTGATTTATTCGTGCTACCTTTGACTTTTGGAATCACATTAGATTCATCATCTACTTCATTGTTTTTATTTACTAAAGTAAAGTCTATCTTCGTAGTCTCCAAATCCACGCGCACAACTTTAATTGTTAAGCGATCACCTAAGCGGTAACGCACGCCAGTGCGCTCACCAGCCATCTCATGACGCGCTTTGTCATAGATAAAGTAATCATTACCTAGCTCAGTCACATGCAGCAAACCTTCCACATACACGCCATCTAATGCCACAAACAATCCAAAGCTAGTCACGCCGGCTACTGTGCCTTCAAACACCTCACCAATCTTGTCTTGCATATAAAAACATTTCAGCCAATTGGTCACATCACGTGTCGCATCATCTGCACGGCGCTCTGTCATTGAGCATTGCTCGCCTAAGCTATTCCAATCACCAGCTTTATAACGCTCCCCATTTAACACCGCCTTAATCGCACGATGAATTAATAAATCCGGGTAACGACGAATCGGTGAAGTGAAGTGCGCATACGCCTCATAAGCAAGACCAAAGTGGCCAACGTTATCTGGGCTGTACACAGCCTGCTGCATTGAGCGTAATAACACTGTTTGCAATAACTGAGCATCAGGACGGTCTTTAATGCGCGCTAGCAGCTTGCCATAGTCTTTAGCGTGTGGTGAGTCACCACCACCCACACCAAAACCAAACTCACCCATAAATGTGCGTAAAAGCTCTAGTTTTTCAGGGGTTGGTCCTTCGTGTATACGGTACAACGCAGGGTGTTCATGTTTTTTCAAAAACTCGGCCGCACAAACATTTGCGGCGAGCATACATTCTTCAATCAGCTTATGTGCTTCATTACGCGTACTAGGCTCAATGCGCTCAATCTTGCCTTGATCATTAAAGATCATAATGGTCTCAGAAGACTCAAACTCAATCGCCCCGCGCTTTTCACGCTGCGCTTGTGATAACTGATACACACTGTATAAATGTTGTAAATGCGGTACTAACCAAGCATATTCTTGCGCTAGCTCCCCTTCTGGGTTTTGCAGTATTTCATACACTTGGTTATAAGTCATACGTGCTTTTGAACGCATGACAGACGGGTAAAATTTATACTGTTTTACAATACCTGCACCATCCAACTGCATATCGCAGATCATACATAATCGTTCTACATCCGGATTAAGTGAGCACAAGCCATTAGACAAAGCTTCAGGCAACATAGGAATCACACGGCGAGGGAAGTAAACCGAGTTACCGCGCTCTAACGCACCTTTATCTAATGCGTCATGTGGCTTCACATAGAAGCTAACATCCGCAATCGCCACCACTAAACGCCAGCCTTTACCCTGCGGCTCAGCATAAACGGCATCATCAAAGTCACGTGCAGTTTCGCCGTCAATGGTAATCAATGGCATTTCACGGCAATCAATACGACCTTTGTAATCTTCCGGCTGTACGAGCTTAGGATAAGACTCAGCTAAACTTACGGCCTCAGCGCTAAACTGATGCGGAAGATTATGCTTACGTAATGCAATTTCAATCTCCATGCCGCTATCGGCATAATTCCCTAAAATCTCAACCACTTTACCCATAGGCTGCGCATGTGATGATGGCTGCTCTGTGAGCTCCACCATCACTACCTGGCCAGGTTTAGCCTGCATATCTAAATGATATGGAATAAGAATATCCAAGTTAATGCGCTTATCTTCTGCAGCCACAATCGTCACGCCAGACGTACGAATCACCCGTCCGACCAAACGCTGCGTTCTACGCTCCAGCACTTCAACAATTTTTCCTTCAGGGCGGCCTCTTCTATCCAAGCCGCTCATGCGCACCATTGCACGGTCACCGTGCATCACTTGCGACATCTCTTTCGGGCTTAAAAACAAATCCTCGCTCTTGGTTTTATCATCTGGAATCAAAAAACCGAAACCATCAGGGTGGCCTTGGATAACGCCAGCAATTAAATCCAACTTATCGGCAATACAAAGCGCACCTTTTCTATTTTTAATAATCTGACCTTCACGCTCCATCGCATTTAGTCGCCTATTAAACACTTCGCGCTCAGCATCACTGATGTCCAGTAGCAAGTACAGTTGCTCCACGCTCAATGGCACACCTTGATCGCTCATGGTGCTAAGAATCAGTTCACGGCTAGGGAGCGGAGTTTCGTAGCGGCTAGCCTCACGCGCTGCATGAGGGTCATTACTTCTTTTACTTTTGTGAGTATTTTTATGGTTTGTCATTGACAAAGCTTACCTTTAATATAAAATTCAACGCCTTGATTTGCTAAGCATTTATAGTAGCAAATGCCCAGATGGCGGAATTGGTAGACGCGCTAGTTTCAGGTACTAGTATCGAAAGATGTGGAGATTCGAGTTCTCTTCTGGGCACCATCGTATTTATCCGACTACAAGCTGCTGTTGAGCTTGTAATTTAATCATTACAATCATGCCACATTGTAACGCTAACAACGATGATTGGGGCGTGATATCAACAAAGAATCAAAATATTCAACAATCACGCCGGTATTGTAGGCTTTTAGTTGTAAGCCGAATGCGCGCCCTGCTGTACCTGCAACTGCTTGAGTTTAGTTGAAGGCACATTTGCCAACAAAGCCACAGCCTGTGCCCTGCGCCCAATATTTAACTTCTGGAAAATTCTTTTCAGGTGGCTTTTCACTGTATTTTGGCTAATGCTCAATATCATGCCAATTTCTTGGTTAGTTTTACCAGCTTTAATCCAGGTAATCACCTCAATCTCGCGTTCACTCAAGCTTGATAAGCTTACGCCATCAGCCGTTGCCAGCACATCCAACTGCTCAAGCGGTTTAATTTTACGTAAAACATAATCAATATGCGGCATGATGAAATCCATCATTTGCAAATTAGCTTCCAACTTATACTCTTTACTAAAGAATACGTATAGACACTCTTCACCACTTCGTTGATCTTTAACGGCATAAACAAGTAGAGAGTTTATCTCACCCAATTGATCAGGGAAAATTGTCTTAATCTTCTTAAATATTGCATCTTGATCTACCGTACTGATAACAAAACAATCACTGCCGCATTTAATCCAGTGTTCATATAAATCACTTAAAAAATCACTTACGCGATCTGATGCATCAATAATGCCCGATGTTCTGAGGTCTTTTAGGTTTGAGGCCGCATCATAATGTAACTGGCCATCCTGCTGCTGCCTAAGATCACCCCAGACAGTGAGCAGCATGTCATGTGGAATTAGTTCAGCAACACTATTTTGTAACCATACAAAATAATCTAAGTGCGTTTTAATCTGATGCGAACGCTGAATAACAGCCGTCGCTACGTTGACATATTGATTGATAGATTCTTTTTTCATGATTTGGCACCTATTCATGAGCATTTTGCTCATATTAATAAGATTGCAAATTAGATGCCAAGAATCAAGTCATTAAAAATCAATGAGTTACAAAGAAAACATCTTTAAAAGTCATAAGTGTTGTTATGATGCCAACTCTAGTGTCAAAATCACAACACATTTAATGCAAAAAGGGTGAATGCGGGTGAATAATAGTTACGTCTAAAATATGACACTAGGTTTGCAAAGCATAAATTGCTGGTAAATTACGCCACCAGCCATAAACATCCATGCCATAGCCAAAAACATATTCGTTTGGTACCTCAAGACCTACAAAATCTGCCTTGATTGGTTTTTCATGATCAAGTTTTTTCTCAATCAGCACAGCGGTAAGCACGCGGGCGGCTCCCAGCATCATGCATTTATCTTGAATTGCCTTTAGGGTGATGCCCTCGTCGAGAATATCGTCTAATAAAAGTACGGTACGGCCAGACAAATCCAGCTTAGGCAGCGCTTTCCACTCCAGCATCTTTCCTACTGTTTTATTTTGATATCTGCTGGCATGCACATAATCAAGCTCTAACGGAAAGCTCAGTTGGGTGAGCAACTGCCCGGAAAACACAACACCGCCACCCATGACACAAATCACCACAGGGCTTGTGGCTGCCAATGTGTTAGTAATGTCATTCGCCATCGTGGCAATTGCAGCCTCCACAATTTCTTTTGAGTGAATGATATTTGATTGCGCTAAAAGCTTTTGTGGGGGCAATGTTTCCAATTGTCTATTCACTTATTAAAAAATCATAAAAAAGGAAGAAAACGCTTAACACAGTAAATCTGCTTCACACAGTTCACGTAAAGGCCCCTCAGCATAGTAGGCTAGAGATTAAGTCCCTTAAACGTAGTAGTGATTAACAAGTTAATGCACAGTGACATGCTCTGAAGATATCGGCATATGCGCATCGTTACTTACCATTTGGGGGCTGTACTCTTCCACCCAACTGGATAGCTCTAGCTTCATGTTAGCCTCATGCGTTCCATGCAACCCTTCAATCCACACCAGCAAACTATTTACCCAACTCACATTGGTAGTTCGGGCTTGTGCGATTCGCAATTTTTCATGGGGTGTTGGCATTGTATGCTCATCATCAGCCAACAATTCTTCGTACAGCTTTTCACCTGGCCGCAATCCAACGTACTCAATTTTAATCTCATCTGCGCTAAACCCAGATAGCCTAATCATATCCAAGGCTAAATCGGCAATTTTAACTGGCTCACCCATATCCAGCACAAAAATCTCGCCACCTTTACCCATTAACCCAGCCTGCATCACCAACTGCGCGGCTTCTGGTATCGACATAAAATAACGTGTAATTTCCGGATGTGTAATCGTGATGGGGCCGCCTTTAGCAATCTGCTCGCGGAACTTGGGAATCACACTACCGCTACTACCTAATACATTACCAAAACGCACAATCACAAAACGCGTGCCAGTCTCACCCTGCAAGCCCTGACACACCATTTCAGCTAAACGCTTACTCGCGCCCATGACGTTGGTTGGGTTCACCGCTTTATCGGTAGAAATTAAAACAAACTTAGCAACACCATTGTCTTTACAAGCTTTGGCAATAGTATGCGTGCCAATTACATTGTTAGACAGGGCCTCCCAAACGTTACCATTTTCCATCATCGGCACATGCTTGTAAGCTGCTGCATGGAACACAACCGATGGCTTATACTGCGCTAATATATGGTTCATTTGAGCGCTATTTTTTACATCAGTAGTCAAGTAAATCAATCTAGTGGATAAATTTAATGTACTAAACTCCTGCTCTAGCTGATAAAGCGAGAACTCAGAAATATCCAAACAAACCAAAATATTAGGTTGATACTTTACAATCTGACGGCACAATTCGGAGCCAATAGAGCCGCCTGCACCACTCACCATGACAACCTTTTGATCAATCAGCATCTGCAAACCTGAACTATCAAGCTTTACTGAATCTCGCCCTAACAAATCTTCCACGTCCACTTTGCGGATTTGCGAAACACTGACCTTACCACTCATCAAATCATCAATCGCCGGAACGGTCATAACTTCTAGCCCGAGTGCATTTGCTGACTCAATTGCCTCCCTACGCTTTTGGTGATGTACCGACGGCATTGCAACAATTACATACTTCACGCTTAAATACCTACTTACCGATGCTAACTGCTCTATCGTTCCTTTAACTTTTACACCAAATATTTCACGGCCTTGCATCGTCAAATCATCATCTAACAACGCTACTACTCTCCATTGCGTGCTGCGCGCTAAATCCTTTACCAATGCAATGGCTGCCTCACCTGCCCCTAACACAATCACCGGCTCCCCCTGCTTTAGGGTCATACCATAGAGCAAATGCTCTTTCCAAGCACGGTAAGCAAAGCGGCTTCCGCCCATGAACAATATTAATAATAGAGGATCTAGCACCAACACCGAACGAGGAATCACAACATTGGTCTTGAACATAAAAAAGAATGCAGCCAACAGCACAGCCACAGAACTTACAGCTAAGAAAATACGCTTTAAGTCAGAAACGCTAGCAAAGCGCCAAACACCACGATACAAGCCAAAGCCAACAAATACGCTAACTTGCAACATCACCACCCACCCTACCGTGGCCAACATTTCTGATGCAAAATCAAGAGGAATTGAAAAATTAAAACGCAACAAATAAGCAACAACCCACGCGAATGCGGCTGCAACAATATCGTGAAATATCGCTAAAATAGTACGCGGATTTGTCATTGTTTTTTTCATTTAGTAATTAATGTATCGCACATTTTAATGCGCTCTGCCATTCTAATGCTGAATGCCATCTCTTCTTAAAACTTTTATAAAAGTTAAAACAATAATTTGCACATCAAACCATAAAGATTGACGCTGCATATAAGCTACATCTAAATTCACTTTATCAGGAATTGGCAACTCATCCCGTCCGTTGATTTGTGCCCAGCCAGTCAAGCCTGGCACAAGAGAATCCACACCATATTGGGTACGTAAAGCGACTAAATCATCTTGATTAAACAATGCCGGGCGCGGCCCCACAAAGCTCATATCCCCTTTAATAATACTCAATAGCTGAGGCAACTCATCCAAACTAGATTTTCTTAAAAAAGAACCTATTGGCGTTAAAAATTGCTGGGGGTTATTGAGTAAATGTGTAGCAACTGCAGGCGTATCAACCCGCATAGAGCGGAATTTAGGCATCTTAAAAATAACATTGTGACGCCCTACCCGATCAGACCAATATAACGCAGGGCCTTTTGAGGTAACACGCACCATCAGCCAAACAATCGCAAATGGTAAAGCCAGAATTAATGCTGCGATTAACGCTAAACATAAATCAAATAAACGTTTCATTATTCATCAGTCAAATCGTTAAAACACTATTAATTAGAGAGTTTAGATCAAGTGCAGATTTACCATAAACACCTCACAGACCCATGCTTAAATTGCTGCAGAGTAGCTCAATTAAAAGCCAGTTAACTCAGCAAAGCAACGGCTACATCTTTAAGGCCATCCTCAACAGTAAACTGTGGCTCCCAATCAAGAAATTGACGGGTTTTAGTAATATCCACCTGCAAATTACCACACAATCGTTGTGCTAAGCTTTCTTTACCTAGTATCTTTGCAGCACCTTCTACAAAACGCTGAGGTACTGCTAACAGCCTAGCCTTCACACCTAAGGATTGTGCACATGCTTTTAGTAGCTCCGTAGTGGACAGATCATGTCCATCAGAAACCAGAAACACTTGATTAGCTGCCGCAGGGTGGTCAATACACTTCAAAATCAAACTAATCAAGTTCCCAACATATACAAAGCTGCGCTTGTTATTAATCGCCCCCAATGGCAACGGAAAACCGCTTTTTACAGCTTTCATCATACTGGCAAAATTTGCTTTCACCCCACCACCATAAATCAATGGTGGCCGGATAATTACTACTTCTAGTCCTGTCTCACTAGCAAGCTTTAATAAACCCTGCTCTGCCTCATATTTTGAAATACCATAAGCATCCTGCGGACAAGGTATATCTGAGGATGTAAAAAGTTTATCTACTTGCGTAAGTTCACCATTAACCTTGATTGAACTCACAAAAATAAAGCGCTTTACGCCTGCTTTAACTGCCTGACGCGCCAAGTTAAGCGTACCATCTACATTTACTCTACGAAACTCAGCTAATGGATCTGATGCTGCTTCATTCATGACATGTACACGAGCAGCTAAATGAACGACCACATTGATAGCATCAAGCGCTACCGACCAATCAGTAGTGGCATTTATATCACCAATTGCAAACATCTTAACATCTGCATGGATATCGCCTTGACTACGCAAGGCTCCAACTACGTCATACTGTCTTTTTAGTAAATCACGGATAAGTAATTGACCAACAAAACCATTAGCACCGGTTACAAGGATACTCATCGTTTTAAAGGCAACAATAAAAATAAAGCCAAAGCGACTCTATCACGCAAGCGCCTACGTAACTTAGTTACACTCATGATTAACCAAAGCCTATCTAAAAAATTGTAACGCATCAATTTCTGCATAGGTAAGGCATTGCTATACCCTAAAATATCAGCAATTAATAAAGCCTGCTCTACTAACCAACCATCACGTAGCCTCTTCCAGCGTGCCAATTTGGCTTTTAATCCCACATTAGCCCCAACTACATTTTCAGCATGCTGACGGTATAACATATGTGGCGTAGGGTCTATAAACCATTTATATCCGTTAGACCTAGCGTAGGCATAAATAAACCAATCATGCAACGAAACTGATTGGCATTTTTCCTCGTTGGCAATTAAAAACTCTTGTAACTCTAATGCAAGATCTTTAGTTAACACAAAAGTACAGCCGGGCCCAGCAGACTCAAACATATAATCATACTGCTGTTGTGGCTGTGCCTTATTGATAAGTTTCTGTGAGTCATTAAGCCAAAAAGCCAAAACATTACTGGAGTAGGCATCGACGTTATTTGCTTCAATCATCTTAATTGCACAACACAATTTATCGCTCTGCCAAACGTCATCTTGATCAGAGAGTGCAACATAATCAATATCGGTTAAATTAGCATCACGCAACAATCTAAAAAAGTTAGCTGATGCACAGCCAAATCGACCGTTACTTGGTAACCAAATTATATTGGGATGGCTTTTATATGTATTTATGATATCTGCAGTTTTATCAATCGACAAATCATCTGATATGAATATATCCAGATTAATATCAACTTGCGCCAATATAGAGCTCAATTGATGCTCTAACCAAGCCTCACCATTATAAGTGGCAAGTAATACAGCTACTTGTTTCATTCGAAATCAATGGATGTAGATGGAATTTTACGACACGAAGAACTGGTTACATCAAGTTTACCTCGAGCATTTTTTAGGGCATGATAAATACCTAAACTCATTTTAGAGAAACGCTCCCACCTTGAAGGTGTAAAAGTTAGAAAATACCCTGCGAATTGAACCAAGCGCCAAAGAAAATGTATCTTCCAGAAAAGAGGCATCGATACATCTCTCAACATCAATAGAGTGTTTCTAAACATATAATAATCTCTTAAAGGAGTGTGATAAGACACATGCCGCTTACCGAAAAACCATATTGTCTTTACTTTATCCCCTAAAGAATGCTTCATTACGGCAGAGGGAACACCAAGCAGAATATATCCCTTCTCCCTAGCCCTAAAACACCACTCTGTATCCACATGGTCAATAAAATAATGACTCCGCATTGCACCAACAGTCATTAACGCAGTCAAGTTGATTAAAGTACCGGAAGAAATTAAAAAAGATACTTCAATTGAAAAATTCTCAATACAAGAAGAAGCTACCGGCCTCCATCTCGAAGGGATGCCATTACGCTCAACTACAAAAAAAGACTTCGTGCTCGTTCGTGAATCCACACAAACTGGACCGGCTGCGATAGGTTCGCTACCACACTCTTTTTCTGCCATAATCAAAGCAGACATAAGTTTCTCAACCATGTCTTGAGCAGGCACACTATCTTGATCCATTAACAATACATAGCCAGCTCCGCTGTCCAGAGCATATTTAATACCCTCGTTATGAGCAGCTGCAATCCCGCTATTTTCTCCAAGCTGTAAAATTTTAACTGTAGGTGGATAGTGTTGGTTATTCAAAACTTGAAAATCAAGTTTAGAGCCATTATCAACAACTATCACCGATTTAACTTGTGGAATAAGCGAATCTAAAAGTTGCCCAAGAACTTTTAATTCAGGCAGATAAGTCACAACAACAGCAATAACTTCTGATTTATATGATGGTTTCATTTGAAACATAACAAGTATGCCCTTAATATAAATTTGGCATCACTAATCAATTCATTATGCAACATGCTTTAATTAATTGAAAAAAAGGGTGCATTTGTAGAGGGGAAATATGCAAGCCTCAGTTTGTTTAAAATCTGTAAATCAGAAGGACTATATTAGATAATAACATTCTGGGAGGGTGAACCAAAATCATAATGGAAAGAGTTTTATTTAACAAATACAATTTACTCGAGGAAATTGCACATGGACTCCTCGTGAACTTTACCATGATCCAAACGAAAAACTCTGTTGCATAGCTTCTTAATAAGGTCATGATTATGAGAGGCAAAGACAAAAATATCAACCTCAGATATCCACTTATGCATACGTAACTGTGCTTTTTCATGAAAAGCGGCATCTCCAACACCAAACATCTCATCAATTAGTAAAATAGATGGCCGTATTGAGGTTGCTACGGCAAACATTAACCGCATCATCATCCCAGATGAATAAGTTCTAACTGGTAAGTTTAAGAATCCCCCTAACTCAGTAAACTCTTCAATATCTGGAATACATTGTTTTGCGGTTAATTGTGAATGACCTAATAACATCAACATCCGCACAATGTTTTCGTAACCAGTCAATTCCGTATCCATACCAGCACCTAATTCAAATACTGTTGCTATAGATCCTTTACTAACAACTTGACCAGATACTGGAGCATAAATTCCAGCCATTAATCTCAGCAATGTGCTTTTACCGGCACCATTATGTCCTACTAAACCTACTGCATCGCCATTCTTCAATTCGAAACTGACATTATCAATTGCTGAAACAGTTACTATGTTACGAGTATCACTACCAATACGGCCACCAGTGCCTATACGAACCAACTGATTTCGCAGCGACATAGCATTTGCGTTATAAATTGGATACTGAAGAGATACACTTTTAAACGATAAAGTTGACATATTTAAATCCAAAAAGCTAGTCTAGCAGACCTTTTATTAAAAAAATACATAGTTAGCAACCAGCCAAGAAGCATTATTAATAAAGTAACTAAATATATTGTTAATGAAGGCACTCTTCCATACAACGGGTCCCGAACCAAACTCATAAAGTAGGTAAAAGGATTTAACCAAATTATTGAACTATTCAACCCAATTTGGTCAGCTTTGAAAATAACTGGCGTTAAGAAAAAGACTATTGGCATAAATGCAGATATTATTTGTTCAAGATCACGAAACCTTGCGCCTAACATACCCAGTAACATAATCATCCATAGTAGGTTTAGAACAACAAGAATTAAACCAAATAAACTTAAAATCATTACAGATGAAATAACTGGAGGAGGATAAACGATCAAAACGACTATTATAATTATAGAGTTATGAAGCAAACCTATTAAATGCCTAATAAGCAGCTGGAGTGGAAATATGAAAAAAGGTGTTTTGACATTTCTAATCACACTTGCATTTCGAACAAAAACTGTAGAGCTTTCATTTATGCAGGCAGATATGAATTGCCAAAGAAGCAAACCTATCGTTAATGATGGAATAAGTTCCGCTCTTGGTTGATTAAGTATTGAACTCCATACCAAACCCAATCCAACAACACCAATTGTAGCGCCCAAGGTCATCCAAAGCGGCCCTAGAAAACTACGCTTATAGCGCGCACGAGTATCACCAAGCGCCATATGCCAGACAAAAGGCATGCGTCTAAAACTAAAAATTAAATCTCTTATAAATAAATTCATATTAATCTATTAACTTGGGTACAAAAAAATTGCTGATCACTTACAAAGAAAAATTAAGTTAGCTTATAAGATTTATTCAATAAATAACTTATAGTTTATTGAATAAATCCGAATAGAAGTATTAAAAAATAATTACCAACAAAGAGTAAATACTAGAATGGCATATTGAAATCTGCATTCACATTAACCCTTAATGCAAAAGGGAAAAGGGAAAAGTGTAAATAACACCATATAGTAAAGCTTAATACAAAATCATCAGCTCAATCAAAAAACCGATAGAGCTACACAAATTAACTAAGAATAAAAAGAAATCATCTGCTATAGAAACGAGTTTGAATACTATTACCACTCCAAAAAATGTCTTAAAGCAACTAAAGTTGTGAGAAGAAATTTATTTGTACATAGAGATATAATAAAACTCGCGTAGTCACAGAATACAAATTATTTAAATTTAAGTGGTCAATTGTATTTAAATTATTTTTTATAACAGAGATTCTTAGTAGCTCAATTAACAATCCATAATCATCAATATGTTAAAGATTTTCACTAACATATTTGTAAATTTTCGTCATTTCATTATCCCAATTTAAATCCTTCATTGTAGCCAAACCACCATTAACCAATTTCTGTCTCAATTGCCTGTCATTGTAAAGCTCTTCAAATGCATCTAGCACTGACTGCGGTGTTGCATCAACAAGATATGAGTTCTCAAGATGCTTACAGTGCCACTCTACATGAGCACCATTATTTGATATAACTGGTACACCTGAACTCATCAGTTCAACAGGAAGATACGATAAATTTGTGCCTGAAAAAGCAATACCCATGTCACAAGTTCTGTATAACTCACCAGTATCTTCAAGCTTCATATTACCCAGCAAAGTTGCTTTGAATGGTGGATTAATCGTAAGATCCAAGCCTGCAATTACAATTTCAACATCGGGAAATTTTTCAGAAATTTTCTTAAGTGCAGCCATACCCAATTCAAAACAACGCCGCTCTGTTGAAGGTCTGCCATAAAAGAACAGCCGTGTAACAACAGACCTAACTTCACCATTTAAATTAGAAGGGTAAAAAATGTTTTTATCCGCAGCGAACAAGTAGTTCTGTGCTTTTCCACCATGAGATTCATAGCACCTTTTAAGCCAACCACCACCTGTTACACCCGCGAAACCAAAGCTGTAGGTGGCATTCGCTTGCATCGAAGCAGTGCCAAATGCATAAAATAAGCTTTCGTAATCTTGCATAAAATAAAACTTTTTACGGCTAAATGGAAAAGCTTTTACAAAATATGCAGATTGCCAAGTTGTAGCAATTGCACCTGAACAGGCAGGTAACTTAGAAGAGTCAATAATAACTTCAAGCTTGCAATCTTCAAGTGCATTATCCAATTCATCTTGAAGTCTTTTTGTTGATAAATGACGTTGATTGTCATATATATAGATAATATTCCTACTTCCTAACTTCGTAAAATGATTAGCGAAACGGAATAGTGTGTAGTGCCCTCCACCCCATACATTATGCCAGTCCGGTACGAACCAAATGAAGCAATCTCTATCGTCTATCGAAGGTTTTGCTTGTAACGCACCACCAAGCGACTCCCAAGTTGAGTAATCATAGACGGAGCCAATGCTAGAAGAATAATCTACAGAAATTAATTCTTTAACTTTTCCCGAGACCCCCCACATCCTGGAAAGCAATGAAAAACTCATTGGAAACATCTTAAATAAAGCTAAAATTAAAGTATTCCAAAAACCATATTTTTCAACAAAAACAAAAAACTTTTTAACATTCTGAATCATTAGTCAATACCTATTAATTTTATTTAGAAAAAATTCTTAATGTACTCTTCAAGCTCAGACTCCCAAAAAAGTGGTTTAGGTGAGTCATTTAAACTCTTCAACCCAAGACATTCTAGATATTCAGAGTTTGGTCTTGGCGCAGACAATGGGAATTTTGACGATTGTACTGGTAGCACAGAAACATTAAGCCCAAGACTTTTAACAATAAATCTCGCTATATCATATCTCGTAACAGCCCCCTCACAAGCAAAATGTAATGTACCTCCCAAACCATCCTTCACGGCCCAACAAATAAATTCAGCTAACTTATTTGCAGGGGTAATACTACCTATTTTATCGTCTACTGCCTGTAGTGATTCTGCACCTTGTTTTATTTGAGCGATAATTTTTCCAACGAATTTATGGTCAAAATCTACTCCGCCTCCAATCATCCAACCTGCTCTTATAATTAAATAGTTATCTGGCAAGTTATATTTTATGGCTTCTTCACCCAAAAGTTTAGACTTACCGTAGTAATTTATTGGAAATGGCACATCCAGCTCGTTATAACTGAGTCTGCCTTCATGTCCATAAACGTTGGAGGTTGACACATAAACCATATATGCCCCAATTTCACTTGATGCTTTTGCGATAGCCTCTGTCGATCTGTAGTTTCTAGTCAACGCGAGTTGAGGTTCTCGTTCACACAAATCAACTTCTGTTTCAGCCGCCAGATGTAAGATGATATCTGGGGAAGTCTGGATAATGTACTTATAAAGTTGATCTGGTTTGTTTAAATCAAAGAATGAGCGCTCTGCCGATATTATCTCATACTCTTTATCAGCCATTTTATTTTTTACATATCTACCAAGCATTCCAGTAGATCCAGTTATTAGGATTTTTTTCATATTCTTATTCAATCTTTTTTTTAAAATAACTCAGCATCTTTAAAAAACGAACCATTCCTATCCTTTTCGGACACTAAAGGTGCTAGCATTATTGGAAACTGATGTGGAATACTAGGCCAATTTATTGATAATTCAGAATCATCGAAGCGAATAGAGCGCTCATATTCTGGATATCTAAAATCTGTAACTTTGTATTGAAATGTAGCTGACTCAGACAAAACAAGAAAGCCATGAGCAAACCCCTCTGGTATCCATAATTGTTTTTTATTTTGTGCAGATAGAAATTCCCCAATCCACCTTCCAAATGTCGGAGAGTTTCTACGAATATCTAACGCCACATCGAAAACCTCACCCGACACAACGCGCACTAACTTACCTTGCGGTTTAATAATTTGATAATGTAGTCCTCTAAGAACCCCTTGTTTAGAATAAGACTCATTCTCTTGCACAAAATTAACCCTACAGCCAACTGCGGCTTCAAAATTAGTCTGATTGAAGCTCTCAAAAAAGTAACCTCGGAGATCACTGAAAACTTTAGGCTCAATAATAACAACTTCTGGAATTGCAGTTTTTATAACATTCATACTTACACCCCACCCTCTAATAAACGCAGCAAATATTGCCCATAACCATTTTTAGCAAGTGGTGTAGCAAGCTTTTCCAATTGCTCAGCATCAATATATCCAGAACGGTAAGCAATTTCTTCAGGACAACACACCTTGAGTCCTTGACGATGTTCGATCGTTTCAATAAAACTACTTGCCTCCATCAAGCTTTCATGTGTCCCTGTATCTAGCCAGGCATTGCCGCGACCCATAACCTCAACATTTAACTCGCCCTTCTCCAGGTAAACTCTATTTACATCTGTAATCTCAAGTTCACCACGTGTAGATGGCTTTATATTTGCTGCTATATCAACAACCTGATTATCATAGAAATAAAGCCCCGTCACTGCAAAGCTACTTTTAGGCTGAGTCGGCTTTTCTTCTAAAGATGTTGCGTTGCCCATCTTATCAAATGCCACAACACCATAACGCTCAGGATCAGACACATGATACGCAAATACAGTAGCACCATTGTCACGCTTAGCTGCTTGCGTCAATCGCCTGTCCAAATCGTGACCATAGAAAATATTATCACCCAACACTAAAGCACTCGGATGATTGCCAACGAAGTTACGACCGATAATGAATGCTTGCGCCAGACCATCAGGTGAAGGTTGCACTGCATAGTTCAGGCTTACCCCCCAATCACTACCATCGCCAAGTAGCTGTTGAAAACGCGGGGTATCCTGAGGTGTCGATATAATTAAAATATCATTTATCCCTGCGAGCATAAGAGTACTCAAAGGATAATAAATCATAGGCTTGTCGTAAATAGGTAATAATTGCTTAGATACAACCTTTGTCACAGGATAAAGTCTAGTCCCAGACCCCCCAGCCAATATAATGCCTTTACGCTTCATAATTTTTTTTACCTAACAAGCTCGTTAACGAATCTAGTAACATGCACTTTCCAATCTGGTAAATTTAACGAAAAAGTATCAGTTATCTTTTTATTGTCCAGACGACAATTCTTAGGGCGTTTTGCCAAAGCTTTAAAACCATCAGCAGTAAGTGGGAAAATTTTATTAGATGACAACTTTAAAGGAATGCCTTGCTTTTTTGCTGTACTTACTAAAAATTTCGCATATTCGTACCAAGACGTCTGGCCAGATGCTACCAAATGATAAATACCTGAAGCTTTTTTAGCGAGCACCTCATCACACATTAACCTATACATCACTAAAGCTGTTACATCCGCAATTAGATCAGCCCCAGTGGGCGACCCAAAGACATCGGAGACAACATCCAACCTCTCACTCTCTAATGCACGCTTTAAAATTGTAGTGGGGAAATTAGTACCTCTTATAGAATAAACCCAACTACTTCTTAATATTAAATGTTTACATCCACTGGCGAGTATCGCATTCTCACCATCAAACTTAGTCTGCCCATAAACACTAAGAGGCGCCCCTATATCTGATTCAATATAAGAAGATGACTTCTCCCCATCAAACACATAATCAGTAGAATAATGTACAAACCAACTATTCAACTTTAAAGCCTCTTCCGCCATAACCTTAACTGCAGCAGCATTAATTAATTTTGCTTTTTCCGGTTCAAACTCAGCCTTATCAACAGCGGTATAAGCAGTCGCATTAACAATAAAGTCTGGCATTTGATTTTGGATGCACTTAGAAAGCGAAGCCAGATCTACAACATCAACATCATCATGATCGTAAGCAACAACTTTACCCACCATTGAAAGGGACCTCTGCAGTTCCCAGCCAACTTGACCACTTTTACCAAAAAGAAGGATTTTAGGAGATTTCATATAGCACGCTCCGTATAGTTTTTTTCAACCCATTCACGGTAAGCACCTGACTGGACGTTAGCCACCCAGTTCTGATTTTCCAGATACCAATGAACTGTTTTCCGAATACCTGTCTCAAAGGTTTCAATTGGCTTCCAGCCAAGTTCACGCTCTATCTTGCTCGCGTCAATAGAATAACGACGATCGTGGCCAGGACGATCTGTAACAAAAGTAATTTGTTCACGATAGCTCTTGCCATCGGGGCGAGCACAAAACTCATCTAACAATTCACACACAGTATGAACAATGTCGATGTTAGCTTTTTCATTCCAACCACCAACATTGTAAACACTTCCAATATTACCCACTTCCAACACTCTGCGAATAGCGCTGCAATGATCTTTAGCGTAAAGCCAGTCTCTAATTTGCTGCCCATCTCCATATATTGGTAAAGATTTACCAGCAATCGCATTAACAATCATTAACGGTATTAACTTTTCGGGGAATTGATAAGGCCCATAGTTATTTGAACAATTGGTGGTGAGCGTAGGCAAGCCATAGGTGTGATGGTAAGCGCGCACTAAATGATCACTAGCAGCCTTAGTAGCTGAATAAGGACTATTCGGTTCATATCTATGCTCTTCATTAAAAGGAGCAGCATCAAGGCTAAGTGACCCATAAACCTCATCTGTTGATACGTGCAAGAAACGAAATGTTTGATTTAGCTCAGCTGGCAAACTATTCCAGTAAATACGAACAGATTCTAAGAGGTGAAAAGTCCCAACAATATTAGTCTGAACAAAATCTTCCGGTCCATGAATAGAGCGATCAACATGACTCTCTGCTGCAAAATTAATCACGGCTCTCGGATTATATTGATCAAGCAAACTATTAACTAGTAAAGAGTCACCAATATCTCCTTTGATGAAAATATGGCGGCTATCCCCAGCCAACGTAACGAGATTTTCCATGTTGCCAGCATAAGTGAGAAAATCAAGATTTATGACTGCCTCATCTGACTGAGAAAGCCAATCTAAAACGAAATTCGCCCCTATAAATCCAGCGCCACCTGTTACTAAAATCAAAACACACCTCTAGATTTTATAATTATTTTATTGCACCCACCTATACATATAGTAAAGTGCATAAAAATCACAATTATAGCACAACATGGCTCCGATATTGACCTGCAGAGTTGTTGGCAAACAACGTTGTTGACCAAAGTCGTATTAAAACTACTTTTACACCCATTTCAATTAATAAATAATCAATCATAGTTGGCATTATAGATATCTAACAATAAATAGCCAATTGACAGCTAAGCCATTGAAGCAATTATAAGTGCCTAGGTTTGGTTAGTGAAAACCTTCCAATCACAACATTTGACTACGTAGGCATAAAACGCCTAATTATTGGAATTTAAGGCATTAAAATATTTCGCCAGTAAACTTCTTAATATCCCTAAGCTGTCTTTTAGTCGGGCGCCCTGCTCCCCTATCTCTTTGGGCGAAGTCGTACTCACCTGTGAGTTTTGCATTTTCACGTTTGGCAATACTTTCAGCAGTTTCGGCATATAACAGCGCTGCTTCTGGTGCGCCTCTGCGCACGTTGGATAATGCTTGAACATTGACTTCAATTTCGAAGTCTCGATTACGTATGTGAATTACTTGGCCAATATGTACTTCTTTTGCTGGCTTTACGCGGTCTCCATCCACATGGACTTTACCTGTGTCGATAGCGGTGGTAGCAAGGCTGCGTGTTTTAAAAAAACGTGCGGCCCATAGCCACTTGTCTAGCCTGCATTTGCTGTCTGCCTCGTTTGCCATTTTTTAATCAACTTAATACAGACCTAAGCGGGCCGTTTAGGCGAGTTAGTTTCTAGGATAGTTTTAAAGTCTTTAAGCACCACTTCCGCCATAACATTCACCGATTGCAATTGATGCCCTGTTAAGTAATGAATACCGTCTGCCACATTATTCATGGTTGCAATATGAAATTGGCCCTGCTCAACGGCTTTAATTACTTCATCACTGAGTACGAGATGTCGCATATTACGCTCAGGCATTAACACACCTTGTTTGCCATCCAAGCCTATTTCCTTACAAACCCTAAAGTAGCCTTCAATTTTTTCATTTAATCCGCCAACAGGCAGCACTTCACCGTGTTGGTTTAATGCACCGGTTACCGCAATTCCTTGTTTAATAGGTACTTGTGCGAGTGACGACAGCAGTGCGAACAACTCCGCGCAAGAGGCAGAGTCGCCATCTACACCGCTGTACTCTTGCTCAAACACGAGTGAAGCCGTGAGGTTAAGCGGATTTAAATGTGCAAAATTAGTATGTAGCCAACTTTGTAAAATCATCACGCCTTTATCATGGGTAGGCCCACTCATTTTCACTTCACGGTCTATGGTCAGCACGCCTCTGCTACCTGGGTAACAGTTCGCAGAGATGCGCACTGGCGACCCAAAACTTGCCTCAGATAAATCAATATGCGTCAGGCCGTTAATCTGGCCAATGTATTCACCATGCACACTGATGATTAGCTCTTTATCTACGATAGAGTCGCGCATATGCGCTTCAATATAGCTATGACGCGCATATTTGCGTGCAATGGCTGATTTAACATCCTCAACCGTAACGAGTACCGCACCGCGCAGGCTGGCGGCTGCCGCACTCTCTAAAAGCAACTTCTCAAGCACTGCAAATTTAGTGCTTAGTCTAGTTTGATCTTCAATCAAGCGGTGCATGGCCTGCAACAATGCGGCGACAGCATCCGCTGTCACATGGCGACAGTGATGCTGCTGGCACTTATGCGCAATAAAAGACGCATACGCGGCATAATTTTCAGGGCTGGCTTTAACTTGATCGGCAAACTCTATCTTGATGGGAAAATAATCAAAAAAATCAGGTTTAACGCTTAGTAACTCGTAATAATCCTCACGTGTGGCAATCAACACAATTTTCACTGACACAGGTATTGCAGCCTGTGCGTTAATCAGGCTACTGCCTTGATTGCTACTACTGCTTAAGTCTTCAATCTGCAAGGTGCCATTGCGTAAAAAGCGGTGTAGCTTCTCTAGAATATGTGTGCCGCTTTGTTCATCGGCCAGAATGTCGCGTAAATGTAGTAACAATGTGCCGCCATCCGCGCGCATCAGATTGCCTGCGCGTAAGCGCATAAAGTCTGGAATGTTACTGGCTTCGCTAGCGCCCTCTATCCCGCCAAACAAGGATTGCAAGCTCGGGTCATTATCATAAATCACTGGCGCATGCTGCGTAGCGTGGTGTTCAACGAGCACATTGGCACGGTAACGTCCAAAAAAGCTCTCAGACATTAGCGCCTCAAGGTTGCTTTCACCCTCCGGGCTTGTTGTTGGTTGCCAAGTTTCCAGCGTATCAAGTATATCTTTTTGTAGCGTACTAAAATAATGCGCTGGTATTTTGTCTGGCTCTATCAGCGTAAGGCTAGCTTTGACTGTGCTTAACTGCGCCTCAACAAATGCCTGCAATGGCGCGATAGAGTTTTGCTGCACTTTGGCCTCTAACAAACTGGCTATATCTTTGGCAAAAGCACGTACAAAGCTATCTAAGGCCTGTTTAAGCTGCGCCCCTGCGCCAGCAGGCAATTTAATAAACAAAGGCTTACCACTTGCTTCAAACTGATACAGTGCTACTAAATCACTGGCAGCTGGCCATTTTTTTGCAGCCTCGTGCATTACGCTTAACATTAACGTAGTGCGACCTGAACCAGGCTCGCCTAAAGCGAGTAAATTAAAACCAGTCTGCTGAATGCTTAATCCAAATTCAGCAGCTTTTTTCGCCTCTGCTTGTGCAACCCACGCTTGATATTGTGCGCTATCGTGCGCCTCAACACGGAGTTCGGATGTATCAGCAAATTTAAATTGCTCTAATGCTACATTAATGGTTAGTGCTTGGGATGTTAGTATTTTTTGCATATTATTTTTCTATACTCCAACGATCACGCGCCGTATCGTCTGCTGATTTTGCTTCTACCCAGTGTTCACCTGTTGAGTTTGCTTCCTTTTTCCAGAATGGCGCTTCTGTTTTAAGATAATCCATCATAAACTCACAGGCAGAGAACGCATCGCCGCGATGTGCACTTGCCACGATGACCAGCACAATTTGATCACTAGGCTGTAGCGTACCCACGCGATGCACAATCAAGACATCCATGATATTCCAGCGGCCTTTTGCCTGCTGAATAATAGCCGCAAGCGACTTCTCCGTCATGCCGGGATAATGTTCAAGGGTGAGCTGTGAAACTGTATCCCCATCGCTTAAGTCACGCACCAAGCCAACAAAGCTCACTACCGCGCCAATATCTTTGCGTGATTGGCGCAACTGATTGATCTCAACGCCTATATCAAAATCTGCTGTTTGCACTCTTACTGTCATAGTTTTACCGCATTAGTGTAAAGCAAACGCATTAACCACCTGTTACTGGCGGGAAGAACGCTACTTCATCGCCATCATTAATGGTGGCTTTATCATCCACCAACTCATGGTTAATGGCTGCGCGCACCTTCAGTTTACCCATGAGCATTTGCCCCCAGACATCGCCACGTTTAGCAAGCAATGCTTTCAACTTTAAAATAGTAAGCGAGTCCTCTGGCAGCTCTAAATCCTCTGTAGAGTACTTAAGCGTTTCTTTCAATCTTGCAAAGTAAAATAATTTAATTTTCATTGGGTTACTTAGTTTAATTAATCTGTTTTATCATCAATAACATCAAGCAAATCTGATGTTCTATTCGTTAACTCTACACGTTCAATTTGCGCAAATCTCTGTGAAATTTTCTGGCTAGAAATATGCACATCCTGTGCATTTTCGTGCGCTTGGCGGATATTGTCTGCCAGCTTTTTCATACGCAGGTCAAAGCGCCCAAAATCTTTACTGAGCTTGCCCAGCTCTTCTTTAATGACGTGCACTTGTTTACGTGTTTCCACATCTTTTAAGACAGCTCTAGCAGTATTTAGTACCGCCATTAACGTCGTTGGCGAAACCACCCAAACACGTTTATTCATGGCATATTCAATGACATCGGCATGATAGGCATGTAACTCAGCAAAAACAGCCTCTGCCGGAATAAACATAACAGCACCATCAGACGTGACATTGGAAATAATGTACTTGGTAGCAATGTCATCTACATGCTTTTTAACATCTAATTTAAATTGCTTTTCGGCAATCAATTTTTCTGCTTCGCTAAGTTTGTTATCCAGCATGCGGTGGTAATTTTCCAGCGGAAACTTGCTATCTACCGCCACCACGCCTGTTGGCTCAGGTAAAAACAATGCGCAGTCGGCACGCGTGCCATTTTCAAAAGTGTGCTGCATTGCAAAAGAGTTCACGGGCAAGACATTGCGGACTAAGGCCTCTAATTGCACTTCACCAAAAGCGCCGCGTGAGCGTTTATCACCCAGCAATTCCTGCAAGCTCACTACATTGGTGGTTAAACCATCAATTTTCTTTTGCGCTTCATCAATAGTGGCCAAACGTGCCATCACATCCATAAAGGTTTGGTTGGTCTTTTTAAACCCTTCATCCAAACGCTCAGAGACTTTGCCGCCGATTAGCTCCAAGCGGCCATCTACTGACTTAGTTAGCGCCTCAATACTTGCCGTAAGTTGTAAGGTGGCATTGCGCATGGTTGATTGAATCAGCTCTTGCTCCGCTTTACCCTGCTCGGCTAACGTAGTATGCAGTTTTTCCAGCACTGTTTCGCGCGTTTGAGCAAGACTATTGTTCTGCGCCAATTGCAAAGCCTGCATCGCGTCTCGCGTTGCTTGTAGTTCAGTTGCCACACTGGCGCGCAAACGCTCGCTAGTTTCATTGGTGGCGCTGCTCAGCCTGTCACCAAGTTTGTTTAGGCCGTCGTTAAAATCCAGCAGCATAGCGCGATGCTTTTCTTCAAGCTGCTGCAGTATAAGCGTGTTGTGATCAACCCTACTTTCTCGCCACATCTGCAATAGCAGCAACAAAAGAACAGCAAAGACAATAATTAATATAATGATTTGTAGCATGGGCTAAATTATACCCGATGCTTGTTTAGCATCTGTATAAATTCACGTCTTTAACGTAGATTACGACATAAACTTACTGCATATGATTCTGCACGCAAACCGCAATCTGCAAAAAATTTAAAAAGAGCGTTTTTAAAATACGTAGGATTATGCCAAACTTAACCTTATCGCTACTCTCATTGGGCTTATCGTGCTTAAACTCAAATTACTGCTAAACCAGCAACTGGCAAATATTACGCGCAGGCTGCATAACAACTTTTATTTGTATTTGAGCGCATTGCTCACCGTATTGGTTTTATTAGACGCCAGCGTGTTTCATGTGGGTGAAAACATGCGCGACCGTGCGTTTGACATGATGGTAAAAAATCGAATATTGGTGCCCAAACCAGACCCAGATATTGTCATTGTAGACATCAACGAAGCCTCGTTAAGCGCTATGTCTGCCGAGTATGGCCGCTGGCCTTGGCCTAGGCAAGTGCTTGGTGAGTTCTTAGAAAACATTGAAGCGCAGCAGCCCAAAGCCGTCGTGTTTGATATTTTATTTAGCGACCCTGACATTTACAACCCAGACAGTGATGCCTATTTTAACGAAGTGATTGCAGGCACAAAAAATACATTCTTCCCCATGCTGCGCTTGGCTGAAGCAAGTGACCATTTAAGCCAGGTCACACCGAACATGATTCCTGGTGTTAAACGTACAGGACCAGACCAAACTGGAACAGCTCAACCTATTGCCATCGTTCTGCCACATTTGGAGGCGGCACTCAACTCAGGGCATTTAGGAACACACAATATTTACCCAGATAAAGACGGCATCGTGCGCGAGTACAGGCTATGGCATGATGAAAGTGGCTGGATACTGCCATCTTTACCACTTGCCGTAGCTAACTTCACTAAAACCAATTCAGAAACTTTGCCGCAAAACATGCTAATTAATTGGCGCGGCAAACCATTTACTTACCAATTTGCCACGTTTAGCGATGTTTATGCCGACATGGCAAGCAAGGTGAAAAAGCGCCCGGCGAATGAGTTTAAAGACAAAATAGTGATTATCGGCTCTACCGCACCATCGCTATTTGACCTAAAAGCCACAGCCATGGCGAAAGCTCACCCAGGGGTGGAAATATTGGCAACTGCCATTGATAACGTTAAACATGATGATTATTTAAAAGTTTGGCGCGGAAAAACGCCATATATTCTCATGAGCTTAGCGCTTATTTGGCTAACTGCATTAGCGTTTTTCCACAATGTAGATCGCGACAAAGTCACCAGGATTTTCAGTAGCAGCCAAATCATACTGATTACGCTGTCTTATCTGGCGATTAATTTCACCAACACTTATCTGGATTTAACCGGCCCGATTACTTGGGCAATTTTGTATTTCAGTGTGGCTAAAATATATGCATTGGCTAACGACAGAGCAATGCAGCGCTTACTAGCCAACGACGTAGAGTCTGGCAAAAAAGGTGCAGCAATTTTACTCATGCCCATTATGTTTGAAACACGAGAACCATTAAGTGATAGCCTGCTCAAAAAGTTACAGTACAAAATTGAGCAGCGTCTGCAGCAGCACGCCACTGTGGAAATTTTAAAAGGAACGCAAAGTGGCATATGGGGGCTATTTAGCGACATGATTATTGTCAGCTGGGCTTATGCGCATGATAACGAAGCAGAGGCAAGCCAAGCCGTGCAGGATGCAACAAAACTTGGTACACAACTGGACCAACTGGTGCAAGGTATAGGTATTCCTGAAGACACGACTGCGCGTTATACGACGCATAGCGGAACATTAAACACAGAAAAACCGATGGCAAATCAATGGCGCGGTTTGTTTGCTCAAGCTATTATCAAGTTAGATATTTTAGAAGGTGGAACCCAATGAAACATTACTTAAAACACGCACTCATTCTGAGTAGTTTAGTGCCCTTGCTTTATGCTGGCGTGAGCGTAGCTGCCGAAAAGGGCAGCGCACTTAAGAATGACAGCTTGCGTAGTGAGCCGTTTGCAGATGCCAAAGTCACTGGCAGCTTCGCACGTGGTGATAATTTAGAAATCATCAAAAAACAAGGCGCATGGCTACAAGTAAAATCCGCAAAAAGCTCCGGCTGGGTACGATTACTTTCAGTCAAACGTGGCGCAGCCACTACAAGTAACCAAGCGGCTGGAGTACTTGCCGTTGCCAGCGGCAGAGCCGGTACTGGGCAAGTGGTATCCACCACTGGCGTTCGTGGCCTGAGTGAGCAAGAATTAAAAGCGGCTAAATTTAATGAAGACGAAGTTAAAACATTAGAAAGCTATACGTTAAGTGTGGATAAAGGCCGTGCTTTCGCTAAAGCTGGCAAATTAAACAGCATTGCATTTAAGAACTTAAAAGAAGCGAAAGGCGGTACTCAATGAACGCTAACCCAAAATTGACCGGCATCATGTCTACCCATAAACACCGTCTAATCTCCACCCTACTTGCATCACTATTGGGGCTAGTTAGCCTGCACAGTGCCGCCTTTGATTTCAAAGGCGCATTAAAAGACGCCGTAGAAAAAGAAATCGGACAAAAATCGGACAACACAGCCACTCCTACTGAGGCGACAAGTAGCACGGACAGCGCAAAAGCTAACAGCACAACAACCAGCTCAGAAGCAGCGTTTAACTGGAAAAACCCTAGCACTGCAGAGGAAATAAGCCTTGGGCGCGAAATTGCAGGCAACTTGCTAGGCGCAGCGCCGTTAGTCAAAGATGCCGCCCTACAAAAATATGTAAACTCAGTGGGCCGCTGGGTTGCATCACAATCTGAGCGCCCTGAGTTGCCTTGGCGTTTTGGGGTAATTGAGAGTGAAGACTTAAATGCTTTTGCAGCACCTGGTGGTTACATCATGCTGACCAAAGGCTTATATCGCAAGCTTCAAAATGAAGCGCAGCTCGCCGGTGTGTTAGGACACGAAATTGCACATGTCGTCAAAAAACACCAGCTCAAAGTACTGCAAAAACAACAACTGCTAAGCATGGGTGCCGGATTATTAAGTGACAAATACGCAAAAGACAACGCCCTCATTAGCAAAGCAATTGGTAGCGGTGCCGAAATCAGTGCGCGTAGTCTGGATAAATCAGCCGAATATGAGGCGGACCGCTTAGGCTTAAGTTACGCCACACGCGCCGGTTACGAGCCCTATGGTTTACCTGAGGTATTGCAGACACTGGGGCAATCCGGCAGCAGCGATGCCAACGTTGCCTTATTGTTTAAAACCCACCCTCACCCAGATGAGAGACTCACGGCACTAAGTGAGTCTGTAGGCACGCAACTAGACAAAATAACCAATGGAAAAACGCTAGAAAATCGATTTTATGTACTTAAGTAATAGGTAATACATTGAGATGAAACGATAGCCATGCACACACTACGCAATTTTTCTTGTTGAATGGTTAGCGTGGAAAAACACCAATAAACAAGTGAAATTTAGTGAAGCATCATCGCTTTGTTTGATCCTCCTCAAATAAAGCGGTGATTGTTGATTTAGCTGTTTGACATCTCAATGCGTAAGGATAAAAATGTCCTTATGCATAGTAGGAGATTGTTCTATGGCTACGAAACAAAAAGACAGTAAACCTAGTGGTCCTTTAAAAGAAAATATCGCTAGGCCCACTAGTAATACCTCAAAAAAACGTAAAGTGTCATCAGGTGACACAGCGCCAGATAACACAGCGAGCGGAGTTGAAAACTTTGTAATGAGGGAAAACATCGCTGCGGCACAAGGCTCCAAACTAGAAGCGGTGCAGGATATTATTCAACGCATTTCTAGTAATGACTTATCAATGCTACCTGAAGCATTACATACCATACTCAAAGGCGCCTCCCCCGATGATGCAGCAGCGCTGAGCAAAGCGCTCACAGTGATTAAAGACACCAATGTCATCAAATCACGATTACGTAATGACCAGGCACTAGCTAAAGACTGGCGCGATGGTGGCTACCCTTATCAAAACCTGATCTCACGCAAGTCTTACGAGAAACAGAAATATCGCCTGCAGGTAGAGTTATTAAAACTACAAGCATGGGTAAAAGAAACAGGACAGCGTGTGGTCATTTTGTTTGAGGGACGAGATGCGGCGGGAAAAGGTGGTACCATTCGGCGCTTTATGGAACACCTTAACCCACGCGGTGCACGTGTAGTGGCGCTTGAAAAACCAAGCGAGGTCGAGCGTGGCCAGTGGTATTTCCAAAGATACGTTTCACAATTGCCAACCGCTGGTGAAATCGTACTGTTTGACCGCTCATGGTACAACCGTGCCGGCGTTGAGCGCGTAATGGGCTTTTGTAACAATGACGAGTATCTTGAATTTATGCGTCAAGCACCGGATTTTGAGCGCAACCTTACAAGATGCGGCATTCATGTCATTAAGTTCTGGTTCTCGGTGAGCCGATCAGAACAACGTAGACGCTTCAAAGAGCGTGAAATGCACCCGCTCAAACAATGGAAGCTTAGCCCAATTGATTTAGCGTCGCTTGATAAGTGGGATGAATATACAAAAGCCAAAGAAGCGATGTTCTTTCATACAGACACTGCTGACTCACCTTGGACCGTCATCAAATCTGATTGTAAAAAACGGGCACGCCTCAACGCGATGCGCTATGTGTTACACAAGCTACCCTATACCAATAAAAATATTGACGCGATTGGTAACTTAGACCTGCTGTTGGTAGGGAGAGCACATATTGTGTATGAACGTGGTGAGCATAATCATATTATCCTCTAGGCTACGCATGATTGACTAAGAAGGCTGATTAGCTAGAGGGTACTCACATCTGAGCTTAGATTTTAAGCGCCCTATAGCGCTCTCAGTGAGCGCTATATCAAATCGCGCACACGTAGCTCAGCTTTGATATAGGCATAATAAATAGGTGCCGCCACAATGCCAATCAGCCCAAATGCAGCTTCCATACATAACATGGCAATCAGCAACTCCCATGCGTTGGCACGAATCTGGCCGCCGACTATGCGCGCATTTAAAAAATACTCAAACTTATGAATAATCACTAAGTAGAGTAAAGAGCCGAGCGCTACCCCTAGGGTTTGACTTAAACTTACCACGACAATCACGGCATTTGAAATAAGGTTGCCAATTACCGGAATCAAGCCCACTACAAAGGTAATCGCAATCATGGTTTTCACCAATGGCAAATGTATGCCCATCACAGGTAATACCACTGCGAGATAAATGGCTGTGAAAAACGTATTAATGGCAGAAATGCGTATTTGTGCAAAAACCACGCGTTTGAACGCATCGCTTAACAATGCACAGCGCATATAGAGTGCACCGGCAAACGGTTTAAAATGTTCAACCGTCACAGCCTCGCGCAGTGCCAGCATGCCGCCTACAATCATGCCAATTAATATATGCGCAGTGACGCGTCCAGCCTCTTTGCCAACCACTTGCAACTCACCGGCATGGGTACGCAGCCATGTGGTTAACATTTCTTTAAATGTCAGCGCATCTGCTGGCAAATGGCTTAATAACCAGCTCGGTAATATTTTTCTGGAGTCTTCTAATATTTGTGCCATTCTGGCTAAAAGCACGGTTAAACTGCCTGCATCAGAGCGTAAAAATGCCGTTAAGCCAGCACCGGCAAGTGAGAGCAAACTCACGATGAAAAACACCAAAATACCTACCGCCCAAATCTTAGAATAATTACTCGGGCGCTTACTAGGAAATCTACGCGAGATATACGGCGTAATCATGTGCACCAGCTGATACACCAGCAAACCAGCTAACAGTGCAGGTAACAAGCTAAACTTAAGCACAAAAAATAACGCAAGCCCTGTCAACAGCCAAGCTGAAATGTCATACCCTGTTGCTTTGGCAACTGATGATTCCTGCGTTATGTTAGCCATATTTCCCTTAAATCAATCACTTAAATATACTGGTTAAAAATAATAACCAGCTGTCTATTAATAGCTTTTAATCGAAAATCTATTCACAAAATCAGAGACATCAGCTGCTGGTATTGAAACGATCAAATCAATATGCTCATTGAAAGCTTTGTCTAAGATACCACCATTACATTTTGATAATGCTTTTGTTACATAATCCATTTGATTATAGGCGATGGTGAGCTTAATGGTCTTCATTTCCACATAGTCTGCCACCTTAGTTGCATCTAATGCCAGCTTGGCCGTGCCACCATAAGCACGCGCCAAACCGCCTGTACCTAGGTTAATACCACCGTAATACCTAATTACACCAACACAGGCATTAATCAGATTGCGCCCCTCTAATAGCTTTAATACCGGCATCCCAGCCGTGCCGGAAGGCTCTCCCGCATCCGAAAAACGCTGCACTATCCCGTCTTCAGTCTTTAATCTGAATGCATAAGCTAAATGGTGCGCGGTTGGGTGTTTAGCCGCAAAAGCGCGCAAAGCTGCACCAACTTCTCGTTCAGAGGTACACGATACTGCCATGGCAATAAAACGTGACTTAGTAATGGTCTGCTCAGCAAACCCGCTATCTATTAATATTTGCAACTACTTACGCCCACCTAAAATGCTGCCTAAAATACCACGAATGATTTGCCTACCTAATTGTGAGCCAATGGCGCGCGCTGCACTTTTGGCTGCGGCTTCTAATATACTGTCACCACGGCTGGCGGATTCTTTCTTACTTGAAGATGCAGCCTCTTCATCTTCGCCACCAGCAAGTGGCGTAACTTGCGCTTTTAATATCTCATAAGCAGATTCACGATCCACTTGTTTTTCATAAACATTATTCAGAACAGATGTCCGAATTGTTTCAATGCGTTCAGCATCGGTTGCAGGGCCTACGCGGCTACCTGGCGGGCAAACAAAAGCGCGCTCCACCGGTGTCGGAATCCCCTTTTCATCCAAGAATGAAACAAGCGCTTCACCTACCCCCAGCTCAGTAATCACACTTTCCACGTCTAATTTAGGATTAACCCTAAATGTCGTTGCGGCGGATTTCACTGCTTTTTGATCCCTTGGCGTAAAAGCACGCAATGCGTGCTGCACACGATTACCCAATTGCCCCAAAACTGCATCAGGGATATCGAGCGGGTTCTGGCTCACAAAATACACGCCTACTCCTTTTGAACGAATCAACCGAACAACTTGCTCAATTTTTTCCAGCAACACTGCAGGCGCATCGTTAAACAACAAATGTGCTTCGTCAAAGAAAAACACTAATTTCGGTTTATCTAAATCCCCTGCTTCCGGGAGCTTTTCAAACAGTTCAGACAGTAGCCACAATAGCAAGGTCGCATAAATACGCGGTGAGTTAAATAACTTGTCACTCATCAAGATATTAACGACACCATGCCCCTGCTCATCAGTCTGCATCAAGTCATCTAAGTTAAGCGCAGGCTCTCCAAACAGCATGTCAGCCCCTTGCGTTTCAAGCTGCAATAATGCACGCTGCACCGCACCTACACTTGCCGCAGAAATATTGCCGTACTCTGCTTGGTATTGCGCTGAGTTCTCAGAAGCATGCTGCATCATTGCACGCAAATCCTTCAAGTCCAGCAGTAACCAGCCTTTATCATCGGCAATTTTAAATACCGCATTGAGCACACCAGCCTGCACATCGTTCAAATTCAGTAAACGGGAAAGTAGCAAAGGCCCCATTTCCGCAATAGTGGTACGGACAGGATGCCCTTTTTCACCAAACATATCCCAAAATGTAACTGGGCACTTAGCATAGCTAAAATCAGAAAGTGCCAACTGCTGCACCCTAGCGTCAACTCGGGCATTGCCCCCACCTTGCTGGGACATACCGGATAGATCGCCTTTCACATCGGCCATAAACACTGGCACACCATTTTTGGAGAAGCCCTCCGCCAGAGTCTGTAGCGTGACTGTTTTTCCTGTACCCGTTGCACCAGCGATCAAGCCATGACGATTTGCCATCCGTGGCAGGATAACACTGGAAATTTCATTATTTTTTGCAATTAAAATGGGGTTAACCATGAAGTGATTACCTAAACTTTAGTAATAAACGTTAATAAATTGGGGTAGCAATGACAGACATGATTTATAAAGCGGGCAATTTTTAAAAGTCACCTTTACGCGCTCTATCCATAATCTCAAGCAACTTGGTTTCTAACTCCTGTGCGGATTTCTTTGCACGCTCAGTTGGATGCTTAATGCTTTTTAAATCAAAAGTAGGACGATCCATCGCGATATATAGCTTAGGCTTGTTATTCCCATCCAGTTTTTCGTAAATTGCCACTCTACAAGGCGCAAATACTAAAAACTCGGGATGATCTAAAATAATTTCCGTGCCCATGCTTAAATTGCAAAATGAGCGCACTTCTTTAATGCCTTGTGGGTCAACGCCACGCAACTTCATATGCTCACCAATCGGAAAGTTAGCGGGGTTCACAAAGTTCATGCCTTCAGAAATACTTTTTAAACTCTCCACCACATCCTGATAACTCACATTAGCATTAACCGGCAGCTCATAAATAGCACTTAAAGGGTCGATTGCTGGCATGCCTGGCCGCACTTGACCAATCAAGGCATTGTCTTTATGCGCCATATTAGGCTGATTGAAACAACAAGCAACCATACCTAAGCTCAAGCCTATTAAAAACACAGCATGGTAGCTTGTGTGCAAAATACGTCGCGTGTTTAGCATGAACATGGTGGCCACCTACTCTAAGTTAATCAGCAATCTTGAGTGCCTGATTTACCGCAGCCCGATTAAAATGCGGCGCAATCAGTTCAATAAATCCATACATATATCCGCGTAAAAATGCATCTTTACGCACACCTAAATAAGTCGTGCTATCGGCAAATAAATGATCAACGTCAATTTTCACCAAATGCGTATCACGCTCGGCGTCATACGCCATATTAGCAAGTAAACCAACCCCTAAACCCAATGTGACATATGTTTTAATCACATCGGCATCAATCGCAGTAAGCACAACATTCGGCGTTAGCCCCGCATCAGAAAAAGTCTTAGACACTAGCGTACCACCAGTAAATGCAAAGTCATAGGTAATGAGTGGGTAATTCGCTAGCTTTTCTAAGGTCAAAGGCCCGCCCTGCAACAAAGGATGATCATGCGGTACTACAACGCAGCGATTCCAATGATAACAAGGTAAGCACAATAAGCTCTCGCGCTCACTAATAGACTCAGTAGCGATCCCAATATCAGCCTCACCACTTTCCACCTGCTCAGCCACCTGACTAGGATTACCTTGATGGATATTCAGCTTAACGCGCGGATAGCTGGTCATAAACGCTTTGACAGCTGCCGGCAGTTTATAGCGTGCTTGCGTATGTGTGGTAGCAATCGTTAAGGTGCCAGTCTCCACATCGCTAAACTCATCACCCACACGCTTAATATTTTCAATATCGCGCATCACCTTATCGGCCAACATAACAATCTGCTGACCGGGCACAGTTAAGCCCGTTAGCCGCTTGCCATTACGTTTAAATATCTGCAGACCAAGCTCTTCTTCAATTAACTGGATTTGCTTGCTCACGCCGGGTTGTGATGTATACAAAGCATCGGCAGCACTGGTAATATTCAACCCCTGCTTCACCACTTCATGCAAATAACGTAACTGATGTAATTTCATTGGGTTAGCTTCTTCCAAACAATCCATTAACAAGATATTTAATGCGTACTTCTTGCATGATTAACACATACAAATGCGGGCATCTTATATAACTAAACGATATATCCATAGAATAACATATTCTTAAAAAAAACGAGAACGCACTGTTATAGTACGCGCCTAAATTTAGTTAATAACGGATACTCCACATGGAATTTGGTTATGTAATCT
>Ga0208397_100007_pt1 | contig 145837 bp, 135 predicted proteins | sample LakWasMe76_LOW10_2_FD_183904 | JGI IMG/M metagenome (GOLD analysis project Ga0208397, IMG submission 183904) | Freshwater sediment methanotrophic microbial communities from Lake Washington under simulated oxygen tension - Sediment Metagenome... | ecosystem: Environmental > Aquatic > Freshwater...
ACTAGGGTGACCACGTCGTTCACTTTGGCGTCGCCGCCGACCGTGCCGGTGATGTTGATGTTACCGGCCGCTTCGCCAGCATTGATGATGTCATCTGCGGTCACGTTAGGCGTTAAGGTGATGGTCACACCATTGTTGTCAACGATGGTGGCAGTCCCCAGCCCAAATCTTGCCGTCCCGTCGGGAAGTGTCGCCGAGACTTGAATGCGTACAGTTTCGTTCGGCTCGAAATTGGCATCCTCAACGCTCTTATAGCTCACAAAGAATTGGGTAACGCCACCCGGCAAGACAAAGCCCTCGTTCGGAGCCTGAACCAACAATACTTCATTACCCAAGGCATCTATGTAATATGCCTTTAACGTACTCGGATCGAAATCCGCAAACGCTGTAGCAGTAGCACCAGAACTGGTCGGAAGCAATTTCAGTACCGCATCAGGATCGATGTCGTTTAGCGTAACCGCGAAAACAACGTCACTCCCTTCCGGGTTAATTTGTCCCTGGATCCGGATCCCATCATTATCATAAATACGAATCGATGCTTCTGGATCTCCCAACACAGCATTGGGAGAAACATCAGTAAGGTTCACCTTCAAAAATTCGATGTTTTCCACCAATGTATCATCAATAATTGGCACTCTAATCTGGACACTGTTCTGACCTGCTGGAATTACAATTGATGCGTTGACTATCGGCGTATAGTCTAGTCCTGCGGTTGCACTCAAATCTGCTGTTTCGTACCAAACAGTCACGTCCTCCGCAAAAGTGATCCGATTCATATCTGCGTCTACCAGATACACGGTAAGCACAGCCTCTCCGTCCTCTTCGCTCACTATCGCAAAGTTAATCTCAACAATCGGCTTGGTGCTACTAGGATCATTATCAATAATTCCCGGCTGTAACCTTTCCGTATAGAAGTTATCACCTTCGACCAGCATGTCAATTAACTCAACACCCTGCAGAATACCATTGTGCGTAACTTCTCTACCGCTCACACCTACTTCGTTGTAGGGATCATCAAAAATCGGAATCCGTATAATGACTTCTTGGTTATTAGCACTCAGATTGAAGGCAAACAGCGGTAACGGTTTGTCATAATCATCTCGCGTGTAATTACCAATAACCTGCACTTCCTGCCAAGTTGCGCCACCGTCATTGGAGTACAAAATTGGCACATTGAAGTCGTCCGAGTACTCGGCAATACCGAGTCCGTTTTCCGGCGAAAATTTGACTGTAAGTTGCTGATCTGTATCAAAAGCCAATGTGCTTTTAATCGTGAACTCCGTATAACCAGCATCTTCAGGCACATCTGCAATGTCAGCGGACAGATGTGATTTATAGGTATCTAGCGTGCTAGATGTTACGTCACGGAAAACCGTCCAGTCCTCTACGCGGTAATCAACCTTTAGGTTCTCAATATCATATGGAGTAATGCCTGCGTTAAGATTAAGAGTATAGGTTTTATCTCCATTATCAACCAACTCACCTACGCCAGCTGAACCTGCAGCCAACCTCACTTGACTCACTATTAAGTTTTCTACTTTACTTTGATGTCCTATTGCTCCTGCAAGCAAATCGGCGGCATTAAATGTAATAGTACCGTTCGCTTCATTAAAATTATATTTAATGACCCCACCCGGGATCTCCAACTGATCAGCCTGCCTCGACTCGAATTCAGTAGGAGTGCGATTGCCAGCCAAATCTTGGATGGTATCAACAACGTGCTGCATCGCCACTGTTTCAAAAACATTGTTACCGCTGGCATCCCTTTCACTATCTGCCGTAAACTCAACATTCGCAAAAGCCAGAGCTCTTGATAGTTCCACCTTGTCAGATGTCGCCATATTCAGATTGATATAGGTAGCAAATAAATCCCGAATGGATTGAGAGATATTGATGTTATCGGCAAAACTGCCTGCACTATTTACTATGTCATTGGTACGCAAAACCCCGTCAATTGGGTTGGAGTCCTGCAAGCCAGCATCCAACGCCTGCAGAAGAATTGCCATATTTTCCACATACATACTGTTAGCATCAGATAGCGAAGTACCAGCAATATCTTGCAGGAATAATATATCCCCATGAATAGCATCTGCACTGAATTGCCCAACAACGATATTGCCAATTTTGAAAGTGACTGTATCGCCAACTCTATAGTTAAACTGACCAGCAATACCAGTATCACCTGTAAGCCCACTCAGACCTGAAGATGTGGTGTAACTGACGCCATTAACAAAATTATCGGTAAATTTTGCGACTTTAACACTTTCATCAATCGTGCCAGCACCTCCACTACCATTTACACTACCGATTGCAAATTGAGCGTAAAGCACAGAATTAGGGGTCACAAATTCAACATCATTGCGTCCAGCACTTTCAAACTCAAAGCTTACTGGTGTAACACTTTCAGTAATCCTTATTAAATCAACAAAACCAAACCCTTCACCACTTTCACCTGCACCTGCACCTGCAGCAGTCTCTTCTAAAACATCATTAATATCCTTACCTTCTTCAACTGCTTTAATCACAGTATCAATAGTAGCTACATTAATTGCACTATCTGTGGCATCTGCCACGTAGGTATTAAGCATCGCATCATCAAATGCCACTAACTGCTCAGCAGCAATGTGAATGACCTGACCATTCGCCAATTGCAAGTCTACCTCAACACCAATACCTGTTTTAATCGTATCTGCAGTCTGAATGTTATCGCCTAATCTCAAATCACGTTGGTTGCCGTTATTTGAAATTAATGACGCAGTACCTGTCATTGCAATGATTTTTCCGATTAATGCCATGTTAATATCCTAAGAAATATTAGATGTTGCCGTTAAACTTTTATTAGCTGTTTAGCATTAAACACCTTAAGTTAGCTAAAACATATTGTACTAATGGCCAATACAAAGACCTGCTAGTTAAGCAAGTGTAAAAATCCAAGTCAGTTAGGGTATGATGCCTAAAAACCAATGTCGTCATGACATTAAATTTTGGAGTATGCGTGGCTGGTATCACTAACAAAACATTAGGCACACTGAGGTTGCAACTATGCATCGCTGTGATGATGTTTTTGTCATTGTTTTTTAGCTACATCGCAGCTGAAGGTTACGACTTCAACAAACTTGCCTCCCTAGCAAAGCAAAAATATGGGGATGAGGCTGCTAATGATTTCTTAGAGCTGCAACAACTCACCATTACACTCAAAAACGCAAGCGAAGCCGAAAAGCTCTCCCAAATTAATAACTTTTTTAACCAAAAAGTCATGTTTGCAGACGACGCCTACGTATGGGGACAATCGGATTACTGGGCAACACCGCTTGAGTCTTTAGGTTTGCATGCAGGCGACTGTGAAGACTTTAGCATTGCTAAGTATGTGTTTCTAAAAGCAGTAAATATCTCCAATGACAAACTAAGACTCACCTACGTTAGAGCTGAGCTTTTAGAAAATAATAGAAAAGTTGTCAAGGCACATATGGTGCTGAGCTACTATGCGACACCGCAATCAGAACCCCTCATTTTAGATAATCTGATACCGCAGATATTCCCAGCATCAAGCAGAAAAGACTTATCACCGGTATTTAGCTTTAACGATAAGGGGCTGTGGGTTGGCAATAGCGCAAAACCAAAATCAGACTCCCAATCCAACCTATCAAGATGGCGAGATGTACTAGCACGCATGCGCGCAGATGGAATTGAATAAATGAAAGTAAGGATGAACTTATGTCACTAATTAAACAATTGTGGTTAGCCATTATTTTAATTTTAGCGTTAGCATCTAGCGGTAGCTTTATCTTGAGCACATTGTCCAGCAAGCAATATCTAGAAAAGCAGTTGCAGATGAAAAATAACGATAACGCGGTTACACTCGCGCTATCAATGACTCAACTGCCCAAAGACCCCGTCACGCTGGACCTGCTACTTTCCGCACAGTTTGACTCTGGCTACTATCAATACATTGCGCTACTGGATGCTAATGGCAAGCCACTAAGCGAGCGCGTGAATAAAAACCTAAAAACCCACGCACCACAGTGGTTTATCAATGCTATCCCACTACAAGTAGAACCAGGCATCGCTGATATCCAAGAAGGCTGGGCACAGTTTGGCACATTAAAACTAGAAAGTAACACCACTTTTGCCTACAACAAACTTTGGGATTCAACCATACAAATTGCACTGTGGGTGCTGCTAATCGGCTTAATTAGCTGCTACTTGGGTGGTCAGTTACTTAAAAAAATCCTAAAACCGCTTGACGATGTGGTAGACCAAGCCCAGGCGATTGGTGAAAGCCGGTTCATTATGATTAATGTACCAAAAACTAAAGAGTTTAAGTCTGTGGTCAACGCCATGAACACCCTCTCAAATCGCGTAAAAAACACCGTCACTGAAGAGTCCGCAAGGTTAGAAGAGCTAAGATTTGATAACAACTTTGACCATGTAACAGGCTTAATGAACCATGATTACTTTGTTAAAAAAGTCAACGCCAGCATCAGCCACGAAGAATACTTCAATGAAGGTGTGATGGTAATTACCAGAATACTGAACATTGCAGAAATTGACCAGAAATTGGGTTATAAAGAAACCAATCAACTGCTAAAAACGATTGCGGATGCATTACAGCACTTATGTGAGCAAAACACCACGTTATCTGCCAGCCGACTAAGCGGTGCTGATTTTTCAGTGTTCTCAAACCAGCCCGCAGATTGCTACAGCCTTGGCACTAGCATCAACAGTGTATTTGAAAAAGTAAGCCATATTACAGGCCAAGATATCTTGGTCAACTTTCTCACCATCTCAGCACGGATCACCAAATCTGACAGTGCGGAACACATCATAAACTCGGTACATCACGTACTGGATGATATCGGCACCGAAGCTAGCAACAATTTACATGTCATCAACTCTGGTGAGCTGAATCAATATCAGAACCACAATTTGCAAGAGTGGAAAAACCTACTCACTTCAGCACTGGATAACAAAAGAATCAAGCTAGAAAGCTACGCTGTGGTTAATCAAATGGGTGACTTAATCCACTACGAATCACCCGTCAGGTTACAGCTTGCTAGCGATGGCAAGTGGTTCTGCGCAGGGGAGTTCATCACATGGGCAGACAAGTTAGATTTAATTAATCGGGTAGATGAACTTGTATTACAAACAGCGGTTAATTCGCTAGCCAATGGCGCCATGCCTATCGGGCTCAACATCTCGGCCAGCGCCATTTGCAACCCAGCCTTTATTGATGCGGCAATGACTAGCATTAAGCAGCAAATTCAGATTGCAGATAAGCTATATTTTGAGGTACCTGAACAAAGCGCTTTTGATCATTTACCAGAGTTCAGAAAATTCTGCATCGCAGTAAAAGCGCTGGGCTGCAAAGTGGGTATAGAACATGTAGGCACACGCATCTCACGCTTGGGTGAGCTACATGATATTGGTTTAGACTACATTAAAATTGATGCGTCGGTGATTCGCGATATTAATAAAAATGAAGCTAATAAAACGCTACTAAGAGGCCTCTGCATGATTGCACATTCGATTGGCGTAATCGCCATTGCCGAAGGCGTACAAAACAACGATGAAATTAATGCACTGAAGCTACTGGGTATTGATGGAATGACAGGCCCAGGTATTTCGCTCTGAATAAAGCAAGTCCGAGGTTAGAGCAACGCTAGGGTTAGGCTAAACTCAGGTTAAGCCTGATGCATAAGTTCGCGATGCTAGGTACGATTAAAACTAACAGCGCAAAACTTGGTGCCAGCTAGTGTGTATTGAGCATTAACGCTAGCTGCAATCGGTCTTTAGCACCTAAGCGTTCAAAAGTTGCAGCCAAATGTGCTTTAACGGTGCGCTCTGTAATATTCAGCAGCTTTGCCACCTCTTTATTACTCAAGCCTTTTGCCACCTCAACCGCTACCTCTCGTTCACGGCTGGTCAACTGGGCTAGCAAGCCACTTACGTAAGCCGGCTGATTGCCAGCCAATTTCGTAGAGGTTTTAATCAAACGTAGCAACAACTCCTGTCCCAACCATAAACCACCATGACCAATAACAGTCTTGATTTCCTTTAACATCGCAGGCGGTGAATAAGCATGCGCATAGCCCACTGCCCCAGCACTTAATGCAGCAAAGCAATCGGCTTGATTCGGTGTATTGGCCAATACCACAATCTTTGCGGATGAAAATTGATTGATAAGATTGGTAATCATGTGACTTAACCGATCCGGCTTTTCTTCATTCACATGTAACCAAAATAGCAATCCATCACAATCAACTGCGGCAGCATCTAACTTTTGAATGCTCTGCACAAAGTCCGTAATGATTTTTGACTCTGGAAATGCATCAACCCAATGACTAATGCGTTCAGATAAATTACTAACAAATATATCCCGCATCTATCTCTCACTGAAAGCGTATGATTTTGCTTTTAAAACTGGTTTTAACAAATAAGAAAGTATGGTTTTTTTACCAGTCATAATATCAACTTGCGCCACCATCCCCGGAATAATCGGCAGCCCCTTACCAAGATTAGATTTAAGCGTACGCACGCGTACAATATAGTAGGCATTACCTTTTTCATCCACAATAGAATCCGGTGAAATATTTTCCACTACCGCCTCTAATGCACCATAAATCGTGTAGTCATAAGCAGTCAACTTGACTACGGCCGGCTGTAACAGGCTAATAAAAGCAATGTCTTTAATCTGTATTTTAGTCTCCAAGATTAAAGCATCATCCGTCGGCACCACCTCCAACACCTCTTTACCTGGCTGAATCACCCCGCCTACGGTATTGAAAAAGAGCCGACTTACTTTACCGTTAACTGGAGACTTCAGCGTGGATTGATTTACTTTATCTTTAAGTGAAACACTGACCTCAGAGACACTATTCAAACGTGCCGTAATATCATTTAACTCCGTACGCACCTTGCTTTGAAAGGTCTGTTGCACTTCAGAAACCTTGCGCCTCGCCTCGCCAATCGAGCTCTCAATGCGGCTAATCTGGGCACGCGCTTGGTCAATATCACCTTTCGCTTTATTCGTTTCTCGCTCTAGCTTCAAAATATCAATCTCAGACACTGCGCCGCTGGCTAACAAAGGCTTATTTGCCGCAAGCTCGCGTTTAGAAGATTCATAATTCTTTTCAGCAATCTCTTTGCGGAACTGCACTTCAAGCAACTCTTTTTCGCGCTGTACCATCTGATCACGCGCAATGGCAATCGCAGACGTCAACTCCTCTTTGCTGGAGTTATACAGCGCATATTCTTGGTCGTAGGTCTCAGGTACCTGCTTCTTCACCTCGTCAGGCGGGTTAAAGCTTGTACCTTCTGCCAATGCTCTCAGCCTATACTGCTTCGCTAAATATGCTAGATACTGAGATTGATTCTCGCGCAGTGAGGATACCGCACGTGTTTCATCAATACGAATCAATGGCGCACCTACCGCGACTGACTCACCTTCACTCACCAATATCTCTGAAACTATGCCGCCATCTAATGACTGAATCACCTGCACTTGCTTAGATGGAATCACACGGCCATCACCACGCACTACCTCGTCTACCCGAGCAAAGAAAGCCCATAACATCAACAGCAGCATCAACGCCGCAATCGTATATAGAAGCAGCCTAGCCCTCACTGGCGTTTGCTCCAAAATCACCAAATCAGCCTCTTCGTGCCAAGGTAAATCTTCTTTGGTTTCAGTCGGCGTCCATTTATCCAAAAAGTAGTAAATAGGCTTGGTCAGCCAAGTTTGGCTTTTAAGGAAATGATTAATCGTCCCTAATTTTTTAAACAAGTCTTCACTCATAGCGCTTTACCAATCTTGCCGTTTCTTAATGCGTCAGTCACTTGTTCTTTGGCCCCATCAGCCACCACTCGCCCGGAATCAATCACGATGATACGATTCACTAACGCATAAAGTGATGAACGGTGCGAGATTAACAATAAAGTCTTGTTTTGGGTACTTTCAGCCAAGCGTGTCTTAATCGCGTCTTCGCCGGAATGATCCATGGCACTGGTAGGCTCATCCAATAACAATATTGCCGGCTTGTTAATAAAGGCACGAGCCACCCCTACCCCCTGCCGCTGTCCGCCAGACAAAGTTTCGCCACGCTCACCAATTAGCATATCAAAGCCTTTAGGATGCGAGTTTACAAACTCATCAATCCCACCAATCTGTGCTACAGCAATGACGGCAGCATCATCCACATGCGGTGCAGAAATCGTTATGTTGTCACGCATAGAACCATAAAACAATTGCGTATCTTGCTGCACATAACCAATACTACGTCGTAATTCTGCCGGATCAATTTGACGCGCGTCGATGCCATCAATCAACACAGCACCCTCTGTGGGCTGGTATAAGCCAAGAATCAATTTGTGTATAGTCGATTTGCCGGAGCCCATGCGCCCAAGAATTGCCACATGCTCACCCGCTTTAATTTTGAAAGAAACCTTAGTAAGTGCATTGCTTTCAGCACCTGGGTAGCTAAAGGAAACCTCTCTAAACTCAATATCGCCATTAAATACGGGCCTGGATAAAAAAGTACTATCGGCAGGACGCTCTACCGGTCTTTGCATAATTTCATCAAGAGAGTTGAGCGAGGTTGCCGCATTATGGTACTGCGTTAACAAACCTGCAGTTTGCGCAATCGGTACCAAGGCGCGTGAAGCAAGCATGGTAGAAGCAATCAAGCCACCCATAGTCAGCTCGCCATTAATTACTAGATAAACGCCAAGAATCACCAAACTGACGGTGATTAATTGCTGCATAGTTGCAGCACCATTATTAATAGATGACGACAGCAAACGTAACTTGCTAGAAACCTCCGTTAAGAAATGCGCACTGTGCTCCCATTTACGCTGCATCTGCCCTTCAATCCCTAAAGCCTTCACTGTCTCCAAGCCCACCAAGCTCTCAATTAAGGTGGCGTTTCTGGTGGCGCTAGCACGGTACATTGTTTCAGATAAATCATGCATTTTGGTTTGCACGCTAAATGAGTAAATAAGAATCACCACTGCACCTAGCAGGACAGGAATGATCATCGGCCAAGAAATCCAAGCCATCACCCCGATAAAGATCAAACCAAACGGAATATCAATCAGGGTGGTAATGGTGGCAGAAGTAATGAAATCGCGCACAGTTTCAAACGAGCGCAAATTAGAAGCAAAAGACCCTACAGAATTTGGTCGCTGCTCTAAACGAATGCCCAACACCTGCTCCATAATACGTGCGGTAAGCTTAATGTCGATTCTGGTACTGGCCCAATCCAGAAAATAACCGCGCATGGTACGCAGCACCAGATCACCGATAAATATCAGTGAGATACCAAGCGCCATCACCCACAGGGTTTCTGTGGCGCGGTTAGGCAACACACGATCATAAACATTCATGGTGAACAGCGGCATGGCTAATGCAAACATATTAACCACAAATGCAGCCACCATTATATCTCGGTAAATACGGCTATTCTCCGCCAGAGAGCCCCAAAACCAATGTCGTACGGTGACCTTGCCAACACTAGGCGCACGCTGATCAAAAGTAAACCTGAGTTTAGCAACAATAAAATAGCCAGCGCTTCTGGCCATTAGCTCATCTAGGGGCACGGCAACCTCAGCGTCACCTAGCTCGGGGAAAATAACACCTGCGGACTTGCTCTCAAGATTTACATTGGTCACCACGCAAGCTTCATCATCCTTTAACAGCAAAATAGCCGGTAAAAATTCTTGCTTGGTTTTATCCAATGATTTTTTTAAAATAGTAGTGGCCAAATGCACGCGGCTTGCAGAGCGCTTCACTAATGCTGGCGTCATTTTTCCATCACGTAGCGGTAAACCTGCAGCCAGTGCATCGCGTGAAGTAGCTACACCATGCAAGCGGCAAACCAAGAGCAGACTCTCTAGTAATGTATCAACAACACCTTCACTAGCTAACTGGCTCACATCATCCTGGCGCATGAATTCACTTTCTTAGAATCAATTTTGATTACATTATGCTACGAATCTACGTATCGTACTAAGTATTAAGCGCTCACTACAATAGAAATAATGTTAAATATTATTAATTTCTAGAGGAATACGCACCTATCCATTCGGATGGTTGACAACAAACAACAGTGTGAATTTCGTTAATACAAGTTTTTAGGATATATCAGTAATGTTACTCAACCTAAAACTAGAGTGAGCCAACTAGAGGTCACACACGATTTTTTTGCTGCTCAGCCAGCTCTTTCAGAAAGTCAGCGACATCCCACTCGCAACCACCGCAACCAGAAAGCGCGCCAGTCCATTGCGAGATTGCTTCCATATCCATACCCCGCTCAAAGTACTTTTGCAGTTCGCCGCGCGTGGTGCCACTGCATTGGCACATAACCTCATCAGCAGCGCTATCATTCGGTGTATTCATGGATGAATATAGACTCAAAATTTTGTTGATTGCTTAATATTGTAACACTAGGCAGCTTAACGCTGAGACGACGTGGAGTGAAGATGGATTTTCTGATTCAGACTTAAATTCACACGCGTAAAAACAAAAACGGCGAATACATAACTGTATTCGCCGTTTTGCAGATGGAGCGGGAAACGAGGCTCGAACTCGCGACCTCAACCTTGGCAAGGTTGCGCTCTACCAGCTGAGCTATTCCCGCGATAAATCTATGCTAAAAACACTGGAGGCGCGAGCCGGAGTCGAACCGGCCTAAACGGCTTTGCAGGCCGCGGCATAACCGCTTTGCTATCGCGCCATTTCTAGCATTATTACTATATATCATAAAGTATTCATGATTGATTATAAAATCAAAAACCATACTTTTTAAAACTAAAACGGCGAAGCTATTATGCATTCGCCGTTTATTATTTGGAGCGGGAAACGAGGCTCGAACTCGCGACCTCAACCTTGGCAAGGTTGCGCTCTACCAGCTGAGCTATTCCCGCGTCGTTGTTACGTTGTGTCATCGTTAAGACAGGCGCCATTATAGAGGGTTTGAAGATATCGTCAAGTACTAGATGCGCATTTTTTATTAAATTATTTGCGCTTAATTTTCGGCATCGCGGCACGTAAATAATAAGCCATTGATAGCAATGTCAAAAATGCCGCAATCACGATTAACACCTGTCCAAATAATTTTGTGGGGAATGTACCCACGTTCGCAATCTCTACACTGTCCCAATACAATAAAAATAAAATTGCCACCATTTGTACCGCTGTTTTCACTTTACCTATCATGGCAACACCCACGCTACTGCGCTGCCCTTCGCCCGCCATCCACTCACGCAATGCGCTAATGGCTATTTCACGGCCAATAATAATCAATGCTACCACCGCGCCTACACGCTCAAATTCAACCAATACAATTAGTGCAGCAGCCACCATCAACTTATCAGCGACCGGGTCTAAGAAAGCACCAAATGATGAAGTTTGGTTAAGTTTGCGTGCTAAGTAGCCATCCAGCCAATCGGTAAATGCAGCCACGGCAAAAATGGCAGTCGCAGTTAAATTGACCCAATGTGCAGGGATAGCCCCAAAAGCGTGTGGATTGGTTGGCAAATAGAAAATAACCACAAATACTGGTATCAGTAAGATACGTAGCCATGTCAGCATGGTTGGAATATTGCAAATCATAGAGTGATATCCAAAAAAGTAACGATTCTTAGCGGTAGCTTAATGCAATTCGCCATATATTTTCTCAGCCAAACTTTGGCTGATGCCTTCAACACTGGCAAGTTCATCAATACTAGCATTTTTTACGCCATCTAAACCGCCAAAACGGGTCAGCAGCGCCTTACGGCGTTTTGCACCTATTCCTTCAATATCTTCCAGGCTGGAATGCAGCCTCGCCTTGGCGCGTTTAGCACGATGCCCGGTAATGGCGAAACGATGTGCTTCATCGCGAATCTGCTGCAATAGGTGCAGACCTTTGTTATCTTTCTCCAGATTAATCATCTCACCAGTATCTGAGAAGATCATGGTCTCCAGACCGGGTTTACGATCCTCACCTTTGGCAATACCTACCAGTAAGATATCGTCCAGCCCAACTTCGGCCATCACTTCAATCGCCACACCAAGCTGGCCTTTACCGCCATCAATAAACACCAAATCCGGACGCTTACCCTCACCCGCCGCCACTTTCTTATAGCGTCTGGTAAGCACATCGCGCATCGCCGCGTAATCGTCACCCGGGGTAATGCCCGTAATGTTATAGCGTCGGTATTCACTGTTTTGCATATCACCACGATCAAACACGACACAGCTAGCTACTGTGGCCTCCCCCATGGTATGGCTAATATCAAAGCACTCCATACGTTCGGTGCTATCAGGTAAGCGCAAGGCCTCACGCAGTGCAAGTAGCTTAGCCTCCTGATTGGCAGAGGTAGCGGCACGCTGCCCCAATGCCAAATCAGCATTAGTTTGCGCCATTTTCAACCACACGCGCTTGTCGCCGATAGGATTGGTATTGATTTTTACTTTACGGCCAGCTTGCTCGCTTAACACTTCTTCAATCAACTCGGTTTCGATTTTAACGCCCACCACAATCAGTGGCGGTGTATTTTGGGCAACATAATGCTGTGCCAAAAAGGCTTGCACCGTGGTTTCCAATGTTTCACCATCGGTGTTCTTTGGCATATAACTACGGTCACCTAAGTGACGTCCGCCACGAATCATCACCAAATTCACACAGTGCTGCCCCTGCAACTCCGCGCCAGCAATCACATCAGCGTCCGATACGTTAAAGTCACTAACAAACTGCTTAGCCTGCACCTGATGCAGTGCCTGTATGCGGTCTCTAAACACAACTGCGAGCTCGTAATCTTGCTTAGCCGCAGCAGTATTCATTTGCTCGGCAATGGTATCGATTACCTCAGTGGTCTTACCTTGCAAGAACATGGCGGCCTGATGTACATCATTACGATAATCATCTGCCGAAATAAAGCCTACGCACGGCGCAGTGCAACGTGCTATTTGGTGCTGCAAACATGGACGACTACGGTTGGCGAATACGGTATTTTCACAAGTGCGCAATTTAAAAACCTTTTGCAGTAATTGAATACTCTCACGCACCGCTACCGAGTTAGGAAATGGCCCAAAATACTGGTTACCTTTGCGCTGCGCGCCACGATGAAACGCTAGGCGAGAATACTCATCACCGGTCAATGTAATATAGGGGTATGACTTATCATCCCGAAACAATACGTTATAGCGCGGCATTAAGCCTTTAATCAGGTTATTTTCCAGCAATAGCGCTTCCGCTTCGCTGCGAGTGACCGTGGTTTCTATACGTGCAATATTACTCACCATCACGCGTGTACGCGGGCTGGGTAAGGTTTTATTAAAGTAAGAGGAAACGCGTTTCTTGAGGTCTTTGGCCTTGCCAACATAAATCACCTCATCGCTAGCGTTAATCATGCGATAGACGCCCGGCAGGTTGGGCAAGTTTTTTAGAATGGGCTTGGCATCGAACATGAGCCTATTTTACAGCCCATTAATTGAATTGGATTAAATCAAACACGGTAAATATTACAAAATGAATATTTACCGTGATCATCAAGCCAGAGGTGAATTACTCTGAAATCTTTTTAATGTTTTCTAAACCTGATTTAAAAATACCTAAAATCGCGACTTTAGCTGCTGCATCATCTTGACCAGCAGCACCCGGATTTGCCGGATCTTTACGTTTAAAGTTTGCACTCCAAACCACAGTTGCCTTGCCGTCTGCACTGGCTTTAACTTTTAAGGTTGCACCATATTCACGTACTGGCAATACGCTTTCTGTGATTTCATACTTCATGGTTTTAGCATCAGCATCAAAACTAGTTAGCACTTCATTAATTTTGCCGCCATCTTGTGTGGTTAATACACGCGTAGCGCCAACCTCTGCAGCTTGGCCGCTAGTGATTTCAGTTTTAGCGATTGCTGGGTGCCAGCGCATATCAGCAAAACTACCTACCGCTGCCCATACTTTATCCGCTGGCGCATTGATTTCAATACTTTCTTTCACACGGATTGTTTCGTCAATCGCAGCAGATGCTTGGTTTGTAAACGCAAACAATGAAACCAACATTGCTGTCATAAATTTACTCATAAAAACCTCGAAATATTATTATTTAAGAATGCGCCCGCCAAAAGCGAGCGCACAAGAATATACATGATTATTAAAACAACGGGGACACAACATCATTGACGCATGCAAAAGCATGCTAGATATTACAAGCAATAATCTGTACGACTATCTAACCTAAACAACGCTAGGCATCTAACAGCTCACCTGCGATGGCCCAGTCTTCATAAGCAACCTCTTCAAACGTAATATAGGTATAAGACTTTGGCTTATGCGCGACGCGCTCTAATGTTTCGGTGATTTCTTTGGCGATTTGCGCTTTTTGCTCGCGCGTAACTTCACCAGCTAATTTGATGTTCACATATGGCATGCTTCATTCTCCTTTAATTGATGCACTTACACTACCGACAGAAAACTACCTACATAAAACCGCGAGTCATGAGCATCGGCTGCAATTAACGTTACTAAGTTGATTTAGTGCTCGTGCTCATGATGATGCTCGTGGTCATGTGCGTGTTGATGGTATTTAGTAAGCTGACCTTGTAAGGTTAACCAGATATCTCGCATTAAATTTAAAGTCAGTATCAATAACAACAATGAGATTAACAATGACAGAATAGGGTCAATTAACATCCAGCCTGTAAAGTAAATCACAACACCAGCAGCCACTGCGGCAACAGAGCCTAACAAATCACCTAAAACATGCAGAAAAGCAGCACTATTATTTAAGCTTTCGCCATGATGATGCGCCTGATGATGCAATTGTTTAGCCACCACCAAATTAACAATTAAACCGATACTAGCAATAACAATTAAACCAAACCCCTGCACTTGATGCGGCTGTTGAAACCGCGTAATTGCCTCTATCACAATAAAGACCACTACCAGCAACATAGCGACTGCATTGATGATGGAAACAACTAGCTCCGCATAACTCACTCCAGAGCGGTGGCGTGCAACATTGGCACGCTTACTCATTACCGACGCTATCCAAGCTAAGCCAAGTGCAGCAACATCGGAAAACATATGTCCCGCATCACTTAACAGCGCTAAGGAGCCGGTGTACCAGCTACCAACGGCTTCTACGATTGCAAAAATAAGAATTAATAAAAATGGGACGAAATAATGATCGTGATCATCGTGCTTGTGGTGTGTAGATGTATTCATAAGCTAAATGCTAACCCAAAAATCTGTGATAATGTCGCCTTATCACAATTTTTCATGATTCTATGCTCAGTTACCGCCACGCATTTCATGCAGGCAACCACGCCGATGTACTTAAGCATTACGTACTAGGTTTAGTGCTTGCCCATGCCGCACAAAAAGACAAACCATTCTGGTATATAGACAGCCATGCAGGTGCAGGCATGTACAGCCTGCAACAGGGTTACGCAACCCAAAATGCAGAGTTTGAAGCAGGCATCAGCAAGCTTTTATCTGCACAGCACCTGCCGCAAAGCCTTGCTGATTATGTCGCCAAGATTAAATCTTTTAACACCAGCAATACGCTGGAGTTTTACCCAGGCTCACCCATGGTGGCTGAATCGCATATGCGAGCAGATGACAAAATGCGCCTGTTTGAACTACACCCTAGCGATTATGAGCTATTGTCAGATAACTTTGAAGGCTTTGGCAAACAGGTCAAAGTGGAAATGCAAAATGGCTTTAAAGGCCTAAAGTCATGCTTACCACCCCCACCCCGCCGCGCGGTGGTACTGATAGACCCGCCTTATGAAGATAAGCAGGATTACCTATATGTTGTGGATGCAATTAAAGACTGTGTGAAGCGATTTCCTATTGGCACTTACGTCATTTGGTACCCGTTATTACAACGCCCAGAGCCGACGGAGATGCTAGATAGCCTCTTGGCATTGAACTTACCTAACTGGTTGCATGTCACTTTATCGGTTGAGGCGCCGTCAGCAGACGGGTTTGGCATGTATGGCAGCGGTTTATTTGTGATTAACCCACCGTGGACCCTACCTAAAACGTTGGCAGAGAGCATGCCAGTTTTAACCGAACTACTGGCACTGGATGCGACTGCCAACTTCACGTTAGACAGCCAGATTGAGTAAATTTACCCTTAATCTAACTGCTACAATACACCCACGTTTTACGTTATTAAGTTTCGTAATTAATTTAAAGGCTTTTACTAATGCAAGAAAAATCAAAACAACATGCGACCGCCTATAAACAAGGCAGCATTATGACTAATATTTTATTTGGTAGCCGCTGGCTGCAATTACCGCTGTATTTGGGCTTGATTGTGGCACAAGCGGTATACGTGTTCTTTTTTGGCGTAGAGCTTATTCACTTGGTAGCAAGCGCAAATAAAATCGTTGAAGCAGATATTATGCTAATCGTGCTGGGTTTGATTGACGTAGTGATGATTTCAAATCTGCTGATTATGGTGATTGTAGGCGGCTATGAAACCTTTGTATCACGCCTTAACTTGGAAGGCCACCCAGATGAACCGGATTGGCTATCTCACGTGAATGCCAACCTATTAAAAGTAAAACTGGCGACTGCTATCATCGGCATTTCGTCAATTCACTTGCTCAAGACCTTTATCAATGCACAAAACCTATCTGATAAAGTATTGATTGCACAAACCGTGATTCACATGACGTTTGTGCTTTCTGCAGTTGCAATTGCTTATATCGACAAACTCATGTCACATCCACAACCGGCCGAGCACTAAATCTTAATATAGTAGCACCACTCGCTGTGGTGCTGCCTCTACCTGCTGTACAGAAAACTTATGCACGGTAATCGTTTTCTCGTTTTCAGTTTCCACGCTCACGCGCCACTCACCCGGCGCTAAATTGCTCTTGTAAGTGTAACCTCTAAAGCCTTCATAACGTCCACCAGATAAGTCAAAACCTATGCGTGACTGCGTCACCCAGCCTTGCTTTTTGTCGTAATGCTGCCAACGATGATAAAGCTTTGCTTGCAAGCCTGGCGGAGCAAATATAGAAGAAAAACAATACACACGCTGCCCTGGCGTCATTTCTAAATCATTGCTGGTTTTACGCCAGAATACCCACCACAGGGACGCCTGCTGCGACAACCGGTATTGTCCATTGGCTTTTTCTAACTCAAAGGCCACCACTACATCACGCTTGACCAAAGGCACAGGGGGAATCATATCCGCCGCATAGGCCAACATGAGTAGCGCTGCAATGGCAGCAACTGGCTTGATGCTCCCCAAGTGGTTAGGTGTTTTCTTATACAGCCAAAATGCCAAACTGGCGCCAAGTAGCGTACTTAAGTAAAACCAGATCGCATGTATGCTGCCCAATATAAACGGCAAGGCAAAGTTAAACAGCAACATGGCACACAATCCAAACATAGACCAACTCAGTGTGAAACGCTTGTATTCACTTTCTAAAAACTCATTCGCCACCAGCAACACTGCCAGCGCCAGTGACATCAACCAAGCAAGCCAATGACTAGAGCTTTTGAAATACAAAATAAATAAAGCACTGAACAAACTGCCAAATAAAAACTGCAACAAGAAGTAAGGTAAACGAGGTGAGTAATGCTTTTTAACTACAGATACAAGCTTACTCGAGCTGTTCTCAAGAGGAATCGGGCGACCAATCAGGTAAAGAATGACTGCGGCGCAAAACAGGTAGCCTGCGAATATCCATAAATCCAAGGCGGCGACATTGCGGCCTATGGTTAGTGCGTCCCACGCGAACCCTCCCACAAAGAACACAGCAGGCATAAAGTCTGCAACTTTACGCACATGCCGCATGGCAGTCTGCACCCAGGCTATATTGGCTAATTGGCTTAACATATCAGAAAAAACGAATAGAACTACAGAAAGTGGCCGAGGACATAGCCAATGATAATACCTATGATTAACGCAATGGTTAACCCTCGGTAGGTGAGTACATCTTTTGAATAGCCGCGTTTAATGGCGACAAATGAAACAATATAGCCAATGGCATTCAGCAGCCAAATGATGGAAAGGCTTAGCACCTTGACAATCAAGGGACCAACGACAGGGACCAGGCCAATAACACCGATAATCCAAACAAATACATTAGACACTACGCCAAACAATATGACACCAGCCCCTACTGCTTTTGCGTCCCAGCCAAAATACCAGGCAGCACAGATAACCGCGACCAGCAACAGACTTAACGGCAGCATCCGCTTCCACGCATCACGCTTAGGCGGCTCAATCGCTTTAATATCAAAAATGTGTTTTTGGTCCATGGGTAAACTAACGTTAGTGATGATGGAATGATTCTAGCATTGAACCGTGTTTTTTGATGACTGCTGAATCTACAAATAATCAGAGATTACAGTATTCACCATGCAAGTGCAAAATCAAACAGAAAAGAGGATTAGCTTGTCATGCATAAGAACGATAACGATGAGCAGATGGTTTTGACTTTACCCCCTTCTGCTGCGCCTGTGTTATTCAGGCTTAATGGGAGTTTTCGGCAAGTGGCTGTTTGAGTGCTGAAAGCACGAGTTTCCGCTTGCCGCCCAATAAGGCTAAACAACACAGGAAACAAGCGGCAGAGGGTAGCATTTTCTTTGGTTTCTTTCTTTTGGCTACGCAAAAGAAAGAAACTCGCCTGTCGGGCGAGACCGACAAGCTAACTAGTGAGGAGTGGCGAGGGCAAGCACATTAGCAAGATGCAGTTATTTAGCATAAATGTCTCGATATCCTTTTAGCTGTTCTAAAGCCTGTCGGAAACTTTCTGGGGCATTTGCGCCACGCGCCAAGAATAATGTAGTGGGCAACCCTAAAAGCATAATTTCCTTATCAGGATTGGCATTCTGTTCTTCTGTGGCCTGCCTTTGTGCTTCCTTCAGCCATTCATCGCCATACGTCAGAGTTAATTTTTTTGTAAGTTCATTAATATGTGCATAAACAAGCTCACAATACTCTATTGCCAATTTCTCAGTTGGAATAAGCCCTTTATGAACAACTGCATTTCTAAACTCTTTCCAGTTCATAGTAGCTCCTTTACTTACATCAGTTAGTGAAGGCTTTGCGCTGTCAATTACTGGAGGACACTCCTTGGAAGATATTAATGAAGCAAAAAGATATGCTCCGAATTGTCGCTCCGAAGCATTCTTAATATGACCCCAAGCTGCCATCACTTGGTCGCCAGGAATTTTTGCTCCCTCACAAATTACCCTGACGTAGACCTCATAAAACCGTTCAAGTGCAGCGGCTATAGTGACGATCGCCTCCCTAGGGTAGCCGTCCAGAAATGCCATAGCTCCAATTTCAAACAGAACCTCATGCTTGTGGTGTGTCAGCGCGATAGTGGTGATGTGCCCGCGGTCACAAGTGGCTTGATGAATGTTACTTTCTCCAAACTCAATTGCAGAAAAAACAGGTTCTTTAAAGCCATCAAACTGAAAACACTTTACGCATGGTATTTTTAATTTCATTGGATCATTTCTTGTGCGGCTGCATGGAGGATAAGCGCTCTAATGTCAAATAGCCATGCTATTTGACCTATATCTCTGTGTCAAACTAGCATGGCTAATGATTTCAAACAAGATTAAAGCTTAATATTTCAAACAGCCTCAGCAATCGGAATGACTTTTTTACCATTAGAAAGCGCTTCTAAAGATGGCGTGTAATCTGTCATTTGATCAAAATTCAGATATTTGTAAATTTCAGCTGTATTAGCAAGTTTATTGCCTACGGTGTCTAAATACTCTGCATGTGTAGGCATACGACCTAACTTGGCACAAACCGCAGCCAATTCCGCTGAACCCAAGTACACACGAGCATCTCTACCCATGCGGTTGTCAAAGTTACGCGTACTGGTTGAAAACACAGTGGCCTTATCTGCTACACGCGCTTGGTTACCCATACATAATGAGCAGCCTGGTACTTCAGTTCTGGCACCTGCCACCCCAAACACTGAGTAAACGCCTTCATCACGTAATTGCGCTTCGTCCATACGGGTTGGTGGTGCAATCCATAAACGCGTAGGAATACCGCCTGAACCTTCCAAGACCTTAGCGGCTGCACGATAGTGACCAATGTTAGTCATACAACTACCGATAAACACTTCATCAATTTTATCGCCGACTACCGCTGTTAATGGTTTGATGTCGTCTGGGTCGTTAGGGCAAGCTACTAATGGCTCAGTAATGGTGTTGAGGTCAATCTCAATTACATGCGCGTATTCAGCATCTTTATCGGCCTCTAATAACTCAGGCTTAGCCAACCAAGCTTGCATGCTGGCGATACGGCGTTGCAATGTGCGTGGATCTTGGTAACCGTTATTAATCATGTTCTGTAACAACACGATATTTGATGTCAGGAACTCAATCACTGGTTCTTTATTTAACTTTACGGTACAGCCGTTAGCAGAACGCTCAGCAGAGGCATCGGCAAACTCAAACGCTTGCTCTACTTTTAAATCTGGCAAACCTTCAATTTCCAAGATTCTGCCGTTAAATACATTCTTTTTACCTTGCTTACCAACTGTCAAAGTGCCTTCTTGAATAGCTGCGTAAGGAATTGCATTCACTAAATCACGCAAGGTAATGCCAGGCTGCATTTCACCTTTAAAACGCACTAATACAGATTCAGGCATATCTAATGGCATCACGCCCATAGCTGCTGCAAAGGCAACCAAGCCAGAGCCCGCTGGGAATGAAATACCAATCGGGAAACGTGTGTGTGAATCGCCACCTGTACCAACCGTATCTGGCAACACCATGCGGTTTAACCATGAGTGAATCACGCCATCACCTGGGCGTAAGCTAACGCCGCCACGACTGCTCATAAACTCTGGCAAGCTGTGCTGTAATTTAATATCAACTGGTTTTGGGTAAGCGGCTGTGTGGCAGAAGCTTTGCATCACTAAATCTGCACTAAAGCCCAAACAAGCCAATTCTTTAAGCTCGTCACGCGTCATACCGCCAGTTGTGTCTTGTGAGCCAACCGTTGTTGCCTTAGGCTCACAATATGCGCCTGGACGCACGCCTGTGCCTTCAGGCAAACCACATGCTCTACCCACCATTTTTTGCGCCAGTGTGTAGCCTTTGCCGGTATCTTTTGGTGCAATTGATTGAATAAATATATCGGATGCTGGCAAGCCTAGCGCATGGCGCGCATTGGTGGTTAAACCACGACCGATAATCAATGGAATACGGCCACCGGCGCGCACCTCGTCTGGCATCGTGGTTGGTGCTAGCTCAAATGTGCTAATCACTTCACCTTGCGCATTTAATACCTGACCTACATAAGGTTTAATAGTGATGACGTCGCCTGTTTGCATTTTTGACACATCACATTGAATCGGCATCGCGCCAGAGTCTTCTGCAGTGTTAAAGAAAATTGGCGCAATTTTAGTCCCTAAAATCACACCGCCAGTGCGTTTGTTAGGGATGTTAGGGATATCATTACCCATAAACCACTGTACAGAGTTAATGGCTGATTTACGTGATGAACCAGTGCCTACCACGTCACCCACATAAGCAAGTGGCAAACCTTTTTGCTTCAAGGTTTCAATCGTTTTCAAGCCATCAGGCATTTTAGTCACAAGCATCGCTTTTGCATGCAATGGAATATCTGGGCGGCTCCATGCCTCTTGAGCTGGGCTTAAATCGTCAGTATTGGTTTCACCATCCACTTTAAATACAACGACTTTAATGTCGTCAGCCAATTTTGGCACATTGGTAAACCATTCTGCATTTGCCCAAGACTCGATGAGTTGTTTAGCATGCACATTGCCTGCCTTCATTTTTTCATCGACATCATGGAATGCATCAAACATTAAAATCGTTTGCGATAAGGCTTTAACAGCTGCATCTGCCATGGCTGGGTTAGTCGCAGATAAATCTAACAGCCCGACCAAAGCCTGCACATTGTAGCCACCTAACATGGTGCCCAATAATGCTACTGCTTTTTCAGCACTGACTAATGGTGATGATGCCTTGCCATTAGCAATATCTGATAAAAATGCCGCTTTCACATACGCAGCCTGATCCACACCTGCTGGTACGCGATTTTCAAGCAACTCAACCAAGAGCGTTTCTTCACCCGCTGGCGGATTTTTGAGTAGCTCTACAAGTTGTGCAACTTGTTCTGCTGATAATGGTAATGGAGGAAGTTGTTGTGAAGCACGTTCTTGCACGTGCGCTGCATAGGCTTTTAACATAACGATTTTCTGCTTAGATTTCTAGTTAAATAAAATTGTGTTTATTATAAACTAGCTTAACTTAATGTTGATTAGTGCATGTGTGATGATTCATGCATTTGTGAGGATTAGCGCACTTTCACCGTGTACGTCACCTGCAAAATCTAATAATCAGCCAAACTAGTTTGTTAGTTGCGATGCCCCTGCGAAAGGGGTACCACAGCTCGCGCCTTTAAGCGAAGCTTCGAATCTTTCTAAGACTTCACTTTCATAGCCTTTGCCATGCTTGAGCTCTAAAAAAGCACGCACCTCGCTAGCATCGGCAAATCCGTTTTTATCGGTGTCCATTGACACCACGTTTTCTTCAACGGTAGGCCCTGTATAGCGGCCTTGGGTATCGGTCAGCACATCAAGGATAGTAGCAGCATGCGCAGGCATCACCGCCATTAAACCAAACATCAAGCCAGCCGCCCCAGCAACTAAGATAAACAACCTAATTCCATGTGATTTCATCAACTTACTCCTTTGCATGAGTTAAGAGTAAAAATCTAGATAATAATTCACTCAGTCTATCACTTAACTAATGATTATTTACTAGTGCTTACCTACTAAGCTGGATGAATGACAATCACCTCATCAAGGGCTTTACGCTGTGCTATCTTTTGTTGCCATTCCGCAGGGCCAGTGGTATGCACTGAACTACCGTGGCTATCAACTGCAACCGTTACCGGCATGTCTTGCACGGTAAACTCGTAAATCGCTTCCATGCCTAAATCCGCAAATGCTAATATTTCTGCCTTTTTAATCGCCTTGCTGACCAAATACGCTGCACCGCCCACTGCCGTTAAATAAACGGAGTGATGCTTGGCAATGGTTGCAATCGTTTCTTCCCCGCGCTCAGCCTTACCTACCATACCTAACAGTCCGGTTTGGCTGAGCATGGTTTCTGTAAAGTCATCCATACGCGTGGCTGTGGTTGGGCCCGCTGGCCCTACGGCCTCATTACCCACCGCATCTACAGGGCCCACGTAATAAATAAAGCGATTGGTAAAGTCTATTGGCAGCTTTTCACCATTATTAAGCATGGTCACCATACGTTTATGCGCAGCGTCCCTACCGGTGAGCAACTTACCGCTTAGCAGCAGGGTTTGTCCTGGCTGCCAGGCTTCGATTTCTTGCTGGGTAATCGTATCCAGATTCACCCTTAACGATTGTGCGCTTGGTGCCCAATGCACATCAGGCCAATCATCCAGACTTGGTGCTTCCAAAACTGCTGGCCCGCTACCATCCAGCTCAAAATGTACGTGTCGTGTAGCCGCGCAATTAGGAATAATCGCTACCGGCAAACTGGCCGCATGGGTTGGATAATCCAGTATCTTCACATCTAACACGGTAGTTAAGCCGCCTAAGCCTTGCGCGCCGATGCCTAGATTATTGACCTTTTCATAGATCTCCAGCCTTAATGCGTCAATTTTATTTTGCGCGCCATTGGCTTTCAGCTCATGCATATCAATCGGCGCCATCAGTGACTCTTTAGCCAACAACATGGCTTTTTCAGCGGTACCGCCAATCCCAATCCCCAGCATACCAGGCGGACACCAGCCGGCGCCCATAGTTGGCACTACCTCTAATATCCAATCAACAATACTGTCATTCGGGTTGAGCATGGCTAATTTTGCTTTATTCTCACTACCGCCGCCTTTAGCCGCGATGCTTACTTCAACTTTATCACCAGCCACCAATTCTACATGTACCACAGCTGGGGTGTTGTCTTTAGTATTGGCACGCTTACCAGCCGGGTCACTCACAATGGAGGCGCGTAGCTTATTTTCAGGTAACAAATAAGCGCGACGCACGCCCTCATTCACCATCTGCTCTAATGAAAGCTCAGCATCGAAACGTGCATTCATCCCTACTTTAACAAATGCCACCACGATGCCGGTATCCTGACACAGTGGGCGCTTACCCTCTGCACACATACGTGAGTTAGTCAGAATCTGTGCGATTGCGTCTTTTGCGGCTGGAGATTCTTCCTGCGTATAAGCTGCGGCTAGCGCCTGAATGAAATCAGCGGGGTGGTAGTAAGAAATATACTGCAGCGCATCTGCAATGCTGGCAATAAAGTCCTCTTGTTTAATCGTAGTCATCGTATTGGTTTATCGTGTTGATTTTGCTGTAGCAATGGTTGAGTTGATATCTTTACGTAAGATTTTACCATTCTTAGTACGTGGAAAATCTTTTGCCAGATAAACCGTTTTTGGCGATTTATAAGCTGCCAGATGCTGCTTACCAAAATGCAATAAATCATCCGGTGTAATGCTAGCCTCTGGTTTCAATATCACATAAATCACCACCAGCAGCTTATCTTTCTCAATCTCTTCACCGATGGCGGCACAATCTGCCACATCCGGATGGCCTTTATACACGCGCTCAATTTCATAAGGTGAAACGCGGTAGCCAAAACTTTTAATAATGTCATCTTTGCGCCCTAAGAACCAGATATAGCCATCTGCATCATATTTTGCATAATCTCCGGTAAAGAAGTAGCCATCATGCTTATATTTGGCAGTTTCTTCATCTAAATTCCAGTAACGTAAAAACAAACCAGGGTCTGTATCCGTGACGCAAATCATGCCCTCTTCACCCGCGGCTACAGGCTCACGCGTGTCTGGATTAAGCAACTGAATATCGTGCCCAGGCTGCGGAAAACCAGCTGAACCAGCACGGATAGGACGGTACTTGCTTTGCGAGAGGTAGTATGAAAACTCACTCATGCCAACCGCTTCATAGATATCTAACCCAAAACGCGCACGCCATTGCGTTAACACCTCATCTGACAAGTGCTCACCCGCGCTCATATAGTGGCGCATACTAGGCAACTGTTCTTTGGCCGTGGTGGTTTTTTGTAAAATCTGGCGGTAAATAGTAGGCACGCCAATAAAAATAGTGGCTTGATGTTTTTGGATTAAATCCAGCCATTTTTGCGCATCGTTTTTACCCTCATGCACAATCACGGTTTTACCCAAATACAGCGGATCCATCAAACCAGTACCTAGTACATAGGTCCAGTTAAACTTTCCTGAGTGCATGATTCTATCTTGCACTTGCTCGCTGTAATTAAACCAATACTGTGCTGCGGGCTGACGCCCTAATAAAGCGCGGTGCGCATGTAGCACGCCCTTAGGATAACCGGTAGTACCAGAGGTATAGACCAGATAAGCAGGATCTTCAGCTTTAGTGCGCGGCATTGCGTCTACCGCTTTTACGTTAGCCATTGTTTGCTGCAAATCGTGCACAACCAATTTGCCGGCTGCAGGCATTTGCGTCAGCTGTGTCAGTAGCACATGTTTCAGGTTAGGCGTATTACCCAACGCACCTTCCAGTTGCGACTGCATCCCAGCCCACGCCGCCGCATCGGTCACCAGTACGGTTGCGCCTGAATCTTTTGCCAAATATGCAACTTCTTCTGCGGTAAGCAAGGTAGATGTGGGTACAGATATCGCTCCCATTTTCATCGCACCTAAGAACGCGATTGGGTAATCCAAACTATTCGGCAAGCGAATCAGCACTCGATCGCCGATTTTAACACCTAAATCGCGCAAAACTTGTGCAAATAGGTTAGTTTTAAGCGCCAGTTCTGCAAAAGTAATGGTTGAAGTGCCTAACGCATCATCTTCTACAATCATCGCAATTTCATTGGCTTGCGCAGTGCCTAGATGCTTATCAGAACAAGCGACACCAATATTAAAATATTCTGGAATTTGCCAATCCCACTTTGGAAAGTCAGTCAACATTATAAAAGCACTCCATATGGCCAGTTTTCTCGCACAACCTGTGCAGGTAGTAGTTGCAAAACATGTAAAGCAAATTCCATATCGCTGGATTTCAGTGCGCGTAATGCATGCGCCCTTAATAATGTTTGTAAGGCTTTACCAAACATTGGCGGATCCAACATCTCGCCTTCAAACTTAATCGCACCACCCAGCAAAGCATCCGCCTCAATCGCCGCCTTCAAAATACATACTTTTTGTGCAATTTCGGTTGGGGATGGCGTGTATGCAGTTTTACAAAGATGTATATGCCCTGGATGTATGACTTGTTTGCCAGTTAAGCCCATTGCCGCCTCTTTACAAGCATGTTTGTAAACTACGCGCGACTCATTATCACCATGCAAATCAAGCCAGCGGCGCACATCATGTGGCTCAAGATATTTTTCCGGCATCGGACTCGCGCCGATTAGCGTTTCCACGCCGCCAATCACACCTTTACCGGCGATACGTGCTTCAAACATCAATGTATTCATGTAAAACTGCAGTTCATCAATCCAGTTTTCAGGCGTAATTTGTATACCCATCGCTTTTGAAAAGTCATGAATACCAAACACCACATGTTTAACCGTGCTGTACTGCATCAAGTCTGGTGCTATTTTTAGCGATTTAGGGTGCTCAATAATAGGCTGAATCGTAATATGCGGATTAACGCTCAATAGGAAACTGGATAAATCACGCACCTCTGCCGCGCCATACGCCTCACCTGCTTTGGCCAGCATCACTACATCAATATAGTCGCCCATGTCGCGCACCAATTGCATATCCTGCTCGTACTCATCGGTTCTAAATGAGTTGGCGCGGATAGCAACCGTGACACGCTCATTGGTTTTGCGCAGCAATGGTAGCTCTTTGCGCAGCAGATCACGACTCATGGCTTTTTGTCGGCAACCGTCTTCCAAGTCAAAAATGAGGGTGTGTGCTTGCGTAAAATGCGCATGTTTTTTCATGCGCGCAGCAGCCTGCTCCATGTCTTCATAAATACCCAGACTAGGCGCATACTTGACCGGCGGATAATACAACTGGATGCCAGGCCAATAATCGCCCAGCGCTTTGGCGTCAAAAGCGATTGGCTCTTCACCTATATGCATCATCATCTTATTCAGCCTCCTGTAGTTTGCTTGACTCGGGTTTATTTAATCGGGCAGTTTTAATTTTATAAATCATGGCGCTTCTGGCGCTCTCTTGCGCCCCAAGCGCTTTACCCATGGCGCTGGTATTATTAATCAGAATCCAAAAGTCATTATCTGGCAATGCGAGTAGCGCATCAAACACTTGCAGCTCTTCTAAGGTCAATGCATCGTAGTGATGTTGCACAAAGTCTTGCAGCACAATATCAAGCTCTAGCAAGCCTCTTCTGCAACGCCACGCAAAGCGTCTTTGCTCTGCATCTCTCAGGTTTTCTGCATTCATCATCATGCCACCTCAAATCGCCTTAATAGACACCGTTTTTTTCGTGGCTTTCGCCTCTTTTGCCCGCTCAATTTTTAAATCTTTAATGCTGGCAATCGCTGCATTAGGGTTAAGTTTTTTCGGGCAAACGTCCACACAGTTCATAATGTTGTGGCAACGATACAAGCGGTATGGGTCTTCCAAGTTTTCCAAACGCTCTGCTTCTGCCTGATCGCGTGAATCAACAATAAATCGATAAGCCTGCATCAAACCAGACGGCCCTACAAACTTATCAGGATTCCACCAGAAACTAGGGCATGCGGTGGTACAGGCGCCGCACATAATGCACTCATACAAACCATCCAGCTTTGCCCGGTCTTCCGGGCTTTGCAGGCGCTCAGTTTCAGGTAACGGGTCATCGTTAATCAAATAAGGTTTTACTGAGTTGTAATGCTCAAAGAACTGCGTCATATCGACCACCAAGTCGCGTATCACTGGCAAACCCGGCATGGGTCTAAGTACCACTGGCTGCTCAAGCTCAGACAACTTAGTGGTACAGGCTAGGCCATTTTTACCGTTAATGTTCATGGCATCACTACCACACACACCCTCACGGCAGGATTTACGCATAGATAAGGTATCGTCATGCTGCTTGATACGAATCAGCGCATCCAGTAACATTTGGTCTTCTTCTTGCAATTCAATGTCATAGTCTTGCATGTAAGGCTTTTTGTCCGTGTCCGGGTTGTATCTATAAATAGAAAACTTCATATTAATAAACCCTCGCTTTAGGTATAAATGGCTCTACAGTTAATGGTTGCAAACGCACAGGCTTATAAAGCAGCTGGTGGTCTTTTTTATAATAAAGTGAATGCGCTAACCAGTTTTCATCATCACGCTCGGAGAAATCTTCGCGTGCATGTGCACCGCGGCTTTCTTTGCGGTTGTTGGCAGCATGCATGGTCGCCACAGCCACTTCGATTAAATTGTCCAGCTCCAACGCCTCGATGCGCGCGGTATTAAACACCTGGCTCTTATCTTTAATCTCAATATGCTTCACACGTTCGGCAATCTCATTGATTTTAGTCACGCCATCTTCCAGCAGATCAGGGAACCTAAACACGCCGCAATGCGCTTGCATGGCACTACGCATGGCCGCGCCAACTTCAGCCACATTTTCACCATTGGTTTGCTGGTTTAGACGATTAACCCGCGCCAATGTTTTGTCAGCTGCATCACTAGGCAACGGCTTGTGTGCTTGGTTTAAGGCAATCTGTTGCACCATTTGGTCGCCAGCGACTTTACCAAACACGACTAAATCCAATAACGAGTTAGAGCCTAGGCGATTTGCGCCATGTACGGAAACACAGGCACACTCACCTACGGCATATAAGCCATTCACGACCTTTTCGCCACCATCTACCGGCTCAACCACTTGCCCATCTAAATTGGTAGGAATACCGCCCATCATGTAGTGCGCTGTCGGCACAATCGGAATCGGGTCAACCACTGGGTCAACATTGGCAAAGGTTTTAGCAATTTCACGGATGCCTGGCAGGCGTTTATTAATTAACTCTTCACCCAGATGATCCAGTTTTAAGTACACAGCATCTTTATTTTTGCCCACACCGCGGCCGGCTTTAATTTCTGTCGCAATAGAACGTGAAATCACATCACGACTTGCTAAGTCTTTGGCATTAGGTGCATAGCGCTCCATAAAGCGCTCGCCTTCAGAGTTCACCAAATAGCCACCCTCACCACGCACACCTTCGGTAATCAACACACCAGCATGCAGTACGCCAGTCGGATGAAATTGCCAGAACTCCATATCCTGCAATGGCAAACCAGCACGTATCGCCATACCCAGCCCATCACCAGTATTAATAAAGGCATTGGTACTGGCTTGGAATATGCGCCCTGCACCACCTGTAGCTAACAACGTTGTTTTAGCCTGTATCACATGAATATCGCCAGTTTCAATTTCTAACGCAATCACACCCAGCACATCGCCATCCGCATCGCGAATTAAATCCAGTGCAAACCATTCGACAAAAAACTGTGTATTTGCACGAATATTGCGCTGATACAAAGTATGCAGCATGGCATGGCCGGTTCTGTCAGCCACAGCACAAGTACGTGAAATAGGTTTTTCACCAAAGTTCTGCGTCATCCCGCCAAATGGGCGCTGAAATATTTTGCCGTTTTCTAGGCGGTCAAAGGGCATGCCAAAATGCTCAAGTTCAATAATCGCTTTGGCGGCGTTTTTACACATAAACTCAATTGCATCCTGATCACCTAGGTAATCAGAGCCTTTAATCGTGTCGTACATATGCCAAAGCCAGTTATCTCCAGACACATTACCCAGAGCAGCGGCCACGCCACCCTGTGCCGCCACTGTATGTGAGCGTGTGGGGAAAACCTTAGACAGCACGGCAACCTTAACACCGGCCTCGGCGAGTTGTAGCGAGGCGCGCAAGCCTGCGCCGCCACCACCAACAATCACTGCATCAAACTGATGATTTTGTATATTCATATGAGACTAAAGCTTCCATAAAATAATGCATACCCAGCACAGGTAAACAATCAACAATATATCCACCGTCACTTGCATCACAGCACGCAACTTTAGGTTAAAAACATAATCTTTAAATACATCGCGGACCCCAAGCCAAGCGTGCGTAAATAAGCTGGAAAAAAACACTAGGGTTAACAACCGCCACCACCAAGGTGACATTAAATCTAGCCATGACACATAATCGTGCGGCTGCTTAATTGCTAATACAAGCAACATCAGCATTAGATAAATCACCATGATCACTGCCGAAATACGCTGCGTGAGCCATAAACGCATGCCCGGATATTTTTTTGTTAGTAGTTCTATCAACATAACGGTGGTTGTTACCAAATACAATAAGCAAAACTAAGCATGGAACAGGCGCCTAACCCCAACACTATGCGGCTGGAGAATCTCGCTTTATTGAGCGTCGTCATCCAATGCACGTCTTGCCCTAAATGCCTTAACCCTGCATACAAGTGGTGAAAAAATGGCCAGGAAAAACCAATTAAAATCAGCTTTAACGTCCAGTGCCTAAACATCACACCCAACTTATCAAAATTTGACTCACTACTGAGTGAGGTTTGCAGCGCCCAAATCAATGCCGGAATCAATAAAAACAGCAACATGCCACTCATGCGATGCAAAATCGACACCACAGCATTGATAGGCAAGCGAATCGTAAATAGATTAAGATTCTTGGGCCGATTGCGGATGGGAGTTTTTTTAGCCACTTATGCTGCCTCAGCTACTGCTTTTGATACTCGCGCTAACAGGCGCGGATCAAATGGTTTAGGAATAATATAACCTTTGCCAAACGCCAGTGATTGCAGATTGTAAGCAGCCAACACCTCCGCCGGCACTGGCTCGCGCGCAAGCTCACTTAAGGCATGCGCTGCGGCAATTTTCATCGCCTCTGTGATTTGCTTAGCCTTAGCATCTAACGCCCCTCTAAACAAATAAGGGAAACACAGCGCATTATTGACCTGATTAGGAAAATCACTACGCCCGGTTGCCATCAACACATCACCACGTATGGCATGCGCTACACTCGGTAGCACTTCTGGGTCTGGGTTTGCCAAAGCAAAAATAATCGGGTTAACCGCCATGTCATTGATTAAGCTTGCATCAAGTGCATTTTTGGCGGAAACACCAATAAACACATCCGCGCCTTGCATGGCATCTGCCAGCGTTTTTAATGCACTCGGCGCAATGGCAAGGGCTCGGTTATTATCATGCAGATCTGGTCGATTAGTATCTAAAACGCCGGTTCTATCTACCATCGTAATATGATTAGCGCCCATGCTTTTCAGCAATTTTGCGCAAGAACAGCCAGCGGCACCCGCACCTAGAAATACGATTTTTGCCGTTGCCATGGTTTTACCCTGCAAGGTCAGCGCATTGAGCAATGCTGCAGCCACAATAACCGCTGTTCCGTGCTGATCATCATGAAACACTGGGATATCCAAACGTTTTTTCAGCTCATTCTCTATATAAAAACAGTGTGGCGCCGCAATATCTTCTAAATTAATGCCGCCAAAAGTCGGCGCTATATTCACCACGGTTTCAATAAATTCATCAGGTGTTTTAGCATTCACCTCAATATCAAACACATCAATACCAGCAAAACGCTTAAACAATACGGCTTTACCTTCCATCACTGGCTTACTCGCCAATGCACCCATATTACCCAAACCCAGTACCGCAGTACCATCGGTAATCACCGCAACCAAATTACCTTTATTGGTATATTTGTAGGCATTACTTGCATCTGCATGAATTTCGCGCACCGGCTCGGCAACACCTGGTGTATATGCGAGCGACAAATCATCTTGCGTAATACAAGATTTTGACGACTCCACACTCAACTTTCCTGGTTTAGGAAACTGGTGGTAATCCAATGCGCGTTTTTTTAGGTCATCCATTTTTTTAGCCTTAATTTACAACTCAAAGTTGTCAAAATGTTTTTCAAAATCTGCAAGGACAGAAAAGCAAGCGCAGAGAACACAAGAAGCGAGCCAGACAGCATCAATGCTAGTTTTAAAAAATATTTATTCAAGTTAGCTCACCTACTCAAGCTCACTCATGTAGTGATGGTCATCGGTCAAACACAGACCCAAGCGCCACTCCATGGGCTTATCACCATAGGTGAAAGAAACACGCTCTATACTTAACAAGGGATAACCCTCTTTTAGACCCAAGGCTTTTGCTACCTCCTGATTTGCGGCAACTGCTTTCAGACGCTCTTCCGCACGAATCATGCGCACACCAAACTGTGACTCATACATGCTGTACATAGAACCGTTACACTCTTCCACCTTGTTGCCATTAAGCCCCTTAAACGAAACTGCAGGCACCACAAGATGATCGTAAATCAATGGCCGACCGGAGAAAGTCAACAAGCGCTTCACTTCTATAGTGGCCGCACCAGCTTTAATCTCTAAAATTTTGGCAATATAGTTATCTGCTTTTGATTTAACACATGAGATCAGTTCGTTGTGCAGCAACTCTTTTTTGCCATCAATCGCAGTCAACCTTAAAAATCTAAGCTTAGTCACCTCTTCACTATGCGTAGCAACAAAAGTGCCTTTACCCTGCCTGCGAATCAAAATATTTTCAGCAGACAAACTATCAATCGCTTTGCGCACTGTGCCCTGGCTTACCTTGTAACGCGCAGCCAACTCTATTTCACTAGGGATCACATCACCAGGCTTCCACTCACCTCCTATCAAACTCTGTGTGATTAACACTTTAATCTGATCATATAAAGGCCTGTAGCTTGGTGAACTCAATTGCTTATCCATAATTTCACAACCTATGCATTTTAGTTAACAGCAAGTATGCTTAATTTCCATGGTTGAATTTATATCATGCCAAATTAAATTAGTCCAGTGTTTTATATCTTATATAAGACATAAGATAAATGTTGACACTAGTTTAATTTCATCTATATAATCAAATCAACATTTTTATAAAGTCATATTGATTATGGAACATCACATCCGTCCAAGACGCTCCGTGCTATATGTACCGGGCTGCAATCAACACTATCTTGATCGAGCACGCACATTGGCAGCCGATTCTGTCATCTTGGATTTGGGCGACCCTATCCTGATTGACGCCAAAGAACAATCCAGAGCCAATGTAGTAGCCGCAATCAAACAAGGTGGCTACGGCTCTAGAGAGGTTGTAGTACGTGTGAACAACCTTGATTCAATCTGGGGTCATGATGATATTCGAGCGGTGGCGAATATCGGTGCGGATGCAATTCTGTTCCCTAATATTGAGTCACGCGAAGATGTATTAAAAGCACAACAGCTGCTCGATGATGCTGGCGGACATAACGTGCCGATGATGGTGATGATAGAAAGCCCGATTGCGGTGCTGAACGCAAAAGAAATTGCCGCAGCCTCTGACCGTGTCATCTGTATTGTGATGGCAACTTCAGACCTTATCTCACAACTGCATGCGCATGTTACCCATGAGCGCGTGGCGATTTTAACCTCATTATCTTTGGTGATTTTAGCCGCACGCGCTTATGGTAAAGCAGTGATTGATGGCATTACTAGCGACTTTAAAAATATGCACTCCTTTGAATATGCATGCCGCATTGGCCGCGACATGGGCATGGATGGAAAATCATTAGTACACCCTGCCCAAATTGCCTATTGCAATGATGCATACACACCAAAAGCGACAGAAGTCGCCAACGCCAGACTTATCATCACAGCACTAAAAGAGGCGAATGAGGCTGGCCGTGGCACCGTGGTAGTTAACGACAAGTTAGTGGAACATCACCACATTAAAGCAGCACAACGCTTAATTAAACTACATGAAGCAATTACCGAGCTTGAAGAAGAATACATATAAATGGCGACCATCATGCAATCAAACAAAACATCATCAGGCCGGTTTTTTGAACACTTCACACTTAATGAAGTGATTAATCACGCCACGCCACGCACCATTACCGCAGGCGATGTCGCGCTCTATATCGCATTAACCGGCAGCCGTAATCCATTGCATTGCAGCGAACCCTTTGCGCAGAGCGTGGGCTACCAATCTGCTCCAATAGATGACCTACTTACGTTTCATATCGCATTTGGCAAAACTGTACCTGATATTTCCGTAAACGCAGTGGCAAACTTGGGCTACGCAGATGTTCGCTTCTTACAGCCTGTATCTGTAGGCGATACCCTAAGCACATCCAGCCAAGTGATTGGGCTTAAACAAAACTCCAACGGTAAAAACGGTGTAGTCTATGTACGATCCACCTCTGTTAACCAGCATAATCAGCCAGTTTTGAGCTGGGTGCGCTGGGTGATGGTACATAAAAATGACGCCAATGTGCCAGCACCGGAAACAACAATACCTGAATTGCCAGCATTTGTTGCAGCGGATCAATTAAGCATCCCAGCATACCTAACAGCTGGCAACTTTGACCAACAAGCAACAGGCGGCCAATTCTATTGGGAAGACTACCAAACAGGCGAGCGCATTAATCACGCGGCCGGCATGACCATTAACCAAAGTGACCACTCACTGGCTACCCGCCTTTATCAAAATAATGCGCGCTTACATTTTGACGCGCACTTAATGCAAAGCTCAACCTTTGGTAAACGCTTGGTATATGGCGGCATTGTCATTTCGGCATGCCGCGCATTGAGCTACGAAGGCCTGGAAAATGCAATCAGCATTGCGGCAATTAATGCAGGCACCCACGCCAACCCAAGCTTTGCCGGCGACACCATCTACACCTTCACTGAAGTGCTAGATAGCTGGGAGCTACCTAATAGAAGCGATATTGGCGCACTCAGGCTACGCATGGTTGGCATTAAGAACATGAATCCTGCCGATTTAGCAGAAACCAAGCAATTTAACAGTTACCACCCCAATGTAGTACTTGATCTTGATTACACCGTACTGATGCCTCGCAAAGGAAATAAATAATGGCTGTGACTTATAAAAAACACCCGAATGAAGCACTATTTGGCGGAGAAAAACCATTTCCGCTGATTCCTGCCTGCGAGCATTTTGCTGGCAGTGAAAAGCTCATATTAAAAGCACTATCACTACAAGATAGCATAGGTGCGGTATTTGATATTACTTGCGATTGCGAGGATGGCGCCGCTGCTGGGCAAGAGCGCGAACACGCAGAGATGATTGTGCGGGTATTAAATTCAGACGCCAACAAACACAAAATGGCTGGTGCGCGCATCCATGATTACACACACCCAGCATGGAAACTAGATATCGATATTCTAGTAGCTGGTGCGGGCAAGGTACTGACTTATATCACCATCCCTAAATGTACTAGCATCGATCAAGCACGTGAAATGATTGAGTACGTTCAGGCCGTGGCGAAAGAGAACAATATTAGTCGCGTGATCCCTATCCATATACTGATTGAAACCCATGGCGCACTCAAACAAGTGCATGAAATCGCCGCACTGCCTTGGCTACAAGTATTAGATTTTGGCTTGATGGATTTTGTGAGTGCGCACCATGGCGCCATCCCGGCCAGTGCAATGCGCAGCCCGGGCCAGTTTGAGCACAGATTGCTAGCCCGTGCGAAATCAGAAGTAGTGGCAGCAGCACTCGCTAATGGCGTTGTCCCCGCGCATAACGTTACGCTAGATTTAAAAAATGTAGAAACAACATTGAGCGATGCCAGCCGCGCACGTAATGAGTTTGGCTTTATGCGTATGTGGAGCATTTACCCTACACAAATTCAGGCCATTGTAGATGCAATGAAACCTAATTTTGATGAAGTGATTGATGCAGCAAACATCATGCTTGCCGCACAGCAAGCGGAATGGGGACCAATTCAATACGCTGGTGAATTACATGACCGTGCAACCTACCGATACTTTTGGGAAGTTTTGCAAAAAGCCAGATTAACCAAGGTCGAGATTCCAGCTGCTGCGGTTGAAGCGTTTTTTTAACAAGCTAAGCCCCCAGCGTCCACAAAACAACTATCAGCATGCACTCATGCCGATAGTTTGGGCTTGAATACCACCTCACGCCAGCATGGCAATACTGCGTGATTAAATGAACTGAAGGAAATCAGCAACATGAATAAACAAGCAACTGCAGGTACACGTTTTAGAGCCGCATTAAGCGCAGAAACACCTTTACAAATCATCGGTGCCATCAACGCTTACCACGCCCTGCTCGCCACGCAAACTGGTTATAAGGCTTTATATTTATCCGGGGGAGGAGTTGCTGCAGGTTCATTAGGTATTCCAGATTTAGGCATATCGACCCTTGATGATGTGCTGATCGACGTACGCAGAATCACCGATGTGACAGAAACACCTTTACTGGTGGATATCGACACCGGCTTTGGCGGCGCATTTAATATCGCACGCAGCATTAAAAGCATTATTAAAGCTGGCGCAGGTGCTGTACATATTGAAGACCAAGTGCAAGCTAAGCGCTGTGGACACCGCCCTAACAAAGCGATTGTGAGCCAAGCTGAAATGGTAGATCGTATTAAAGCGGCTGTTGACGCAAAAACAGACCCAGACTTCGTGATTATGGCGCGTACTGATGCGCTTGCCGTAGAAGGCTTGCAATCCGCAATTGATCGCGCCTGTGCCTGCGTTGAAGCTGGTGCGGATATGATTTTCCCTGAGGCAATTACTGAGCTAAGCATGTATCAACAGTTTGCAGATGCAGTGAAAGTACCGGTGCTTGCAAACATTACTGAATTTGGCAGCACGCCATTATTTACCGTAGATGAGCTACGCAGTGCCAATGTAAGCATGGTGCTATACCCACTATCAGCATTTAGAGCAATGAATCAGGCCGCACTCAACGTGTACCAAGCCGTGCGTAAAGATGGCACACAAGCCAACGTAGTGAACACCATGCAAACACGTGCCGCGCTTTACGAACACCTCAACTATCACGCCTATGAGCAAAAGCTAGACGAATTATTTAAGGGAGAAAAGTAGCATGACACAACCCACCACTACTCAAGAACCTAAAAAGAAAAAAGGCGTAGCGCTTGCCGGCATTTCAGCTGGCACCACTGCTATCTGTACCGTTGGCCACACTGGTAACGACCTACATTACCGCGGCTATGACATTATCGAACTAGCTAAATCTGCAACGTTTGAAGAAGTTGCTCATCTATTGATTCATGGCGCGCTACCGAATAAAGCAGAGCTAGCGGCATATCACCAAAAGCTCAAAAAGTTACGCGGTCTGCCAGATGACTTAAAAAAAGTGTTAGAGCACATCCCAGCCAATGCACACCCAATGGATGTGATGCGCACCGGCTGTTCTATGCTAGGCACACTGGAGCCTGAAGCAAGCGACCGTAACACTGAGGGTGCAAAAGATTTGGGCGATAGACTAATTGCCTGTTTTGGCTCTATTTTGATTTACTGGTACCACTTTAGCCACAACCAAAAACGCATAGAAGTGGAATCTGACGAAGACTCGATTGCCGCACATTTTCTACATTTGCTACATGGAAAAAAACCGTCAGATTTACACATCAGCGCAATGAATACATCGCTCGTGCTGTATGCAGAGCACGAATTTAACGCTTCTACCTTTACGGCACGTGTAGTGGCGGGTACTTTATCTGATATGTATTCATGCATTACCGGTGCGATTGGCGCATTACGCGGCCCAAAACATGGCGGAGCTAACGAGGCAGCCATGGAAATTATTGAACGCTACAAAACGGCTGATGAAGCCGAGGCCGACATCATGCAACGCATGGCACGCAAAGAAATCATCATTGGCTTTGGCCATCCTGTCTATACCATTGCAGACCCTAGAAACGAGTCTATCAAGGCCGTCAGCCGCAAGTTATGTGAAGATAACGGCAATATGACGCTATTTGACGTTTCTTCCCGCATTGAAGAAACCATGTGGCGTGAGAAAAAAATGTTCCCCAACCTAGATTGGTACAGCGCCTCCAGTTATCACATGATGGGCATACCTACCGGCATGTTCACCCCGATATTTGTGATATCACGCACCACAGGCTGGGTAGCCCATGTAATTGAACAGCGCATAGATAACAAAATCATCCGCCCAAATGCGGAATATGTGGGCCCAGAAAATCGGGCATATGTACCGCTGGAGCAACGTTAACAATTAACTCTGTCATTTCCGTTAAAGAGGAATCCATTTTTTTATCCTCCGTTTAAACATGGATTCCTCTTTGGTGGGAATGACGAACTCAATTAAATTACTTTCATATCAAAGGTTCTAAAATATGTCGTCGCACATCTCAAACGTCCGTCCCGCACCTGACCAAGTCATTGTTGATATTGCCAATTACGTTGCAGATTTTGAAATCAATAGCGACGAAGCATACGACACCGCGCGCAATTGCCTGATGGACACACTAGGCTGTGGGTTTGAAGCACTGGATTACCCAGCTTGCACCAAGTTACTCGGCCCAGTGATTACTGGCACCGTCGTGCCTAATGGCGCAAAAGTGCCAGGTACTAGCTTCCAGCTTGACCCTATCCTTGCCGCATTTAATATCGGCGCGATGATCCGCTGGCTGGACTTTAACGATACATGGTTAGCTGCGGAGTGGGGGCACCCATCCGACAACTTAGGCGGCATTTTAGCGGTGGCAGATTATATGTCACGCAAAAACATTGCCGAAGGCAAAGCTCCGCTCACGGTAAAAGACGTACTCACGGCCATGATTAAAGCACATGAGATTCAAGGCGTACTCGCCCTTGAAAACAGCTTTAACCGCGTGGGTTTAGACCACGTGATTTTAGTGAAAATCGCCTCTACCGCAGTGGTGACCAAACTACTAGGCGGCAATAAAGAAGACATTATCAATGCCGTTTCTAATGCGTTTGTTGACGGCCAAAGCTTACGTACTTATCGCCACAGCCCCAATACCGGCTCGCGTAAATCTTGGGCAGCTGGCGATGCCACCTCACGCGCGGTAAGACTAGCTTGGATGACCATGCAAGGCGAAATGGGCTACCCATCGGCACTCACCGCAAAAACATGGGGCTTCTACGACGTGCTATTCAAAGGCAATGCGTTTAAATTCCAACGCGCTTACGGCTCTTATGTGATGGAACAAGTACTGTTCAAAATCTCGTTTCCAGCCGAATTCCACGCGCAAACAGCGGTGGAATGTGCGTTGCAGCTAAATAAAGAAGTGGGCAACCGCTTGCAAACTGTAGAACAAATTGCCGAAATCGACAAAATCGTCATTACCACCCATGAATCTGCAATCCGCATCATTGATAAAACTGGTCCGTTAGACAACCCAGCCGACCGCGACCATTGCATTCAGTACATGGCAGCCATCGGCCTATTAAAAGGCAACCTGACTGCTCAGGATTATGAAGATGCAGCCGCAGCAGACCCACGCATAGATGCGATTCGCAGCAAAATGAGCTGTGTAGAAAAAGCAGAATACACGCGTGACTACCTAGACCCGGAAAAACGCTCTATCGCTAACGCGATTCAAATTTTCTTTAAAGATGGTACTAGCTCAAGCAATATCGCCGTTGAGTACCCTATCGGGCACCGCCGCCGTCGCGGTGAAGGCATCCCGGAATTAGTGAGAAAATTCAAAATCAATTTAGCACGTAGATTTGATGCGAAGAAACAAGCAGAAATTTTAGAGTTATGCTTAGCGCAAAAAACACTAGAAACAATGCCTGTTAATGCATTTGTAGATATGCTCTGGCAGGGCTAACCCCTGATGTATAGGCGGGCAAAATCATCCATTTTGTCCGTCATGTACTAAACCTGCCAATCAATCGGCGTTTCACCGCGCTTTGTCAGATACTCATTAATACTCGAGAATTGGTGATTACCAAAAAAACCTCGATGTGCAGACAACGGCGATGGATGAACCGACTTCAATACCAAATGTTTTTTCGGGTCTATCATCTCGCCTTTTTTCTGCGCATAACTGCCCCACAGCACAAACACCAAGCCTTCACGATGTAAGTTTAAAGCCGAAATTGCCGCGTCGGTAAACGCTTCCCAGCCACGCTTTTGATGCGAGCCTGCATTTGCCATCTCCACCGTCAGCGTTGCATTTAATAACAGTACACCTTGATTCGCCCAAGACGTTAAATCGCCTTTTCCCCGCATTTTAACGCCAAGGTCACTTTCAATTTCTTTAAAAATATTGAGTAGCGAGGGTGGCAGCGCGACGCCTTCCGGCACTGAAAAGCTCAAGCCATGCGCTTGACCGACTGCATGATACGGATCTTGCCCAATAATCACCACGCGTACTTTATCAAACGGCGTGTGATTAAACGCATTAAAAATCAATGGGCTAGGTGGGAATATGGTCTTGCCTGCAGCTTTTTCCTGTAATAAAAAAGCGCGCAGTGATTGCATATAGGGCTTATCAAGCTCGTCACCAATCACAGCTTGCCATGAAGAGTGAAGTTGACCAGTTTTTTCTTGAGGCATGTGTTAAACGTGATGGTTGATGGAGATGAGCCCATTATAGACCGAAATTTGCATGCATTTTGCATGAACAATCCAAGCAGCTTTACGCACCACATGACTAATCAATTGATATGAAAATAAAAACTTTTTGCCCCACTCTGCTACTAAGGTAAAATAGCACTTTTATAAAACGCTCATTTCTTTTTGCTATGTCACTTACAACATTAAACGCACTCTCTCCTCTTGATGGCCGCTACCAATCTAAACTTGACGCTTTACGTCCTTATTTTAGTGAATATGCGCTGATTAAACACCGCGCATGGGTAGAAATTGAGTGGCTAAAAGCACTAGCCGGCGCACCGGAATTAGCAGAAATCGCCCCATTTAGCGCGGAAACCATCCATGAGTTAGATGCGGCTATTACCAATTTCAGTGAGGTAGATGCTTCACAAGTGAAAGCGATTGAAGCACGTACCAACCACGATGTAAAAGCGCTGGAATACTGGCTAAAAGAAAAGTTCGACAGCAACCCTGAAGTAAAAAAAGCCAGCGAATTTATTCACTTTGCATGCACTTCAGAAGACATCAACAACTTATCACACGGCTTGATGCTCAAAACTGCACGTGACAGCGTGATGTTGCCGTTCTTAAACAATCTGATCGCACGCTTAACTGAATTAGCAGAGCAATTGGCTAACCAACCGATGCTATCACGCACCCACGGCCAAACTGCATCACCAACCACCATGGGTAAAGAATTAGCCAACGTAGTATACCGTTTGCAACGTCAGCAAAAACAATTAGCTAACAATGAAATTCTTGGCAAGATTAACGGTGCGGTTGGTAACTTTAATGCTCACTTGTCTGCATACCCTGATTTCGACTGGGAAAGCTTTGCAGAACGTTTTGTAACGTCATTAGGCTTAACTTACAACCCAATGACCATACAAATTGAACCACATGATTACATGGCAGAGTTGTACGACACCTTAGCGCGTATCAATACAATTTTAATTGATATCAACCGCGATATCTGGGGTTATATCTCTGTAGGCTACTTCAAACAAAAAGTAAAAGCAGGCGAAATTGGCTCATCTACCATGCCACATAAAGTAAACCCGATTGACTTTGAAAACAGCGAAGGTAACTTAGGCTTAGCCAATGCGGTGTTGCGCCACATGGCTGAGAAGCTACCAATTTCCCGCTGGCAACGTGATTTAACCGACTCTACCGTATTGCGTAATATGGGCGTAGCATTTGGCTACACACTGCTCGGTTATGATTCTTGCCTGCGCGGTTTGAATAAGCTTGAAGTAAACCCAGCGCGTTTAGATGAAGATTTAAACAATAGCTGGGAAGTACTAGCCGAGCCGATTCAAACGGTAATGCGTCGCTATGGCATTGAGAACCCGTATGAGCAGTTAAAAGAGCTAACACGTGGTAAAGGTGGTATAAACCAGACCTCATTACATGCATTTATTAGTGATTTGGCTATCCCTTCAGATGCAAAACAAGCCTTACTGGCACTGACACCTGCGAGCTACACAGGTAAAGCGGCGGAGCTTGTAAAAACAATCAAGTGAGTTTAAATGCATGTAAATATGAATGATAAAAGGGCTTCTGAATTTGACTAGAAGCCTGATCATCTACATAGTCTTGTTGTGTTGGGGAGTGCTCGCGTATGCCGATAACGCGAGCTACCAAGTAGAAATCGAAGCCCCTGGCCCGTTAAAGACCCTGTTAGAAAATCATCTCGACATCATCAAGTGGCGCACAAACCCACGCATGTCTCCCAACGAGTGGAAACGCCTATCCGCTGAAGCACCCAAGCAAATTAAAGAACTGCTCGCAACAGAGGGCTATTTCTCAGCCGAGGTGAGCGTGAAATCCACGCAAGACCAACTTGAAAATCTCACCGTACTGTCAGTTAACCCCGGCGTACCTACTCTGGTTGGCAGTGTCAACATCACGTTTACTGGTGACATCACACAAGCGCACCAAGGCTTACCCAACGAGCAACAGCTGCGTGAAGAATGGCCGCTACCAGCTGGCGCACAGTTTCAACAAGCTGCTTGGACCGCGGCAAAACGAAGTTTACTGACCAAGTTATTGGTCAATCGCTATCCAAACGCAATTATCACTGATACCAAAGCCAGCATTGATGTTAAGCAACAAACTGCGGCATTAGAAATTGCAATAGATAGCGGCAGCACTATACATTTTGGCGAACTACAAATCGAAGGCCTGCAACGTTATCCGGAAAGCATCATACATAATCTAAACCCGATTAAACCGAATGAAGTGTATAGCCAATCACAGCTACTCACTTTTCAAACCCGTCTGCAGGAAAGTGGCTACTTCCGCACGGTAGAAGTTACTGCAGATAGCAAAGCTATGCTTGGCACTCAGCAGCAGGCGCCCATTAAAATTAAAGTGGATGAAAACAAATCAATTAAGGTCAGCACTGGTGCGGGTTTTAGTACCAACACAGGGGCGCGCACACAGCTGACCGTAGAGCACCTAAATGTATTTGACCGTAACTGGCGCATGACATCCAGCCTCAGGTTAGAGCAAAAACTACAATCTCTATCCGGCACGATTCGCTTACCCACTACGGCAACTGGCTATCGTGACAGTGCCAATATCGCCGCCACCAGAACAGAGATTGAGGGGCAAACCACCACAGTCACACAAACCGGTGTAAAGCGCGCATGGGGCTCACTCAAACGCGAACAATACGTTGGTGCCAATCTGTTAGCAGAGCATGTGAATCTAGATAGTGCGGACTCCTCTGACAATTACGCCGCTACCTTAGGTTACGGCATCACGCTCCGGCACACAGATAATAACCTCAACCCTACGCGCGGCTATTTATTCAATGCCCAGTTTAATGGCGCACCCTTGGCATCACTCGCCAGCGGTACTTTTTTGCAAAGCTATTTAAAAACACAAGCCTATTACCCCATCACCAAAAGCACGCAGTTAATCGCCCGTGCAGAGCTTGGCATGGTGCATGGGAAAAACAGCGCGCCAGCTACCTTCCTATTTCGTGCTGGCGGCGACCAGTCTGTCCGTGGCTACGGCTACCAGAGCCTAGGCGTAACTGAAGGCGATGCAATCGTCGGGGCACGCTACCTTGCCACAGGCAGCATTGAGGTGATTCAATGGTTAACGCCAGAATGGGGTGCAGCCATCTTTACCGACTTTGGTAATGCAGCAAATAGCCTTAAAGATTTAAAACCAGTGTATGGCTATGGCTTGGGCGCAAGATGGAAAAGCCCTGTAGGCCCGATTGGTGCTGACATCGCCTACGGTCAAGAAACGAACGATTACCGCATGCATTTTAATATCGGGGTGATATTCTAATGGCGCGCAGTTACTTACATATTCTGCTGATTAGCATCAGCTTACTGCTATTTTCACCCGCACATAGCGAGATGCCCATTAGCGTTAGCACCAGCTTAGATAGCTTCAGCCATGATTTAGACAATATCCACCTGAAACTAGAAAAGCTCAGCGCGCGCTGGCAGCTCTCACCCTTTGGCGATGGCAAACTGGTGGTTGAACAATTAAAAGCCAAACGCTTGATTATCACTATTAAAAACAGTGATAGTGAATCTGAGCAATCACCTCTACCCAAGCGCATTAATCTGCCATTCCCTATCTCGGTACTACAGTCTGAAATCAGCGAAGTCGTCATTGTTACGCAAGATGAGCGCCTGATTTTTTACAACGTAAAGTTAGCATTTGAAGGTAACGCCAACACGCTAAAACTCAGTTTATCGCACGCCCAAACTCCGTGGGGTAATGCCGCAGCACACATCAACATGAGTGCCGCCAACCCGTTTGCGCTCAAAGGCGACCTTTCAATCAAAAATACCGAGTCACCCTACCCTTATGACTTAAACGCACAATTAAGTGGTGACCTTAATAGGCTCAATATTGATACCAGCACTTGGTTAGCATCACAAAATGGAAAAATCAGTCTATTAAAATCCAGTAACGAGCAAGCTGCCGCACAACTGCTGGTGCATGCTCAAGTTGAGCTGAATCATCAATACGCAGTACGTGTACATAGCCAACTTTTAACGTTGCGCCCCGAACGTCTAGGCAATTATCCCGAAGCAAAGCTTAATCTAGATTTAACTCTAGAAGGTGCGCTCAAGCCCTCCCCTAATGCAGCACTCAGCATCACCAGCCATGACAGCACATGGCAAACACAACCAGTGTCCGCCTCGGCCAACGCACAGCTCACCGCCAGCGCAGTGGAGCAGCTCACATTTGAGCTAGGCGTTGCCGCCAACAAAATTAAAGGTGCCGGTAATATTAATGCACAAAATACCCACCTAACCTGGCAGGCTGACCTGCCAAACCTTGCAACATTCGATCCAGCGTTAGCTGGGAAGGTTAGCGCGAGCGGTGCAATTGATGGTGCGCTGGATAGCCCATCGCTAAATATCAAATTACTTGGTGAAAAACTACACCTGACAAATGGCTTACAAATTAACGAATTAACCGGTGATGCCAACATTTTAGCCGGTGATAGTGGCACGATGACAGCAACAATTGCAGCAAATACCGTCCAATACGGCAACAATGCGCCATTTAATAGCAACATCACCTTAAACGGCACACAAGCAAACCATGTCATCACCATTAACGCTAATAGCAACGATGCTAAATTGCAAAGTTCGTTAAAAGGCGGGTTTGCATTAAATTCACCCACTAATTCATCTGCGCTAAAAAAACAGTGGCAAGGCTTGTTGCAACAGCTGGATTACTCTGGGCTAACACCAGTCAAGCTCAAAGCACCGGCAACACTGAGTGCAGATATCGACAGCATCACGCTCACACAAGCGAATCTGGTGCTGAATCATGGCAACATCAATATCGAGCAGCTCGCTCTAGGCAACGGGAAACTGGCCAGCAAAGGCAAGTTAACTCAATTGAGCCTGAGCGATCTACCGCCAGCGCTCTTGCCGTTGCCCAGCACGCTACAAGGCAGCCCCAGTTTCTCAGGAGAATGGGTGATAGAGACGCAAAATTCAATCAATGCGCACCTTGGCCTATGGCGTGACGGCGGTGATTTCACATTAACAAAACCAGATGGCAGCACGCAGCCACTGGGGCTATCAACCGCAAAGCTGACGCTTGACGTGGTGGACAATGCGCTACGTATTGAGACGGATATCGATGGTAAAAACTTTGGCACAATCAGTGCAAAACTTGCAAGCCAGCTCACAAAAACAGATGCAGGCTTTAGCTTACTCAACAACGCACCACTGCAGCTTTCTGCCAGCGCAAAACTCAGTACACTAGCCTGGCTCCCCATGCCCACAACCTTGATGGATGCAGACCTAGATGGGAAAATCGCATTAACTGTATCCGCAAATGGCACCATGGCACAGCCTAACCTGAGCGGCACGCTTAATGGCAACATTATCAACTTCAACTTACCCTCAGAGGGCATCCAGCTCAACAACGGTAATTTCCAAGCACACTTTGAAAATAATCAACTACAAATCGAACAAGCTATCTGGCAAGGTGGCGCAGGCAAACTGAGTGCTAACGGCTGGGTGCGATTTGAGCAGGGTCAGCCCAAGGCAGAACTTAGCTGGAGCGCCGATCAATTTAGCATCTTCTCCAGAGCTGACCGCCTGCTAGTCATTAGCGGGGTCGGCAAAACCATTCTTGCTGACAACCTGCTTAGCATTTTAGGTGACTTCACCGTCAACAACGGCCTAATAGAAATGGCGCAAGAAGATACCCCTACGCTAAGCGATGACGTGATTATCTTAGGGGAAACCGCAATTAAAAAAGAGCCATTATTACAAGTGCTGCTAAACGGGCTAGGTATTCAATTAGGTGATGACTTTACCTTACGCGGACGCGGCTTGGACGCAAAACTGACTGGAGCGTTAACATTAACCGGCCGTACTGAATACAGACCCCACACAGAAGGCAGCATTGCTGTTTCTAAAGGCACGTTCATGGCTTATGGTCAAATACTTAACATAGAGCGCGGCATATTAAACTTTAACGGCGTGATGGATAATCCAGGTCTAAACATCCGCGCCATGCGCGATAGCAAGCCCGTCAATGCAGGCGTTGAAATTACAGGGAGCGCATTAATCCCTGAAGTTAAACTGGTTTCAGACCCTAATGTGCCGGATACCGACAAGCTAGCATGGCTAGTGCTAGGCCATGGCACGGAGCAGGCAGGTAAAACTGACTTTGCAATACTCTCGCTAGCAGCAGGTGCCTTATTCTCACAAGGGCAATCCGTTCCATTACAAAGCCAGATAGCCCGTGCTGCTGGGCTGGATGAATTCAGCTTTGCTGGCGGCGATGCAGAAAACGCCTCGGTCACCCTAGGCAAACGACTAAGCTCACAGCTTTACCTTAGCTATGCCAAAAGCATCAGCGGTTTGCAAGACATTGCCAGACTCACATTCAATATCACACCGCGCTGGGCACTGCGCGCCGAAGCCGGCAATGAAAGTGCCGTCGATGTGTTATATACTTTCAGCTTCAAATAAGATTTGGATTCAGCAACATGAGTGCAGACAAAAACAATCCAAGACTAGCCGTGTTAATCGATGCAGATAACACATTTAACGTTATTCCTATCATTGACGAATTATTTGAAGAAATATCCAAATTTGGTGATGCAAGTGTCAGGCGCATCTATGGGGATTGGACACAAAGTCAATTAGTGCGCTGGAAAGAGATATTACCAAAACACGCCATCCAGCCTATACAGCAGTACGCCAACACCAAAGGTAAAAATGCGACCGATAGCGCACTTATTATTGATGCAATGGATTTGCTCTACACCGCACCGCTTGATGGCTTCTGTATTGTTTCCAGCGACAGTGATTTTACCCGGCTGGCAATTCGGTTCCGCGAGTCTGGTAAACTAGTTTATGGATTTGGTGAACAAAAAACACCTGAGTCACTAAGAGCCGCGTGCAACCAGTTTATCTATATTGAGATTCTTTCTTTAGATAAACCAACTGAAATCATTACAACTAATCAAGACACTTCAAGTGTTAAGTCTGAAAAATCTAAAACAATAGCTGAAACTAAATCGAATCCGCCCACGAATAACGACAATACACTGCTAGCCCCTGTTGTGAAGAAAACTTCTCAACAATTAGCAATGGATACAAAGCTGGTGTCATTAATTCGCTCCGCGATAGAATCGCTTTCAGATGATGACGGCTTTGCGAATACGGGTGAGGTTAAAAAGCATATCGTAAAAAATTACTCTGCCTTTGATTCTCGCAACTATGGTTATGCTAAATTTAGCGACCTAATCAACATCATTGGCTTATTCGAGCTAGACGCAAAAAAACAACGTATTAAAGATAAAAGAAAAAAATGAACGAAATCCTAGTCCTATACTATTCTCAAGGTGGCGCAGTGCGCGAGATGGCGCAGTTGGTCGCGCGCGGTGTGCAAAGCGTAGATGGCATTAAAGCACGCATTCGCACGGTACCTAAGGTATCTGCAAACTGTGAAGCAACCGAATCTGACATCCCAAGCACGGGCGACCCATACGCAGAGCTGCAAGATTTGGAAGAATGTATTGGGGTCGCATTAGGCAGCCCTACCCGCTTTGGCAATATGGCTGCACCGATGAAATACTTTTTAGATGGCACCACCAGTTTATGGTTAAAGGGGGCGCTATCGAACAAAGCAGCAGCTGTATTTACCTCTACAGGCTCTATGCATGGCGGCAACGAAACCACACTCCTCACCATGATGCTGCCGCTAATGCACCATGGCATGATTATGGTGGGTTTACCGTACTCCGAACCAGCCCTATCGGCCACCACCTCAGGCGGCACCCCTTACGGTGCAAGCCATATTGGCGGCACTATGGATGACAAGCCCATCACAGATGATGAAAAAAAACTGTGTATCGCCTTAGGCAAACGCCTTGCGGAGACCGCGCTAAAACTCGCGAGAAAACTTTAAATCATGAACCAGCTACAGCTAGAAGCGAGACAGTTTTTAAGAAGCACTCGCACAGCCATACTATCAACCCATTCGGCTAAATTTGAAGGCTATCCGTTCGGCTCGGTTGCGCCATTTGTGCTAGATCATCAATGCCAACCCATTATTTTAATTAGCAACATTGCAGAACACACCAAAAACATCGCAACCAACCCAAAAGTATCATTGCTGGTATTTGCCGGCGCCGAGGACTTACAAGCCAATGCCAGACTTACCTTGCTAGGTAACGCACATATCATTGATAAAAATGAAGATGCTGACCTACGCACACGCTATCTGCGTTATCTGCCACAAGCCAGTGGTTACTTTGATATGCATGATTTTGCTTTTTATCGCATCCAAATTGAAACATGTCGCTATATTGCAGGTTTTGGCAAAATGGGCTGGCTATCAGGGAGTGACCTGATGACAGATATGCCTACAGATGCATTGCTAGCTGCTCAGGAAGCGCACATCCTCGATCACATGAATACAGACCATGCCGACAGCCTGATTGCCTATTGCCGGCATGTACACGGCGTTGAAGCCACGCAAGCCAATATGCTGGGCATTGATTGTGACGGATTTGATGTTACCGCTATGGTTAACGGTCAAACCATCACATTACGCTTTGCGTTTGCAACGCCTATCCATGATGCACAATCTGCACGCGCAGCCTTGGTCAGCCTTTCAAAATCAATCAACGCTTAACTCAAACCTGAATAACCCCTAACGTAAGCAAACTCCAACGTGAATAAACCTCAAATGATACAAAGACTCCAACTGGGCGCTTCTATTAGCCTCATTGCGCTCATACTATTAACCTTGGCCTGGGAAGCTGTTCTAGCCCCATTAAAACCGGGCGGCTCATTACTGATATTCAAGGTATTGCCGCTATTACTGCCGTTATTTGGCATCTTACGGGGCAAGCGCTACACCTACCAATGGTCATGTATGTTCATTTTATTTTACTTCACTGAAGGCGTAGTGCGCGCATGGGCTGATGTGGGAATTTCCGCCCAACTTGCGTTAGCAGAAGTCGTCCTGACTATCTTATTTTTTACGTGCACGATTTTTTACGCAAGGCTGACACGCCAACCGCCAAAAAACAGCGTAAAAAACCCATAAACACACATAAGTTTTTACATAGATACCGCGCCAAACATACTGTCTTCTACTATAATTTAGGCATGAAAATACGATTTATAAGCTACAGATGAAAATACTGCTCTCAAACGATGATGGTTATTTCGCACCAGGTTTAAATATACTGGCCGAACATATTGCAAAAATTGCAGATATTACCGTGGTTGCGCCTGAAAGAAACCGCAGCGGTGCGAGTAACTCACTCACGCTCGACCGCCCATTAAGCGTAAAAAAAGCATCTAACGGCTTTTTTTACGTGAACGGGACACCGACAGATTGCGTGCATATTGCACTCACAGGCTTGATGGACACTATGCCGGACATGGTCATCAGCGGCATTAATGATGGCGCCAACATGGGCGATGACACCATCTACTCAGGTACAGTGGCAGCAGCTATGGAAGGCTACCTGCTTGGCATCCCATCTATCGCAGTTTCTATGTCACAGCATAACTCCACCTATTTTGAAACGGCAGCAAGAGTCGCTGTGGAGCTGATTCAGCATTATCAAAAAAACGGGTTCAGCGCACCAACACTTCTCAATGTCAATGTGCCGGATATCCCGTACGAAGAATTACAAGGGCGTACAGTAACACGCCTAGGTAAACGCCATAAGGCAGAGCCAGTGGTGCAGCTTAAAACACCGCGTAATGAGACGGTATACTGGGTTGGTGCTGCAGGGCAACCTAATGATGGCGGGGTAGGTACAGATTTCTATGCCGTTGCAAATAAGCAAGTTTCAATTTCACCCATTCAAGTTGATTTAACCTGCCACGCACAGCTGAATGACATCAAACAATGGTTATCTAGCTAACAATACTGGAAATAAAATCGTGGCATTAATCAAATCATCGCAAGCTGGCATCGGCATGACATCGCAACGTACGCGTGACCGCATGCTTAATCGACTGCGCGAGCAAGGTATTAAAGATGAAGTGGTACTCGCAGCCATTGGCAGCACAGCACGCCATATTTTTGTTGACGAAGCTCTTTCGATTCGTGCTTATGAAGACGTATCTCTGCCAATTGGCTTTGGGCAAACCATCTCGCAGCCCTATATCGTTGCCCGCATGTCTGAGCTACTACGTAATGGTCAGCCGTTAGAGAAAGTGCTCGAAATTGGCACGGGTTGCGGCTACCAAACGGCCGTATTATCCAAACTGGCTAAAGAAGTCTACTCTGTAGAGCGTATTCGCCCTTTACTTTTAAAAGCGCGCGATCATTTACGCAAACTCAAATGCATCAACGTCAAACTAGACCACGCGGACGGCAATATGGGCTTAGCGCAGCTAGCACCATTTGACGCCATTATCGTTACTGCTGCGGCAAGCCATATTCCACCGGATTTATTAACACAGCTAGCGGTTGGCGGCCGTTTAGTTATCCCTGTCGGTACCGATGAGCAAATCCTGTACCTTGTAGAGCGCGTGTCTGCAAATGACTACCGTCAAACGCAACTGGAGCCTGTAAAATTTGTTCCCTTACTCGGCGGCACCACTTCACAATGAATGCATCACGCTGTTTTATCATCTTATTGATTTCATTGCTGAACTTTGCATGCAGCACCACCCAAGCACCGGTGATTGATCGCATACCGCATGCTAAGTCCAATAAACCGCAAACCAAAGTTGCCGCACACAAAGCTGGCACAGACTGGCGCCCGGCAAGCTACGTTGTCAAAAAAGGCGACACCCTGTATAGCATAGGTCTTGAGTATGGTTACGACTACAAAGAAATTGCACAGGTTAATAATATCAGCATGCCTTACCTGATTAAAATTGGACAAACCCTTAAGTTTGCGCCTTTAAATGAAGCACCAGCCACGGTAGAACCCAGTGCACAGCCTAGCCCCGCACAGGATAACAACAATGGCGTGGTCACTTATGCGATTGGTGCTGACAATGTCCCAGAAACAAACAGCAACATACAGACGCCTCCAGCCGCAATCAGTATTAGCGAGCCAAAAGCACTGCGGGAACCATACAGTGATGCCGCTTACAAGCAGCCGCTCCCAGTGGCAAAGACCATTGCCAGCACGCCTACCCCCACTGCTAATGCCGTTAAAAAACCGATTGCAGAGAAAACACCAGAAAAAACAGCTGAAAAACCAATGGTGGAATCAAAACCTGAAGTTAAGGCAACCGAGTCCGTTGCCGAAGCAAAACCCAAGCCAGAGCCGACCGGCGCCTTAACTTGGGCATGGCCAACCAAAGGTAAAGTCATTGCCAACTTTAACGATGCAGGCAATAAAGGGATAGATATCTCGGGGAAAATGGGCCAGTCAGTGCAAGCAGCAGCGCCAGGCAAAGTCATTTATAGCGGCTCCGATTTGCGCGGCTATGGTAAGTTAGTGATTGTAAAACACAGCGCCACCTATTTATCTGTGTATGCAAATAACAGCCTGATTTTAGTCAAAGAGGGCCAGCAAGTGACTAGCGGCCAAAAAATTGCAGAAATGGGCGATACCGATAGCAATACAGTAAAACTACATTTTGAAATCAGGCAGCAAGGTAAATCTGTAGACCCGATGAAGTTTCTCAGTGCAGATTAAATAAGCGCTTAAGGAGCAAAAAATGGCAAAGCAAGAGCCTAACAAATATCTAAAAAATAAAGACATTAAGCCAGAGAGCAAAGCCAGTGTGCTTGCTGCCACGATACGCATGGGCCTTATGCTTGTGGGTATTATTGGCCTTGCTTTAGAGTTGTTTCGTGAAGATGGTTGGCTTTCAACCCTGATGAGCAAGCTGTTTGAATCTACCACCAGCATGCTGATGATTCCGGTCATCATTCTGGCGCTATGGCTACTGAACAAGTGGGTCAGCTCTCCTAATAAATCAGAAACTAAAAAAAGTGGTGACCTGCCCATGTACTTCATGATGGCTGTTGGTGTATTTTACTTGGTTAGGCTATATACAACTGGCTCTTTTTAGCCCTGCAATTGGCCTCCAGAGTAAAAACCGGTGAGATAGAAAAAGCACATTAGAAGCAACACAATAAAAAAGCGGCGCTAGGCCGCTTTTTTATTGTTACTGTCAGGATGCTAGCTGATATTAGTTAGCTGCCTGCGCCTGTTGTTTGTAATACTCGCGCACAGGTGTCATATCAAAATCACGTGCCCATTTGATAATTTCATCAAATGCAGGGGCGCCAATTTCACCCACTTGCGCATGAATCCCTGCTTGCTCGCGAATCACTAAAATACCTGGAATTTGCGTTACTTCAAAATATTCACCGATTTCAGGGTCAGCTTCAGTATTGACCATACCAAATACGATGTCTGGGTTTTTCTCTGCAGCAGCTTCAAACGTAGGTGTAAAAGCAACACATGGATCACACCATTGCGCCCAAAAATCAACAATCACAAAAGGATTGTTTTCTATTGTTTCTTTAAAATTAGCTTTGGTAAGTGCAATAACTGCCATAATTTTGCCTTTAATTGAATAAGGTGACACCTAAAAATAGCAGTTTATCAGAAGCCATATCTTTCGTTAAGTTTTAGATTCGCAATACGGCTATTCACTCAAACCTGGTACTGGCTTACCCCATGTTGCACCAAAAAACAGTTCAGACAAAGGCTTTCTAGTACGCGGTGCGGTTTCTCTTGCCAAAGTATCACCTTCTAAAGTGGCAATATCCGCTTGGTAACCAACAGACATCATCGCCATCAAGGTGTACTGCTCAGGGATGTTAAACGTAGTGCGTGCTTTATCAGGGTCAAAACCACCCATCTGATGCGCCATTAAACCCATGCTTGATGCTTGCAAACATACGTTCTCTGCTGCCGCGCCGGTATCGTACTGCGCCCAGCGATTAGGTTTTTGGTTATGACCAAACAAGGTATCCGCACAAATCAGCAATAGTAATGGCGCATCTTTTACCCAAGCCTGATTGCCAGGCACTAGGCAATCAAATGCTTGCTGCCAGCTGGCTGCATCTGTATTTTTATCCCAAACCACAAAACGCCAAGGCTGATCACCAAAGCAAGAAGGTGCCCATCTTGCGGCTTCTAGCAAAGCAATCACTTGCGCCTGCGTCACGCCTTTAGTTACATCATAGGCGCGCCCGCTCCATCGGTTTGCTAGCGTGTTATCAATGGTTACTTGTGTAATGGCCGGGTTATGCATATTTAATTTATTCCTCAATAAATGGGTAGTCGGTGTAGCCTTTTTCGGCACCACCATAAAATGATGATGAATCCGCTTCATTTAGTGGTGCATCTAGTTTAAAGCGCGCGACTAAATCAGGATTTGCGATAAATGGTACACCATATGCCACTACATCTGCATGACCATTTGCAATCACTGCATTGCCTCGCGCTTTATCGTAAGCTAAATTAGCCATGTAACCGCCTTTAAATAGCTTGCGTAACGCATCAAAGTCAAACGGATCAGATAAACCACCACCGTGAATACCACCCTCTACCACGTGTAAATAGGCAAGGTTAAATTGATTCAGTGCCTCTGCCACATAATTAAACAGCGCTTGCGGGTTACTGTCTTGCATATCGTTAAATGGATTAACAGGCGAAATACGCACACCAACTTTATCTGCACCGGCTGCATCCACCACAGCCTTAGTTACTTCTAATAGAAATCGTGCGCGGTTTTCAACACTACCGCCGTACTGATCTGTGCGCGTGTTAGTACCATCACGCAGGAACTGGTCCAATAAATAACCGTTAGCCGCATGTATCTCTACACCATCAAACCCTGCGGCCAACGCAGCTTTCGTTGCATGCACATAATCAGCAATGATGCCTGGCAGCTCGCTTAGCGCCAATGCGCGCGGCTCTACATAATCTACCAAACCTTGGTAAGTAAATGCCTGCCCTGCTGGCTTAATGGCAGATGGCGCAACTGGAAGTGCACCTTCCGGCAGCAGGCTAGGATGGGAGATACGGCCTACGTGCCAGATCTGAATCACAATCTTGCCGCCTTTGGCGTGCACTGCATCGGTAATCTTCTTCCATCCGGCAACTTGTGCATCGGTATAAATACCGGGCAATGCTGGGTAGCCGTGCGCCATGGCCGAAATTGGTGTTGCTTCAGTGACAATCAGCCCAGCGCTGGCACGCTGCTCGTAATAAGTCACGTTCAAAGGCTGAGGCACACCCTGCGCCCCTGCTCTATTACGCGTAAGCGGTGCCATGACAATACGGTTGCTCAGTTGGATACTGCCCAGTTTTACTGGGCTAAATAGATCTAATGCCATGCTTTACTCCTAACTAATGTTTAATGTCTCAATTATTTTTTTGGCTTATCGGCAGCGGGTTTCACCGCTTCGATCAATAAGGTAATCTCAATATCATCACCAACTGGGCTATTGGGTTTAACACCCCAGCCAAAGCCATAATCAGAGGCCTTCAGTGAGGTTTTTGCCTCAAAACCACTACGCTCGCCACCCCAAGGGTCGTTACCAAAACCTAGTACTTTAAATGGCAAAGAAATTTCTTTAGTTACACCATGCATGGTGAACTTACCAGTCATCACACCTTCGGTTGCGCTTTTGGCCTCAATTTTGGTGCTGACAAAACTCATTTCAGCAAACTTCTCTACATTCAGATAATCTTTTTCTTTAATGTGTGCGTCACGCTTGGCCAGCCCGCTATTTACGCTCAGCACATTAATTTTAGCGTCTACCGATGAGTTGGCTAAGTTATCCGCATCAATCAAAATATTGCCAGTAATCTCATTAAAAGTACCGGATGCCTTTGCTACCACGTGACGTACGCTCCAGTTAGCAAAGCTATGTGCTGCGTCAATTTTATAAGCAACTGGTGCCGCAATCGCTGCACTTATTCCTGAAAATAGCGCCCCTAGTAATAATGCAGTCGTTTTTAAATGTACGTATTTCATCTGTCATCCTTTTTTTGAACTTAGTTTGTTATCACAATATTTACTTACAACAACTACCTTATTGATGTTCAATACCACTTAAGCCCAGACCTGCTTTCAGTCTAAAGATTCACATTAACACTACGTTAATATTGTGCGCCCGCCAACTATTCAAGTTAATTGAATAATTAACAGCATGTTATTACTAATATCTTTATACTAACAGCTAATAATTTTGCATGTTTTGTTCAAATAATCTGACTAAGATTGATTACCAATTATGTCCACTAAACTATCGTTAGAGTCACTTGAGGTATTAGATGCTATCGCACGCAAAGGTAGCTTTGCTGCCGCCGCAGAATCCTTATTTCGCGTCCCCTCTGCAATTACCTATACAGTCAGAAAACTGGAAGAAGACTTAAACGTTCAACTCTTTAACCGAAGCGGGCACCGGGCTGAGTTAACTTTAGCCGGGGCAGAGTTACTTAAAGAGGGGCGCAACCTGCTCAATGCCGCAAGCGAGCTAGAGTCACGGGTTAAACGTGTGGCAAAAGGGGTAGAAACCGAACTGACAATCGCCGTGAATGACTTATTTGACATCACAAGCATTTACCCGATATTAGATAAGTTTTATAACCAGAATTTCGGCACTAGAATTAAACTGACACAAGAAGTATTTGGTGGCGGCTGGGATGCGCTGATTAGCGGCCGCGCTGATATCACTTTAGGCAGCCCCGGCGACGCCCCACCGGTCAACGGCTTTACGACAATGCCAATGGGCTCCATAGAGTTTAGTTATTCAGTTGCTCCACACCACCCGCTGGCCAAGCTAGCAGACCCGCTACAAGACCAGGACATTATTCGCCACCGTTCTATTTCTGCAGCGGATAGCTCACGCAACTTACCGCCTAGAACCGCGGGCATTTTATCCGGGCAAGATGTACTGACACTACCCAGCATGCACTTCAAACTACAGGCACAACTTGCGGGGCTAGGTGCTGGCTACATCCCAAGAAAAATTGCAGAACATTATGCAAGTAAAGGTCAGCTCATCATTAAACAAGTGGCCAAGCCCAAGCATGAGGTCATGATTTTTCTTGCTTGGCGCAGTGATGGCGGCAAAGCGCAGCAGTGGTTTATTAAACAATTCCAATTACTGAACATAAATGATATTTTATTAACACCAGCACAATGAGAGACATTAAGATGTCACAAGAACAACTGCCAAAAAATTTCGCCCGCATTAACAGCTTTGCAATCAAAGCCATGCAATGGCTTAACGGATTTGCCCATATCATTATTGGCTTAGCGCTTGCTACCTCAGTGATTATGTTTACCTGGCTATTTTTTAAAGATGTATTTGCAGCGGCTAATGCACACAACCTGGTCCATGGCTTTTTACATGCGCTTGGTACACTGATGCTGTTATGGTCTATCTCTGCACTTATTTCTGCAGAAATACGCTACCTACAAGGCAGCAAACTTCAAGTAGAAACCTTTGTTGAAGTTGTGCTCGTACTGTTCTTACGTAAACTCATCGTAATGCCTGTGCAGGACGCCTCGCCAACTACAGAAGAGATTGCAATATGGGTGGGTGGCGCCTTTGTTTTAGGCTTGGTTTATGTGCTGGTGCGCTGGGCTCAAAAAGAGCAAGACTAAACGCAAGCGACTACCTAAAATAAAAATGATTACCCAGATGACGACCAATACCACAAACACGACCGAGCAAGACCAAGCCTTTATGAACATCGCGCTAACTTTAGCAAAAGAAGCCGCCCTAGCCGGTGAAGTGCCAGTGGGCGCAGTCGTAGTGAAAGATGGGGTGATTATCGGGCGCGGTAGCAATGCGCCTATAACGTTGCATGACCCAAGTGCACACGCTGAGATTCAAGCCATGCGCGATGCTGCACAACACCTCGGTAACTATCGCTTAGTAGACTGCACGCTTTATGTGACACTAGAGCCATGCGCGATGTGTGCCGGTGCAATACAACACGCACGCATTGCCAAACTGGTGTATGGTGCCAGCGACCAAAAAACAGGCGCCTGCGGCAGCGTAGTCAACCTGATGGCCGAGCAAAAGCTTAACCACCACACTACGGTTACCAGCGGTTTACTGGCTGATGAATGCGGCATGATGCTATCTAACTTTTTTTCTGAACGCCGCAAACTAGCAAAACTGCAACGCCAATAAAAAACCCGCCGAAGCGGGTTTTTTTATGTACTAGCAATTAATTAGTCGTTGTTACCAAACGACATCAAAATGCTCAATAGGTGAGCAAAGATGTTATAGATACTGATGTACAGTGACAAAGTTGCCATCACGTAATTAGTTTCACCACCGCGTACGATATTGTTAACTTCATACAAAATAAAACCAGAAGAAATCAAAATCACAACACCAGAGATGGCCAATGATAATGCCGGAATCTGTAAGAAAATATTGGCCGCAACAGCAACTAGTGCTAATACCATACCAATCATCAAGAACTTGCCCATATTGCTTAAATCACGCTTAGTGGTAGTTGCAATACCAGCCATGGTTAGAAAGATTAAACCAGTACCGCCAGCAGCCAAGCCAACTAACTGCGCTCCATCACGCAAATGCAAGGCATGTTGCAATAATGGGCCTAACATAATGCCCAGCAAGAATGTGTAAGCTAACAGCAACACAATACCCATACTATTGTTACGGTTTGCAGTGATAGCCATTTGCATCCCGATTGTAACTAACATAAACGCACCAAACGCAATAAACGGGTGTTGCGCGATAATACTGAAATTAATACTCATACCAATAAAGGCACCAATCACTGTTGGGATCATGGTCAAACCCAACAACGCGTATGTATTACGCAGAACTCGATTGGTAGCTAACTCGGTCGATTCTGAACGACCTAGTACTGGAGTGTTATCTAACATTGTTTATTTCCTTATAATTAAAAATACACCTGAAGCTAAGATACCGATTTACGCATTAAGTTTCAAGGCTTTTGTTAAGCGAACAATTCACCTTCTACAATACCCACTTGCGCCACTTGGTGTAGCGCGCGCACGAAATCTGCGTTTTCATGCAATGCATCCATGGTTAACGGATGCTTATGTCCATGCATACGCGCTAAACGGCTCAGACTTTGTGCAGAAATAGTCCAGCTAAGGTTATCTAACAGTTCATCTGCCATGGCGGGTTGATTGCACAGCAGCACCATATCACAGCCAGCAGTAAGTGCAGCCAATGCCCGCGTAGTTACATCACCACCTGCCGTGGCGGCCTCCATGCTTAAGTCATCACTAAAAATTACGCCATTAAAGCCTAAGCGTTCACGCAGTATTTTCTGTAACCAGCGCGGTGAAAAACCAGCAGGTTTACTATCCACTTTAGGGTAAATTACATGCGCAGGCATAATTGCCTGAATGCCATCATCAATCAGCATTCTAAACGGCTGCATATCGTGTTGTGCGATTTGGTCAAACTCACGTTCATCTACCGGCATACTCACGTGAGAGTCAGCCACCACAAAGCCATGCCCAGGGAAATGTTTACCTACTGCCGGCATCCCGCCTTTTTTCAAGCCTTGCATCAGTGCATAGGCTAGGTCGCTAATCGCTTGCGGGTTTAAATGAAAGGCACGGTCACCAATCACCAAACTATCGCCATAATCCATATCCAGCACTGGGGTAAAGCTAAAGTCCACACCATGCGCACGCAACTCTGCGGCCAAAATCCAGCCGGCTTCTGTGGCCAACTCTTTGGCCTTTTTAGGATTTTTATCCCAAATTTTGCCAAATTCACGCATCGGCGGAATTTTAGTAAAGCCTTCTCTAAAACGCTGTACACGTCCGCCTTCGTGGTCCACCGCAATCAATAAAGGCGGTTGACGTACCGCATGAATGCTCGCAGTCAGCGCTTTAAGCTGTGCATTATTTTCATAATTACGTTTAAATAGAATCACACCACCGACTAGTGGGTGCTTTAAACGCCGAATGTCGTCATCGGTTAACTCTGTACCGACAACATCTATCATCACTGGACCTAAACTCATGCCATCTCTTTTCTTAATCGGGTTTTCTAACATCTAAGGCGTCACGTAAATAGTCTCCGCCTAGATTAATTGCTAGAATCAAACTCATCAAGCATCCACCTACAATCAACACGTAATGTGGTGCTATCAGCATATAACGTACTGCATCTCGCAACATCGCGCCCCAAGAGGCATCCGGTGCCTGAATCCCTAGCCCTAAGAACGACAAGCTGGCCTCGGCAATCATCACACTGGCTAAACTGTAAGTGGCTTCTACTACTAAAATTGAGGCTAATAGCGGCAAGATATGTCGAAACAGCAAGCGCGGCACACCCGCCCCCAATGACTCAGCGGCCAGCACGTGCTGGCGGTGACGTAAACTCAGGGTTTGCCCACGGGTCAGCCGTGCGTAGCTCACCCAGCCAGTTAAGCACAGCGCTATCATTAAATTGCCTAGCCCTGGGCCCAGCACTGCGGCAAAAGCAATTGCCAATAAAATGCCGGGAAACGCCAAAAAAATATCGGTAATCTGCATCAGTATTGCATCCACCCTGCCGCCGTAAAAGCCAGCCAGCAAGCCGACAAACACCCCTATTGCCATGGTCACAGCGGTAACAACCAGCGCCACCCAAAGAGACACCTCAACACCACTTAACACTCGTGCAAAAATATCGCGCCCCAAATCATCGGCACCAAACCAATGCTGCATAGTCGGCGCTTGTAAAATCACATTAAGATCAATCGCATTGGCATCAAACTGAAGTAAATTGTTCGCTAGTACGGCAATCAGCCAAAGCGCTAAAATCGAATAAGAAAGAAATTTCATCGAATCAACTTACCCTTTAGTTCTGCTATGCATGGCGTACTCTAGGGTCGGCTAGTCTATATAAGATATCGGTAACCAGATTCACCAGCACGTAACTTAATGCCACAATCAGCACACATGCCTGCGTAACAGGATAATCACGCTTTTCTATACTCTCCACCAATAAGCGGCCAATACCATCCCAGCTAAAGATAGTTTCAGTAATCACTGTACCGGCAAGCAAGCTTCCCATCTGCAAACCCACAATGGTAATAATCGGCAATAACGCAGCGCGCAAGGCATGGCGCAAAATCACGGTTTGCTCACTTAAGCCTTTGGCACGCGCAGTGCGAATATAATCATCGTTTAACACCTCCAGTAAGCTGGTGCGCGTCATCCGCGTCAAAATAGCGCTTAGGCCAAACCCTAAGGTAATGGCTGGCAAAATAATAGACGTGCCTGTATCCATTCCACTCACTGGCAACCAGCTTAGCCACACTGCAAAAATCAGCATCAGCACTGGCCCCAGCCAAAACGCAGGCATTGCAGATAAACGTACAGAAACGATAGTCACCACAAAGTCTTGCCAGTGTCCGGCTTTAAGTGCCGCAAATACGCCCAGCGGCACACCGATCACAATACCGATCAGCAAAGACAGCAATGCCAACTTTAAGGTAGCAGGATAGCGCGCCTTGATTAACTCAATAATCGGCGTTTGTGTGTGTATAGACTGCCCAAAGTCACCCTGCATCAGCTTTGCCACATAATGACCAAACTGCTGAATCAGCGGCTGGTTTAGCCCTAAGTCTGCACGCAAGGCTGTGCGATCCGCCATATTTGCAGATTCGCCCAACATCACATCAACTGGGTCACCCGGCACCAGATGAATCAATAAGAAAGTAAGCAGCAATACGCCAAAAATGACCGTCAACAGACTAGCTAAACGCTGGACAATACCCATCAGGACTTCTCGTCAAACCAATGGGGATAACTCATGAGCGACAAGCAGACTAAACTGGACATATGCATTAATCAGTAATCAGCACGTCGGTGCCAACTTCAACCAAATCGAATAGCTCGATGATATCCACGTTGCGCATACGGATGCACCCATGTGACTCGGGTTCGCCTAGCGCAACACTATCAGGTGTGCCATGGATATAAATATAACGCTGCATGGTATCTACATTACCTAAGCGGTTTTTGCCAACTTCACGGCCAGACAGCCACAAAATACGTGTCAGTATCCAGTCCCGGTCGGGGAACTCCGCCATCAATGCAGGAGTGCAAATTTCACCAGTGGGCCTACGCCCAACAAACACAGTATTTACGGGTTGATGACTACCAATTTTAGCGCGAACCACATGCACGCCGATAGGCGTGCAGCCGCTATTTTTCTCGCAGCCTACGCCATTCGCCGCACTGGAGATCACGTAGCTCGCTTTAACTGTGCCTAGCGCATCCAGCAACGTCAAACGCTGCTGCGAAATAGAAATATTAATCTGCATAAGCGCTTATTGTAGCTAAATCATCCCAATTACCATCTGGTTTTGGCACGTAGTTGCTAATTTTTTTATTCAGCACGGCAAACTGCCCTTCATACCATAGCGGAATATACGGTAACTGCTCGTGTACTCGTTGCGTAGCGCCCTGCCAATCTTCTTTTTCCAGCAAGCCGTCCAACTTCATATCAGAGAATCTGCCGCGATTAAATCCATTTGGCGGCACGCTATTGGTATTAAACGCCTTAGCGTAAATTTCAGGGGTTTTAATGCCAACCCAAGTTAAGCCGTATAACTGAAAGTTACCATGCTGCACATCTTCAAAGAAGGTACCCCAGTCTAAGCTACGAATTTCCAGCGCTATGCCTGCCGCGCGCATCTGCGCTTGCAGTATCGTTGCAATCCGCACGCGCTGTGCATCGGTAGAGGTTTTATAAACTAACTTTAGCGGCAGGCTGACCCCAGCCTCGCGGAGAAGCTGCTTAGCTAACGCGGGGTTGTAATCATATGCAGCCAAGTTAGCATTGCCGGCATAATGCTCAGGCGGCAAAATCGCACCCGCAAGACGGGTGTGGCTAACCATCACCTTTTCAATCAATGCAGGGCGATCAATAGCATGCGCAATGGCTTGCCTTACTTTAAGCTTACTTAACACCGGGTCTTGCGTGTTTAAACCTAAATATGAGTAGTTCACACCGACGCTGGCCTTTACCGTGACTTCCGGCTTGGTTTGCAAATACTTGACCAACTCTGCAGGCAGCTCGCCCTGTAGCAAATCAGTCTCGCCACGCAGCAACTTCAACACGCGCACGGTCGGGTCTTTTACTTCACTAAGTGCGATGATTTGGCCATCTGCAACTCTGCGTAAAACCAGTTTGTTATTTTTTTCAACAAACGCTAGTGGGCCGCTACCTATTGGATGGCGTGCAAAATCATGCTGCTGCTCAAGCAGCGGTTTAGGCATAACCCCAATAATCAACTTGGCTGCAAAGTGCGGATCCGACTGTTTAAGGTGAAAAGTTAAGCGGTCTTGGTCATGCACGACGATACTTTTGATATTCGCATATTCAGCACTGAGTGGGGACTTTGCTAATTGCGTAATGGCATCATAAGTGGCTTTCACATCATCGGCATTAAGCGGCAGCTGGTTATGAAATGGCGCACGCGGAGATTTTAACGTGATGAGATATTCCGTAGTACTCAGCATCTGCCACGTAGCCAGTTTAGGGCTGGGCTTAAAGTGCTGATCAAAATCCACTAGGGGTTGGTAGATTAAACGAATCACGCGCTCGGAAGCGGCGTCTGTAGCAACCCGCGGATCTAAACTCAATGGCGCTTGAGACAGCGCAAAATGAATAGGCTGACGGCTATTACCATGTTTATCTTCATGCTTGCTTTCAAGCCCGCAAGCACTAAGCTGCAAAAAGCAAATTAGCAATAAAGCGTTAAAAAATCTCATGCGTATCAGTTTACTTGATTTATAAAAATTAGGATTCAAGCGGATGCTAAAAACGCAGACTTTATGTACGGATATTCAGAAAATAATTAATTTTTAGACCTTCAATCACCGCCGATTTGATTTGCATCAAATGCCATTGCCTCAAGCTGCGACAAAATGCCACGTGTAAAACTAGCACTAAATTATTAATGGCACTTTTAATAGCATCTTAAAAAGCACTTTGGGGGAGAACTAAATGCAAGTCTCGCATTCGCAATCAAACACGTACAACGACTCAGTTGTACGGCAATTTTCTATCATGGCCGTGGTTTGGGGCGTGGTCGGCATGTTGGTGGGCGTAATTATCGCCGCACAACTTGTCTGGCCTGAACTTAACCTAGGCCTACCTTGGACCAGCTTTGGACGCTTGCGTCCACTACACACAAATGCAGTTATTTTTGCATTTGGCGGCTGTACTTTATTTGCCACCTCATACTATGTGGTGCAAAGAACCTGTCACACCACACTATTTTTACCATCATTGGCTAAATTTACATTCTGGGGTTGGCAAGCAGTGATTGTAGCAGCGGCAATTTCATTACCTTTAGGTTTTACCCAAGGTAAAGAATACGCAGAGCTCGAGTGGCCAATTGACTTACTGATTGCCGTTGTTTGGGTTTCTTACGCGATTGTATTTTTTGGCACTATCGGTACACGTAAAGTAAAACACATTTACGTAGCAAACTGGTTCTTCGGCGCATTTATCCTCACAGTTGCTTTATTGCACATCGTCAACAGCGCTGCAATGCCTGCTAGCTGGATGAAATCATACTCAGCTTACGCTGGTGTACAAGATGCAATGGTGCAATGGTGGTATGGTCATAACGCGGTTGGATTTTTCTTAACTGCTGGCTTTCTTGGCATTATGTACTACTTTATTCCTAAGCAAGCTGACCGTCCTGTGTATTCATACAGCTTATCTATCGTGCACTTTTGGGCATTGATTTTCACTTATATGTGGGCAGGCCCTCACCACTTACATTACACCGCTTTGCCTGACTGGACCCAATCATTAGGGATGGCATTTTCATTGATCTTATTAGCACCAAGCTGGGGCGGCATGATTAACGGCATGATGACTTTATCTGGCGCATGGCACAAATTACGTACAGATCCTATCTTGCGCTTCTTAATCGTTTCATTGTCTTTCTACGGCATGAGTACGTTTGAAGGCCCAATGATGGCGATTAAAACCGTTAACTCACTCTCACACTACACAGACTGGACAGTGGGTCACGTGCACTCAGGTGCTTTAGGCTGGGTTGGTCTGGTTTCTATGGGTGCGCTCTACTACATGGTGCCACGCTTGTTTGGTCAAAAACAAATGCACAGCATCAAGGCAATTGAGCTGCACTTCTGGCTGGCAACAGTGGGCATTGTGCTTTACATCGCAGCGCTTTGGATTTCTGGCGTGATGGAAGGCTTAATGTGGCGTGCGATCAACACTGACGGCACATTGACTTACACCTTTGTTGAATCAGTAAAAGCCAAACATCCTTACTACATTATCCGTATGTTGGGCGGCCTACTATACCTCAGCGGCATGACCATCATGTTGTGGAACGTTATTAAAACAGCAACTAATGGCAAAGCTGCTACGGCGACCATTCCTGCCGTTGCTGCTCACGCTTAAGGAAACAATCATGTCAAATCAAGATACAAATACTGGCTTCAGCCACGAAAAAATTGAGACCAACAACTTCCTGATGATCATACTGATCTTGGTGGTGGTTGCCTTTGGTGGCTTGGTGGAAATTGTACCGTTGTTCTTTCAAAAATCTACCACAGAACCTATCAAGGGTTTAGAGCCGTACTCAGCGGTACAACTGGCCGGCAGGGACATTTACATTCGTGAGGGCTGCTACAACTGCCACTCACAAATGATTCGTCCGTTCCGTGCCGAAACCTTGCGTTATGGCCACTACTCAGTAGCTGGTGAGTTTGTTTACGACCACCCATTCCAATGGGGCAGCAAACGTACTGGCCCAGATTTGCACCGTGTTGGCGGTAAATATAGCGATGAATGGCAACGCATACATTTAATCAACCCACGCGACTTAGTGCCGGAATCTATCATGCCGGCCTACCCTTGGCTTGAAACCAACAAAGTGGATGCAAACTCGCTAGCCCCTAATATGCGTGCATTACGCGCAGTAGGTGTGCCATACACCGATGCACAAATTTCCAGTGCAGCTGATGAAGCAAAAGGTGTTTCAGAACTAGATGCAGTGATTGCCTATTTACAAGTATTAGGCACGCACCTGAAATAGTCTAAAAACTTTAATGAATTAGGAGCAATACCATGGATATCAATACGTTACGAATTATTGCCACGATTGCTAGCTTTGCCGTGTTTCTCGGCATCATGGGTTGGGCTTGGAAACGACGCAATACATCAGAATTTAAAGATGCAGCTAACCTGCCCTTTACTCATGATTAAAGTTTAAACGTCTAAATAAAAACTTTTTAAAACTTCATCATAGAAGTTTAGAGGAAAACAAAATGAGTGACTTTACCAATAGTTTTTGGCCAATATTTATTACGGTAATCTCTTTGGCCGGCGTATTTGGTTGCGCATTATTACTATGGCTGACCAGCAAAATTAAAGCTAGCAGCCCCAATGGTGACAATACCAATGGCCATGTATGGGATGAAAACCTACGTGAAATGAACAACCCGTTACCACGCTGGTGGGTATGGATGTTTATTATCACCATCGTGTTCTCATTGTTTTACTTTGTATCTTATCCTTCACTGGGCGCGAATCCAGGCAAGCTAGGCTGGACACAAGCAAAACAATACGAGCAGGAAATGGCTGTTGCCAACGCAAAAATTGCCCCGCTTTATGCAAAGTTTGCGGCAATGCCGATTGACCAGTTAGCCAACAATAAAGAAGCAAAAGCCATCGGCGAACGCTTGTTTATGAATAACTGTGCGCAATGCCACGGCTCTGATGCACACGGTAGTAAAGGCTTTCCTAACTTAACGGATAACGATTGGATTCATGGCGGCAGCCCTGAAAAAATCACCGAAACCATCACCAATGGCCGTATTGGCATGATGCCGCCAATGGCAGCTGCCGTAGGCAATGAAGAAGACGTGAAAAATGTTGCCAATTATGTGTTGAGCATTTCAGGCAATAAGCATGACAGCGCACGTGCTGCATTAGGTAAAGAGAAATTTGCCGCTTGTGCCGCCTGCCATGGTGCAGAGGGTAAAGGCAACCAGGCGATTGGCTCCCTTAACTTAACAGACGGTATCTGGCTGCATGGCGCCGGTGAAGAGGCGATAATTAAACGCATTAACCATGGCATTACCAACCAAATGCCGGCACAGTCAGCTAAGTTCTCACCTGAGCAAATTCATGTATTAACTGCTTATGTGTGGGGCTTATCTAACAACACTAATCATCAATAACGGCATTATTTATTCACATGAAAAGTGCAACTAACCCGAAGGACTCAGCAGGTGCAAATGCGCCTAAAGAGGCGACTGTGATTCATTTGTATGCTGCGGCGGAGAAAATCTATCCGCGCAGCACCTTCGGGTTTTTTACTAAATGGCGCTGGGCCATGATATGGCTCACCCAAATTGTTTTTTACGGCATGCCCTGGTTAGAATGGGGTAACCGCCAAGCCTTATTATTTGATTTAGAAGCCAAACGCTTTTATATCTTTAATTTAGTACTCTACCCGCAAGACCTGATTTACCTCACTGCAATTCTGATTATCTCCGCACTATCATTGTTTCTGTTTACAGCGATTGCCGGCCGCTTATGGTGTGGCTACACCTGCCCTCAAACGGTTTATACCGAGATATTTCTCTGGATTGAAGCAAAAATTGAAGGCGACCGTGCCGCCCGCATCAAGTTAGATAACGCCGGTTTATCAAACCAAAAACTGCTTAAAAAAAGTAGCAAGCATTTTGTATGGATAGCGCTGTCACTATGGACAGGCTTCACCTTTGTTGGATACTTTTCACCCATACGTGAACTAGGCTCTGCCGTCGTTAACCTGGGTCTAGGTCCTTGGGAAACGTTCTGGATTGGCTTTTATGGCTTTGCCACCTATGGCAATGCCGGTTTTATGCGTGAGCAAGTATGTAAATATATGTGCCCTTACGCCCGCTTTCAAAGCGCCATGTTTGATGACGACACCTTGGTTGTCACATACGATGAAGCACGCGGCGAGCCTCGTGGCAGCCGCTCACGCAAAACGGATTTAACCAATCAAAACTTAGGTTCATGTATTGATTGCAGCATGTGTGTACAGGTATGCCCTACCGGCATTGATATACGTAAAGGCTTACAGTACGAATGCATTGGCTGCGGGGCGTGCGCCGACGTATGCGACACCGTGATGGACAAGATGGGCTATGCCCGTGGCTTAATCAAATATTCTACGCAGACCGCTATCGTTAAAGGCTGGTCACATACGCAGATGTTAAAGCGTATTTTACGCCCTCGTGTAATGATTTATGCGGCAGCGCTGGTGTTGCTGGTAATCACGTTATGCACCAGCTTATGGTTACGCGCGCCATTTAAAGTGGATGTGATTCGCGACCGTGGCGTCATGGCACGTTTAGCTGAAGGCGGCATGCTGGAAAACGTATACCGCCTGCAGATTATGAATGCCACCGAATCTGCACAGCACTATCAATTAAGCGCCACTGGGCTAGATGGTCTTGTAGTGCAGTCTGATGTACTTGATGCCAACCATACTGTAGTGGTCAACGCAGCTGAGACTCGCGGAGTACCGGTAAGACTGCAAATTCCAGATGGTTCAGTCAAATCTGGGTCACATGCAGTTACATTCAGCATTCATGCGGTAGAAGGTAACGCTACCGTTACCGAAAAATCAATATTCCTAGTACCTAGATAATGCACATCGCAATAACACATGTTATTTACAGCAAGCAGAGGCAATCATGAACTACATCAACAGCAATGACTTAGACACTGAAGCACCATCCAAAGCATGGTGGCATTATGGCCACATGTGGCTAGTGGTAGGTGGGCCACTAACGGTGGTGGTGGCATCATTCGTCACCCTATACTTTGCTATTAAATTGCCAGACCCAGTGGTTGATGCAGATTACTACCGCAAAGGAATTGAAATTAACAAAACCTTAGAAGGCAGGCACGATGGCTTAGTGCCAGCCATTCAAGGGCGTAACCATGCGGCTACTGGCATAAAGCCAAATCAACCTTAATGCCTTTATAGATTAAGCTTTCAAACAAAACTAACGCAACAATCCAGCCCGCCACGCTGATGGCTATGTAAGCTTACACCCAAAATTTCCAATAATTACTTGTGTTTCTTTTTGTAACTATGCGGTAAAAAGAGCACAATAATAAAAACGTAAAATTAAATATACGCAATGTGTTTAGGTCATGAAGAAACCGCTTAATTGGGGAGAATAACATGCAAGCCATTAGCCATATCGTTGCAGGCACTGACTTCTCTGCAGAAGCAGACTTAGCGGTGCATCGCGCAGCCTCAATCAGCAAAGCACTCGGCGCCAAACTGCACCTGATCCATGTCGTGCATCCACTTGATTTATACGCTGGCTCCGAGCTCTCGTTCAGCTTTCAAACTCACTATCAACAAGCACAGCAAGAAATAGTGAAAACCCAAATTGATACGTTGGCATTTAAACTTCGAGAGCAATTTAATATCGCCGTAGAAGCCGCAACTCGCATAGGGCGCGCGCATACTGAAGTCTCCAACTATGCAGAGCAAGTTCATGCCGGGCTGATTGTAGCTGGCGCACAAGGGCAACATACCTTAGTCGAGAAGCTATTGGGCTCCACCAGCGCACGGCTCATGGCCGTTTCAAAAAGTGCTATCTTGATAGTTAAAAACAAAGATATCACTACACCGCCATACCGTCATGTGATCGCCGCGGTGAACTTCCTGGCTGGTGCAGAAAATGTACCCACCATGACCCGCAAGATTGCGCCAGATGCACATATTGAAGGCTTACTGATATTTGACACCAATCAGGAGGCGCATATGTATAAAGCCGGTATGAACGAAACCCTGTTGCAGCAATACCGCACTCAAGCGCTAGCAGATGCAGACCGTAAGTTAAGTGCTATTTTTAATGAACAAGCACTTGGTAAAAAAGTATCAAGAACCATACTTTCTGGCTACCCATCGCAAAGCATTTGCAGCCATGCAGAAGTACAACATGCAGATTTAATCGCACTGGGTAAAAATGAAAAGAGTGGTCTTGAAAACTGGCTACTTGGTAGCGTGAGTAAAGGTGTTACTTACGCTGCGGAGTGTGACGTACTGCTGGCTAACTAACAAAGTACAGCTACATGCAAGCTAGGGTTGAAATTAAATTTAAGTAGATAGTGCGTAACTTGTTCTTTGTGCACAAAACTTGGTTTGGTTAAGAACGGAGTTATGTATTCTCAGCAAATAGGCCCGCCCAAATCGTAACAAATTTAAAACAAGTTGCGTCCGTACTTGCAGTTCATTACTATACGGACAGAGCAATACTTAACTATAAGATTTAAAAAGAAAAATAACATGTCAAAATCAACATCCACAATATTATTATACGGATGCATGTGTCCGTATAATAACTGTTAGGCCCACGGTTGACACTCATAGGATAGGAAAGTCATGATCATTCAACAATCTAAAGCAACGTTCGCAACATCGGTAACGGACAATCTTTTGTTCAAACGGCAAACGGTCACCTCTCCGGTGGAAAAAACTGCCGACACAACGACTATTTCACAGGCAGCCCAGCAGCGCCTCTCCGCTGAAAACGCGAATGACCTCAATAATCCCCATTCCACCAATCTGTATCGAGTGGAGGGACCGGTCTATAGCATTGAAGAAATGGTAAATAGCAAAGGTAGGCCGCTGATTGCCGTAAAAATGACGGAAGCCCAAGTCAACGAGGTTAAGCTCAGGGAACAACAAGAGAAGGCTCGAGAGAACGTCAATTTCAATTACGCCAAAGCTCATCAATATCAGCCAATTGGCCAGGTGATCGTAAATGGAAAACTCATTGCAACGGTTTCTGACGCTGGTACCGTCGAGTCGCCTCAGGTGATACCCAACCTGAGTGAGCAGTCCTTAAGCCCAGCGGACAGACTTACCGAAATTGCTCGCGCTGTAAAAGGGGAAATCATCTACTCCAACTTTTTGCCTACCATGGGCGGCTGGATGGGACCATCAGCCCCGGAATCGGCGCTTCCTCCTATCACTGCACGGAGCCTGAGCGAAATACTTGAACAGGAAATCGCTCCGGCCATGGAGAAAAAGATTGCTGAATGGGAAGCACAGACCGGGAAAACATATCCTCGTCACGCGTAAAAACGAGACCGTATATTGATCACTACGTTGAGGTGACCAACTCATCGCTCAACTTCACTTCCTTCGGTCACTGAACGCTACGCTATAAAGCCGCGTAGCACCGATTAGCTCTACATTAGGCCATTAAGTATGCATCTTGCTTCAATCTATTAGTTGGTAACTTTTTGTTTCATTTTGTCTCTCACGGCAAGCGCCGAGAGTTTTCAACCTTACAAAGCCGGCACATACCCTATTAAATCTCGGATTCAAACTATTAATAATATAATCAAGGCCATAGATGCGCGCTTAGCAGCTCATGATATTTCATCAGAGGAGAAGCAACTGCGTTTGAACTGCTTGAAGCAATACTCTGCTCAAAAAGAGCAACTGGAAGCAGACCTTGAAGCAGGGAAGAAAATTAGTCAATTACCTGGGATTACATATCTAAGTGAGGCTGCCGAGAATAAATGTGCCAAAGGCCTACCCCATCATTCAAGCTAGGCTGTGGGCTTGCCCTAAAATAGTGAGCACCTCACTCCAACTTTGGACTACCCATGCATGTTACACAGACAAGATATCTGTGATGATACTTTTGCACGACTTCATAGGCTATATGAATTGAACTAAGGGCTCACATACACAGTGATACCGCACTCTCGGATACGCTGTGCCACGGCTTCTAACCACTCAGCAGGTAGGCGTGACAGTCTATCCACTTCAGCCTGCTCTGAACGGCGCGCTAGCCCATAAAGATGCACGCCTTTAATCACATCTTTTGCCTGACTAATCAAGGCTAGGTAGTCATTTATATCGGCTTCACTAGGCGGCACGCCATCTAACGAAAACATGCAGGTTTGTATAAAAGTTGGGCAAGCCTCTGCACATTGCCTCAAGCGCTGTAAGTGGCTCTCAGGATTAAGGTTAACGTCATTCACACGTGCAATAGCAGCTTTAGAGCCGCCATCCACCTTAAACCAAACTTCGCCATTCAGTTGCGCCAGATGCTTCATGCTCTCCAGCACTAAAGGCTTATCCATCAAACTGCCGTTGGTGATTAATCGTACCTTAATTTTGCCTAGCAGATCGAAATCACGCAGTACGTTTTCCACCAATGTCAGCACTTGTGGAAACTCTTTCGCGCTGGTGGGCTCGCCATTACCAGAAAATGCAATGTCTTTAAGTTGACGGTCACCCTCTTGAACATGACGCTGCATAAAATCACCATGCAGCAGGTCATGCAAAAAGCCTCGCAGCTCTTGCTCTAATACATCCAACTCGATTGGTGGTGGCGACCCACGGGTCAGGTTAGGCACATTGCAGTAGATACAGCGCCAGTTACAGGCATTATTAACATTCAGGTTAACGCCGACAGACACGCCACCAGCGCGCCGTGAAATCACCGGGTAAATATACTTAAGCCCGACAACATCACGGTTATGATCAGTGGTGGTTAGATGAATTTTTGTGGTCATGCAGAAATCACTACTTTAAAGATGATGCCAGAGCGGCTGCGATTGTAATGCTTAAACTTCACCCGCACACTAATCAATAGGTTTGCGGATTGAATATTTTTTTCAACGCGTCAGGTTCCAATACTTTGACGTAACGCTGCTTTACTTCAATAATGCCATCTTCACTAAACTTAGAAAAAGCACGACTCACTGTTTCTAATTTAAGGCCTAGATAACTCCCGATCTCTTCACGCGTCATGCGTAGTACTAATTCAGACTGAGATAAACCGCGCGCATGCAAACGCTGCAAAAGATTAAGCAAAAATGCAGCTAAACGTTCTTCTGCACGCATATTGCCTAGCAACATCATCACGCTATTCTCACGCACGATTTCACGGCTCATAATTTTATGTACGTGTCTTTGTAGCGCAGGTAACTCGCGTGACAGGTCTTCCACTGTGGCAAACGGCATCACACAGACTTCTGCATCCTCTAACGCCACGGCATTACAGTTATGGCGGTCACTCACAATGCCATCCATGCCAATAATTTCACCTGCCATTTGAAAGCCAGTCACCTGTTCACGGCCATCTTCACTGGTGACGCAGGTTTTAAAAAAACCAGTACGTATGGCATATAGCGAAGTAAACGTATCTCCGCTATTAAATAACAACTCACCCTGTTTCACACGGCGGCGCTTTTCCACCACTTCATCCAGCCTTTTCATTTCATCGACATTGAAGCCAACCGGCATGCAAAGCTCGCGCAGATTGCAATTAGAACAAGCGACTTTAATGGCTTCTAGATTTAAAACAGGTTGCATACTGTGCCCACTCATACGATTTCATTAAATATACCGCTTTCGGCAGTTTGCCGCCAGTGAATTAAATAATCACTACTGCATAATTATCTTTTGATGTGCATCAAAGGCTTTTGCTTATAGTAATGGCAAAGTATAGCTCTGTAGTTTGCCCTGTAAATATTAGGTTGTCATCGTAAAAAGAATGCGCTGTAGCTAGGCTAACTGCAGAAAAGTACCTAACTTTAGGTATCCATTAAACGCTATTGTGCGGAATGCATTTTCATATTTACAGGATAAACCCAACGGTTTAGGAGTCACAATCATGGTTGCCAACAATACAATCAACTTTCCTAGCAATCAATCTGCCCACACACCGGTTGAGGCAAAAAATACCGTACCGATGCTAACGCCTGAAACCTTGCAAAAATTTGACGTTTCTGGGCCTAGATACACCTCTTACCCCACGGCTGACCGCTTTGTTGAGGCGTTTACTGAGGATTCTTACAAGCAGACACTGGCACAGCGCAGGATTGGCGGCTTAACACTGCCGCTCTCTATTTATGTGCATATTCCATTTTGTGAATCATTGTGCTTTTTTTGTGCATGCAACAAAATCGTGACCAAGCATCACGAACGTAGCGCAGAGTATTTAAGATACCTAAGCCGTGAAATCGATTTACATGTTGAGCACTTGGGTGCAGGTCAAACCATTTCACAGCTGCACCTAGGTGGTGGCTCACCCACGTTTTTCAGTGATGAAGAGCTCAGTGAACTGATGGCGATGATACGCCGCAGCTTTGTGTTAGCACCTAATGGAGAATATTCAATCGAGGTTGACCCTCGCACCGTCAACGAACAACGCTTGGCGCATTTAGCCTCACTTGGCTTCAACCGTTTAAGCTTTGGGGTGCAGGATTTTGACCCAGAAGTGCAAAAAGCCGTGCACCGCATCCAGCCTGCGGAGCAAGTATTTTCACTCGTTGAAGCTGCTCGACGCCTAAAGTTTGATTCAGTCAATGTGGATTTAATTTATGGCTTACCTAAGCAATCACCAGAGTCATTCTCAAAAACCTTGGCACAAATTGTAGAGCTAAGACCAGAAAGAATCGCATTATATGCGTACGCGCACTTACCTGAGCGCTTCAAACCACAACGCAGAATTGATACTTATGAGCTACCTGCAGCATCTGCAAAAATCGCGATGCTATCCAATGCGATTGCGACATTCCTTAACGCAGGTTACGTGTATGTGGGCATGGATCACTTTGCTCTACCTACGGATGCACTGGCAATTGCCAAGCGCCAAGGTAGATTGCATCGTAACTTCCAAGGCTATAGCACACAACCGGATTGCGATTTAATCAGCTTAGGTGTTTCTGCCATTGGCCGTGTTGGGGCAACTTATAGCCAAAATGCAAAAACACTAGAGGAGTATTACGACTACCTTAACCAAGGCAGATTTCCTATTGTGCATGGCCTAGCACTAACCCGCGACGATCTAGTGCGCCGTGCGGTCATCATGGCCATTATGTGCCAAGGGGAGCTGCAATATGAAGCTATCGAACTTGCCTATATGATTAACTTTAAACAATACTTTGCCACTGAACTAGAAGCGCTTAAAGAGCTGCAAAAAACTGGCATGGTGACGCTGGATGAAAATAGCCTGCAAGTCACCGATTTTGGCTGGTTCTTTGTACGTGCGGTAGGCATGGTATTTGACCGTTACCTGCAAACCGACCGTAATCGCGCCAGATTCTCAAAAATCATCTAAATCATTATCTAGCTCAACTATTTAAATCTCCAAAACAAAAGCCTAGCTAAATTAGCTAGGCTTTTGTTATCAAGCATTTTGTAGGCTCTATTTTTATTGAAATCTCACTTCTCGTGTTAGCTGATGACTTTAATAGGGTATGTTGTTTTATCTAATGACTGCTTTCGACTGTGAGTTCAACCGGTCGATGCAACACCTCATTCTTTTGTATAAGAATAACGTGTTGCATCGACCGGTTGAACTCACAACCCAAAGCGGACGCTACATGCCTAAGTTGTGCCACGAAACAGCACCACGCTTGAACAAATTGTTATGAGCTACTGTACAACTTCTATACTAACGTTTATCACACCAGAAGTCGGGTTGCCAATACTACTGAATGCAGACTTTGAAAGATCAATAACTCGACCTTTTGCGAAAGGGCCACGATCATTTACTTTTACAACGACGCTTTTGCCATTACTCTTGTTCGTTACCTTTACACTTGAACCAAGAGGGATTTTGTTATGAGCCGCTGTTTTTAAACTATGGTTATACCGCTCTCCGCTAGCCGTTTTTCGATTCTGAAATTTGTCATCGTAAAAAGAAGCTTCTCCCGATTCGGTATGTCCTATCCAATTGTCGCGATCCCCAGTTGGTATGCTGCTACAACCGGACAAAGCTAGTAAAAATACGATTATCGATAACGTTTTCAAATTGAGCTCCATATTTCAGTTTCTAGTGTGTTGCATAGTCAGTGTTGCTAGTAACTCCTAAACTGTCCGGCAACAACACCATAGATTGCAAATTGCTCTTTAGGTCGGATGATGTCAAAGTCTTTATTGGCTGGGATAAGTACAAACATATCTTTTTCTTTACCCAAGGTCTTGATGGTGAATTTATCATCAATGATTGCAACAACGATATCGCCAATATTGGCAAAAGGTCTTTTTTCAACAATAACAGTATCTCCATCCAATATACCCAGGTCTTTCATTGAGTCACCTTTAACTGGAATTAATTCAGTGACTGAGGGCTTTTTAACAAGATACTCGTCAATCGTAATGTAATCTACACCATCATTATAGGTTGCAGTAAATCCACCGGCTTGCACTGTGTTGCTTGAGTGAGGGCGCTCGAAGAAGCGTTTCCCTGGGCTTAATTTTTTGTCTGGGGCTATCTCCAGAAACCCCATCAACTTCAAGCGAGCAACCAATTGGGCAATCGTATTTTTTGATTTCACCTTTAACAGCGTTTGCATGTAGCTGTAACTTGGCAACGAGCGATAGGTGGAAAAGTAATCTCTTAACTGCCCCAGTTTCTCAATATCAGACTCATGTACTTTATTGAAATCAGTCATGTGTGAATATCCTGCATTTATGTATAATTATCATTGAAAAGAACGTTCGTTCTTATTATCAATCGAATTGATCATAATGGCAAGCTAAGTGGTTTTTATATTTGAGTGCTTACTTTAATCATGCAACAGTTTTCTTTACGTACCCACCACAAGACCATGCGGCCGCGGCTGCGCATGAGAAAGCTCGCGTATTGGACCCAAGTTCCTTCGAGTTACCAAGCTTGACTTCAATAGTGGTGATGAAAAAGGTAATAGTTTACAATCGGTGAAACAGGATTGCTGCGTCTCTATATTAATATTTCAATAAAGAGACCGAGAAACAATAAAACCAAGAAAAGGCAAGGGACTCCAGCCATGCGCCACGAACATTCAATTATTAATATAGAGACCCATGGGTCTCTATAATTACTGTTGGGCATTGCAAAAGCATTAGCATGAGGTTCATATTGAAAACTTGCTTTAAAATCTGTCTACTTTTACTTGTTACTCATCCGACACAATCATTTGCCGAGACAAATGATTGTGTTAAAGAGTTGTACGAGTATGGTCGTTCATTTACACCCGAGAAGCTTGGATCAAATATAGTTAAAAAAACTTACACGAAGGCAAATGAAAATGGAACTCCAGGAGAAAATATTTTCTGGACAACACATACTTCAAAACAAAATTGGATTACGACGTATGCGTGTAAATCATGCTCGCCGAAAAAAGGAATTTCAGAGCTATTTCTAATTGGAGATCGACCACTCCCCTGTGGTTTGAAAATTTATATGTCAGAAATCGACATCACAAATAAAATAGGTTCGCCTGAGCTAAAACAAGACTCTAATCTAATTTATGCGTATCCTCCTCTTGAAAAGAATCAAGAAATTAGGCTTCAACTCCGTGATGGAAAATTCTATGCAATTCATTGGCTTTTTTATCTTGACTAAAGGTTCAGAGAAAATGCCCAACCCGTCGTTCAAGCGGGACGCCGCAGAAGCGCGGCGCCCCTTAACTTTACGTTGAACATCAGCTTTAAGCCGAAACTGGTCACTGGCTTGATATAACTCCATAATAAAAAAAGCCCCTGCTAGGAGTAACAGGGGCAAACGTGGAGGCCTTACAAACTTGTTACATGATTGAGTATTAACTCATCACTATATTTTAGAATTTTTTACCGATGCCGATACCAAACACCCATGGGTTGATATCTAGTGAGTCAATTTTTGTCCAGCCGCTAGCTGTCTTCAATTTAACTGTTGTATCAATCGTCACGTATTTAACGTCCGCATTGATTAACCAGCCGTCTTTCAAGTTAATATCAACACCTGCTTGCAATGCATAACCCCAGCTATCGTTATCCACTTTGATTTTTGAGCCAGCTAGAGCTCCTTGTCTGATGTTAAGTTTTTTATCCAAGAAGTTTGTGTAGTTAACACCAGCACCTACGTATGGATCGATCATTTGGTCAGGATTAAAGTGCCATTGTGCAGTTAATGTTGGTGGCAAAGCATCTACGCTACCCAACAATTGATTACCAACGGTAGTGCCAGCATCGCCTTTAATGCTTACGTCATGCTTAGAGCCTGTTGCCAAGATTAATTCAGCAGCGATATTTTTTGTGATGTAGTAAGAAATATCCAACTCAGGAATCGTGTGGCTATCCACAGACAACTCAGCACCTGGTGACATTACGTTGGCTACGTTTTTGTTAACAGTTTTACCTAACTTACTGTCTTCGTTCGGGCTTACATTAGCAGCACGCACACGTACTACCCAGTCACCTGCTTCTGCTTGCGCTAACATTGGGGCAAATACAGCAGCGATTGCTAACACTAATACTGACTTCTTCATCTTAACTCTCCACTTAAAAATAAATTAACTAATGCAAATTCGATGGACGAATTATATTGAGCTAATTTCGGATGCATTTTGATTTGCATCAAGTGAAGCGGTGCTAGTAAGAAATTGTTGCCGTTTTACAACGGCAACCTAGGATAAGTTTCAGAATAAATTTAGTGTTTGAGCGTGAATAAAGCGATAGACTCAACATGCGCAGTATGCGGGAACATATTAATGACACCGGCTGCTTTTAATTGGTAGCCTTTTTCATTCACTAATACACCTGCATCGCGTGCCAAAGTGGCAGGGTTACAAGAGACATAAACAATAGATTCCGGCTGATTGCTAGCATCTAACGCTTTAACCAACTCAAACGCGCCATCACGCGGTGGGTCAACCAGCCATTTATTAAAACGGCCTAAACCAGTTAGAGCTTCCGGTGTCATTTTAAACAAGTCAGCTACGCCAAACTTAACGTGATTAATCGCATTTAACTGCGCGCTTTCATTTGCGCGCTCAACTAGATTAGCCAAGCCTTCTAGCCCCAACACCTGTGCACCGCTGCGCGCGATAGGCAACGTGAAGTTACCAATACCACAGAAAAAGTCGGCAACCTGCTCATGCACCTGTGGTGCGAGTAACTGCATGGCGCGGCGAATCATCACCTGATTAATTTGCGGGTTCACTTGCGTAAACTCATTGGGTTTGAACGGATAAGTTAAGCCAAACTCAGGCAGGCTGTATTGCAACTGGCTGCCGTCTAATGGATAAAACGGCTTGATAGTATCTGGCCCTTTGGTTTGCGTCCAAACCTGCACGCCATGCGCATCCGCAAACGCTTTAAGCAGGGTTTCATCTTGCGCGGTTAACGGTGCCATAATGCGCAGAATTAACACCACCACCGACTTGCCGGTTTGCCCGTTTGCGTCTGGCTCAGCAGTATCTGGTTCACCCACCGCTAATTCAATTTGCGGCAATTTATCTCGAATGCTTAGCTGCACTATCAACTCTTGCAGCGGTGCTATCAATGCAGAAACTTCCGGCACCAATACTTCACAGCTATTCATGTCCGCAACAAAGCGTGTTGATTTTTCATTAAAACCAACCAATACACGCTGTTTTTTCTCTACGTATTTAACGCTTAAACGTGCCTTGTGGCGATAGCCCCAAGTTGGGCCGTAAAGTGGCGGCAACATGTTTTCAGCTTTTACTTTGCCGATATGCCATAAATCACTCTCAAGCAAGCGCTGCTTGGTGGCAACCTGCGCGGCAAAATCTAAATGTTGTAACTTACAACCGCCACACACACCAAAATGTGGGCATTTTGGTGTTACGCGCTGGTTGGACTGTTTTAATACTTCCACCACATTCGCCACTTCATAGCTAGGTTTAATCCGTTGCGATTGGAAAGTGACTTTTTCACCTGGCAATGCGCCATCAACAAAGATCGTTTTACCTTCATAATGGGTAACACCACGCCCCTCTTGGTCTAGTGATTCAATCACAGCAGCCAGGATTGGTGCTGGTACATTTTCAGCTTGCGCCTTATTTCTACGTTTTCTCATAGGCTAAATTTTACCGCAGAGCGGGTATTAGAGGAAACTATCTTATTTTGCTACACTAGAAATGGACACGCAAAATACCGCTGATCTAGACAATTAAGTACTGCTATGCCGAAAAATAATGAAGTAACAATAAAAAAACGTTCCGCTTTATGAATCAACAATAACAATAAGGAAATCAACATGCTTCCAGTTAGATCTACCCTGCTGCTCTCTGCCTTACTGCCGTCCTTAATACTCATCGGCTGTGCTGCACCCCAAACACGTGCACCCACTATTAGCAACGCAACCACAGACGCTGAAACAAAAAAACAGCAGGAACTGGTGGTTGAGGACTACATGAGCAACTATAAAAAACTGCAAAATGTTTCTTCACGCATTATCACTAACGGCACTGATTTATGTGGCGACAAAACATCCGGCTACTATGGGTTTAACTATTGGAATCAAGATGGCTTTAAGCCAGCCTGGAAAGAAGTCACCAAATCTAAATACAACTTGGATGAAAAGTTTAAGATTCTGCACATTGTAGAGAAGTCTCCGGCTGAAAAAGCAGCCCTGAAAGAAGGCGACGTTTTAGTTTCTATTAACCACTGGCTAGTACCCGTTGGTAAAGATGCAGATAAACAGCTAGCGCAAAAACTGGCTGAGCAAGCTAAAAGCCTGGGCCCGGTAGAACTGGCCGTATTAAGAGATGGTGCCGAACAGAAGGTGTCCATCACACCAGTTAAGTCCTGTGACTTTCAAGTACACCTAGCGCCAGATGACACCAAAAACGCTTATGCAGATGGTACCAACATTGTAATGTACAAGGGCATGATGGACTTCTTCAAAACCGATGAAGAAATGGCGCTAGTACTTAGCCATGAACTTGCTCACAATGCGATGAAACACATCGAAGCTAAAAAGAAAAATGCGACGACAGGCGGGGTCTTAGGTTTGTTGCTGGATATTGCTGCGGCCACTGCAGGTGTGAATACCAATGGCGACTTTAGCCGCATGGGTGCTGGCATTGCTGGCAATGCGTACTCGGTTGAGTTTGAGCAAGAAGCGGACTATGTAGGCCTATACATCATGCAAAAATCCGGCTTTAATATTGATAATGCTGCTGGCTTTTGGCGCAGAATGGCCGTGAATAACTCACAAGCCATTACCATCAAATCATCACACCCGACTACACCACAGCGTTTTGTAGCGATTGAAGAAACCGTGAAAGAAATTAAAGGAAAAATTGCAAAGGGCGCAGCACTTAACCCTGAGTTAAAGAAATAACGAGAAAATAACGGGCAAAGAAATAATAAGGTCTTACCCTATTATTTCTTTACTGTTTTGCTAATTATTTCCAAGCCGCCAGAAACTCTGGCCAATGCGGCGCGGTATAAGCTGATAACGTATCGCGCACTAAATCAATTTCTGCGGCGTAAGCCTCAGGCGTCAAATGGCCGCGCATCAATTGGAACCTCAAATAAACAAGATGTGTGTTGGCCACATCCGTTTCACAATAATCTCTGATTTCAGCAATCTTGCCCGCTTTATAGGCATCCCAGACCTTGCTGCCATCCATGCCTAATTTACCCGGAAAGCCACACAGCTTGGCTAAATCGTCTAGCGGTGCATTAGCACGGGCATTAAACATCGCCATCACATCCATCAAGTCTAAATGCCGGGTGTGATAGCGGCTGATATAGTTGTTCCACTTAAACTCTTTATCATCTTCGCCTAAATCCCAGTAGCGGCTTGCGTTAATCCCATGGATTAGCCCGCGATAATGCAGCACAGGCAAATCAAAGCCACCGCCATTCCAAGAGATAATCTGCGGAGTATATTTTTCTATTCCATCAAAAAAACGCTGGATAATTTCAGCTTCAGATGAATCTGGGTCGCCAAGTGTCCATACTTTAAATTGTTTACCCTCACGCAGTGCGCATGAAATGGCGCAGATGCGGTGCTGATGTAACGGTAAAAACTCCGTGCCATTTTGTTGCCGGCGCTGATGCAAGGCAATATTTGCCACATCTTCATCCGAAATATCAGCGGGTAAATCCAATAAGCTACGGATACCATCGGTATCTGGAATGGTCTCAATATCAAAAACTAAAGTAGGGGTCATGGTTAGGGCTTTATTAAAATCTCAGGAAACACCAAATTAAATGAACTCGGTTATTTTTTGGTCCAACCACCTGCGCCCTGCACCCACCATCCGCCTTGTGCTTTGTCAATCCAACGGCTTGCAAAGGTGTTTTGAATTTCAGCTTGCCATTCAGGATGGCCGTTTGCTGTCGCAATTTCCTGATACAGTTTGGCGCGGTCTGCGTTCTCTGCCGCCACCACACCATTTAATGCAGCGCGATCTTTGAGCGGCACTGCATTTGCATCACGTACCGCAATCAGGCCATCTTTGGTCAGGCCAATAGCGCCGCTTGCATAATGCGAAGCAAGCTGAGCATGGCGAGCTTGCATGCTACCCTTAATCGCTGAAATTGCCGGGGTATTTACCTCTAAATCTGCGGCAGCTACCACTACTTGATTTGCAAGCATCGCCACCAACAACATCACGCCGAATAATATTTTTTTCATCATCATTCCTTCAATTCAATCATTTACTTGCTTAAATTTAAGCCGAGCCTTAATTTACTGTGGCTCTACCGTCTGCGTGCTTGGCTTTTCTGCGCCATTTTTAAGCTGCCATACATCATCAATAATCTTATCAGCGGCCTTTTCTGCGGCAGCTGCCGGAAAATAAATATTAATAGTGACACAAGCGGGTAAAACGCATGCCAATACCAAGGCGATTGACCAGTTTTTCATTACCTATCCTTTATCATTGAATGTGTTGCGTTAAAACCATTTAAATTCACTGAGCATTTTTGAGTACGATTTTGCAAATTTATACACCATACATAACGGCTAGCACACTAGGCATAACGCACTAACGTACTACAGCCTTACTATTACCATCAATAACACGCTCGATACGCGCTAACAGCTCGCTCCAGCCTACGGTCTGATTGTACCCCATCACTGTAATCGCAGGGATACCACTTCCTTTAACGATGATGTACCCATGCGCGGTTGACTCAACCCCGCCCATTTCGCAAACATCATTGCGCAAGCGGCAACTTAGCCCCATCTGGCCGTAATTAAACTGCTGAAAAAAACGTAAAAAACTACGCTGCACCGCAGCAGCGGCTCCGCCACCACCTAATGCCGAAATATTCTCTACCGCACGTTGTGAAATCTTTTTTGGGTATTTGCCAGGGCTGCTCTGTATCCGCGCATCAAAAGCCACAGGCTTCCAGTTCTGTAGCTCCAAGCCTTTAATATCCCCATCTAATTTACCTTCAATAGCACCAAATGAGAACGTTCTAGTAAGTTCACCTAACTCTAAATTTCTTAAAGCAATATCCGCATTTAATTTTGGCGCAATGCCCAAGGGCGTATGCATAGTCAATTGCGTTACCGTAGCTGTGCCATTGAACACATTGAGCACCACGCTGCCATCCGTAGTGAGTATGCCACCGCTATAGGTCACCAAAGGAATTTGCGCTGACGCTTTACCCAGCATTCGCGGTAACTTAAGTTGCGTACTAAAGTCTTCCATCGAGATTGGCTCCAGTTTAGCGCTTAAATGCCAAAACCACTCATTGTGCAGGCGTGTTGCAGATAGGTTAGACAAACTTAGTGCGCCATCTAACACCGGCAAGCGAATATTAGGCGCGGTAATTGCGTAACGGTTTACCTCTGCATTAATGTCGGTTTTGCCTAACGGCAAATTCAGCAAACTGCCACGCGCATAACTTAAGCGCACCGGGTTCGATGCTTCATAACTCCATGGAATATTTGCATTTAGCTGATAAAACGCAAACTTATTATTGATATCCACTACATCTACAGCATTCAGCTGCAAATTGAATGATTGCAACTCAGTATTTTTCACTTTAAGTTGCAATGCGGCAGTGCCATCAATCGTGGCATTATTAAATGCGGTATTACCTAACAATGGTTTAAACAGCAAAGGGTAAGCTGCGCCTAGATCTAGTTTGGGTAGCTTGGCATTTAAATCCAGCAGCTTAAAATCACTGAGCCTCACAGTGCCATCCGCATCTAACTCGCCTACGCGGTTAATTTTCAAATGCGCTTGATCAACCTTGAGGACATCATCTATTAACGTGCCCATCGCCTGCAATGCATGGCCGCCACTTTCAACATAAAAAGGCTGCCAAAACACTTCACCAGTTTGCCAATCCACAGTGGTACGCCATTGCCAGCCTTGCGCTTCCCGCTTTAATGCAATCGTCATTGCGCCGCTCAGTTTTTCTGCAGCATGCAACCCAGCTTCATCACTAAAGCTGCCGCCCTTTAAGTACAGTGCGGCATCAACATCTAGCTGATTACGCTGAAATAAATGGTTGATATCCAGACTAAAAGGCAAATCCACACGTGCGCTTTTTAAGCGCCCATTGTCGCAGCGCACTGCCTCAATGCTGCGTCGCTTTGGTAGGTTGCAGCTAAGGTCTAACTGCGTCCACTCATCCTGCTTGCGCTCTGCATCGGTATCTGCTGGTTTTAATGCCGCATGTAGAGTAACGCTAGGTTTAGCTTGATTCAACTGAATCGTTAACGCAATGTTCTTAGCATCACCCATTGCATGCTCAAGATGTTCTACGCTAATAGAAACCTCAGAAACCGCTTGTGCAGTAATGCTATAGCAGATTAAACAGCAAACACTAACAATGCGGCCAAGCGCGCTCATATTGGGTGAGCTACGACGGATAAACACCTGTAGAGAGGTAACGATCACCTCTGTCACACACAATGCTCACGATCACGGCATTTTCCACACGTTTAGATAGCTGCAAGGCGGCATACAAAGCTCCGCCAGATGAGATACCGGCAAATATACCTTCCATCGTGGCTAATTTACGCGTGGTATCTTCTGCATGCTTCTGGCTCACGTAAATCAGCTCATCCACCGCACTGGCATTATAAATACTAGGGAGATACGCCTCTGGCCATTTACGAATGCCAGGGATTTGCGCCCCTTCTTCAGGCTGTACGCCCACAATTTGAATGTTAGGGTTTTGCTCTTTCAAAAAACGCGAGGTACCCATGATAGTGCCTGTTGTCCCCATGCTAGACACAAAATGCGTGACTTTACCCTCGGTATCGCGCCAGATTTCAGGGCCGGTCCCTTCATAGTGCGCTAATGGGTTGTCCGCATTGCCAAATTGGTCTAGCACAATGCCCTCGCCTTCCGCCTGCATTTTCATGGCCACATCGCGCGCTAATTCCATACTGCCGTCTTTAGGGGTCAGCACTAATTCTGCGCCGTAGGCTTTCATGCTTTGGCGGCGTTCTACGCTTTGGTTGTCCGGCATGACTAATATCATTTTATAGCCGCGCATCGCCGCTACCATCGCCAACGCAATCCCGGTATTGCCGCTGGTTGCTTCAATTAAAGTATCACCCGGTTTAATCTCACCACGGGCTTCAGCACGCGTAATCATCGAGTACGCAGGTCTATCTTTCACTGAACCAGCTGGATTATTCCCCTCAAGCTTCAATAAAATAGTATTACTGGTATTGCCAGCCATGCGTTGCAATTTAACTAATGGCGTATTGCCGACAAAGTTATCTATCGTTTTGTACATTCAATCAATTCTCTACTATTTCACATCTGTTGTTATTTAGATTTACTTTTTGCTATTTAATTTAAGCAAATATACGGCATAGGTGCCAAAGCCGATAAAAGCAATGAGTGACATCTGCGGAATGGTCAGCCCTAAAAATGTCCAATCAATCGCGGCGCAATCACCAGTGCCTTTAAACACTAGCGTCAAGGCTTTTTGTAACGGGAAGTTTTCAAACATATAATCAAAGCCCACGCCACAATCTGCAATCATTTCTTCTTTATGCGCCTGTATCCACCAGTGACGAATTGCAACACCCGCACCACCCAATGCCGTTAATACTTGAAGTATTGACTGTACTTTTAAGCACTTAGGCACCAATGCCGCCACTAAAAACAAAACACCTAGCGACATAAACACTATGCGCTGTGAGATGCACAACGGACAGGGCTCTAGGCCAAATTTCGTTTGTATCCACAATGCTAACCCAACCAATGCAAAGCAGCCCACAAAACCGATGAAGTAACCTGTACGACCAATAAGAATTTTATTTAGCATGATGTCCGTCACGATATAATCTCAAAAAATCATTTTAACGGATTAAGCCAATTTTGACAGACTTCGCCGCAAATTTATCTCAGGAAGGCGCCTCCAACGCTAAAGTGCTGACTGTCAGCGAACTTAACCGTATGGCAAAAAATGTTTTGGAACAAAGTTTCCCACTATTTTGGGTCTCGGGTGAGGTGTCTAACTTTACACGCGCAGCCAGTGGGCATTGGTATTTCTCACTCAAAGATGCAGGCGCGCAAGTGCGCTGCGTTATGTTTAAAGGCCGTAACAGTTACGTTGATTTCACCCCGCGCGAAGGGGACAAAATCGAAGCACGCGCCACGGTGACTTTATATGAAGCACGTGGCGACTTTCAGCTTACGGTAGAGTTTGTGCAACGTGCAGGGCTAGGCGCTTTATTTGAAGCTTTTGAAAAACTGAAAAGAAAGCTCAGCAATGAAGGCTTGTTTGATGCCAGCATCAAGCGTGCAATCCCTAAGCATCCTAAACAGATTGGCGTGGTAACCTCTGCCGATGCGGCCGCATTAAGAGATGTGCTCACCACACTTAAGCGCCGCATGCCCAATATCCCGATTATTATTTACCCTACCCCGGTGCAAGGCAAAGGTGTCGCGCAACTTATCGCCAATGCCATCAACACGGCGAATAATCGCGCCGAGTGCGATGTGCTCATTATTTGTCGCGGTGGCGGCAGCATTGAGGATTTATGGCAGTTTAATGAAGAAGTTGTGGCACGCGCAATTGCCAACTGCACAATTCCAACTATCAGCGGCGTTGGTCATGAGACGGACTTTACCATCTGTGATTTTGTGGCGGATATTCGCGCGGCAACCCCCACTGCTGCCGCAGAACTGGCAACACCATCGCGTGACGATATGCTGAATAAAACCAATCAGTTGAAGCTACAACTATCAAAAAACATACAATTTGTACTTAACCAGCGATATCAAGCATTAGATTATTTGGCGCGCAGGCTGATATCCCCAGCGCAACAGATTGCACAACAAAAAGCCCAAGTCACACAAATGGCTTACCGTTTAAATAACAGCATCAATCAACAGTTGCGAGGCAAACAACAAGGCTTGTTGCGCCTACAGCAGAACCTGCAACATCTAAACCCTAAAGCGGTGCTCACCAGAGGATATGCGCTAGTGCAAACTAAATCAGGGGCAATTGTCAGCACTAGCTCACAATTAAAAAATGGGGATGAGGTGGTACTAACCCTAGGGGCGGGCTCAGCCGATGCGACGATTCAAACAATTAGAAACGAATAAACGTATTCGCTAATATATAAACGCACAAAGTTTCACTTCTGTGCGCTTTAAGTTGTCGCTAGATACTAGCGAAATTCATAATAGATTATTTGCCAATCTGATTGCCGATAACACCACCAACAGCTGCACCACCGACTGTGCCTAACGCACTACCTCCAGTAAGTACAGCGCCTGCAACGCCACCGACGCCAGCGCCAATTGCAGTACTTTTATCACGAGCGGACATGCTACTACACCCGACCGTACCTAATACAACAAAGGCGATCATTAAATTGGCTACATACTTATGTGTTGTGTTCATCACTTAGCCTCTTTTCTTACATTTCTAACAAGAATTATTGTTATAAAAATACTATTAGAATGTGTGACTAAATGAGATTTCACTCAACCAATGCCACTAAAATCTTAATTAAATCAAACAATCACTGAATGCACGATAATTTGTGCCAAGTCAGCTTAATGACTATCAAATATTAACGATGCGGCGTCTGTACGCTGAAGCGCATTGCGTAAAATAATATGTCGCGCACTCACTGCGTCAGACCATGGTTGAAGCAACTAAACAAATAACGTCTTGGAAGGCTCATTCAATATAGCCGATGTAGGATGCGTGTTAAAACTAGTCAAGCTTGGTACAACTAACTGATAAGCGCCATCAGGTTGTTAAGAGAGAGTTTGGCAGACGATCTCCATTAATGATGCTACTGCAAAACAATGGCATCCTTAATGGAGTAACTGTTTGTTTAATTAGAGTTAGTTAACGACGTCCTATCAGCAAACCAATCACTATTCCTAGGCTAGCTGCCAACCCAATAGCACGCCAAGGATTTTCATGTACATAAACGTCCGTAGCTTTAGTAGCGGCTTTTACATTGAGTAAAACATCGGTTTGCATATCGTCCAACCTAGCCCGCACTCGTCTTAGTGATTTTTCTGATTTATCACGTATTTCTGCAAGATTTTTATCAGCAGTGCCTACTGTTGCTGCTAATAAGGCCTCAGCGTCAAGCATCACTTCTTTAATCTCACCTACCAATTGATTTGAATGAAACTGATTAGAAAAATTATCCATATAGCACCCCATTAATATTCAAAGATTGTCTACATAAGCACACTAAAACAGCTGCAATCAGCAACTAGCAAGCTAATGACCTTCACTGAACTTCTTGATTTTAAGCAATTAGCAATTTAGCGAGCATGATTAAAACCAGACTGAAAATAAATAGTGTGGGATTAGTTGCTCGTGTTTATTAAAGCCGCTTGTTTGAAGATAACGTACAATCACAAAGAGCAATTAAGACTATCGCAATCTTTCCAAGCATTCGGATACTCCTAGCTCCAATCTTAAAGTTAAGTTTCCATCAGTTAGTTAGTTTTTAAGTGCATATCATTTTTCACTAGCCAGCAGTACTGCTGCAGAAAGCATGTTCACTATATATTTTCAGTATATTAGTTGCTTCATCGCTATATCTTCAAGCTAATTAAACATCGTCATACACACCTGATTGAATCAACTAAAGATTAATAACCTAGCATGCAAAAACTCAGCACTGGCACTATCAAAATCAAGTTACTCACTTTAGTTCACTAAGGTTTTTAAATCATCCACTTATCATTAAGGCTTCTCTGTGCATTAGCACACACAATGCCCCTTAGCATTTTCAAAATTTGCACTATCCACAAAAAGCCCATGATGCCTAAGATAATTATTGGTTTCATACGAGAATTGACTGATAATAGCCACCTCAATTATTAGCGTTCATTCACACGACAATGTCATCAGCTTCTGGTAGTAACACCAATCGCTCAGCACTTACGCTTGCCGCATTAGGCGTAGTTTTTGGCGATATTGGCACAAGCCCCCTCTACACCATTAAAGAAGTGTTTTCAGTTGGCGTACACCCGGTACCACTGACTGAAACCAATATGTTTGGTATTTTATCGCTCATTGTTTGGGCGCTGATCATGGTGGTATCGGTTAAATACGTCGCCTTTGTGATGCGAGCGGATAACCGTGGCGAAGGCGGCATTATGGCGCTGCTGGCACTAGCGAGCCGCAACGTAGCAAATAATCCAAAAAAACAGCGCAATATCATGCTATTAGGTATTTTAGGTGCATGTATGTTTTATGCAGACGGCATCATCACTCCCGCCATTTCAGTGTTATCAGCGGTAGAGGGTTTGGAAGTGTCCGCGCCGATGCTGCACCCGCTTATCCTCCCGATTACACTTGTCGTATTGTTTCTTTTATTCTGGGCACAAAACAAAGGTACCGCACTGGTAGGTGCCTTTTTTGGCCCCATCATGCTGATATGGTTTAGTACCTTAGCTATATTAGGCATTCATGGCATTATGCAATACCCGGCCATCATCAATGCGCTCAACCCAATTTACGCAATTCACTTTTTCCAACTAAGCCCATGGATTGCCTTTGTGGCATTAGGCGCTGTCGTGCTAGCGGTAACCGGCGCTGAAGCACTCTATGCCGACATGGGGCACTTTGGACGCTTTCCGATTCGTATGGCATGGTTTGGCTTTGTGTTGCCGGCACTTATCCTGAACTATTTTGGACAAGGCGCGCTCGTGCTCAAAAATCCAGCCGCAGTTAAAAACCCTTTTTACCTGCTCGCACCTGAGTGGATGCTATTCCCACTCATCATCTTGGCCACCATGGCGGCAGTGATTGCCTCGCAAGCTGTGATTACCGGCGCGTTTTCTGTATCTCGCCAAGCATTGCAGCTGGGCTTTTTGCCGCGCATGCATGTATCACACACCTCTGAAAGCCAGCAAGGGCAAATCTACATGCCACGCGTTAACTGGGGGCTAATGATTGCGGTCATGGTGCTGGTCATCGGCTTTGGTTCATCAGGCAACCTAGCAGCCGCTTACGGTATTGCAGTGACCGGCGACATGGTGATTACCACCCTGCTGGCTGGCATTGTGTTTCACAACTTATGGGGCTGGAGCAAACTGCGCACCGGCGCTTTGGTTGCATTATTCTTAACAGTTGATATTGCGTTCTTTAGTGCCAACGTACTTAAGATTCCTGATGGCGGCTGGGTACCATTAATCATTGGCGTGGTCATTTTCACCTTGATGATCACCTGGAAAACTGGCCGCAACATGCTGTATAAGCATCTTAAAAACGAAGCAATGGCGCTGGACCCGTTCATTGAAGCCATTAGTGCACACCCACCGATGCGCGTTGCCGGCACTGCATTATTCATGACCCCCAACCCAGAGGGCGTACCGCACGCCATGCTGCACAACCTGAAGCACAATAAAGTGCTGCATGAAAAAGTTGTGATCCTGACGGTGAAGTTCTTAGACTTTCCGCGTACCGTGCCTAGTGACCGCGTGACCGTTGAAGTTTTACCGCATGAGTTTTACCGCGTAACGGTGCAGTACGGGTTTAAAGATGAACCGGACTTGCCAAGAGACCTGGCGCTTTGCGCAGATAAAGGCTTGGTGCTGGAGGCAATGGACACCTCTTACTTTATTGGTAAAGAAATTTTAATTGCCCATGAATCACCAGAAATGGCTTACTGGCGTAAAAAAATATTTATCGGGCTGTTCCGCAGCGCAGAAACAATTACCAATCAGTTTAAGCTGCCACCCAACCGCGTGGTTGAACTTGGGACACAAGTCACCTTCTAACGTTAGTCAAGATGTAAATCTTGGGAAACACAGAATAAATCGTCGGGCGAGATGAAGTGCAAGGCGCACGGAACGCAGGAACCGAGATAGTATGCGACATACCGCGCAACGAAGCGATTCGCTAGCGAAGACACTTATTCTTGTTTCCCTTGTTTAATTAGCACATTGCATTCAATCAATCTGCATGCAATGCGTTACTGTTTAGACCACGCAAACGGATTAATAAAAATGACACCTCTATTTAGATTCAAACAGTCCAGCCTCATTATCTCAGCATTATTCATGGCTTATTTAAGCGGCTGCGCCACCACAACCCAGGACAGCATATCAGGGGTGAAACGTACCCAATTGCTGCTACTGCCAGAATCACAAGTCACCACTATGTCGACTCAGGCTTACACCCAAACATTGCAAGAGGCTGAAAAGAAAAAAACCCTCAACGCCAATAAAACACAGCTTGATCGCGTGCGAAAAATCTCCAACCGGCTCATCGCACAGGTCGGCGTGTTTAGACCATATGCCGCCCAGTGGAAATGGGAAGTCAACGTAGAAAACAATGACGAGCTTAACGCTTACTGCATGCCAGGCGGAAAAATCATGGTATATACAGGCTTGATAGATAAACTAAAAGCGACCGATGATGAACTAGCTGCCGTTATCGGCCACGAAATCGCCCATGCACTGCGTGAACACGGGCGCGAACGCATGTCACAAGCATATGTTCAGCAGTTTGGCTTGCAGGCACTAGGCGCAGTATTATCCTCCAGCACCGGCGCTGTGGTTGGTAATGCATCCATGCAGGCTGCCAGCATGGGCTCACAACTATTTTTTGCGTTGCCTAACGGCCGCGAACAAGAGCGAGAGGCTGACAAAATCGGTTTAGAGCTTGCCGCCCGCGCTGGTTACAACCCAGATGCAGCCGTCACTTTGTGGCAAAAAATGGAAGCGCAGGCCGGTTCTACCCCGCCAGAATTTCTTAGCACCCACCCTGCCAGTGCAAGCCGCATTGCAGAGTTACGCGCGCTAGCGCCTAAAGTTAGACCGCTATACAACGCAGCAAAAACTGGCAAGTAAGCAACAGAGATAGCGATTATTTAGAGCGCACAGCGTCAGTTGTGCGCTTTATTTTTGGGCTATTCTCCTGTTTGAGTTAAAATGTCGGATTAATTAATTTACCAACTTATTCAAAATCAATAGAGACTTTTATGGATCCACGTCAAAGCATTATCGAAGCAGCGTTTGAAGACCGCGCTAACATCAACCCAGGCAATGCATCTGCTGAAATCAAATCTACTGTAGCTTCTGTGCTTGCAGATTTAGATAGCGGCAAACTACGTGTAGCTAGCCGTGTAGCTGATACGCAACAATGGGAAACACACCAATGGTTGAAAAAAGCCGTATTGCTTTCATTCCGTCTAAAAGACAATGAGTTAATGGACGATGGCGTAACCAAATATTTTGACAAAGTGCCACCTAAATTTGCAGATTACACTGAAGAAGACTTTAAAGCTGGTGGGTTCCGCGTAGTACCTAACGCGATTGTACGCCGTGGTTCTTTCATTGGTAAAAATGCAGTATTGATGCCTTCATACGTGAACATTGGCGCTTACGTTGGCGAAGGCACAATGGTAGACACATGGGCGACTGTAGGTTCATGCGCTCAAATCGGTAAAAACGTGCACTTGTCAGGTGGCGTTGGTATTGGTGGCGTATTAGAGCCTGTACAAGCAGGCCCAACCATCATTGGCGACAACTGCTTTATCGGCGCTCGCTCTGAAGTGGTTGAAGGCGTAATTGTTGAAGACAACTGTGTGATTTCAATGGGTGTATATATTGGCCAATCAACCAAAATCTACGACCGCGAAACAGGCGAAGTGTTCTACGGCCGCGTACCAGCTGGTTCAGTAGTAGTTTCAGGTAACTTGCCATCAAAAGACGGCAGCTACAGTCTTTACTGTGCAGTGATTGTGAAAAAAGTAGATGCTAAAACACTAGGCAAAGTTGGCATTAACGAATTACTTCGTGGTATTTAAGCTTTTAAGAGAGCCCAAAATACAATGCTCACGCTTTATGGCATTCCCAATTGCAACACCGTAAAAAAAGCCCGCACTTGGCTGGATGAAAACGGTGTTGCCTATACGTTTCATGATTTCAAAAAGTCAGGCATTGATGAAATAACAATTCAACAATGGCTGACCCAATACCCTTGGGACAAACTTATCAACCGCGCTGGTCTTACTTGGCGCGGGCTTGATGAAGCGACCAAATCAAGTATTACTGATAACACGGCCGCCACGGCACTCATGCAAGCTAAAACCTCAGTGATCAAACGCCCAATTTTAGTCAACTATAATAAAATCGTAGGCTTAGGCTTTGATGAAACTTTATACAGAGAAACCTTCCTACCATGAGCACTACTTTAGAGTTAGCAATCGACCTCCTGCAACGTCAATCTAACACGCCGCTAGATGCTGGCTGCCAAGAGTTGATGATTTCACGTTTAGAACCATTAGGTTTCAAAATCGAGCGCATGCGCTTTGGTGACGTTGATAACTTTTACGCGCGCCGCGGCACAACAGCGCCATTGCTAGTATTTGCAGGCCATACCGATGTGGTGCCTACCGGCCCATTAGATAAATGGCATACAGCGCCGTTTGAGCCAACTATTAAAGACGGCATGCTCTACGCACGCGGTGCGGCTGACATGAAAACCTCGTTAGCTGCGTTCATCACCAGCATTGAAGCGTTTGTAGCAGAAAACCCAAACCATCAAGGCTCTATCGGCCTACTGATTACTTCTGATGAAGAAGGTATTGCGGTTAACGGTACGGTCAAAGTGATTGAAGCACTAAAAGCACGCGGTGAGTTGATTGATTACTGTATCGTTGGCGAGCCAACCAGCAACAAAAAAGTCGGTGACATGATTAAAAATGGTCGCCGCGGCTCACTCTCAGGCAATTTGGTGGTTAAAGGTATACAAGGTCACATTGCTTACCCACACTTGGTAAAGAACCCGATTCACTTAGTAGCGCCTGCCATTAAAGATATGGTGGAAACAGTATGGGACAACGGTAACGAGTACTTTCCACCCACCTCTTGGCAAATATCCAACATGAATGGCGGCACAGGTGCTACTAACGTGGTACCTGGCGAAGTAGAGATTTTATTCAACTTCAGGTTCTGCCCAGAACTTGATGGCGCAGGTAGCACAGATCAAAACCTAAGAAGCCGCGTGCACGCGATTTTAGACAAACACGCACTAGAGTACAGTTTGGAATGGGAATACTCACCACCTTACATTACGCCACGCGGCAACCTTGTAGAAGCCATTTCTGGCGCGATTGAGCAGGCTTACGGCATTACGCCTGAGCTCTCAACCACTGGCGGCACCTCGGATGGACGCTTTATTGCAGACATCTGCAAGCAAGTGATTGAGTTCGGGCCACTCAATGCCACCATCCATAAACTAAATGAATGTGTAGGCGTGGCAGATATAGAGCCACTAAAACAAACTTATCAATTAACCATGGAAAAGCTTTTGAAATAGCGCATAAACGTGGGCGGTTCAATCAAAGACTGCCTGCTTAGTCGCTCAATACAATTGCCCACAAAATAATGACCTACAATCAAGAAACTACCGAACTACTGACGATCCGTGACTGGCTCAGGTTTGCCGTGAGCCAATTTGAAGTCTCCGACATTTTTTACGGCCACGGCACAGATAACAGCTACGATGAAGCGGTATGGCTCGTCATGGGCGCATTACACTTGCCTCTTGATACACTTGATAACTTTCTTGATGCTAAGCTCACCAACAGCGAGCGTAGCAAACTCGCCAGCTTTGTAGAACAACGCATCACAAAACACACACCCACTGCCTACCTGCTGAAACAAGCTTGGCTGCAAGGCTTTAAATTCTTTGTTGATGAACGCGTGCTGATTCCACGCTCTTTTATCGCCGAATTATTAGTCAACGATGGCCTAGCGCCTTGGATCGAATTCCCGGAGCTTATCAACAATGCGGCAGACATTTGCACAGGTAGCGGATGCTTAGGTGTGCTATTAGCTGAGGCGTTCCCAGATGCAGCAGTAGATGTGATTGATATTTCGCAAGATGCGATTGATGTATGCAATATCAATATCAACAGTTACGGATTACAAGACCGCATCACCGCCATTAAATCTGACATGTTTAGCCAACTTAAAGGCAAACAATACGACTTAATCATTAGCAACCCTCCATACGTGGATGCACCATCCATGGCTGCGTTGCCGGCAGAATACCGCAACGAGCCACAGCTGGCATTAGGCAGCGGCGTTGCAGGCCTAGACCATACACATACTATTTTGCGTGAAGCGGCAAACTACCTGACTGAAGACGGCGTACTGGTCGTTGAAATCGGTCACAACCGCGATGCGGTGCTCGAAGCCTATCCAGACCTGCCATTTACCTGGCTAGAAGTATCGTCAGGTGATGCTTTTGTATTCTTACTCACTCGCGATCAGTTAGTAGCGCTGTAGCAATTACGCTACATACTGACACACATCTACCAAACATCAGGCGGCAAGCAAAGAAAGATTACTTGCCGTCTGATTGACACACGCTCAGCCTCCACCGCGCATAATCTGCCCAAACAAGGCCTTTTTGTATCGGCAAAGCAATTATTGTTACAAGCACGAAGACAAACAAATACATCCGCAATTAAAGGCTAGATTCAGAATAAATACAGCCAGTCGCACATTGCGATTATAATTCGGCAATATCCGCACTCTCCGTAACATAAAAAATGTGGCGTGATGCAAATATCAGTCGCCATCACGACTCAGTAAAACTAACTATATATACACAATTTCCAGCAAGGTTAACCCATTTTGAACGACACCCCAACAATCAGCTGGCAAGAAGCTAGCAAAACCAAAACCAGCGTATGGCACTCTGAAAATGCAACGCCTGCACCAAAAAAAGTACAGATTGCAGACGACACCATCAAAGCCGATGCTGCTTACAAGCTATGCTGTGAAGGCACAGCACTGCTATGGCGCGGTGACTTTCAAAATGCAAAACAACTGATGCAGGCAATCTCGCGCAGAATCGATCGCCCAGGTAAAAAGCCTAAAAAAGCACCAGCTAATATGACCGAAGCATTTCACCTGCATCGCCAAGCGCAATCACAAAAAGCCCGAATTTTGGGTATGTTGTTGCTTGAAGTCAGTGTTGGTTATCATATCAATCTACGTCGCGCGCCAGACATTAAAGCGGCTTGCGAACATGCTTACGGTAAAAGCACTCAGTCTTTTGTAGTGTCTTTACGTGAGATTCTAGGTTTAATCGGCGCCTATGAGTGGAGCAAAAATGGCGTGGAAATTAATGTCATCAACAATAAAATCCACCCGAGCTACGGCGTGTTTTCACCGATTCGCGGTGAATACCTAACGCTAGTGGATACAGCGCCATTACCTACCCCATGCACCACAGCGTTTGATATTGGTACTGGCACCGGCGTACTGGCCGCGATACTGGCAAACCGTGGCGTAAAAACTGTAGTCGCAACCGATAACGCACAGCGCGCCTTAGACTGCGCACAAAAAAATATCAATCAGCTCGAAATGAAAAATACGGTAACGATACTCGACGCCAATTTATTTCCAGATGACAGCCATGGCAAAGCCGACCTCATCGTGTGTAACCCACCATGGTTACCAGCAAGACCAAGCTCAGTGCTGGAGTCTGCCATCTATGATGAGAACAGCCAAATGCTAAAAGGCTTCTTAAATGGCCTTAAAGCACACTTAAATGATGCTGGCGAGGGCTGGCTGATACTTTCAGACTTTGCTGAACACCTAGGCTTAAGAACGCGCGATGAACTGCTAGCATGGATAAGCGCAGCAGATTTAAAAGTGATTGATAAAATGGACACCAAGGCATCACACAACAAAACACTAGATGCCAGCGACCCATTACATGCCGCAAGAAAAGCAGAAGTAACCTCATTGTGGCGTCTGGGAATGCAATAAAGCACACTGCTCACACCGAAAGTGAAGCAAATTCCGCAACTTACTGGCGTTGACTATCCGCTAAGGAGAAAAACGCTAGGTAGGTTGTTGTTTCAAAGTCGGCTGAATATATTAGCCCTGAGCGAAGGATGCTGGCCGCGCAAGAACTACTACCTTCAGCAGTTGACTAACACGTAGTTATTAGCACAAAAACCACCTACTCACCTTTAGCATATCTTGCAAACAATTCGCTACGTTTAGCGTCCACTCGTTTTGCGCGCCAACTGTTACCAGCGCACCTATGCGCCTGCGCTAAGCTCTCGAGCGTCCATAAATCCCACGCATCGTTTTCTTCTAAATTTCTTTCCAATACAGTCACTGCCAGCTCACATTGATTGGTTTGCAAATAAATTTCACCCAAGTCTTTTAAGGCATTTTCATCTGGATAAATATCAATCGCTTGTTTGTATTGTCTAGTTGCGGCATCTACATCATGGCGGATTTTGTAAGCGAGGCCTCTACGCCAAAAAGTTGTGGCTTCAAGCGCTTTTGCAAGCTTAGGATTGGTAGGCTTTACTTCTGCTAGAAATGCAGCCATTGCTTCCTCAGAGCCTCCCCATTGCGGATATAGCGTTAAGAAATAAGCACGAGCTGCACGCCAAACATCATGATCTCGAGCAATCGCCTCTTTAGCTAAATCTTCACTTTCCTCTCGATTACCCAGCATCCTATTTACTTTAATCATACCTCCCGCATAGAGGCTAAAAGGTGCTTGATGTTCGTGAGCTGCCTCCAGTAGTAGTTTTGCATCTTCTGCAAGCGCCTGCATTTTGTCGAAATTAGCTCGTGGTGTTTTAGAAGCTACCGCAGACCCTCTTGCATCATCAGCTAGCCTCACAAGATACAAACCATGCAGCAGGTGCGACCATGGTGAATTTGGCATAGCTTGTTCATAACCTACAAACCTGGATTCTGCACCCTCATTCGCATATTCAAGGGAAAATATTTGCCTAGAAAACTCAGCCCCCGTAAGTTTCCCTTTTTTATATAACGCATATTGCTCGTTAAGACTGGTTTCTAGCGCTTGATACTGATTACTCCACAACAACAAAAGCTGATGATGCCGAACATGTAGTTGATCGTGATAGCCGCAAGATGATAGAAAAAATACAATCATCCCGACAAAGAACAATTTAAAGTTTAGCAACATATTGCTTTTGTACTTAGTTACAAATATTGCTAACCGCGCCCACGATTCCTATCACTCTTCTTCTGCATCTGCGGTGCACTTAAATCGCTGGCCTGACGCACACGGCGATTAGCAGCCGGTTTTCTTGTTGCAGGTTTTTTAGCAACTGAGCCACGTGTGGAATCTGGTTTACCACGATAGCCTGTAGCTTCACCTTCAGCGGCATCACGCGGCGGCCTATCCAATGCACTCACACGTTGTTTACGTACTTTTGGTGTAAATACCGCGGTTGATTTTAATTTTTCACGTTGTGTTAATTGACGTAGCGGTGCTTTTGGTACTGGCAAATCTGCCCACTCCAATAAACCCACGACTTCTTTTTGTTCTAGTTTCAACATTTTGCCGCGCTTAACACGTGGCGGTAGGTTCACTGGGCCAAAACGTACACGCATTAATCGGCTGACTGGTAATTGGAACGCCTCAAACAGTCTACGCACCTCACGGTTACGACCTTCACGCAAAATCACTTGATACCAGTGGTTTGCTCCTTCGCCGCCCTGCGGGATGATGCTATCAAAATTAGCTGGGCCATCTTCCAGCTCAATACCTTCTTTAAGCTGTGCAATTTGACCTTCTGTCAGTTCGCCAAAAATACGTACTGCATATTCACGCTCCACTTCATAACGTGGATGCATAAAGCGGTTAGCCAACTCACCAGAAGTGGTAAATATTAGCAGGCCGCTGGTATTCATATCTAAACGGCCAATTGCAATCCATTTACCATTCTTCACTTTTGGCAATTTATCAAACACGCTAGCACGGCCCTCAGGATCATCCTGACTAACGATTTCACCTTCTGGTTTATGGTAAATCAACACCTGCGGCAACTCTGCCTCAAACGGCAAACGTAATGGGCGGCTATCCAAGCGTACCACATCGTGCTCAGTCACACCGGCACCTACAGTCGCTATTTGGCCATTCACAGTCACGCGTCCGCTGGCAATCAGCTCTTCCATGTCGCGACGCGAACCTAAACCCGCCAATGCCAAAAGCTTGTGCAAGCGTTGCGTTGGCGCGGCTGGCGCATTTGGATCAACTGCAAGCGGTGTGAAATTGGTGGTTGGTCTGCGTACGGGACGTTGCGGATCGCGTTGTTGCTTAAAAGGACGTGCCATGATAATTCGCTAATTTGATTGAATGTTGCAATTTTACCGCAGATAAAGTAAATCGCAGTAGATAAAATAGATTTATCACCAGTTATGACGATGATGGTCACACTTAAAATTGCGTGATGGCGACTTTGTGATTGATATCCCGTTACTGGGCTTTGCCAACTTTTTTGTTATTTGCATTTAAATCGCAAAAGCATTAAAGATGCCGGGCAAGTTTATTTAGGTGCCATGGTTATACTTCAGGTGGCACAAATGCTTCCATCGGTGGCAGTTCATCCAAAGTACGCAAGTTAAAGTCATTCAAAAAGTGCTTAGTGGTTGCATATAAAGAGGGGCGCCCCGGTACCTCACGCTGACCAACCACATCAACCCAGTCACGCTCCTGTAACTGACGCATCACATTAGGGTTCACCGCCACGCCACGAATCTCTTCAATATCACCGCGCGTCACGGGTTGGCGATAGGCAATAATGGCGAGGGTTTCCATCACCGCACGCGAGTATTTCGGCTGCTTTTCTGGGTAAAGGCGCATCAAATATGCCGTATATTTTTCCCGTGCCTGAAAGCGATAGCCAGAAGCCACCTGCACTAACTCCATGGCGCGCTCTGCCCACTCCAGCTTTAATTCATCGAGCAGCATACGCAGCGTTGCACGCTCCATGCGCTCAGTAAATAAGCGCAACATATCATCTAAAGACAATGGCTGATGTGAGGTGAGTAAGGCAGCCTCCAACACATTTTTCAATTCACGAATATTACTGGCTTCACTCATCGCTGTTTATTTGTACATATATCGGTGAAAAAGGCTGCTGTTGCGTAATGCGTAATAAGCCTTCGCGCGCAAGTTCCAGTATCGCCAGAAAACACACCACTAATTTTGGAATACCATCATGGGCGATATCAAACAGTTCGCTAAACTCCAGCATGCGTGCAGACTGTAAGCGCCGTAGAATCAAGCTCATATGCTCACGCACCGAAAGCTCTGCGCGCCCTACTTTATGATGCTGAAAATGGCTCGCCCGCTTCAGCACATTACGCCATGCCTCAGTCAGATCATCTAAACTGACTTCAGCTGGTTTCACTAAACTAATCTGCTCAAAATAGGCATTGGCAACGCTAATGCCATCACCAACTTTGGGCATTTCATCTAACCGCTGTGCCGCAAGCTTAATAGCCTCATACTCCATCAGGCGCCTCACCAACTCAGCACGCGGGTCATCCTCTTCTGCGATTTCTGCTGGTTTAGGCAATAGCATGCGTGATTTAATTTCAATCAGCATCGCTGACATCAGTAAATAGTCACCCGCCAGTTCCAGCTTGATGGCACGCATTTTTTCCACATACTCCACGTACTGGCGGGTTAAGTCCGCCATAGGAATATCTAGAATATCTAAATTATGTTTACGGATTAAATATAGCAATAAATCCAGCGGGCCCTCAAAAGCCTCTAGGTAAACCTCCAATGCATCGGGCGGAATATACAAATCCTTGGGCAGGGTTGTAAACTCTTCACCCTTAATCTTTGCATTGCGCTGGGTCTCTATCACAATATGGCGCTAGCTATAATTCAACCCCATCGCATCACGCACATCACGCATGGTTTCGCGTGCGAGCTTTCTTGCACGCTCACAACCATCGGCAACGATGTTTTTCACTAAGGTTGGGTCTTCTGCATACTCTGCGGCACGTTCTTGAATCGGTTTTAACTCTTTAAGCACACCCTCAATTACCGGGCCCTTGCACTCAATACAGCCAATACTCGCGCCTCTACAGCCAGATTGAACCCAATCTTGGGTAGATTTATCTGAGTAAATTTCATGTAACTGCCATACTGGGCACTTTGCCGGGTCACCTGGGTCCGTGCGGCGAATACGCGCTGGGTCTGTCGGCATGGTTTTGATTTTTTTAGCAACGCTATCAACATCTTCACGTAATGAAATCGTGTTGTTGTACGATTTAGACATTTTTTGTCCATCTAAACCTGGCATTTTTGAAGCTGGGGTCAACTTGTAGTCTGGCTCGATCAAAATCATTTTGCCACCGCCCTCAAGGTAACCCAGCAAGCGCTCTTTATCGCCCATGCTCATACCTTGCTGCTCTTGAATCATGGCGCGCGCTGTTTCTAACGCCTCTTCGTCACCACTTTGTTGGTAGGCGGTACGCATTTCCTGATACAGTGAACCGCGCTTGCTACCTAATTTCTTAATCGCAGCTTCAGCTTTTTCTTCAAAACCTTTTTCTTTGCCATAAATATGGTTAAAACGGCGTGCAATCTCACGTGTAAATTCAATATGCGGAATTTGGTCTTCACCCACAGGCACTTGTGTTGCCTTGTAGATTAAGATATCGGCACTTTGCAGCAGCGGATAACCTAAAAAGCCATAGGTTGATAAATCTTTGCTTGATAACTTTTCTTGCTGATCTTTATAGGTAGGTACGCGTTCTAGCCAGCTCAATGGCGTAATCATTGATAATAATGTATGCAACTCAGCATGCTCAGGCACGCGCGATTGAATAAAAATGGTTGCACTTGCTGGATCCACGCCTGCGGCTAACCAGTCAATCACCATCTCCCACACGCTTTCTTCAATCACTTCCGGCGTATCGTAGTGCGTAGTTAACGCATGCCAATCTGCAACAAAAAACAAACATTCATGCTCATGCTGCAAGCGTATCCAGTTTTTCAACACACCGTTATAGTGCCCCAAATGCAGATTGCCTGTAGGGCGCATGCCCGATAAAACGCGTTCTATTGCCATGTGATGAAAAACCCTAAATTAAATATGTGCTTATTATACTAACTATGCCTGTAAAACCAATCACCCAGTGCCTACAAAAGATTACTCAGTAATCCGCCTACTATGTTAATTAATGGCTGCAAGATACTACCCAGCACACCAGTAAATAAAAGCACAATTAAAATCACGAAACCATATGGCTCTATTTTGGCAAAAGACCGCGCCAAACGGTACGGGAGCAAGCTCACGGCAATACGTCCACCATCCAATGGCGGCAATGGTAATAAATTAAGCACCATCAGAACCAGATTAATTTTGATACCTGCTTCTGCCATTAACGATACAGGGTAAGCAATCGTATCGGGGGCGAACGCTGCGTATTTCAACGCCAGCACCCAGAACACAGCCATAACAAAGTTAGAAGCCGGCCCGGCCGCAGCCACCCACAGCATGTCTTTTTTAGGGTTACGCAAACGCCCAAAGTCTACAGGGACAGGTTTAGCCCAGCCGAATAAAATGCCGCCCAGCATGATAGTTAATGCTGGCAGCAGAACCGTACCAAAAGGATCAATATGCTTTAACGGATTAAGTGTGATGCGACCTGCATTAAAAGCAGTCATATCTCCAAAATACTTTGCCACATAGCCGTGTGCCGCTTCATGCACCGTGATGGCGAAAATCACGGGCAACGCATAAATCGCTATTTTTTGTATGATTGTTAGTTCCATAAATCGCTCTGTTTAGATATATCTTTTGGGTATGTAATGTGGGCGCATATTGGCCCAGTCAATCAAAGTCTCATTTGCCCAATTGAACTTACCACGGTTAAAAAGAAAACGGGCTTAAGTCACCCAAGCCCTCACGCACTAGCACAGGTGTCTCGCTGGTTAAATCAATCACGGTGGTCGCTCCAGCCTCGCAGTGCTCTACTTCAATCACTAAATCCACCACATGCTCCAAGCGCTCACGAATTTCCCACGGTGCCATCATAGACAGATCTTCTTCATGCGGTAGACTCAAAGTCATGCTGAGTAACGGTGTATCAATTGCTTCTAACAAAGCCTGTACCACAGGGTGCTGCGGCACGCGGATGCCAATGGTACTGCGTTTGAGATGCTGTAATTTACGCGGCACTTCACGCGTTGCGTTTAAAATAAACGTATAGGCACCAGGTGTATTGGCTTTCAGTAAACGAAACTGGCTATTACTCACCACCGCATAGTTTCCAAGCTCACTCAAGTTACGGCACATCAAACTAAATAAATGCTTATCATCTACGCCACGTATCTGACGAATACGTGTTTGTGCATCTGCGTGTCCCAGCATACAACCCAAGGCATAGCCTGAATCTGTAGGGTAAACAATCACACCGCCTTTACGTAAAATATCTGCGGTTTGTGCAATTAGACGTGGCTGAGGGTTACTTAAATTAATATTAAAGAATTGTGACATGTATCCCTAATTTTCTATTGGTGACGGCTCGGATGGCAACTTTACATGAGGCCAATCTTGCCACACGGGAACACAACTGCTAGGCAACGCGGGCAGTCGCCCCATTTCCATAAAGCTAATACCCTTACCGTGATAATCAGAACCTTGTGATGCTCTTAACCCAAATAATTGCGCATATTTTGCATATTCAACATACTGCGCGCCGGTATGGCTACCGGTCACCACTTCAATCGCAGTACCGCCTAGTGCTCTAAACTCCTCCAGCAGCAATAACATATTGGTGCGGCGTATATCATAACGTCCAGGATGCGCCAACACCGCCTCGCCACCACTATTTACAATCAAGCTCACTGCCGATTCCAAATCCATCCATTGGTGGTCAACAAAACCAGGTTTACCTTTGACTAGATACTTTTTAAATACCGACTTTGTATCTTTGGCATACTGATGCTCCACCAAAAAGCGCGCAAAATGCATACGTGTCAGTATGCTTTGCCCGGCACGGGCAGAGGTCCACTCAAAACTGCCATGAATGCCAGATTTTTCTAGGCCAGCCGCCATCTGCTTGGCGCGCTCCAAGCGGCCTTGGCGTACCGCAGCCAATCCAGTCTTGAGTGCCTCATTTTCTACATCGACATTTAAGCCAACGATATGCAAGGTGCGCTTTTTCCATGTCACTGAAATTTCCACACCATTAATTAATTGAATACCATGTAAGCCAGCCGCCTGCCGCGCCTCAGACAAACCGCTAATATCATCATGATCGGTCAATGCGAGCACAGTCACCCCATGCTGCGCAGCGTGCGCAACGAGCTCAGTTGGAGTAAGTAAACCATCAGAAATATTGGAGTGTGAATGTAAATCTATCATTAAACCATTGGTCATCAATAGCTTGCGCCAGTTCAACCCCTAAGAAAACACCTGATTGAAACTAAGCATCTAATTCAATCAACTAAAATTACGCCTTGCAGACGAGTAACTATAATAGCAAAATAGCACATTGCACCAAAGTATTGTTTGGCACTTGTGTGTCCTAAGTTTTTATTTACAAAGAGTGAATATGAAGTTTCTGTTTGATTTGTTCCCTGTTATTTTATTTTTTATTGCCTTTAAATTTTTTGGCATTTTCACCGCAACTGCCGTGGCTATCGTCGCCACCATCGCGCAGATTCTCTATGTCAAAATCAAACATGGCGTGGTTGAAAAAACACTCTTACTCAGCGGCGTAATCATCACCGTATTTGGCGGCGCCACTTTATTGCTTAAAGACCCCACATTTATTCAATGGAAGCCTAGCATTTTGTACTGGCTGTTTGCTGCTGGTTTGCTTACTTCCCAGCTCTTTTTCAAGAAAAACCCGATGCGCAGCTTAATGGAAAAACAGGTTAAATTGCCTGATCACGTTTGGTCTAGCCTTAATGTTGCCTGGGCTTTGCTGTTCACCGCACTAGGGTTTATCAACCTTTATGTAGCGTTTAACTACTCACAAGATACATGGGTAAACTTCAAGCTGTTCGGCATTACCGGCATTATGTTTGGCTTTATTATTTTGCAAACCATTATGATCAGCAAGTATTTACCTAAAGAAGACGACAAAGGGGATGCACAATAATGTGGTACGCAATCATGGCCGAAGATACGCCTAACAGCTTAGAAAAACGCTTGGCAGCGCGGCCCGAGCACCTAAGCCGCCTGCAAGGCTTGCAAGATGCAGGTCGCCTGCTACTTGCGGGTCCGTTCCCGAGCATAGACAGCAACGACCCTGGCCCAGCCGGGTTCTCAGGTAGTTTAATTGTGGCCGAATTTACAAGCCTAGAGGAAGCCACTATCTGGGCAAATCAAGACCCATTCGTCACTGCTGGTGTTTATCATCAAGTTACAGTGAAACCTTTTAGAAAAACACTACCCTAAGTAGCTACTTACTGAGCATTGATAACCTCATAATGATTGATCAAATAAAAACACGCTTACAGGCGCTAGACCCTACTACGCTAGATTTAATAGACGAGAGCGCATTGCATGCAGGCCACCAGGGCAATGGCGGCGGTGGGCATTACAAGCTCAACATCACCAGCTCGCATTTTTGTGGTAAATCACAGATAATGCGTCATCGCCTTGTGTATCAGGCGCTGGCAGATTTAATACCACATAAGATTCACGCACTCAGTATTCATGCAATTGCAACAGATGAAGTTTAAACTACGTCAAAATTTACTACCTAAATTTAATACTTAAGGATGTTTTACTAATGAAATTAACACAAACATTAATTGCCGTTGCTATTTTATCGATGACGCCATCAGCATTTGCCGCTGATGCACTAGCAACAGTGAATGGCAAGCCAGTTAAACAATCACTTTATGATGTCATTGTTAAAGACGTGACTGCAAACGGCCAAAAGATTGATGCCAACACCAAAGCAGCAATTGTTGATGAGCTTGTCAGCTCTGAGTTGGTATACCAAGAAGCGCAGAAATTAGGCCTGGATAAACAACCTGACTTCCAAGCGCGTGAAGAGCTTGGTAGCCGCAAACTATTGACCAGCGTATTTTTACAAGACTACGTGAAAAAACATCCAGTTTCAGATGCAGATACAAAAGCTGCTTACGAGAAGTACAAAACTGCATACGGCGACAAAGAGTACAGCGCGCGCCATATTTTAGTTAAAACTGAAGCAGAAGCTAAAGACATCATTGCCCAACTAGGCAAAGGTGGTGACTTTGCAAAACTTGCCAAAGAAAAGTCATTAGATCCTGGCTCTAAAGACAAAGGCGGTGATTTAGGCTGGTTCTCACCAGCAACCATGGTAAAACCATTTAGCGATGTAGTGGCTAACTTACAAAAAGGCGCAACATCAAACAGCCCAGTGCAAACGCAATTTGGCTGGCATGTGATTAAACTCGTAGATACACGCGCAGCACAGCCGCTTCCTTACGAAAAACTAAAAGATGGCTTACAAAAGAACCTGCAACAACGCAACCTAGAAAAACTAATGAGCGACTTACGCGCTAAAGCAAAAATCGACATTAGCAAGTAATGATATAACCGTGAAAAAGGCTCCAGTGATGGGGCCTTTTTCATCTGTGCCACATCTGTAGCACCTGTTATTTTTGGCGTTATTTTTGGGCGACCGCCTGCACTTTCTCCCAAATTATGCGATAATAAGAATTGTTATCATCTATAAAATGCATCCTTCAATCTATATGCAATTTTTATCACAATTAAAAGCTGGTCAACGTGCAGTTATCTCAGCAATAGAAGCTGAAGATTCACTGTTCCATCGCCTGACGGCGCTGGGGTTTCGCGTCGGCAAGCCTTTAAGCATCATGCGCCGCGCCAGTTTTAATGGCCCGATTCATGTGCGTCTTGGCACTACAGATGTCATTCTGCGCGTCACAGAAGCTGACCGTATTCAAATCAACGCAATATAAAGTTAAATAAATGAAGCGTATTGCGTTACTCGGTATGCCAAATACTGGAAAATCCACGCTATTCAATCGCATTAGCGGTGCCTCTGCGCGCGTAGGTAACTGGCCTGGCATCACGGTCGATTTACTGAGTGCAAAAATCTTACTCGGTGGCAATATAGTCGAGCTGATTGATTTACCGGGTATTTACGATCTGCATGGTTTCTCAGAAGATGAACAAGTCGTTAGACACTTCATCACCAGTAACCCTGTTAATTTACTGGTGGTACTACTCAATAGTACGCAAATTGACCGCCAACTTTCACTGCTGCTGCAAATTAAAAAACTAGGCTTTCCTATTGTGCTTGCGCTCAATATGACGGACGAAGCTAAGCGCGCAGGTATTACCATCGACACAGAAGGTCTAAGCCAAACCTTAGGCCTCCCGGTGATTCAGATTAGTGCAAAATATGGCGATGGCTTACCTAAAGCACTGGCTGCTGCCACCTCTGTCATTAACCAGCAAGAGACGACCACTAACCCGCAAAGTATTGGTCTAATGCTCAAAGAAGAGCATGATATTGAGGATGAAATGCATGAGCTGATTCAGCATCATGTGCAGATTCCGACCACACTCACCGACGACGTTACTGACAAAATAGACAGAGTGTTATTGCACAAATGGTTAGGCTTACCACTATTCTTCGCTGCCATGTTTTTGCTGTTTCAATTTATCTTTGCAGTAGGCGCACCGATACAAGATGGCTTAGCTTGGCTGTTAGACCTGTTGCGCACCGAGTTACTAAACCCACTGTTCACCAATACACCTGCATGGTTAAGCGGCTTGATGCTAGATGGTATTTATAATGGCGTAGCCACGGTTGCGGCATTTGTACCGATTATTATCTTATTCTTCTTAGTCATGTCGATGGTTGAAGACAGCGGCTATTTATCACGCGCAGCGTTTCTCATGGATGCCATCATGGCAAAAATGGGGCTAGATGGGCGCAGCTTTGTCATGATGCTGATGGGCTTTGGCTGCAACGTGCCGGCGATTATGGGTACGCGCATCATGCGCTCACGCAGCATGCGCCTACTCACCATGCTGGTGATACCGCTTTCATTATGCTCCGCCAGGATGCAGGTATTTATCTTTATGATTGCAGCGCTGTTTAGCCCAAGTAAAGCACCGTTAATCTTGTTCTCGCTGTACGTGATGAGCTTCTTCACCATGTTTTTAACTGCGCTTTTATTTCAAAACCAATACAAAAACACCGAGCCCTTTATTTTAGAGTTGCCACCTTACCGCTTCCCTACCCCGCGTCAGATTGTGTTACGTGGCTGGCATGAAGTAAAACACTTTTTAAACCGCGCTAGTAAGTTCATTGTACTGGGCGTAGTACTGGTATGGCTGTTGACCAACTTCCCAAGCAACGTGGCACCTGCAAGCATCGACACCTATGCAGGTCAAATCGGCGTATTCTTCACGCCAATACTAGACCCGATTGGCATTAATCACGAACTTGCCATTGCCTTAATTTTTGGCTTTGTTGCGAAAGAAATTGTGGTGGGTGCACTAGCGGTCATTTACGGTCTGCAAGGTGATGCGCTCATGGCACAAATGGCAACCCAAATTGACTGGGTGCAAGCATTAAGCTTTATGCTGTTTACCTTGATTTACACCCCGTGCCTATCTACGATAGCCACGATTAAAAATGAATCCAAAAGCACTGCATTTATGTGGCTATCAATTTCTTGGTCTTTAGGTCTAGCATGGATTGTTAGCTTCATCTTCTATCAAAGTGCGCGCTTACTTGGCTACTAACTTCCGTTTTAATTTAGGCTTCAAATACGCCATATTCTCAATTAGCCACCATATTGATGACTAATTGAGAAACTCGGCACCTCACAAAACTTAACAAGCCTTACAATGTGACTTTAGCAATTACGCCCAATCTTCAGCCGCATTGAATCGTGACAAATCCATCCAATATCGTAAAATCACCTAAAATTGCCATCATTGGCGGCGGCCCTGCCGGGCTAATGGCAGCAGAAACCTTAAGCCTAGCAGGCATCCACGTAGACTTATACGACGCGATGCCAAGCGTAGGCCGTAAATTTCTGATGGCAGGCAAAGGTGGCATGAACATCACCCATTCCGAAGCGCAAGCACCGTTTCTCTCTCGCTATGGCACGCGCCAAGCACAGATTGCACCACTACTAGATACCATGGGCCCACAAGCGCTGCGCGAATGGATACATGCGCTGGGCATTGACACTTTTGTAGGTTCTTCTGGTCGTGTATTTCCAACAGAGATGAAAGCCGCGCCGTTATTACGCGCCTGGTTACATCGCTTACGTGAAGCAGGCGTTAACTTTCATATGCGTCATCGCTGGACTGGCTGGGACAACGGTAAACTAAAATTTAGCACGCCAGATGGCGATATCATCACTGAAGCTGATGCAGTTGTGTTCGCCTTAGGTGGCGGCAGCTGGGCTCGACTGGGCTCTGATGGCGCCTGGGTAAACTTGTTTGGCGATCATGGCATCGCCGTATCCCCATTAAAGCCAGCCAATTGCGGGTTCAACACGCACTGGAGCGAGCACTTTAGCACCCGCTTTGCTGGCTCGCCGCTTAAGACAATCGCAATATCAATAATGGATGAGCAAGGTCAAACCCTGCGTAAGCAAGGTGAATGCATGATTACGAAAAATGGGATAGAAGGCGGCTTGATTTATGCGCTATCTGCCAATATTCGCAACATGATAGATACCCACGGGGAAGCCACCATACATTTAGACCTACTACCTGACAGAACATTGGCACAGGTAGTTGCAGACGTAAGCCACCCACGCGGCTCTCGCTCGCTATCAAGCCATTTACAAAGCCGGCTTGGTATCAAAGGCATTAAAGCTAGCTTATTGCGAGAGTTAGTATCTGCACAAGACTATACAAACCCAGCTAAACTAAGCCATGCCATTAAAACACTGCCACTCAAGCTAACCTCAACACGTCCAATTGATGAAGCGATCAGCAGCGCTGGCGGGGTTGATTTTGAATGCTTAAATGAACACCTGATGATCAAGGCTTTGCCTGGTGTGTTCTGTGCGGGAGAAATGCTAGATTGGGAAGCGCCCACTGGTGGCTACCTACTGACCGCGTGCTTTGCATCTGGGCGTAGCGCGGGATTAGGGGTGATTGGCTGGCTAAACGCTAATCACGCATATTAGTTAATCAAACGTGATCATTATATTGAGAACGTAATGACAATTATGTCCTAAACATAAAATAAACCGCCCCCATCAAACAAAGGCCTGCCCATAAGAAATCCAGCTTCATGGGCTGTTGCATATAAAAAACCGCAAATGGGACGAATACCGCGAGCGTAATCACCTCTTGCAATATCTTCAACTGTGCGAGCGACATCACCGTAAACCCAATGCGGTTTGCTGGTACCTGAAATAAATACTCCAAGAGCGCAACACCCCAACTCACCAGTGCAGCAATGATCCAAGGTTTATTATTGAGGTTTTTTAAATGGGCATACCATGCAAACGTCATAAATACGTTGGAAATGGTAAGTAGCAGAATGGTTTTTAAAATGACGTGCATAAAACTGGGCGCGCTTTAAGTGAAACTACAGAGGTCAAACGAGGAGCAGCAAGAGACAACAACCAAACTGCAGTTACACTATACGCCAACATTACAGGGCAAGCTTAGTAATATGATTGATGCAACGCATATTGACTCTTCATGCCCAGCCTAGAATTAAACTGCGGCCTCGCCTGTTTCACCAGTTCTGATACGTACCACTTGCTCTACGTTACTTACAAAAATCTTACCATCACCGATTTTTCCAGTATGTGCTGCATTAATAATCGCATCAACAGCAGACTCAACAATTGCATCAGCAACTACTAACTCTAATTTAATTTTAGGTAAGAAATCAACCACATACTCAGCACCACGGTATAGCTCTGTATGCCCTTTTTGACGACCGAAACCTTTAACCTCTGTAACGGTTAAGCCATTTACACCAATTTCAGATAGCGCTTCGCGCACTTCATCTAATTTGAATGGCTTAATAATCGCTTCGATTTTTTTCATACCGGCAAACTCCTAATAGTATTTAATTTCTATAATTTTATTGATTTACTACTTTAATACACTTACGTTGAAGCTTCAGTGATGTTTCCCAATATTTGCTCATGCAGACTACATACAGGCTAGTTTAATCTAGTTTTCCAATATTCGTTCAGCTTCGCAGTGATGGGATAACGTCTATCCTTACCAAACCCTTTATCCGTGATACGCACGCCAACTGGTGACTGCCTGCGTTTATACTCATTGCGATCAATCATGGCAATCACACGATTAATATCGGCAATCGGATAGCCTAGCGCAACAATGTCTGCCCGAGACAAATCATCTTCAACATAGGCCTCAATAATGCCATCCAACACGTCATAAGGTGGCAAGCTATCCTGATCCACTTGGTTTGCCCTAAGCTCAGCAGATGGCGGCCGTGTAATGATGCGCTCAGGAATCACCCTAGAGAGCTGATTACGATACGCACATAAGCGATAAACCAAGGTTTTAGGTACATCTTTCAATAAAGCAAAGCCGCCTGCCATATCACCATACAGCGTGCAGTAGCCAACTGCCATTTCGCTCTTATTGCCGGTTGTCACCACGATACTGCCAAATTTATTGGATATTGCCATCAGCAGCATGCCACGTATACGCGCCTGCAGGTTCTCTTCTGTAGCATCAAACGGCATATCACCAAACTGCGGCGATAATGCGCTTAAGTAATTATCGTACAGTGGCTTAATTGCAATCTCACTGTATTCCACGCCTACCAAGTCTGCCATTTCACGCGCATCATTCACGCTCATATCGGCAGTAAACTCAGATGGCATCATAACCGCATGCACTTTATCTGCACCTATAGCATCTACCGCCAACGCCAAGGTTAAAGCAGAGTCTACGCCACCGGACAGGCCAATGACCACACCCGGAAACCCATTTTTATTAATATAATCGGCCAAGCCTAATTTTAATGCCTTATACACCATGGCTTCAAGTGACAGGCTTTGCGTAACTTCCCCATAGATGGGCTGTGCATGTTCAAACTCAATCACTTCAAGCTGGGACTCAAATGCATCTAGCTCGGCAACGAGTTCGCCCTGCGCATTTAATACGAAAGAGGCGCCATCAAACACCAGCTCATCTTGACCGCCAACCATGTTGACATAAACCACTGGCAAGTTATTTTCTAATGCACGCTGTCTTAACACCTCAAATCGGGTGCTTTGTTTTTTCATGTGGTAGGGTGAGCCATTCATTGCAACTAATAACTCTGCGCCTGCCACTTTCGCTAATAATGCCGGCTTTGGCTCCCAGACATCGGCACAAATTAAAACGCCGACTTTAACACCGCAATGATTAAACACCAGAGGCTCTGAGCCATGCGTGAAATAACGCTTCTCATCAAACACGCCATAATTGGGCAAGGCTTGTTTATGATAAGTGGCAACAATGCTACCACCTTCCAAGATAGACGCCGCGTTAAAACACTGGTCACCTTGTTGATGCGGATGCCCGACAATCACCGTCATATCTGGCAATTGCTTGGCAAGCGCAGCCAGTGCATCATCACAAGCCAGTAGAAAGTCTGGACGTAACAGTAAATCTTCAGGGGAGTAACCGCATAAGGAAAGCTCGGGCGTTACCACTAAAGTTGCGCCCTGCTCTTTAGCCATAGCGGCATAAGAAACGATTTTTTTTGCATTACCGGCTAAGTCTCCGACAATACAGTTGATTTGCGCGATTGCAATTTTCATTGATGAATAACTACTTTAATTTAGATAGAAACAAATCGCCTAGGCATCAATAGCTACCGCCAGCATCTTTAATCAATTTGATGATTTCAGTATGCTGCCCCTTAAGTGCATAAACCAAAGCCGTTAATCCATACTGATCTTTAGCCTTCACTTTTGCCTGATGATCGAGTAGCAATTTCACCATTTCAGCATCGCCATTATCAACAGCAATATGTAGCAACGGTGTGCCTTGTGAATCAAGATTATTCACATTCGCGCCAGCCATGACTAACACTTTCACCACCTCAATTTTTGCTTTTTTTACCGCCCAAGTGAGTGCAGTCCACTTGGTTGAGTCTTTCTGATTAACCTGCGCACCATGCTTAAGTAAAAAATCTACGACTGGAGCATGTCCTTCGCGCGCAGCAATCATCATTGCTGTAACGCCAAAGCTATCCTGCATGCTGACATCGGCTTTGTTCTCTAGCAATACTCGCACTGTTTCCACATCACCGCTTTTAGCAGCGTGCATTAATACCGTTTTGCCATCATCACTTTTGATATTAACATCTGCACCATGCTTAACTAGTAAAGCAACGGTTGCAGAATACCCAGAAGAGGCGGCTAAGCCAAAAGCACTCCAGCCTGCGCCATCTCTTGCGGCCGAATTAGCACCTAGCTCCAGTAGTTTTTTAACTGTAGCAACGTGATTCTTTTTTGCCGCATACATTAAAGCGGTCCAAGCGTCATTGTCCTTAGCGTTAATATCAGCGCCTTTTGCAACCAGCGCAGTAACTACATCCGCGTTATCCTTACGCGCGGCATACATCAACGCAGTGATGCCCTCTTCGTCTTTGATATTAGGATTAGCGCCACTCGCCAGCATCGCATTGACGGTTGCCACATCACCCTTTGAAGCTGCCGTCAGCAAATAGGCAATGTCCTCTGCCGCATGAGCCTGCGAAACTGACAACAAGCCTGTGAGCAGTAGGGTAAATAAGCTTATAGCCAATGTTTGCATAGGTTTCACTAAGTAATCGCTCTCTAAATCAAAGGTTTTTCTGACGCATCGCTGCCAGCACAGCTTCACCCAAGCCCGCAGGAGAGCTTGCAACTACCGCACCTGCCATTTCCAAGGCTCGAATCTTATCTGCTGCTTTACCGCTACCGCCAGAAATAATCGCACCTGCATGGCCCATACGTTTACCCGCTGGCGCAGTTTGGCCTGCAATATAAGCAGCTACTGGCTTACGCACATTGCTCTTAATAAACTCGGCCGCCGCCTCTTCATCTGAGCCACCGATTTCACCCACCATAATAATGGCTTCAGTTTCAGCATCGGCTTCAAACATTTCTAAGCACTCAATAAAGTTAAGCCCTTTGATTGGGTCACCACCAATACCGACACAAGTGCTTTGACCCAAGTTCAATGCAGTGGTTTGATGCACCGCCTCATAGGTAAGCGTGCCTGAGCGTGACACCACGCCTACTTTGCCGCGCAAATGAATACTGCCAGGCATAATGCCGATTTTGCACTCATCTGGTGTAATCACGCCTGGGCAGTTTGGCCCGATTAAACGCGTACCATTGGCTTTCAATGCTGCTTTTACATTCAGCATATCTAAAACTGGGATACCTTCAGTAATACAGATAATCAGCTCGATACCTGCATCGCTAGCTTCTAAGATAGAGTCCGCCGCAAATGCCGGCGGCACATAAATCACACTGGCATTAGCGCCCGTAGTGCGCACAGCATCACGCATGGTGTTAAATACTGGCAGGCCTAAGTGCAATTGACCACCCTTACCTGGGGTTACCCCACCCACCATTTGCGTGCCGTAAGCTAGGGCTTGCTCAGAATGGAAAGTACCTTGTTTACCAGTAAAGCCTTGGCATAACACTTTGGTATTTTTATTGACTAAGATACTCATGCTACCACCGCCTTTACTGCTTGCTGTGCAGCATCAGTTAAACCTTCAGCTGAAATAATATTAAGCCCGCTTGTTTGTAACATTTTTTTACCTAAATCCACATTCGTACCTTCTAAACGCACAATCACAGGAATTTGCATACCGACTTCACGCACCGCGGTAATAATGCCTTCGGCGATGATATCGCAGCGCATAATGCCGCCGAAAATATTCACTAAAATTGCTTTCACATTGCTATCCGCTAAGATAATTTTGAACGCTTTGGCAACGGTTTCTGCCGTGGCACCACCGCCCACATCCAAAAAGTTAGCCGGCATGCCGCCATGTAGTTTAATCAAATCCATCGTCGCCATGGCTAGGCCAGCACCGTTAACCATACAGCCAATATTGCCGTTAAGCGCAATATAGTTTAATCCTGCATGATGGGCGACCGCTTCTTTGCTGTCCTCTTGACTCCAGTCACGTTGCTCGGCTAACGCTTTTTGACGATACAAAGCATTGTCATCTACGCTCATTTTGCAATCTAGTGCATAGAGCTTTCCGTCAGTGGTCACCACTAATGGATTAATTTCCAACAAAGCTAAATCATTATCTTTAAATAAGCGGTACAAACCTTTTAGCAGCTTGGTAAACGCGCCGATTTGGTCACCACTTAAGTCGAGCTTAAATGCTAAGTTACGTGCTTGGAAATCCACTAGGCCATTGAGCGGATCGCATACCTCTTGCAAGATTTTTTCTGGGCTAGTCTGTGCAATTTCTTCAATATCCATACCGCCAGCCACTGACGCCACCACCACTACGCGCTCTAATGTTCTATCTACCAACATGGATAAATACAACTCGCGTGCGATAGGAAGTGTTTCTTCCACCAATACCTGATTCACAGGTTGCCCATCTGGCGCATTCTGATAAGTAACTAGCGTTTTGCCTAACAACTCACCCGCAACATTCTGCGCTTCAGCAGCAGACTTCACCACTTTAACACCGCCTGCTTTACCACGGCCGCCAGCATGTACTTGCGCTTTTACTACCCAGCCATCGCTGGCGATTTCGGTAGTTACGCCTACCGTTTCTTTCGCAACTGCAACAACTTGACCGCGAGGCACTGGAATGCCGTATTTTTGAAGTAGTGTTTTCGCTTGATACTCATGCAAATTCATAAAAATAGCTCGATTTAAAGGTTATGCACATTTTCTCGCAATTCAGAGAAATGCGCTAGCAAAGTAATGTAAGTTGATGCCATTAATCAAGTGGATAGTCGAGTGTATAATAAAACTTTACGTTCAGATTGTTTACTTATGCGTTTAGTTGTTCAAGGCAAGGCCATTACTTTTGCACATTTAGCTCATATTCACCAACTCTGTGCCTCTAGCGTGCAATTTGTTCAAATCGCGCAACATGGCTACTATCTGGCCAACCAGTCTGAAATAAATCCATCCGTTCAGCAGTTTTGTGCAGAACAAAAAATAGACTGCGCATATGTACAAAACGACCAGCTGATTCAACATTATGGCTTATGTGTCATGGATATGGATTCCACACTCATCAGCATCGAGTGCATCGACGAAATTGCGGATATGGTCGGCTTAAAACCACAAGTGGCCGCCATCACCGAACGCGCCATGCAAGGCGAGTTAGACTTTGCACAAAGCCTACGCGAACGCGTGGCATTACTTAAAGGCCTGCAAGAGTCAGACCTGATGCGCGTGCTGAACGAGCGCCTGCAGCTCAACCCTGGTGCCCAGCAGTGGATAGATAACTGTAAAGCAAACAATATCACCACACTATTGGTATCTGGTGGCTTTAACTTCTTTGCAGACCGGGTGAAGGCGATGTTAGGGCTGGATTACGCCGTTGCTAATACCTTGGAAATTATTGATGGCAAGCTCACAGGTAAGATTTTAGGCAATATTGTGGATGCACAAACCAAAGCGGATGAGTTAGTGAAACTGCGTGACCGTTTAGGCCTTAGTGCAACACAAACCATTGCCATTGGTGATGGTGCTAATGACTTGAAAATGATGTCTGCCGCCGGTGTTGGGATTGCATACCATGCAAAACCAGTGGTGCAAGCGCAGGCAAGCTATGCGCTCAACCACATGGGCTTAGACGGCGTGATTAATTTATTCGCCAGCTAGTCAATCACAACAGCGCCAGCTCGGCTTCAGTAAAGCCTGCTTTGCGCCTAGCTTCTAAATTAAAAGGCTTACGCAAGGTTGGCGCGCTGTACTGCTGAGCCAACGCAGCATAAGTGGCTATCGGCTCTAATTCGCGTTTACTACACAGCCAATTAAACCAAACATTCCCAATCGCAACATGGCCAATCTCATCGCGCAGGATAATATCCAGAATTCCTGCCATGGCAACATCGCCAATTTGCGCAAATTTATTTCTTAACGCTGGGCTGGCATCTAACCCACGTGCCTCCATGGTGCGTGGCACCAGCGCCATTCTTGCTAACACATCATCTTGCGTACGTGCCACCATTTCCCACAGGCTGTCATGGCCAGTAAAATCACCATACTGGTAACCTAGGGTTTGCAGATGCGCATTAAGCAAACCAAAATGATAAGCTTCTTCAGCGGCCACTTTTAACCAATCCGCGTAATACTGCTGAGGCATACCGGCAAAGCGCCAAACGGCATCCAAGGCCAAATTAATCGCATTAAACTCAATATGCGCCAAGGCATGAATCAAGCCGGCACGGCCTTCCTCAGTGCGCATTGAGCGTTTACCTACTTCGAGTGGAGAAACTAACACCGGGAGCTCCGGACGACCTGGAATCGGCTGCGTAGACACCAGTTCACGCTCGGCATCCAGCACCAATTCGCCTGATTGCCATGATTGATACAGCGCGGAAACTGCGCTGATTTTGTGTATAAGCTGGCAGTCAGCCAAGCAGCTAAGTGCTGCCTGCCTTAATTCTTGCATTGATGCTTTCCGTTCATTAAACCTTATTCCCTTAATGCTAGCGATTATTAATAATGATGCGATGTTGCTGGTTTAGCGCCATCTAACGCGATGAAATCTAACTCTCCCGCTTTCATATCCGGCACCAATAAATATCGCTCATCTTTGGTGATGGCAATATCTGCCGCAGATTGATAGCCCGCTTTAATCAGGGAAACATCCCCCATCATATTAACGCTAAAGACTTTGCCATTTTTCCAGTCACTCACATACATCACACCGCTAGAGTGGTGCACTACGCCATCGCCGCCACCAAAGCCCTCGGCTAAATCCGTAAGCTCCGCAGTCGATGTATTTAAGCTATACAACACGCCAGAAGTGAAATCCACGTAAATCAAATTATTGCCAGTATCGTCTGCGAGCAAACCGTTAGGTGCCTTTACACGTGGGTCTTGCGTATCTTTAATCAATAATTTAACTTCGCCACGCGGGGTGATTTTATATATCGCGCCGCCTTTACCCGTGTTAAATAAGTCGCCGCTATCGCTTACATACAAGTTGCCTTGCAAGTCTGCCTCAAGGTCATTTAAGAAAAGCGGCACATTGGGAAACGCCTCAGGCGCTACAAATACACTCACCTGCCCCTTAGCATTGATTTTGAGTATTTTGGTTTTATCGGCCACATATAAATAATCCCCGATAATTGCTAAGCCTTTAGGGTCATCTAAGTTGCTGGCAAATACAGAGACATTGCCACGCGGATCCACCACACTGATGCGGCCATCGCCATCTTTACCAAACTCATTAATTTCAGAGATAAATATCCTGCCATCTTTTGCCTGCACCGCAGATTCAGGCGTTTTTAACCCTGTGATTTTCTTTGAAGCATAGGTCAAAGCCTTTGTGGATTGGCACCCTGCCATCAACACACCTGCCATTACTAACACGCTTAATTTTATATAATTTCTTATCATGTTTATCCCCAAAAAAACTGCACTCAACCCACGACTCATGCAACAACAGCAGGTAACCTAGCTTAAAATGCCATCGCTCTCACTTTAGGTGTTGGAAACAAAGTCACCATACTGCAAGGTGTATTGCCAACTTGCGCGGGGCCGCTCATATATGTTTGCAAGGCGATATCTGCCTGCATTTGAGCAACTGCATCAGCAACAGCAAGCGTATAAGCTTTTTCTATCCAAGACTCAGGCTGTATGCCTAATACGCCATGTACTTGAGCGTGGCCAACATGGGTAGCCACATGCTCACCAACGCCTTTATAAGCGCTGGCCGTTACCTCTGCATAAAACATCTGCACTTGCGGGTTATAAAACAACTCCGGCTGCAACCAGACCAAGGCTTTAGCAGATTGATTGCCCTCACATACAGCCACATCTCCATATGCTGCTGTAAGCTTAGACATTGCAATTTTCTCAACAACAGGCCCTTGGTAAAACCAGTAATCTTGGTATGGATGCCAAAGCTTGATTGGATTTGTATAATCAACAGGCTGAATATACATCAACAGTTTAGATGACAACTTATTACCTACAGGCTCTGCTGCATATGCGTTAACGCTGCCACCTATGGCTAACAGCGCGATTAATTTAATTACATTCATTTTCATACAGTTTCTCTACTTAATTTTATAACTAATACGGTAAATCATATTGGCTTTATCATCCGATACATAAAGCGCACCATCCGCCCCTACCAAAACATCGACAGGCCGGCCCCACGCTTGTTGATTCGACAGCCAGCCGGTTGCAAAATCTTCCACTGTCAGTGGCTCGTTGGCCTTGAATTTTACTCTAACTAACTGATAACCAGCAGGCTGCTTACGGTTCCATGAGCCATGTAACGCCACAATAGCATCTGCTTTATAAGCTGACGGCCAATTGGCTTTGTCTAAAAAGGTAATGCCGATAGGAGTGGTATGTGCTTTAAAACTCACTGCAGGCGCTTGTGTAGTTTCACAAAAACCAGCGGCACCCTTAAAGTTAGGGTCTTCAAACTGCGTACCAATTTCCTTACTGCCACCCCAACAATGGGGCCAGCCATAATGTTTACCGGCTTCAATCTTATTTAAATGCTCAGGCGGCAATTCATCATTTACAGCACCGGCTAGTGTGCCACTGCGGTTATCCGCACCATTATTGGTAGCATACATCGCGCCAGTCAACGGGTGCCATGCAAACCCTTGTGAGTTACGTAAACCACGTGCAAATATGGCAGACTGCTGGTGGCGCCCCAAGGTTGTTAATACCCCTGCTGGCTTACCCTCAACGGTGTATCTGAGCATGGTCGCCCGCATCGGCTCATTTTCTATACAAACATTACAACTCGAGCCTACGTTGATATACAAAAAACCATCCGGCCCTAACCTAATGTTTTTAAGTGTATGCCCACCTGTAGGAAGGTTAGTAATAAAGGCTTGCGGTTTTGACCAGCCCTCACGCTCAGGTGTTACGCGCACTACACCATCTTGGTTGGCAATCAACAAGCTATCACCAACAAACGCGAGCCCTTGCGGCGCATTTAGGTTCTGCGCAACGGTTACCACCTCATCAGCAACACCATCTCGATTACGGTCTGGCAGCATGACTACACGGTTACTGCCGACGGTAGACACATACAGATTACCTTTTGCATCCAGCGCCATCATCCTAGGGCCAGATAACTGCGCACCGTTTTTGGTATTAAAATCGACAAACACCTCAATTTTAAAACCGTCAGGCAAGTGAATACTGGATAAATCAGCAGAGCAAGCTGGCTGTACAGCAAGTAGCATCAAGCCAGCGAGCAATGCTATGTATTTTTTAACTGTAAAAATAACCACTCCCAAAACATGATGTACCTTTAAATATTATTCTCTTACCGCAGACAAAACCCACAAGTTAGGTCAGCACATCAGACCATATATTATGGGCCCAAGCCTTAGCATAAGCGCCCTCTTTATCTGAAGGGGCGAGTGAAACACCGCCGCCTTCCGCCGATACCATAATCTTTTTTGCGGCATCGTATCGATACACATTGGCTACATGCATTGCCTGTTTGTCATCAACGAAACTGTAACAGGTGTTGGCAAATACCGGTGCAGGGTCAGGGCTTCTGCCCTGCATCAACTCCACAATCGCACTCGCGCAAACACGCGCTTGTGACGTTGCCATATGCGCAGATTTGGGTAAACCAGAGGCCACACTATCACCAATCACATGTACATTCGCGACTGTTTTAGATTCATAACTTAAAAAATCAACCTCGCACCATGGGTAATCAGTCGCGAGCAGATTTGCCATCTGTGCCGGCTTACCCGCACGTTGTGGAGGAATCACATTCAGCACATCCGCCTTTACCTGCTCAAACTCCGTACTCACGGTTTTAGTTTGCACATCAACGGAGACAATTGCACTATCAGGGCGATAATCAATCATGCCGGCATAATTGTTAGCCCAAACTTTAGTAAAGAGGCCTTTTTTAGAAACAATTTCAGCATTAGCATCCAGCACAATAATCTTACTGTTAGGCTTATGTGCTTTCAAATAATAAGCTACTTGGCAAATACGCTCATAAGGCCCGGGCGGGCAACGATATGGTGCTTTGGGGATAGTGATCACAAACACACCACCATTGGGCATAACTTCCAGCTGCTGCCGTAAATTAACGGTTTGCCAGCCAGCCTTCCAAGCATGGGGAATCTGCTTTTGCGCTTCAGCAGTTTTTAGCTGCGGCAAATGGTCATAAATAAAATCTACGCCTGGCGCAACAATTAAACGGTCATAACTAATTTCGCCACGTTGCATCGTCACTTTTTTAGCATCGCTATTGATGCCAGTAACGGTATCTTGTACCCACTGTATGCCGTGATGTTTCTTCAGCAAATCATAACCAAAGGTCAGGTCATTAATCTGCTGGCTACCACCTAACACTAAATTACTCAGCGGGCAGGACACGAACTGCGGTGACGGTTCAATCACCACCACTTCAATACTACCCATACTCCACATACGAATATATTTGGCGGCACTGGTACCGGCATAGCCACCACCAATCACAACGACACGACCAATCGGTGGTTTTTTACCCATCGCAACCGCATGTGGGGTGAACGCCAACGCGCCTAAGGCGCCTACAGTCTTAATAAAATCACGGCGATTAAAATCAGCTGCGTTATTCATCCTGCACCGCCTTTAGGGTTTGTGGTTCTGGCATGGTGTGTTTCTCAGGTTTTTGACGTGAGAAATAATCCGCAAGCTGCTTAATTTCATCTAGCGTCAAACCATTTGCATGCCTGTGCATCACGGTCGCTGGACGCACACCTTTACGGAAATCAAGCAAACGCTGCTCTATGTAAGCTTTATCTAGCCCCGAGAGTGCGGTTGCATCAAACTCAGCATTGGTTTTCACCGCATTACCATTGGTACCATGGCATGCAGCACAAGAGGCCGCCAATGTTCGGGTATGCAAACCCTGCTGTGCATAAACAAAATCCTCAGCAGCTTTGCCCGGTAGAGGCAAAACAACTGAGGATATCAGTATAAAATTTAGAATAAATGTTTTCATGGGCTCTTCATCGTATTAGAAACACCACTACAAATAATCAAACTTACTACAACCAGACTATCTATGGCACCAATCCATAGTGACTAGTGCCAAGAGACCAAGTTCAATTGATTAGAAACACTTCTCTTCTAAACAGCCATCATCTCTCACGCCAAGTGAAGTGAGTAACTCTACCATCTTAGTACTACCTTCATCACGCACGGCACGAATAATAGAAACATCAGCACGCATTTTAATATTAACGTCAGCACCTTTAGCCGCTAACAACTTCACTACATCTGAATAACCACCAAACGCCGCCATATGAAAAGCCGTGTTTTTGCTGATCGGATGTTGGTAGTTAAGGTCAGCACCACGTTCAATTAATAACTCAACGACTTTAAGCTGGCCTTTAGTTGCAGCAATTTGTAATGCAGACCAGCCGAAAAACTTGTCATTTGGTTTAGCATTGGTATCCAAATACTTTTTAACAAGCTTCACATTACCATCACGCAAAGCCTCGGTATAACGCATATGGTCATCGTCGCTCAGTTCTGCCATGGATGCGATTGGGTAAAAAAGGGCTAATGCTAAAACAAGTGTTCTAAAAAAATTCATGCTGCTTTTCTCCAAAGTCATTTATTAAAATTTATTTTTGTCACTATTAAAACCGTATAGACCAAAATAATTATTTTTAAGGTCTATTTAAAGCCATTATTAACAGAGCCCCAATTAGCAGAGCCCTGTCCATCAAACCCATATTTAAGCAATGTATTTTCTTGCATTGCGGAACATACGAATCCAAGCACTATCTTCAGCATCATCGCAACGTTGCCATGTATTCTGCACGTTACGAATCACACGTTCAGGATGTGGCATCATAATACTAAAACGCCCGTCCGTGCTGGTTAATCCAGTGACCCCTTGCGGTGAGCCGTTAGGATTCAACGGGTACACTTCGGTAGGTGTTGATGCATGGTCAATGAAACGCATCGTCACTAATTTTTGTGCTAACAGCTCATTGACAGCATTCGGCTGAGAAAATTCCGCAAAACCTTCACCATGTGCCACAGCAATTGGCATTTTGCTGCCAGCCATGCCATTAAAGAAGATAGATGGAGATGCTAAAACTTCAACCATGCTGAGGCGTGCTTCAAACTGCTCTGATTTATTTTTCACAAAATGTGGCCAATGTGCCGCGCCTGGAATCAACTCGCGCAGATTACTCATCATTTGGCAGCCGTTACATACACCAAGCGCAAAACTATCTTGGCGATCAAAGAACGCAGAGAACTCATCACGTGCACGTGCGTTAAACAGGATAGACTTAGCCCAGCCCTCGCCCGCACCAAGCACGTCACCATAAGAGAAGCCACCACAGGCAACCACACCCGCAAAGTCTTTCAGAGATACACGGCCGGCAATAATATCGCTCATATGTACGTCATAAGCGGCAAAACCAGCGCGATCAAACGAAGCCGCCATTTCCACATGACCGTTCACGCCCTGCTCACGCAAGATAGCCATTTTAGGACGCGCACCGGTTGCAATGTAAGGTGCAGCAATATTTTCACTTGGGTTAAATGTTAACTCTGCAAACAAACCACGGTCAGCATCGTTCAGCAATCTGTCGTACTCTTGCTGTGCACTCACTGGGTTATCACGCAGCTTTTGCATATGGTAAGTAGTTTCAGACCACATACGATGCAAATTAACGCGCGTATCGGCAAACACTACTTGGCCACTTTGTTTAATCTCAATTTGGTTAGCTGTAGTCACTTCTGCCACTACATGTGCCAAGCCGTTAAACTGAGCAACTACTGCTTGCGTATCTTCTGCACGCACCTGAATCACCGCACCAAGCTCTTCGTTGTATAACGCCTCAACCAAGCTGCCTGGCAAGCTAGATACGTCTGCGCTCAAACCACAGTGACCAGCAAATGCCATCTCAACCAAGGTGGTAAATAAGCCACCGTCAGAACGGTCATGGTAAGCCAGAATCTTGCCTGATTTATTCAACTGCTGAATCGTATTGAAGAAATGCTTAAGTTGATTTGCATCATCCACATCCGGTGCAACATTACCAACTTCGCCGTAAACCTGAGCTAGACTTGAGCCGCCCATACGGTTTTTACCTGCGCCCAAATCAATTAAAATCAATTGTGACGCAACACCAGTTTGCAACTGTGGGGTTAATGTTTTACGTGCATCTGGCGTTGCAGCAAACGCTGTTACCACTAATGAAATTGGTGAAGTGACAGACTTATTCTCACCATCGTCATTCCATACGGTTTTCATACTCATGGAGTCTTTACCCACTGGGATGCTTACACCCAATTGTGGGCATAACTCCATACCTACCGCTTTCACTGTTTCAAACAGTGCAGCATCTTCGCCAGCATGTCCAGCTGGCGCCATCCAGTTAGCTGAAAGTTTCAAGTCGCTGATGTCGTCAATTAAGCTGGCTGCGATATTGGTAATAGATTCACCAATCGCCATGCGACCAGAAGCCGGTGCGTTCACTAATGCTAACGGCGCCTTTTCACCAATGGCAAATGCTTCACCGCGGTAGGTTTCATAGCCTGCCAAGGTCACACCAACGTCCGCCACTGGTACTTGCCATGGGCCAACCATTTGCTCACGGGCAACTAAGCCAGTCACTGAGCGGTCACCAATCGTAATCAAGAAAGTTTTATCGGCAACGCCCGGCAAACGCAACACACGTGCTGCGGCATCTTTTAAATCTACCTTGCTCGTGTCAAACGCTTTCAGCACGGCTGCTGCGCTTTTCACATCACGCGTCATTTTTGGCGGTTTACCTAGCAATACAGATAAATCCATATCTACTGGCTTGTTGTCAAAATGACTATCGGCCACCGTTAAGTGACGCTCTTCTGTGGCGTAACCTACCACCGCGTAAGGACAACGCTCACGTGCACAAATCTCTTTAAAGCGCGGCAAGTCTTCTTGCGCAATCGCCATCACATAGCGCTCTTGCGCCTCGTTGCTCCACAACTCACGTGGAGACATGCCCGGCTCTTCATTGTTCACATCACGTAATTGGAATATCGCACCCACGCCAGCATCGTTCACTAACTCTGGGAATGCATTGGAAATACCACCCGCGCCTACGTCATGAATACTTAAAATCGGGTTGTTTTCACCCAACTGCCAGCAACGGTCAATCACCTCTTGCGCTCTGCGCTCTAGCTCAGGGTTGCCGCGTTGTACAGAGTCAAAGTCCAAGTTCTCTACGTTGCTGCCGGTATCCATACTAGATGCCGCGCCGCCGCCCAAGCCAATTAACATCGCTGGGCCACCCAGTTGAATCAATGCGGCACCCGCTGGGATTGGGTTCTTTTTAGAGTGTTGTGCAGAGATATTACCAATACCGCCTGCCAACATGATTGGTTTGTGATAGCCACGCACTTCGGTATTGCCAGTTGCGCTTGGTGCTTCAATTTCCAAAGTACGGAAATAACCAGTAATGTTTGGGCGGCCAAACTCGTTGTTATAAGCCGCGCCGCCTAATGGGCCGTCCACCATAATCTGTAATGGTGAAGCAATGCGGTTAGGTTTACCGTAAGCCTCAGACTCCCAAGGCTGGGTAAAGTTAGGAATATTTAAATTAGATACGGAGAAGCCAGTTAAACCTGCTTTAGGTTTAGAGCCACTGCCGGTTGCACCTTCGTCACGAATTTCACCGCCAGCACCAGTTGCCGCACCCGCGAATGGAGAGATTGCGGTTGGGTGGTTATGCGTTTCCACCTTCATCAAGAAGTGCATATCTTCTTCAATAAAGCGGTACGCGCCATTTTCTGCCGGGTAAAAACGTTTAGTTGGCTCGTTAGCTTGCTGACCCGCCACGATTGAAGCATTATCAGAGTAAGCCACCACAGTTTTACCTGGGTTTAATTTGTGTGTGTTGCGAATCATGGCAAACAAGGACAACTCTTGTTGCTCGCCATCAATCACCCAATCTGCATTAAAGATTTTATGACGGCAATGCTCAGAGTTTGCCTGCGCAAACATCATTAACTCAACGTCGGTTGGGTTACGTTGCATTCTAGTGAAGTTATCAAAAAGATAATCCACTTCATCCGGTGATAGCGCCAAGCCCATTTCGTTGTTCGCTTGGTTTAGCGCAGCTTTACCGCCCTGCAACACATCAATCGTACTTAATGGTTTAGGTGTATCGGTATGGAATAACTTGCCAGCGTCCTGTTTGTTCGCAAATACGTTTTCTGTCATGCGGTCATGAATCAATGGCAACAACAATTGGCGCTCATCAGCGCTTAAAGGCTGGCCGCTTTTGGTTTGCACATAGTAAGCAATACCACGCTCTACGCGCTGTGTTTCAGGCAAGCCGCAATGTTGCACGATGTCTGTAGCACGTGATGCCCAAGGAGAAATCGTCCCCACGCGCGGCAACACCAGAATAAACTCGCCATTTGGCTCTTCAGCCTGCATGCTAGGGCCGTAGGTCAAAATCTGATTCAGCGTATTTTCTTGCTGGGCTGACAACGCACCATCTACCCATACAAAATGCCAGAACTCAGCGTAAATATGCCCAATGTTTGGACAGATTTCATTCAGTTTATTTTGAATTTTTTCAATTCTGAAAGGTGATAAAGCAGCACTGCCACGCAGGCTGATCATTTGTGTGTTTGGATTAGATTGGCTCATTAAACTCAGCTAAATATCAAGGACAAGAATAAACCGAGATTTTAACAGATTAGCGCGTGTTAAGTCGCTAATCTGTCAGGCAAATTAATCAAGATATTTTGAGTTAGGTACGCAACGCAAAAAACTGTATTAGAGATTAAATATACGCTTAAAGCTTGCCTGATGAAATCTAACAGAACCCTAGGTTTTACTGGTTAACCACTGCCGGCGCCAAAAGATGGTCAGCATCACCAGCGCGATGCTCAGCATTAAGCCCATTGCCCACCAAAAGCCGTCTTTATCAGCCAGCCATGGCATCTCATGAAAGTTCATACCAAAAATACCGGCAATCAGTGTTGCTGGCATAAACAGCATTGCCACCACGGTTAAGGCACGCACCTCTAGGTTAACGCGTTGGCTTACGCTCGCCATGTAAATATCCATCATGCCGCTTAATGCATCGCGGATAGATTCTAGCGACTCAATAAAACTCACGGTATGATCGTACACATCGCGCAGATACGGCATGGTAGTGGGTTTGAAAAAATCATTTTCGTTACGGGTTAAGGTGTTAATCACCTCACGCAGCGGCCACACGGCGCGGCGCAGCTCAATGCTCACATGCTTAAGCTGATGAATCGCATGCAGCTCCGTATTGGTTGGTTTACGCAGCAGCACCTCTTCAAGCGCCTCGCTCGCATCACCCACCGCCTCCAGCACGCTAAAGTACCTATCCACCACGCTATCTAGCAACGCGTAGGCTAAGTAATCCACACCCAACTCACGAATATGCGCACGGCTTGCACGCATGCGCGTTCTCACTGGCTCAAAATTACCGGTAGAGCGCTCTTGAAACGTGAGCAAGTAATCTCGCCCTAATACAAAGCTCACCTGCTCAGAATCCATCGCCATCGCAAGTTTGTCATACCTAAAGCAACGGGTTTCCATGAACACATAATCATCAAACTCGTCTATTTTGGGGCGCTGCTCGGTATTGAGAATATCTTCCTGCACCAAGGGGTGTAAGTGGAATAAATCACCAATTTGCTTAATCAGCGCAGCATCATGCACGCCATGCACATTCAACCAAACCCTTTTGCCGGCGTTGATGTAGTCGCTTAAATTAAAGCTGGCAAGCGCCTCTGCACTTAATACTTGCTCGGTCAATTCCGCGGCGTCATAAGCCATCACGCTTACGATAGGCTTAGCCATTTGCGCGGCGTCGGCATCCATACTGCCCACATAGACTAGCGAGCCCGGTGCCATACCGATTTTTGTAGAAAGATGCTTTTTAGGTTTACGCCGTTTTTTCATTGATTAACCTGACTTATATTTAAGTGCTTATATTTAAGCACTTATACATTAAGTGCCCGTGTAATAAACACTTGTGTATTAAGCGCTTAAGCTTTAAACGCCTCGCCTATCGCCATAAAGTTACCACCCGCCACATGGTGTATGGTGCGTAACTCATCATGTCCTTCAAAATGCCAATGCCCATCGCTAAACACACGCTCATCCGCATGCGCCGCGACCACTTCGCCTAAAAACAAATCATAAGTATTCTGAATATGCGGCTCGGCAATCAGCTTGCACTCCAGCCAAGCCACGCAGCCCGTTACCAAAGGTGCGGCAATTTTAGTGGCGGCAAACGTCGGTAAATCAAAGGCCGCAAACTTATTGTCCGCTTTTTTTCCTAACAGTTCACGCCCAGAGCTAGCACCCACCCGCACCACCATCTCTGCCTGCGCACGGCATGGCACGCTGATGGCAAAACTGCCGGAAGCCTCTATTAGCTCGCGCGTGTAAGTTTTTTTATCAATCACAATCGCGATTTTAGGCGGGTCAAAATCCAGCGGCATATTCCAGGCCGCTGCCATGATGTTGCGCTGCTCACCGTGCGCGGTGGTGACAAGCACGGTCGGACCGTGGTTTAAGAGGCGGTAGGCTTGTTCAATATTAATTAGATGGCGCATTTTTAATTGCCTTCAAACTAGCTAGGAAATTATTTATATATATTTTAATTCGAGCAGCATCTAGCGGAACAGCAAATGCAGTTGTAGCTTTATTGCTCGCAAAATGTATTCCTACCACCTCGCCAGTATTAGGATTGAAAACAGGAGAGCCACTGAGTCCGTTCGTAGTGCGAATATCCAAAAGCAAGCGAGTTACAACACCACAACCGAATGCAGGTGCTGTGGCTGATAAATAACCTTGTTGAAGCACAGGGCCAAATCGATACAACTCCTCCTCATAAACTTTCCCAAAACTAGGTTGATGAAGAGACTTTCCGTCGGCATACCCTAGCATCGCTAAGCTTTCCCCAAGATTTATTGCTTCAGGGACACCGAACTTGACAGCTCTAGTTCCTAAAGATGCAAGACTAGGCACGTGAAGAAGTCCAACATCTTCATCCGAAGAGTCACAAATACCAACATCTCCAACATTGCAAAAATGCAATGACCATCCATCAGGTTTAAGTGTTATAAATTGTGCTAAGAAAGAATCAGGCTCATATGCATCACATGACAATTTGGCCTTAATACTGTCAAGCACATGTCTATTTGTTATTACCAGTTCGGAGCTTATTGCAAAGCCAGTACCAACAATTTCAAAATGCGGAGCTGTTGGCTCCGCTTTATGCTGATCTGCATCAACTCTTCTCAGGCCTAATGCACAAACAGACAGCTGCAACTCTGAAATAATCTGAGGATTCAGCATGTATGTCTACACACTACTTCTGCCAAGCATCCTTCAACGTCACCGTTCTATTAAACACAGGCTTACCAGCCACGCTGTCTTTTCTATCTGCCACAAAGTAGCCGTGGCGCTCAAACTGGAAGCTTTCTTCTGGTTTTGCATCTTTCAAGCTTAGCTCTAGCTGCGTGGTAATCACTTGCACTGAGTTTTGGTTAATATCATCCAAGAAGTCACGGTCACCTTCGCCCGGATGCGCTTCTTTAAACAGGCGGTCATACAAGCGTACTTCTGCCTCGTAGGCATGCGCCACGCTTACCCAGTGGATATTGCCTTTTACTTTTACGCTATCTGAGCCCGGTGTGCCTGATTTAGTATCTGGCAGGTATTCGCAATGCACAACGGTCACGTTGCCATCTGCATCTTTTTCGCAGCCGGTGCATTTCACCACATAACCGTAACGCAGGCGTACCATGCCTTCTGGTGTTAAGCGGAAGAAGCCTTTGCTTGGCGTTTCCATAAAGTCTTCGCGCTCGATCCAAAGCTCTTTGGTGAGTTGCACGGTACGTTTACCCAGCTCTGGTTTGAGTGGGTGGTTAGGGGCAAAGCAGTCTTCGCTCTGACCTTCTGGGTAGTTATCAATCACCAGTTTAATTGGGTCTAGCACTGCAATGCGGCGCTCGGCGTCTGTATTGAGCACTTCACGCATGCAGTCTTCAAGAATGCTGTATTCGATCCAAGAGTCAGCCTTGCTCACGCCAATACGGTCGGTAAATAATTTAAAGCCAGCGGCGGTGTAGCCACGGCGGCGCGCACCCGCAATGGTTGGTAAGCGTGGGTCATCCCAGCCGCTTACGTGTTTTTCTTCTACCAATTGAATCAGCTTACGTTTTGAAAGCACCACATAGGTGAGGTTTAAACGTGCAAATTCATATTGTTTTGGCAATGGGTGCGCTAATAAGCCAGCTTCTGCCAAGCGCTCTAACAGCCAATCGTAAAATGGGCGTTGGTCTTCAAACTCCAGCGTGCAGATAGAGTGGGTAATGCGCTCTAGTGCGTCTTCAATCGGGTGGGCAAAGGTGTACATTGGGTAAATGCACCATTGGTCACCGGTGTTGTGGTGGTGTGCACGGCGCACGCGGTAAATCGCAGGGTCACGCATATTGATGTTAGGTGATGCCATGTCGATTTTAGCGCGCAATACCATGCTGCCATCAGCATGCTTACCATCGCGCATTTCACGAAAGCGCGCTAAGTTATCAGCAACACTACGGCTGCGATAAGGTGAATCTTTACCCGCTTCAGTTAAGGTGCCGCGATTAATGCGCATTTCATCTGCACTTTGCTCATCTACATAAGCATGGCCCGTTTCAATCAGGCTTTCAGCCGCGCGGTACATTAAATCAAAGTAGTTGCTGGCGAAATACAGGTTAGTTTCGTTAGCGTTATCCCAACCAAAGCCTAGCCATTTCACTGCGTCTGAAATGCTATCTACATACTCTTGGCTCTCTTTTTCTGGGTTGGTGTCATCAAAACGTAAATGACAGATACCGTCAAAATCACGCGCCAAGCCAAAGTTTAAGAAAATAGACTTCGCATGCCCAATGTGCAAGTAGCCATTAGGCTCTGGCGGAAAGCGCGTGCGAATTTTAGCCGCATCCACAACACCTGTGTCCTGATGTGCGGCATCACCTGGGCTACCAGCCCATTTTTTGGTGGCATATTTACTTTGTGAGAGGTCTTTCTCAATAATCGCACGTATAAAATTAGAGGCAGCAGGGATTGGTGTTTTTTCAGATGACATAGCAACAAATTCAATTTAAGTTGCCGTTATTTTACACCAGCTTACCCGCTTGTATGAGCGCTGATAAAAATTGATTACATGTAGCAGGATTAGCAAATAATATCTATGCCATTATTTAAGAAGCGCACCGCAAACTATGGTCAAATTAAGCTTATCAACACGCCTATGCTAAACTTAGCCCATGATGAACAGCCTGACTTTCCCGATATTAAAACTGCTTGCCGATGGCAAGTTTCACTCTGGTGAGGCGATTGCGCAGCATTTTAATGTGAGCCGCGCTACAGTATGGAACGCATTGCAGCATGCAGAAAGCTTAGGCGTTGAAATATTTTCCGTGCGTGGGCGTGGCTATAAGTTAGCGCACGCGCTAACTCTGCTAGATAGACAAATCATTACCAGCCACATGAGCCAGCAATACGCATGGCTTAATGTAGAAGTGTTTGACACACTCGCCTCCACCAACAGCTATTTGATGCAAAACATGAGCGCAAAAACGCATGGCACCTGTGTGATTGCCAACCAGCAAACCAATGGCCGCGGCCGACGTGGCCGCGAGTGGCAAGCCAGCCTTGGCGCGAGTTTGACCTTCTCACTGTTATGGCGCTTTCAGTGCGGGGCGGCTGCGCTATCCGGCTTAAGTTTAGCCGTAGGTGTGGCACTCATTCGCGGCCTGCATGAATTAGGCGCCACAACAGCCCAACTCAAATGGCCTAATGACATACTGGTCAACCAGAAAAAACTGGCAGGCATACTGATTGAACTGCAAGGGGATATGGAAGGCCCCAGCACGGCGGTGATTGGCGTAGGCATCAACCTGCACTTACCCGAACACCTGTTACAAAAAATTGACCAGCCAGTGACTGACCTAAGCCATGCTACACCACTCAGCGTTAACCCAAATGCATTGATGGCAACGCTGCTCAAGCACTTAGCCGAAGTGTTGTTAACCTTTGAAAAATCTGGCTTTGATACGCTGCGTGAAGAGTGGACGGCGCACCACGCTTATCATCAGCAACCAGTACGCATGCTGATGCCAGATGGCAGCGAAGTGACTGGCGTAGTACAAGACATTAGTGACAATGGCACCTTAATTGTAGAAACCGCTAACGGCCTGCAAAAAATGATGTCAGGTGAAATCAGCCTGCGTAGCGCCACACAAGCCCATAGCGCTTGATGTTAAAACACTGAGGTAAAAAAACTTAGTGTTAGAATAATACGCAATCATTAATTTCTTTCGCATTGGCGCGCATAAAAATGGTGTTAACAATTGACGCTGGCAACACAAAAACAAAATGGGCATTGTTTGATGCGAGTGGAAACATCTGCCATCAAGACGCGTGCTTAAACGCAGAAATTACAACCGCCAAGCTACTACCGGATACGCTCGACTGTAATCAAATCGTGATTTCTAACGTTGCCGGTGCGCAGCATGCAGAGCAGCTCCAACAACGTATCAGCCTATACACAGCCACCATCACTTGGGTCACCGCCAGCAAGCAAGCAGCTGAGGTAGTTAACAACTACGCCACCCCAGCATCGCTAGGCACCGATCGCTGGGCTGCGTTAATTGCGGCATGGCACTTACATCATGCCACCTGCGTCGTGGTTAACGCAGGCACTGCCACCACCATCGATGCCATTATTCACCGAGAAGATGCAGGCCGTAGCTACGGCGAGTTTATTGGCGGCATGATATTGCCCGGTATAGAACTGATGCAAACAAGCTTAGGGGCAGCCACCGCGCAGCTACCCAAAACCGTGGCACTAGCTGACCAGAAAACCGTCATTACACCACTTGCCAATAACACGAGTGATGCTATCTACAGTGGAGCCATTCATGCCACTTTGGGCGCCATTACACAGATGCTGCAAGCAACTAAACAGCCGAACCAAACGCCTAAACTGATTATTAGCGGTGGCAATGCTGGCGCGATACAGCAAGCACTTACGCAACAAGATCCAACGTACAGCGCCATTGAACACAGCAAAAAAACTGTTACCATCGTAGATAATTTAGTGTTGCAAGGCTTGTATCTACTGGCACAGCCTGCAACTCATACAACCTCATAAAGCACATTGTCATGAAATACCTTTTTTGGCTACTCGCATTCATTAACATTGGGTTATTTGGCTATTTTAATCGTGACGTAGTATTGCCCAAGCCCGCTCCAACGCAACAGGCAGAAATTTCACCGGAAAAAATCAAAGTATTATCTCAGCAGCAAATTGACGCACTGAGTAAGAAAGAGCAGAAAATAGCTGCGATTAAACCTGAGCCGGTGGCCGATATTTGTTTTGAATGGAGTGTTTTTTCAGATGCTAACCTCGCCAATGCGCAAGGTGAGCTAGGCAAGCTTTCACTGCAGGCCACAGTGAAAGAGCAACCAATACAAGAATCTAAACGATTTTGGGTATATAGACCGCCATTTAAAACAACCGCCGAGGCGTTCAAAAGAGCTGCTGAATTTAAAGCACAGGGGATAACCGACGTATTTGTGGTGCAAGAGCCTAAATGGAAAAATGCAATTTCATTTGGTATTTTTAGTGATGAGCAATTAGCCATTCACTTACAAAAAGAACTACAGGCCAAAGGGATTAAGAACGTAGAAAAATCTTTACGTAACCAAGGCAAAAATTACTCCAGCTTGCTACTCAAAAACCTGAACGAAAACGAAGTAGCAGAAATCAAAAAACTAAAACCAAGCTTCCCGGCAGCAGAACTTAAAGAAGTTAGCTGCAGCGCGACTTAAGTTTACTTACCCAATCTACAGATACCCCATTAGGGGTATGGTTAGCTTATGTAGGGAACAGCTTGCCCGGATTTAACACATTGTTCGGGTCAAAAGTCAGCTTAAGCGACTTCATCACGCCTATGGTTGTTGCATCAATCTCACGCGGCACAAAGGGGCGTTTTGCCATGCCTACGCCATGCTCGCCAGACAAGGTACCTTGTAGCGACAGCACCAGACTAAATACCTCATCTAAACACTGATAAGCACGTTTCATCTCATCAGCATTATCTGGATTCACTAGCAAATTCACGTGAATATTGCCATTACCTGCATGGCCAAAATTCACATTTGAGATTTGATGCTGCGCCGCAAGTTGCTCTAAGCCAGTCAGTAACGCAGGCAGATGAGAAACCGGCACGGCAATATCTTCATTAATCTTTTTAGGGGCAATATCTTTTAGTAAAGGTGACAATGCCTTGCGTGCAGCCCACAACGCTTTAGTATCATGCGCTGGCTTAGCCTCAATCAGGCCAGTTACTTGGCATGCCTGCAAAATAGCATCCGTTGCTTCAGCAATCTCCTGCTGCGAGCCATCAACCTCAATCATCAAGTAAGCGCGTGCATTTTCAGGCAATAAGTTTTGATGGCGGCCACGAATCAATGTTAACGCACCGTTATCTAAAAACTCTAAAGCGCTCGGGGTATAAGGCTGCGCCATAATGGCAGCAATCGCTTTGGCACAGCTTTCAGTATCTACAAACTCTGCAGTAATGCCGCCTGTAAACTTAGGCAGAGGCGTCAACTTCAAAGTCGCCTCACAAATCACAGCCAATGTGCCCTCAGACCCTACCAACAAACGAGTAAGGTCGTAACCTACTACGCCCTTACTGGTATAACAGCCGGTTTTAATGATTTCACCTTTGCCGGTCACGGCTTTTAAGCCAAGAATATGGTCGCGCGCCACACCGTATTTCACCGCATGCGGCCCCGCGGCACAAGTCGCCAGATTGCCACCTATGCTGCAATACGCAGCGCTCGAGGGGTCTGGTGGCCAAAAAAAACCAACCGGTTTAATCTCATCTTGCAACACTTGGTTCAGCACGCCCGGCTCAACAATCGCCATACGATTATCAGGGTCGATACTAATAATTTTATCCATACGCTCCAATGAAAGCGCAACACCGCCCATTTCAGGCACACTACCGCCCGCAGTGCCTGTGCCACGCCCACGCGGCACCACAGGTACTTTATGCGCATTACAAAGTACGATGACACTTTGTACTTCCTCTATAGTGAGCGGGAAAACAACAGCGATAGGGCTATGATAATTACGCGAGTTATCGTAAGCATAGGCATAGCAATCTACAGGGTCGGTATAGACCCTTTCTTTTGGTAAAACTGATTGCAGTTCACTTAAAAAAGCGTCGCTAGCGGTTGCTGCATAAGATGTGTTGGTCATGGTAGGTAATTTAGGACATTTTCTACTAAGGTTTTTTTATCGTTCGGTACTGGTGGACTACCAAGCATCACCTGATCCTTTTCATTATTCTTACGATCAAACACTAAACTATCACCCATTATCACTCTAATCCAGTCGGGATAACTGTAAGCAGTTCCGTTCTGACGATCTATAATTGCACCAACACCAAGACCACCAAGTAAAAGTATATTACCGTACATACCGTTATTGGCGCGTGATATCACTGTCGCATATCCAGTCGCTTCACCCTCTTTTTCACAACTGATTAATAAATTCTGATCAGAACGATGTATGGTAAGTGTCCCCGAGGTGAAAGCAACCCAATCACCATACTCATTTTTAGCTCTGCATTTAGCGTTACTAACAAAAGAATTGTTTTTTGAATAAGTCTCTATCTGCATACGTTGATAGGTGTCTTTAGTGAGTGATGCACAGCCACTAAACATCATGACCGTCAGCGCTAGAGAACTATATTGAAATAACTTCTTCATTGGCATGGCCTTCTTGAATTAAAACTAGCCTGACATATCAATATGTCAGGCTAGTTAGACGTTGAAACAATTTAAGATACTAACGCTTAAGATTCTAGCGTTTTTTGATATACAAATCGGTAATCGTGCCCTCTTTCATCTCTGCCGCAAAACACACGGTTTCAGATAAAGTTGGGTGCGCATGGATAGTTAACCCTAAATCATGTGCATCTGCGCCCATTTCAATCGCCAATACTGCCTCGGCCAATAGCTCGCCAGCATTTACCCCAACAATCCCTGCGCCAATTAAGCGATGGCTTTCTTTATCAAATATCAGCTTGGTTGCACCTTCAGTGCGTGCAATCGATAACGCACGGCCACTTGCCGCCCATGGGAAGCTTGCCTTCTCAATAGCAATGCCTTTGGCCTTGGCTTCAATCTCCGTTACACCAACCCATGCTACCTCAGGGTCTGTATAGGCAACAGATGGAATCACTGATGCAACAAACTCTACTTTTTCACCGGCAATCACTTCCGCCGCTACTTTAGCTTCATGGGTTGCTTTGTGTGCCAACATTGGTTGACCGACAATATCGCCAATCGCAAAAATGTGCGGCACATTGGTACGCATTTGTTTATCCACATTGATAAAGCCATAATCATCCACGGCCACCCCTGCGTTTTCCGCACCGATGTTTTTACCATTTGGACGACGACCAATTGACACCAATACACGGTCATACACTTCAACACCCTTAGGTGCATCCTCATTACCATTCACACCTTCAAAGGTGACATGAATACCGTCTGCCTTAGGCTCCATCTTCGCCACTTTGGTATTAAGCATAATCGCTTCAAAACGTTTTTCCATACGTTTTTGTAATGGACGCACTAAATCACGGTCACAACCTTGAATCAGGCCATCGGTAAATTCAACCACACTTACTTTTGAGCCTAACGCATCATATACGGTACCCATTTCAAGACCGATAATACCGCCGCCAATCACAAGCATGCGTTTAGGCACATCAGCTAACGCCAAGGCGCCGGTTGAATCCATAATGCGCTCATCGGCTTCAACACCCGGGAACTTAGTCGCTTGTGAGCCGGCAGCAATAATCGCGTTTTCAAAGCCTACCGTTGTCACTTTGCCATCTGCCGCTGTTACCGCAATTTGGTTCGCGCTGGTAAACTTGCCCACCCCTTGCACCACAGTCACATTACGCTGCTTCGCCATTGCGGCTAAGCCGCCGGTCAACTTACCAACCACATCGTTGGCTTTCCAGCTGCGCAATTGATCCAAGTCCACTTGCGGCGCACCAAACTTCACACCATGATGGCTAGACTCTTCTGCCTCGGTAATTACTTTTGCAGTATGTAGCAAGGCTTTAGATGGAATACAGCCTACGTTCAAACAAACGCCGCCTAATGTCGCGTAGCGCTCAATTAGCACTACTTGCTTACCTAAATCTGCCGCGCGGAAAGCTGCGGTATAGCCGCCTGGGCCGCTACCTAACACCACAACCTGTGTATTGATATCGCTATTGCCAACTGCAACAGCCGCAACCGGTGCTGTACTTGGGGTCGCGACAGGAGCCACAACAGGAGCAGGTGCCTCAGCTTTAACTTGCACGGCTGCTTCAGCAGCCTCTACTGATAAAATTAGTGAGCCTTTTGCTACCTTGTCACCAACTTTAATGTTAATTTCTTTTACAACACCAGCATGTGAAGATGGAATATCCATAGACGCTTTATCAGACTCTACAGTAATCAAAGAATCTTCTTTAGCAATTGTGTCACCAGCCTTAACAAGCACTTCAATCACATCAACACTATCAAAGTTACCGATATCCGGCACCAATACTTCAACTAAATTACTCATGCACACCCTTTGTAAACTTTGGTTATTTGTTGCAATTTTAACATCAAACCTCTCATTTTATCGCCTACTAACATGCAATAACCTTGCTGCGATGCAGCAAAATCGAAACAGTATTATGCTGATACTGAGTGCCGAAGCTAAGCAAAGGGAAACGTGGCTAAAACGCAATTAGCGGTTTAGAGCGCCCTCAACTACATCTATGGATGGCCTGTGTGCCATTGAGGGCGTGATAAGGCAGGCTACAAATTAACGATTAGGCAAGAGAAAATTGGAACTGCTCGATAGGAACAGGTTTGCCAAACAAATAGCCCTGATAAAGCCTGCATCCATAATCTTTCAAAATTTCCAACTCAAGCTCGGTTTCTACGCCCTCTGCAATCACATTGATACGGAAGTTATTCGCCAAGTCGATAATCGTCTTCACCATAATGGCATCGTTAGGGTCATAGGCCAAATCTCGCACAAAACTCTGATCAATCTTCACCTGATCAAGCGGCAACTTTTTCAGATAAGAAAGCGAAGAGTAGCCTGTACCAAAGTCATCTAGCGACAACCTAACGCCCAGTGCTTTGAGGGCGTGCATTTTCGCAATCACCTCATCTACATCTTCTAAAATCACACTCTCGGTTAACTCCAGCTTCAAACGAGACGCATCAATCTTATGTAGATCAATTGCTTGATGCACAGATTGCACAAAGTCCAGCGCTCTAAACTGATGCGCACTCACATTCACAGCAATCATTAAATGCTTCTTCTCAGCACTTTTTGCCCAATCGGCCAATTGCTTGCAAGCAGTATCAATCACCCAATGTCCCACATCTAATATTAATGAACTTTCCTCTGCAATCGGAATAAAATCCACTGGAGATACAATACCCCGCTCAGGGTGTATCCAGCGAATTAATGCCTCCGCACCAACCATGCGCTGATTATCATCAACTTGCACTTGGTAATAAAGTGCAAGTTGATGCTTCTCAATTGCATATCTCAACTCACTTTCCAAGCTTGCTCGCACACTTAGTTTTTCCTGCATGGCTGGGTCAAAGAAGCGCAGTGTATTTCTGCCAGCTTTTTTCGCTTGATACATAGAAATATCCGCTTGCTTCAGCAAGTCCTCAATCTCATGTTCATCGCCGCTAAATAAAGTGATACCGATACTAGAAGTACTTTGATATTGGTGTGTACCAAACAGGCATGGCTCATGTAAGGTTGATAGTATTTTATTGCCAATTTGCTCCGCAATCGCTGCAGCATCGGTCGCATTTCGGTCTAGATCCTCAAGCACCACAACAAACTCGTCACCACCAAAACGCGCCACGGTATCACCTGCCCGCACACAATGGCTCAAGCGCTCAGCTTGCAGCTTCAACAGCAAATCACCGGTGCTATGGCCTAATGTGTCGTTAAGCACCTTAAAGTGATCCAAATCAACAAACAGCAATGCACCTTTTTTGCCAGTACGGCTACTGGAAGAAAATGCCTGTCGCACACGATCCAGCAACAGCAAGCGGTTAGGCAGGTTCGTTAATGGGTCATAAAATGCCAAATGCTCAATTTGCTCAGATGAGGCCTTACTCTCGCTAATATCTGTAAACACAGAAACGTAGTTGGTGACTTTACCGTCGTTGTCTTTCACCTCTGAGATGGTGATACGCTCTGGGTAAATTTCGCCATTTTTGCGTCGATTCCATATCTCTCCGCACCATGTACCTGTGGTATTAACTCTATCCCACATCGCCTGATAAAACAGACGGTCATGCCGGCCGGAGCTTAATATATTAGGATTTCTACCAACCACATCTTCGGCAGAATAGCCTGTGATTGCAGTAAAGGCAGGATTAACCTGCAGAATAGAGCAGTCGGCATCTGTGATTAAGATACCATCTGAGGATTCAAACGCAGTAGCTGCGATGCGCAACGATATCTCAGCATTTTTAAGGTCAGTAATATCTGTAGAAATTCCACATAAGCCGCCAATGCTACGGCCCACGTCCTCTTCATAAATCGGGGTTTTGATTTGCAAGAAAGTACGTTTTTTATCATCGTCAGAAATTGCTTCAATCTCTTCGCTAGCATCCTCCCCACGCTCTAAAACTCTTTTATCAACATCCCTAATTCTGGCAAGCGTTTTTGCTGAGAAGTATTTACTCTCATCTATCTGCACCAACTCATCAACTGAGCACTTAAAAAAGTCTAATGTCATGCGATTTGCATAAACATATTTACCGTTGATATCCTTAATGTATACAAAAGCGGGGATATGATCCAACGCCTCACTCAAACGACGGCTTTGGCTTAAGGCAGAGGTTAACTCAGCGGTTCTCTGCTGCACCCGAGTTTCTAGCTCAGCATGTGAACGTGCTAACTCTTGATTGAGCAATTGTAAGCTTTGTGCAGAAGGGGCTCTGAGCGCTAAAGGCATAATGCACCAAAGTGCAATAGCGGTAGCAAAAGAAACGATAGCGGTAAAAGCTTTGGCGTATGCGCTTGCCCAGTAAGAGGGATGCCATATGTTTAGAATGTCAAAAATGTGTGTGACACCACACGCAACAATAAACACCCCGAACACAACCATTAACCATCTATATGGAATATCTGGACGTTTTTTTGCAAAGTACCATAATGCAAAAGGAATTGAAAAATAGGATAGTGCAATCACCGCATCTGAAACCACCAGCGTCCAAAGCAAGGACGGATTCCATGTAAGGCAATATCCATGAGGAAGCAATGACTGCCCCCCTAATGTTTGACCAAACCACTCCATATTACCCTCTCGATTACCAGTTCATTACTAAGAATGCACATCCATTGAGAAATCTACAACTATGATAAGTAGCCACAAGCTACGTGGTATCAGTCACTTAAATGCAACATTACAACATCTAAAATACACTTTTGTTTTAGTCTATATCCCCATGTAGATAATCGTAAAGCGATAAATTAGATTTATAACTATTTAAATTTTAAAAATTAGCAATCCTTCCACGCAATCTAGACCACAGAATCGCTTGTGATATCAATATTGCGATTATAAAAATAAAAAAAGGACTGTTCTGTATCTACAGAAATCAGTCCTTTTTTGGATGGTGCCTAACAGCAAACGCAAGGCACTCAAAACTACTCAGTTAACTACAGTAATAGCCTACGCACATCACTTAACATCATACGCATATGGCTGGTAAAGCGCGCGCCATCGGCACCATCAATCACTCTATGGTCATACGACAATGACATCGGCAAAATCAAGCGCGGCTCAAAGCCATTAGTGTCTTTGTTATATACAGGCTGCATAGAGGAACGTGAAACACCTAAAATCGCCACCTCTGGGCAATTGATGATAGGCGTAAACATCGTACCGCCAATACCGCCAAGACTTGAGATAGTGAAGCAGCCACCCTGCATCTCTTCTACTTTTAGCTTGCGCTCACGTGCTTTTGCAGATAAATCCATCAAATCACGCGCAATATCAAGCACGTCTTTTTGATGCACATCACGTACCACTGGCACCACCAAACCATCAGGTGTGTCACAGGCAAAACCGATATTGAAATAGTTTTTCAATATCAAGTTATCACCATCAGGAGAAAGTGAAGCATTGAAATTAGGATAAGCTTTTAATGCATTGACTGAGGCTTTAATTAAAAACGCCAACATCGTCAGTTTAACGCCACGCTTCTCAGCATCGGCCTGCATAGACTTACGGAAATCTTCTAAATCCGTAATATCTGCCTCATCAAACTGTGTCACATGTGGTGCAGTTACCCAGTTACGGTGCAAGTTTGCGCCAGAAAGTTTCTTAATACGTGATAAAGACTTAGTCTCAATCGCACCGAACTTACTAAAGTCAATCACTGGCATTGGCAATGTAGCTAAACCATTGACACCAGCCGCCATGTTTTCCGTACGTGGTTTTGCTAACTCACATTTCACATAGGCTTGTACATCACTTTGTAAAATACGATTCTTAGCGCCTGTACCGCTTACCAAGGCCAAGTTCACGCCCAACTCACGCGCAAACTTACGGATTGATGGGCTCGCATGTGAAAGCTTGCCTGAAGCGACAACAACACTTTCAGCTACAGGTACTGGCTGTTGTGCTGGCTGCACTGGTTTTGGTGGCTCTGGCGCAGGTCTAGTTGGCTCAGGAATCACCGCCTTTGGCGCTTCCACAACCGCAGGTGCCACAGCAGGTTTAGCCTCGGCAGCTGGTGCAGCATCGCTCACGTCCATTGTGATTAACAATGTACCTTGAGCCGCTTTGTCACCAACCTTGATTTTCACTTCTTTCACAACACCAGCGAAAGGCGCAGGAATATCCATAGAAGCTTTATCTGACTCTACAGTAATCAAGGAGTCATCTTTGGCAATCACATCACCAGCTTTAATTAATACTTCAATTACATCCACGCTATCGAAATTACCGATATCCGGGACAAAAATATCTTGAACTGCCATCTATGCGTATCCTTAAACTGTCGTTGGGTTTGGCTTATTAGCATCCAAACTGTATTTTTTAACGGCTTCAGCCACTTTAGCAACTGGCAACTTACCTTCATCACTCAACGCTTTTAGCGCCGCAACAACTACATAGTAGCGATTCACTTCAAAGAAGTCGCGCAATGCTTCACGGCTGTCTGAACGACCAAAACCATCCGTACCCAGTGCTACAAATTTGTTTGGTACAAAACGTTGGATTTGCTCAGCAAAGCTCTTCATGTAGTCAGTAGATGCAATCACAGGACCTTTCGCATCTTTTAAGCTAGCAGCGACATAGCTCACTTTTTGCGGTTTTTCCGGGTTTAGCATATTCCAGCGGTCACACTCCAAGCCTTCACGACGTAGCTCGGTAAAGCTAGGTACGCTCCACACATCAGCAGAGATGCCCCAATCTTGCTCCAGCAACTCAGCAGCGGCAATCACTTCACGTAGAATCACACCACTACCCATCAACTGTACTTTTTCACCCTTAGCTTTAGATTTGCTAAAGCTATACATGCCTTTAAGGATACCGTCAGCACTGCCTTCAGGCATTGCTGGATGGCTGTAGTTCTCATTCATCAAGGTAATGTAGTAGTACACATCTTCTTGATTTTGCACCATACGACGCAACCCTTCTTGAATGATCACAGCCAACTCATAAGAGAAGGTCGGGTCATAAGAAATACAATTCGGAATCGTTGCCGACATCAAATGGCTATGGCCATCTTCATGCTGCAAACCTTCACCATTCAATGTAGTACGGCCAGCCGTCGCACCTAACAAGAAACCACGCGCACGTGAGTCACCAGCCATCCACGCCAAGTCGCCAACACGTTGGAAACCAAACATAGAGTAGTAAATGTAGAACGGAATCATTTGCACACCCGTCACAGAGTATGACGTTGCAGCAGCCAACCAACTAGAGAATGAACCCGCTTCGTTAATACCCTCTTCCAGAATCTGACCGTCTTTTGATTCTTTGTAGAACATCACTTGGTCTGAGTCTTGTGGCTCATATAACTGACCTTGGCTCGCGTAGATACCCAACTGGCGGAACATACCTTCCATACCAAAAGTACGCGCTTCATCCGGGACGATTGGCACAACATATTTACCAATCTGCTTATCACGCACCAAGGTAGATAAAATACGTACAAATGCCATGGTGGTAGAAATTTCACGGTCGCCAGTAGCCGTCAGCATATTTTCAAATGCAGACAATGCAGGCACAGTAAGCTCATTACCTTTACGGCGACGTTGTGGCACAAAGCCGCCCATCGCTTCACGGCGTGATGCCATGTATTTCATTTCTGGTGAGTCTTCAGCTGGTTTGTAGAAACTCAAGCTCTCAACCTGCTCATCAGTGATTGGCAAGTCAAAGCGATCACGGAATTTCTTAAGTGACTCAATATCCATGCTCTTTTGTTGGTGCGTAGTATTTTGACCCTCACCAGCATCGCCCATACCGTAACCTTTAACAGTTTTAGCTAAAATTACAGTTGGCTGACCTTTATGATTTACTGCGGCATTGTAAGCAGCAAATACTTTATGTGGGTCATGACCGCCACGGTTCAAGCGCCAGATATCCTGGTCACTCATGGCCGCAACCATTTCTTTCAACTCTGGATATTTACCAAAGAAGTGCTCACGTGTATACGCGCCACCTTTTTGTTTAAAGTTTTGGTACTCGCCATCCACGCACTCTTCCATGCGTTTTTTGAGCAAGCCATCTTTATCCATCGCCAATAAAGGATCCCAGTAAGAGCCCCAAACTACTTTCAATACGTTCCAGCCAGAGCCACGGAAGTCTGACTCCAACTCTTGGATGATTTTGCCGTTACCGCGCACAGGGCCATCTAAGCGCTGCAAGTTACAGTTAATCACAAAAATCAAGTTATCTAGTTTCTCACGGCTCGCCAATGAAATCGCACCTAATGACTCAGGCTCATCCATCTCACCATCACCACAGAACACCCATACTTTACGGTCGCTAGTATCAGCAATACCGCGATCATGGATATACTTCAAGAAACGCGCTTGGTAAATACCAGCTAAAGGCCCTAAGCCCATAGACACCGTAGGGAATTGCCAAAAATCTGGCATTAACCAAGGGTGTGGGTAGCTAGGTAAACCATTGCCGCCAGTTTCCTGACGGAAGTTATCCATCTGCTCTTCTGTAATACGGCCTTCTAAGAATGCACGTGCATACACACCAGGTGATGAGTGGCCTTGGAAATAAACGCAGTCACCACCAAAGTTTTCATTCGGTGCACGGAAGAAATAGTTAAACCCAGTATCGTAAAGTGTCGCTGCTGATTGGAAGCTTGCAATATGCCCGCCTACACCAGGTGACTTCTCATTCGCACGCAACACAGTCATCACTGCATTCCAGCGCACTAATGCACGTACTCTACGCTCCATTTCTGGGTCGCCAGGCAACTTTGCCTGTAAATGTGTAGGAATCGTATTTAAATACGCTGTTGTTGCTTTATAAGGTAAGTTACTGCCTGAGCGACGCGCTTTATCAATCATCGCCTCAAGTAAGAAATGCGCACGCTCTGTGCCCTCATTTTCAATAACGGCCATTAAAGCATCAAGCCACTCTTGAGTTTCTTGACTATCAATATCGGGATTATTCAAAGGTGTGTTCAATGACATTCAGTTGTAGCTCCGTGAGCCGTATTTGCCTAATTGTTTAGTCGTATTACACCTAACATCTCTGGTGTAATCATCAATCGACTCAGGAAACAAAAGCAAATACAGCGTGTCTGAAATACCGCGCATTCAAAATGCGTTGTAATTTAATTTTTTATAAAACAGTAGTGTGGCTTTTTTAGTGGTTTTGGTCAAGTTTAGTCGTGTTTTTTAAGAATTTTGCACATATATCATATACATAATCACCACATTTACTATAAGAGTTAAGACCTTTTACATATTCACTAAGTTACTTCAAAATGTAGCCATTGTTGCTAAAAATGCATTGAATTAAGCATAAAATGCCACCTAATCACAACTAAAAAACGGCATTAAAGCACAATTAATTATCGATACATTCAGCAAAAACCCAAAATTAAATTACTCCAAACACAAAAAATAAAATTAAATGCATCGTGAGCAAGTTTAACGGATCTAGCACCATGCTCTCGCACAAACAATCTAGTTTTTAACCTGTGTTAAGGGCGTAAACCAATCATTAAAAGCGCAAGGTGAAGAGACTAATAAACCTATTGATGAAATGTATGTTAGATACATGTGCTTTAAATCAGTGATAAGCGTATATTAACAATATAGAGCTAAGTAAAACTATTCTTTTCATGTATGTGGCTATAGGAGAGTACGTATGCTTATCAATGAGTCCAGACACTATTCACGCATTCATTTCGATGCCACCGTCCAACTTAACATCCGTTTATTAGATGATATTCACACAGCCCAATTACTCGATATATCACTCAAAGGCGCATTAGTTGAAACTGACAAGCCCATTACGGGCTTTATACAGCTCCGCAGTTGTGTCATGACACTCACACTTGGTAGCAATGGTGAAAAAATCACAATGCAAGGCAAAGTTGTTCATCATGAAGGTTGCCTCATCGGGCTAGAAGCCTTACAAATGGATGTAGACAGTATGACAAGCTTACGAAAGCTGATTTTACTCAATACAGGCAGTGAAAGTCTATTAAGTACTGAACTCAGCCACATGTTAAATAACATAAAAATGAAAATGTAGTGCTGCAGAGAGTGAGGTACACATCCAACCTAATGCAAATATCCAATACAACAGGCTTCTACTCCGCCAATCATATAAATATACTCAATTGAAGCCGACTTCAGCACCTATTGAACCTATAGTGTCGCCCATACAGAAAGTGCTAACTTAGTCACCTAATCACCAGGCATTAGACCTAATACGTGAGTCGATGCAGATGGCTAGTCTTGATAGAGAGGTCTGAACCGTAGCAGCATTGCTGCATGTTACAGACGTAAAAAAACCCCACTACATGTGTAATGGGGTTTTTGGTATAAATAGCTTGGCAGTGACCTACTTTCGCATGCAAGGAGCATACTATCATTGGCGCTGGTTCGTTTCACGGCCCTGTTCG